>Ga0126376_10001997_pt1 | contig 11359 bp, 10 predicted proteins | sample PanSoiMetPlot_15_FD_92760 | JGI IMG/M metagenome (GOLD analysis project Ga0126376, IMG submission 92760) | Tropical forest soil microbial communities from Panama - MetaG Plot_15 | ecosystem: Environmental > Terrestrial > Soil > Tropical forest > Bulk soil | place: Panama | collected 2016-02-17
AGCTCTTTCGGGTCGAGGTCGGTCGCAATCACCATATAGGTATAGTGGTGTGGCGAGCCGGGTGGCGTACACGGTCCGGAGAAGTAGCCCACGCCCTGGGTGCTCTTGCCGCCCACATACTTATCGGATTCCTTGCTGACTTCGCCTTCCGCGAACGACGTCACGTTGGGCGGAATGCCGTACGCCACCCAATGGAACACACCGAGGCCGAGGCGGCCTTCCGGATCCACCATGGTGAAGGCGAAGCTCTTGGTGCCTTCGGGCACGCCCGTCCACGACAGCTGCGGAGACGCGTTGTCGCCGACGCAGTTTGGATTCTGCGGATTCTTGTTGGCAACCTTCCTCGGCATCATGGCGCCGTCCTTGAAGGTTGCGGAGGTGAGGGTGAACGGATCGGCCGCATTCGCGATCCCACCCATGCCCCACGCCGCCAGCACCAGACCGGTGGCTGCTACGAGATTTCCCAGATGACACCTTGCGAACATGAAGTTCTCCTCCCGACAGCTTTTCGCCGCTCAGTCAACTCGCCGCCTGCGGCGTTTGGCAAACCCGGATGGCGATAAGGAATCGCGGTTTTGCGAGGCCGTTGCGGGAGAGCTGAATTAAATGCCCATGAGGGCACGCGCGGCATTGATACAGCATTGCACCGCGCGTATCAATCATCCGCGCTTGCCGGTCAGGCAGACCCGCGCCTCGTTTTTGTGCATGTCAGCCGCGTTGACGACGCGTTGATACGGTGCCCAAAGCGGGAAAATAAAGCGTTCCTTAAGAATAAATTTCATAACCCAGGAGCGAGGGCGCCTTCGCCACACGCGGCATGTCACCCATGCGATGAATTGGTGTTGGCGTGGTCAACGACCATTCGAAGTGCTCCCTTCGCGCGGTCCACGATCTCATCGGCCCTAGCGGAGTTATCTGCCTTGACTATGATCGTGAAGGCGCTTCGATGCCCCAGTGGATTTTCAATGACGACAACGTAACTGTAGTCTCTCATCAGTCTCTCCTGTGATGACTTGGTCGATTTCTTCTCCGGCCCGAGCGGCGCCGCCAGAACTGCAGCGCTGCGACTTGCGGGCGCGGCCGTGTCCCCCTGGTACGATTTGACCCGATTGCCCCATTTCCTGGCGAATGTTGCTATGAGTTCCGCTATCGCCGAATCGTGGTCTGCGATAACGTAAAAGCGGGATGTACCGAGACGCAGGCGAATGATCTCAACGGGATCACATCCAAGCGACCGCATCCGATCAGCGAGAAACTTAGCCTCCGATCTCCGGCCAGACTGGCGGTGACCAATAATGAGCGCTCTGTCCCGCAGCCTCAGTGTCACAATCTCGGCAAGTGCAACATGCCTGTTAGTTAGCCGCCTGCCTTCGATCCCATAATCCGGGTCAAGAAAGACGAGGTTAGCGCCGCGCACCGAACAGGCAAGTTCGACGGCCCACAGCCGACGCAATGATACCCGTTTGGGTACCTCCTTGCGGGCAAAAACCGCGTTGCCCAATATTCTAGTCATTTGCAGTTCTACTAAAGGATCAACGACACCACCGCTGCCACCATCAAATTCAGCCAGCTGATCAAACAGCTCCGGAGCGAAGTGACGGAAATCATCGGGGTGTTGAAGGTAGCCGAAATATCTCTCGCGATCCTTCCTCTCCTCGTTTTCACCCGTGAGGTACCAGCAAACAGCAAGGTGGCGATGTTTCATAACATGCCGAAGCAAAGCGAACTTTGCGAAGTCGTCAATTCCTCCGACGTACCGACGTTGCATCGCGCCTCCAACCATACAACGGGCGACACCAAATCTTCCGACGTCATCGGGCTAAACTTTGCCTGAATGTGACGCAAAAGCCACATGCCAAGGAATCCACGGTGACAGCTATGAAGTCGTCCTCAAGCCCGATGATGTCGTAATTGGCGGCGAGGGTGGCCGCTGCAAGTTATAGGGCTGGCCTTGGAGGGCTTGGCCTGTGAGTAATCTCACTGAACGGATTGGACGGCGTGCCATCGATCATCAGCTTGATGTACATGCGGTAGTTCGGAAGCTGGAGAATAAATTAAGGCGGTCTGAAAGCGTGCCCGGTCTTACCTACCGGTAGCCGTGATGTATGCGGTCAGTCCGCAGACCGGGGAGAGAGGCAAAATCAGTGTCGCGTCAGCAGCTGTTTCATGTAGTCCAGAACGGACGGCGGCGCTTGCGCCAATTGCTCGACGCTCCGAGCGATCTGATCGGCGTCGACCGGGCTGATATCGACGCCAAGTCTATCGGCCTCTTCGAGGAAGCGCGGGTCACGGTGGGCGGCGAGGAACGCCGCCTGCAAGGCTTTGGCACGTTCATCGGGCACGCCGGGCGGCGCCGCGAACGGGCGCGCCATGGTGAGCAGGGGCGTTTCCGCAAACGCGATCAACGCGCGCGCGTCGGCGTTGAGCGCAAGCTCGCGCGCGGTCGGAACGTCGGGCAGCTCCGGGTGGCGCGTCACCCGTGCGAACTGAAGCAGAAACTTAAAACCGCTGTCGGGCCTGAGCCATTCGGGCCGCGTGGCTTTGACCGCGGAGAAATCGAACATGCGACCTTGGACCTCGCCGCGCTCGACCGCCAGGAAAAGCGACGGCGAGTCGGGGTAACCCAGCACTTGCTTGATGTTAATGCCGAGCGCGTAGCGCAGGATTTTCGGCACATCGGCGTCGCGCGCGCCTTCCCCGGTGCCTCCGAGCAAGATGGGCGCGGCGTCCGGGCGCCGCGCGTCCGCAATCGAAGGCGACTTCGCGTCGGCACGCACGATTAATACATAGGCATCATTGCCAAAGCTCGACGACGAGCCGAGCCACGTAAACCTGCGCGCATCGAACTGCACGGCGGTGTTGGCGCCGATCAGGCCGATCATCGCAATGTCGCTGCCGAACACGCCGAACGTGGCGCCATCCTTCGGCGCGGCGCCGTAAAGGTAGTTGGCCGCCCGCAAGCTGCCGGCGCCCACCATGTTTCGCAATACGACCGACGGCTGCCCCGGTATGAAGTGGCCGATGTGGCGCGCCAGCAACCGCGCCGTGAGGTCATAGCCGCCGCCGGGCCCGTAGCCGACGATCAGACTGAGTTGGCGGCCCTTGTAAAACGCCTCAACCGCGCCTTGAGCCCGCCCGGAGCCGGAGACGGCGACGGCGAGTGCGGCCGCAATCACAAAGCCGACTGCAGCGCTGCATCGGTTGATCAGCATGAACCCCCACTCGCCATCGCGCGCCGCGCCGGCATGACGTCAAGTCACGAGGTTGCCGAACTTCCTGAGGTTCTGGCGTTGTGTTTCATTGCGGGGCGGCAATTTGAACAGCCGCGCCGCGGTGCCGCCGAGAATATTGTGCTTTGCCTGCTCGGACAGGAACGGCAAGTCCCAGATCGTGCTCGGCAGATCGAAGTCCCAATGCGGATAATCCGATGCGTAAAGCAACTGAGTTTCCGCATTGATCATGCGGAGCGTGCATTGCAGCGCCACCTCGTCCACGCGCTCCATCGGCTGCGACGCATAGTACATGTCACGCATGTAGTCGCTCGGCTTTTTCTTCAACAGCGGATATTCCGACGTGCGCAGCATGTACTCGTGATCGAGGCGCTGCATGAGGAACGCGATCCAGGCAAGTCCGCCTTCGATCCAGATCACCGGCAGCTTCGGGAACCGCTCGCTGACCGCATTGGTGACCCAGTTGGTCAGGTGAAGCATGTTGTAGAACGGAAAGCCGAGCGCATGCACGGAGGCGAAGCGGTTGAGGCTCTTGAACACCGGCTCGCCGATATTGATTGCCGAATGGAAGCACAGCGCGAGCCCGCGTTCCTCCATTGCGCGATAGACCTTCATGTAGGCGTTGTGGTGCACCGGCAGGCTGCGCACCGACGTGATCATGAATCCGGTTACTTGCTTGCGGTCCCCGAAGGTCTCGACATGGCGCAACGCCTCGTCGGGCTCCGAGAACGGCATGCAAAGCATCGAATAGAAACGCCCGCCCGAGGCCGGCAAGGCCTTCTCGGTGAGCCAGCGATTATAGGCCCAGCACAACTCGACCTCCATTTCGGTCGACGGATGCAAACCTATCGCGAGCAGCATGGTCGGAAACAGGCACGCATAATCGACGCTCATCGCATCCATCCAGCGGTGGCCGAGTTCGATGTCGCGCAACTTACCGGCATCAGTCTTTTCAGATGCGCGCATTGGATAGCGCGTGATGCGACCGCCCATGTCCTGGAAACTGACCTGGGTGGGCATCAGGGCTTGGCGGCCCTTGGCGCGGCCCGCAAGCACGAGCTGGCGCAGAACCTCGTTCTCGATGAAGGGGAGAAATTCGTCGTAGCACTCGTTTTCGTAATGGTGGCTGTCGACGTCGACGATGAGCACACCGTCCAGACTGCGCTGATCTGCCTGGCGCCGCGCGTGGGCAAGCAACCGGGTGGTGTTAAGCTCCTCAATCGAAACCCGTCGGCCGCGATCGGCGATCAGGTCCATGGCATTTCTCCCGGGTGCCTATGTTAGGCGCTGCAGGGACGTGCGCGCAGGCGGCAACCGAAATTGCTTTGGGCATCACCGGCAACACCGCCTTCAGCCCGCTGCACTATATTGCCGAGAAAGAGAAATATTTTGAAGTCCTCACTGCCGCCTGCTCATCTGTGCCCGGCCACCATGACATATGCGGCGACCAGGAACCAATAGGCGTAATCGCTTACAAAGGGAATTTGGACGAATACAGAAACCAATGAGAGCCCGGCGAGAATGAGCGAAACTATATGTACGCCGAAAATGTTGAACATCGCCGATGCCTTTAGCTCGCGCAATCTGCGCGCGATTCAACCGCACATACTCCGCGTTTGCAACGAGGAGTCTTGACATACAACGACTTCGCTAAGTCGGCCGCCCTCCCAGCCTCGTCACGGCCAAGAGGCGCTTCTGATTCTGGCATTTTTACGGTCTCAGGATGGCCGGCACAATTCTCGTCACAATTCGCTTAGCACCGCTAATGTAAAATATGCGTCAATCGGCGTCGCAATGGAACTTGACACATGGTTCCAGGGTTGTTCCAAAGCATCGTCACTTAAGCGAAGCTGGAGGCAGCCCATGATAGTGACAGAGCAGCAGGCTAAACGATCGATGTGGTGCCCGATGGCGCGCGTCAGATGGCAGGCGTCGTGGCAGGCCAGCAATCGCTCCAATCCCGGGCGGTGGAATCGGCTGAAAAACGCGCTATTCCGGACTTTTTTCCCACGAATCCACTGGCTGTTCCGGGCGAAGTTTTTCAGATGCTTTGGTTCGGGATGCATGATGTGGAGATGGGCAAACCGGGACACGAAAACAGGATTTTGCGGGCTGGCTGGGAATCCGTTGACAAATTTCCTTCCTGAGTAGTTCGCAACCGACTTGCGCCCACAACCCCGCGGGGGATGACGCTCCCCCGAGGCGGGGATGTGCGCGTTGTCGGTTTCCGGAAGGTTTCCTGTAAACGAAGAACGAGCGGGTTCCGGTAAATGGAACCGATATGGCGTTTGTCAATTCTCCGGCGATATTCTGGCGAAAGCGGGCATATCCAGTATACCGCGGCATCGCCGGGGTTACCGGGTCGCCCGCCTTCGCGGGCGATGACATCTTTGCTGGCATAGATGTCAGCAGCCCGCGCTTTCAATCGCATCCGCCCGGATGCGGCGCGGACCAGCCAGCGCCGGCCGGATCCTCGCTTCTCACAATGCGCTTGTCTCTGACTGCGGACCAACGCAACTCAAGATCGCGCGCATAGGCCAATGCCTCCTGCTCAGTGTCAAAGCGCAACGAATCCCCCTCCCATTCGTCGGTATCATCTACGATCAGCTCAACTTTCCAATTCATACCTGCCTCCCTCGTTACCTCCAGTGATGGGCGTAAGACATTATGATCCGGAGCGATTATTCGTCGTTTCGGTGCGTTCCTTTACTACAATTTTTAGAATATTTACGATTATGGTTAATGCCGTAATTTACAATTATGGTTAATGCTGCATCTGGAAACCATTATGGCGCTTTTTAACGCGATCGTGAAACAGCACCGCTGCAATCAAGATCGTTTCGCCAAAAATGCGCCCTGATTTTCTTAACATAATAAGCGTAGATTGAGATTTGCGCCGGTCGACAATCGGCTCAGGGAGCTAACGATGCGTCGCAGTTCACTCGTTATCACAATTGCGTTCGCCATTACTGTCGCCGCAAGCGCTGCCGACGCGAAGTTGGATTTGTACGTCGATAAATCGTCCCAGAATATCTCCGTCGTTCAAAATGGCGCTTTGCTCTACGTCTGGCCGGTTTCGACCGGGGGCGACAAGTTTTCAACCCCGAACGGCGTTTACATGCCGGAGCGGCTTGAGCGGAGCTGGTTCTCGAAGGCATATTACAACGCGCCGATGCCTCACGCGATCTTCTTCCACAATGGGTACGCCATTCATGGCAGCTACGACATCGCGCGTTTGGGGGGACCTGCTTCACATGGCTGCATTCGGCTCCACCCACAAGATGCAGCGATGCTGTTTGCGATGGTCGAGCAGGAAGGCCCCGCCAATACCAGGATCGTGATTGGAGGCGATGGTCTGCCGATTCCGGAACCGCGATATCGCGATCCGGACGATCAGTTCAGGTCGGCATATCTCGGCGACAGAGGGATGGGGCGAGGCGCTTATCCGCCGGGTCCGCAGACGTCCCCGTCTTCGCAGATGTCTCAGCATCCGCAGACGTCGCCATATTCGCAGATGTCTCAGCGTCCGCAGACGTCGCCGTATTCGCAGATGTCTCAGCAACCGCAGACAGCGCCATATCCGCAGGCAGCGCCATATTCGCAAATGTCTCAGTATCCGGAGATGTCCCCGTATTCGCAAATGTCCCGCTATCCGGAGATGTCGCCATATCAGCAGACAGCTCCATATTCGCAAACGTCCCGGCGTTCGCAGATGTCTCCGTATTCGCAGATGTCGCGGTATCCGCAGATGTCGCCATATTATGACGCCGATCGTTATATGGAGGCCCCCGGTCGGCGGCCTGGCGACAACGGCCAATTTGCCATGAGGGGCGTTGACCCGACGAGTAGACCGCCCGCGCCGCGTCGTGACGCGGCGTCGATCGAACCGACATTCGGCCCGCCCGGCGGTAATCGTCCGCCCGTGAGCGGCGTGTCTGCGGTGAATCGACCACCGGCGCCGCGTCGTGACGCGGCGTCGAGCGAACCGACAGTCGGCCCGCCCGGCGGTAATCGTCCGCCCGTGAGCGGCATGTCTGCGGTGAATCGATCACCAGCGCCGCGTCGTGACGCAGCGGCGGTCGAACCGGCAACCGGCCCGCGCAGCAGCAATCGCTTGCAGGTCATAAATAAATTGAAATGTCCGGCTTGCTCAGCGAACCCGGCGCCCGAGGAACCGGCCAACCAACAGGTAAATTCAACCGAAACCGCCAAATCGTCGCCAACACCGGCACCGGCGCCATCGCCACCGGAACAGGAGCAGCCAAGTCAGGGGTACAAAATTCTGCCGAAGTCGTACTGGACGGGAGCATCATGGCGGTGGCGATCGAAGTCAGATCAAGAAAATCACTAAGCTTGACTTCAAGAAACGCCCGCCGCTGCCTCTCGCCTACACGGCCGGCGTGTGACGGCTAAGCCCAACGTTTCGCCAGCAACCGTTTTTCGGGCGACAGTTTTACCATCCGAATTGCAGGGTCGGATTGCTGCAACGTTTACGTAATGCAACAATAAATGCAACCATTTGCGTTTATACCGCCGGTTCCCTGACATTCGTTGCGGTAAATTTTATGTTAGTTTTTACAAACTCGGCCACGTCAATAAAATAATTATGAATAAGGCATGATTTCTAGAATTTGCCCGCAATTCAGCTCAAATTTGGCCACCTGAAATAACATGAATTATTTTTTGAGGACAAGGGTTGCGGAGGACAAGCCGACCCAAGAGGTAAAGGCCTATGATCAAGCAAACGGATTATGTGGGCGGGGATGCCGAGCCCCCAAGCAATGCCAAATCGGCGGATCAGTTGATATCGCCAGGACAGATCAAGAACACCATGGACGAAGCTCCGAGGATGATGAAGCTGGAACGGACAACAAACCCGGCAGTTCCGGCGATGCCAAAGAGCATTCGCAATGCCGAGACACGAACCCTGGAAGCCTATATCGAGCGCCGGAGGAAATTGGCAGCGCAGATCAGGGCAGAAAATCCGACTTGCACCGAAGAAGAAATCGAAGCACGCTTGGAGGTGTTTGGCGCGTAGAGTAGATACGTCACAATGGCCGCATCGCCCGAATACCAGCTCTATTGCTTTGCCCAATCCGGCAATGCCTATCGGGTCGCGCTGATGCTCAACCTGATCGGTGCCGATTGGAAACCGACCTACGTCGACTTCTTCGCCGGCGGCGAGTCGCGCACGCCAAAATTCCGCACCGAGGTCAATGAAATGGGCGAGGTCCCGGTGCTGGTGCACCGCGCCAGGAAACTCAGCCAATCCGGCGTCTGCCTCACCTATCTGGCCGACGGCACCGGCAAATTCCAGCCCCAGGGAGAAGACGAGCGCCTGGAATGCCTGCGCTGGATCATTTTCGATAACCAGAAGGTCAACGGCTTTCTGGGACCGTACCGTTTCCTGCGCAATTTTGCACCCGCGCGAGATCCTGGCGCGGAGGCGTTTCTCAAGGGCCGCCTCGCCAACAACCTCGGCATTGTCGACAAGCGGCTCGCCAAGGCCCCTTACCTGCTGGGCGCGCGGCCCACCATCGCGGACATTTCGCTCACAGGCTACATGTATTATCCGCCGGAAGAATTCGGCTTCGATATCGCCAAGGATTATCCGGCGATTGGGGCCTGGGCGGAACGCATCAGGACGCTGCCGGGGTGGCGGCATCCCTATGAGCTGATGCCGGGGTATCCGCTGGTTTCATGATGATGTTCATGGTGGTGCCCATGATCGTGGTCATGCGCATGCCGATGCGTTCCGTCGTCTGGCTCGAACGGCGCCGTCATTTCGACGCCCTTGAGCCCATGCTCCGCGACCAGTGATTCGATCTCGGGCCGCTTCTGTAGCCTGATCCGGTTGGCGAGAATTTGTACCGGAACATGGCGATTGCCGAGTGCCAGGACCAGCCGCGTGACAGCGGCGAAATCTTTGGCGCGCACCTCAAGCACCGGCTCAACATCGGCAACGACCTCGACGAGCTTGCCGTCATCGAGCACCACGAGATCGTCGGTGTGCAGGCACGGCGGCGCTGGAAAATCGAATTCGATGCAAGTCCCTTTGCTCCCGAACACGAAACCCTGCTGCTTGCGCCGATCGTCGAATGTCAACAGCAGCGTGTCCACGATTTCGCCAACTGGTGCCCCACTTCGGACCCCGCTTGGGACCCCACTTGGCGCACCCTTGGCGAGAACCTTTTGCGTACGCGGCATGGTTCAGAGTCGGCGCTCAACGGCGAGACGGAAGCTCGGCGCCCCGCTCGAACGGCAGGACGGCGGCCTGTTCGGAGGCAGGTGCTGAGGGTTCGGCGGCAGTTTCGATGCGCTCGTCTTGCGCCTGCGCGCTCTTGGCTTGGGCAGCTGCCTCGGCGTCGCGGCGGACGTAGTCGCGATGGGACAGCCAGCCGAACGGCAAGCTTGCGAGATATGCCAGGGTGCCGGCCGTCAGCACCGCCCACGGATAGGCGATCAACAGCGCAAAGAACAGCACCACGCCGATGAAGACGAGAAGCACGAGATCAGGCGGCACGCGCGTACCGACCCTCTTGCCCGAATAGACCGGCAGCCGCGACACCATCAGGAACCCAATGGCAAGCGTATAGACAAGCGTGATCGGAGCGATGGCAGGCAGCTGCACCCCGAGAAAATGCGCATAGAAGGGCAGCAAGACCGTGATGGCACCCGCCGGCGCCGGCATGCCGACGAAAAAATTGCCCGCCCAGGGCGGACGATTGGGATCATCGATCATCACGTTGAAGCGCGCCAGCCGCAGTCCTGCCGCGATCGCGAATACCATGGCGGCGATCCAGCCTGCCGATTTGGCCTGATGCAGACTCCAGAAATAGAGCGTCACGCCGGGCGCAACGCCGAAATTCACGAAGTCTGCGAGACTGTCGAGCTCGGCGCCAAAGCGCGAGGTGCCCTTGAGGAGCCGCGCCACCCGCCCGTCGACGCCGTCGAGCACGGCCGCGAATACGATCGCATAAACGGCCCATTCGAACGTGCCTTCGGCGGCAAAGCGAATCGCCGTCAGGCCCGCGCACAGCGCAAGCAGCGTGATGAGATTCGGCACCAGGGTGCGCACCGGTACAGCGCGGAAACGGCGACGCCGCGCCAGCAGCGGTCTCGGCTCGAATGGCGAACGTAACGAATATCGCATACCCGCAATATAGCGACTTGCTTGCTCATTGCCCAGCCGCACATCGCTTGCAGCTTGGCGCATTTATCGTCCCTTCAAGCGACAAACCGCCGCCGCGAAACGGGCATGACGCCGCTGCACGGTCGGCATTCACACCTGTGCATAAGCATCGGCCGCATTGTTTTACAAATCGGCCTCCCGTGGCTACGTTAACTTTCATGTCGGAGTTGTGACGTGCAGCGGCACGCTGAGAAGCGTGATGAGTCCGGATCATTCGAGCCATGCGGTCGAACACGACGGAGCGAAACATTTGGGCGCAGCTCGGCTTAAGCGCTTGCGCGGTGGTGTTGCCGCCGATAGCCCTCGGCGCGGCGCTTTATTCCATGCTGTCCGTGCGTGACGAGGGCGTAGGCCGCCCCCCTGAGGGCGCGGCTGCCGAGGCTCGGGTGACAACGCCCGAACCTCGGCTTGAGGCGGCGGACGCTTGGCCCATCAGCGCGGATTCACAACCTGTGGCTAAAGCAGCCGAGCCGTTCTTGGCTGGGGGCAAGCCAGTCCCCGCCGACGATGGACGAAGTTCAGAGTCCCCGGCCAACCCCCAGCAGGCGGTCGGCAAGAAAGCCATTGCCCAGGAATCAGGTCCCCTCCCGGGCCGCGTCACCATCGTAGTGCCGCCCGCAGCCGCGAATTGGCCCCTATCGCCGGATGTGGACCGTGCCCCAACGGATTCAGTTGACACGCAGCCGTGGCCGCCCGCCGCGGCAATGCCGACGCCCCTTCTGCCGCGCGCACCGCCTCTGCCCGTCCAAGTGCCAACCCCGCAGACACCGGCCGCTCAGCTGCCGGCCTCCCAAGTAACCTCCCAAGTGTCGGCCACTGGGGTGTCCGCGGCCGATCAACCATTCGCCGAAGGTCCACAAGCGACGGCACGCAGGCGTGTACGCCCTTCCTATCTCAGCAATCTCGCGAGGCGCAGCGGGGCGCGCGCTGACGCGCG
>Ga0126376_10001998_pt1 | contig 11359 bp, 7 predicted proteins | sample PanSoiMetPlot_15_FD_92760 | JGI IMG/M metagenome (GOLD analysis project Ga0126376, IMG submission 92760) | Tropical forest soil microbial communities from Panama - MetaG Plot_15 | ecosystem: Environmental > Terrestrial > Soil > Tropical forest > Bulk soil | place: Panama | collected 2016-02-17
GCCATTCGAATCTGCTGTTGATGGTGCCACCGTTCGGTGTATTCGCGAGCCGTGTCGAACCAGTTGGCAGATTTTTCTTCGCCCGCCCAGCTCACGCCAAACGGTGCTTGCGCGTACGGATCACGCCCGGCGTGAAACTCCGCAAGCTGTTTACACGCCACCTCGATCAGAGAAATCAGAACTGCGGGGCTCAAGCGGCGATACACGGTGACGCCTTGTTCATTCAGGCGGTCGACGTAAGCACCCCATGCGCGAGGCGAGTCGATATTCGGAGCCGGGGCCGCGCAGCCGTCGCGCGCGATAGAGATTCCTCTCAGGGCCGTGTCGAGCAGATGCGCCGCGACGTCTTTAACCTGCCACTTCGAAGAGACCGTCGGCTTCTCCCAAGCCTCGGGGGAGAGCGAACGCAGCAATTCGAGCAGCATCCCGTCCACCTTGGGGAAGAGATGGGCGGTGAAAATGGGGTGTAGTGGATCAACTCTGTCCGTCGCAGGATGTGTGGCCATGCAAGAACTCTATGCATGGAGGGGGCCGAATTGCAATCGCCTGAGTCGTCCTGCCTCCGCAACCTTTTGATGCCCGCAGGGTTTCATTGCCTGTACGCGCTCTCTGACCGAATGAGTCGACAGGAGAGAGGCTTCGGAACAGAGCAATGCAGAAGGGATCGACAACATGCGCTACCTAAGATTCGCGGCTCTCCTCGGGATTTGCCTGTTTTGCGCTTCGTTTGCAAGCGCACAGAGGGTTATTGTTGGCGTTGGAGTGGGACCGGCCTATGGACCGGCTTATGTTGGCCCGCCGCCACTTTGCACCTACGGCTACTACGATTATTACCCGTACGCGTGCGCGCCCTATGGCTTCTACGGACCGGAATGGTTTGTAAACGGCGTGTTCGTCGGCGCGGGGCCTTGGTATCACAGACCTTATTGGCATCGGGGATATTATTACCGGCGACCCGGCTACTATCGCCGAGGTTGGTATGGACGTGGCTGGCGCGGCGACTGGGATCATGACCGATGGCGCGATCATGATCGCGGCTGGCGTCACCGGGAGTGGCGCGGGGACCGTGAATTCCACGGCCACCACGGGCACCGGGACTGACCGGGTTCCACAATCGAAGATTAGAAACGGCTGGCAACCAGGATTGCCAGCCGTTTTTCTTTTTGTGGCGCGGTCCTTCGAAAACGGTGCGGCTGAGCTGAGCTAAACGAGGACCTCCTTGTCCGCGGGCTGCGGAAAGTGCTGCGAAAACCAGAAGGAAAACGGCGTCGCGCCATATTGCTGGTAGTGCTCGAGACGCTCGCGTCCTTCCGCTACTGTAGGAATGTGCCCCGCCGGAATCCACCACAGGCAATAGACGGGCTTGTCCATCTTCTCGAACCACTTGGCCCGGTCCCGCAAGACGCGGGCGTGATCTGATTGGTACGCATAGTTGCGCAGTGCCTCGAGAGACTCCCAGACAGACATGTTGACCAGGATGGACCGGTCCCTCTCATCGTAAGTGATGTCCGTAGCGTTCCCCGATGCGGACTGCAGGCGCCAGACGAAGCCGCGAGCCTTGTCGGCAAGCGCGTTGATCGGTTCGAGCTGAGCCACAAATTCAGCAATCTTCGGATCGTCGATGGGGGCAATCAGCCGGCCAATGTTGATTTGCGCGAGATGGTAGCTCATGGTTGCTCTACAAGATGCCTTTCGGAATCCGAAAGGATACATGGGGAATGGAGCCCCATCGGCTTCAAAAAGCAAAGCGATAGCCCAGAATCATCTTGGCGATCAGATGATCGGTGGAATGCGTCAGGCCAACGCCCAATCCGAAATTCACCTCCCATTTCGGCGAGAGGTTCAAATCAATGGCCGGAAAGATTTGGTGCTGCTGCTGACCGATAGGAAGAAAATCCGTGGCCGGACCGACGGCGCCATAGTACTCGAATCCACCTGTAATTTTTTTCGTGAAGTCGTAGCTGAGCTTGAAGTTCGGCGAAAAGATGACTCCCTGAGACACACTTTCGCCATGGAGGGAGCGATCGAAGGTTGGATTAAAAGACCAGTACCAGGGACCCGACTGTTTATCAATAATCGGGCGGATCTCCCAGGTCCACGTGTCGGTCGAGAACTTCCGCCGCTGATAGCCAATCTCGTTCGAAAGGCTAAGGCCTACGGGCCAGTTCCACTTTTTCGGCACGCGCACCCGGGGACGAATGTGGTTGCCGACCCAATCCCATCCCTGGCCGTTTTGCATGGAAGTGAAAATGTAAAAGCCGGTCTCAAACCAGTCATTGAAGCCATGCGTGATCTCGATGGTCTCGTGTAACTGATGGTTGGTGGGAAGCAGGCCGTCCTGGATGGTCTTTGAGCCTTGAACGGTGAAATTGCTGTGCAGTTCGACCATGGTGTGATGCGGTTCTACCGTTTCGTAGCCGTAGACCTGAATCTCATAGTTGTCTTGTGCCCGAGCGGAAAACGGCAGAACTACACCCAGGAACAGAAGACCACCGCAAACGATGGCGATGCGCAACTTCAATGGCTCACCCTTAAGAGGCAGCTGAACCGAAGCTCCCTAGGGTATCTCGGATTCCTGGTGAACGAAAAACAGTCTGATACGGAAACTACGCGTGCGGGTGCGCCTTGTCGTAGACTTCCATCAATTGGCGAATGGAAGCGTGCGTGTAGCGCTGCGTCGTGGAGAGCGATTGATGCCCCAGGAGCTCTTGAATGGCGCGCAGGTCGGCCCCGTCGGCAAGCAAATGCGTTGCAAAAGCGTGGCGCAGCGAATGCGGATGCAGGTCCCAGTTGACGTTAACCAAGCGCACATACTTCTTCACGATGCGCCCCACCGAGCGCTGCGTCAGCCGCCGGCCCGCATAGTTCAGAAAAACCGCCTGCGCGTGCGGGTCTGCGCTGTCAGTTGACCCGTTGGTTTGCCTGAGGAGCTGTTCGCGCACAGGCCAATATTTCTCCAGCGCTTCTTGCGCTTTTGCTCCGTAGGGAACGATCCGCTCTTTGTTTCCCTTGCCTCGAACGCGCAAAATACGCTCTTTTTGCTCGACATCGAGCAGGTTCAGACCGGTAAGTTCGCTGACACGCAAACCCGCAGCGTAAAGCAGTTCCAGCAACGCGCGGTCGCGCCGCCGAAACAACCCTTCCTCCATGTGCGCGCGCTCACCCGGATCCTTTTGCTTCGCGGTCCTCCGTTGTTCCCTCCCGAGCAAACGCTTTTTAGAAGGCGCGGCAGCACCGTTTCCACCTTGAACCATCCCCGCAAGATGGTTGAGAAAGCCGTTCATCTCTTCGGCGGAAACTACCGAAGGGATGCGCTTCGGAAGCTTCGGCGTGGGTACCAGGCGTGCCGGGTTTTCCTTTAAATATCCTTCTCGTACGCAGTATTTGAAAAAGGATCGCAAAGCTGCAAGCTTTCGCGCGATGGAGCTTTTCTCGAGCCCCTGGTCATGCAGGTGCGCGACAAACTCGCGGATCATGGCGTGGTCCACCGCGCGCAGAGCAGGGGGGGTGGCGCGAGGCGGCGTAAGAAATAGCAGGAATTGACGAAGATCCTTCGCGTAGTTGGAAACCGTGTGAGGAGAGGAGTTCCTTACTGTCCGCAGATATTCGAGGTACTTGGCGATCGCTTTTTCCATTCCCACCTGCCAGTGAAGAGAAGGTCCCCCGAAACAGTATAGACGCGCAGGCCCATGCAGAAGCGGAAAGTGGAAACATGTTTCGTCAAATGAAGGGTGGTCAGGACTTCACCGCCACGGGGACAGGAGCTTCTTCCGGCTGCGCCGCGGGCGGAGCTTCAGGCACAAGCTTTTCCCAATCACAACCTTCCTTCAGGCAGGCTTGTACCTTGCCGATTTTTGAGTTTTTCTCGACAGTGAATGGCGCGCCACACTTCGGGCACGGCTCCGCAATCGGCATGTACGGCGTGGTGAAATCGCAATCGGGATACCGCGAGCATCCGTAGAAAATCCGCGGTCGCCCGCGTCCGCCTTTCCCAGCGCTGCCCCGGCGCACGAATTCTCCCTCGTTGCACTTCGGGCATTTGATGCCCATGGTGATGGGCCGCGTGTACTTGCACTTTGGGTAGGCGGAGCAGCCGATGAATTCGCCGAAGCGCCCGTGCTTCTTCACTAAACCGTTCCCGCACGTAGGGCACTTTTCATCGAGCGGCTCATCGGGCTGATGCGCGATGCGGGTGCCCTGGACCAGCCGACGGGTGGTCTTGCAATCCGGATAACCGGTGCATGCCAGGAAGGTGCCGAATCGCCCGCGCTTGATGGCCATCTCCTTGCCGCAGTTATCGCAATACTCGACTTTGTTTTCCTCGCCAGCGTCCGGCAACATCGGCGAAAGGTCTTCGATAAAGTCGCAATCGGGATAGCGCGAGCAGCCCAGGAAGAATCCGTGCCTGCTAATGCGTTCCAGCAATTCGCCTTGGCCGCACTTCTCGCACTTTTTCCCGGTGGGAATGCCGGCTTTGTACGAGAGCATCTCCTCGTCGGCCTTGTCGAGGTCCGTGACGAATTTCCCCCAGAACTCTTTCACGGAATCGCGCCACGGCAGCTTGCCCTCTTCGATTTCGTCGAGTTCCTCCTCCATTCGCGCGGTGAACTTGAGGTCGAAGATGTCCTCGAAACTCTTTACCAGCAGCTTGCATACGCGCTCGCCCAGCATGGTCGGTGAAAACCGCCCTTGATTCTTGGTGACGTACTCTCTCTCAACGAGGGTCGAAATAATGGCGGCGTATGTGGACGGCCGCCCAATCCCGTCCTCTTCCAGTTCCTTTACCAGAGTCGCATCGTTGTACCGCGGCGGCGGCTCGGTGAAGTGCTGCTCAGGACGAATCTTGTCCAAACGTAGCAATTGGCCCTCAGCAACTTCCGGCAGCGCTCGGCCCTCGCCCTCATCGTCTTTCTCATCGTCCTCGCGGTCGGCAGTGGACGCGGGCAACTGATAGACGCGAAGATAACCATCGAATTTTTGCACCGATCCGCTTGCGCGGAACGTATATTCGCCCGCACGAATGTCGATGGTCGTCTGATCAAAAATTGCAGGAAGCATCTGCGACGCGACAAACCGCTGCCAGATCAGCTGGTACAGCTTGAAGAGGTCGTCGTCCAAATACTTGCGCACGTCTTCCGGCGTGCGCGCGACATCCGTCGGTCGGACGGCTTCGTGCGCCTCCTGCGCGTCCTTCTTGGACTTATAGAAATTCGGCTTCTCGGGAAGATAGTTGGGGCCAAACTTTGCGGGAATGAGTTCGCACACCTGCGCCAGCGCATCGTTCGAAACATGAACGGAGTCCGTGCGCATGTAGGTGATCAGCGCCACCGAGCCTTCCGAACCCAACTCCACACCCTCATAAAGCTTTTGGGCCAGCGACATCGTGCGCTTTGCGGTAAACCGCAGCCGGTTGTACGCGGCCTGCTGCAATTTCGACGTGGTGAACGGCGGCGGCGCGTTGCGCCTCTTCTCCTTTTGCGCCACCGCCGCGACTTGCCAAGTGGCCTTGCTCACCGCGGCCACAATCTTGTCGGCAGCTTCCTGATTTCTTACTTCAATGTCACCATCGTTGTGCTTGATGAGCTTGGCTTCGAAGAGCGGCGGCTTGCCCGCATCCAGCAGGGCGTGGATGGTCCAATACTCCTGCGGGACAAAGGCGCGAATGGCCTCCTCGCGCTCCACGATCAGGCGCAGCGCCACGGTTTGCACGCGCCCCGCCGACAAGCCTCGGCGAACCTTGTTCCACAGCAACGGAGAGATCTTGTACCCCACCAGCCGGTCCAGCACCCGGCGCGCTTGCTGGGCGTCCACGAGATTGGTATCCAATCCCCTCGGATGCTCGAACGCCGCGCGGATCGCCTTGGGGGTAATCTCGTTGAAGGTTACGCGGAAGATTTTCTTCGGGTCCGCCGGAGGGATGTCGTCCGCCAGGTCCCCGTTGTTTTTACTCTTCTTTCCCGCTTTGGCGTCTTCCGCTTCTTTCGTTTCGGCGGCCTTCCCGTTCTGCTTGCCGGGTGCCTCGGCCTCCACGAAGCGGTTGGGCTTCGATAGCACCATCGCCAGATGCGCGGAGATGGCCTCGCCTTCGCGATCGGGGTCGGGAGCCAGGTACACGGTTTCCGCGGTGTGCGCCGCCTTCCTCAGATCGTGGATGACTTTGCCTTTGCCGGAGATAATTTGCAGGGTTGGCTCGAAAATCTTCTCGTCATGGATGCTGATCTTAGGAGCCTTTGCTTCCACCTTGGCACTCTTCTTTGTGCCTTTTTTCTTCTTTGACGGCTTCTTGCCGGAGGGGTCCTCGCCAGGTAGACGAATCCCGATGGTCTTCGTCGGCAGGTCCATGACGTGTCCGATGGAAGCCTTGACGGTATAGTTCCGTCCCAAATACTTATTAATCGTCTTCGCCTTCGCGGGCGATTCAACAATGACAAGCGAACGAGCCATTTAACTTTTGTAACTCCGTACTGTGATTCGGAAAGGGCGGACCGCGGGGCGTGTGTCCTTCTCGCTACCTTTGGCGCATGTCCCCAGGGATGAGTCCGACCCCTCATGAGATGCATCAGTGGGCCCGGCCGGTTCCTTCGTCTTAGATGGCGTTCCGCCCATGGAGGGATATTTGAACTGCTATCCCCCACTATAACAACACCTTGCAAAACCACTTGCCCGGCAATGGCCGGATGATCCCCTTCATCTCTAGCGTAAACAGGGTAGCCAGAACCTCGGAAGAGTTCAAGCCGGAGCGTTCGACAATGTCGTCAACCGGAATCGCCTCTTCGGCCCAGAAGTTCGCAAAAGCTTATTTTTCGAGCCATGCAGCCCGTTCACGGGCAAAAGGTTTCGATCCGCGAGCCGCGGAATTGCGCTCCTTCCGCAACTACCGCGTAATTTTGGCCGTCAGCCTTGTTATTTCCTGCCGACGAAACGCACACGCAACGTCGTTGCGCGGCCCTGGCCGCCCGCAAACGCTCCAAAGCATCCGGTTCGAATGCCATTGCCACAGGCAGGAGCGTCAATATTATTCACCACCGAATCGGGATTCCGCCGGCCAAGAATATTCACCCCTTCCACTCGCACCGCTCACAGATACCCTCGCAACTCAAATTTCCGCTCCAGCCCCAGGTTCAGGCTGGCAAACGCTGGGAATCGGGAGGAATTGGGCGGGCCCACCAACTGCTGCTGAAGATTCACAACGCTGAAAGGATACCCGGTTCGATATTCGAAGAAGCCGCTCAATTGGGTGCTCCAGATGTGGGTGGGTAGCCATCCCCACAGGACCAAGCGGTTGGGCGTGTCCCAGGCCACCGGCCCCGGCTGCTGCGCCGCGTAAAATATCGAGCCCAGCGCAGGATTGAGAACTTGGTTGGAGCGCGCTCGCGAACGCGTATAGGCACCATAGATCTCCGTATTTTCCGAAAAAACGTGGCGCACCGAGAAAGTCGCCGCGCGATAGCGGTCTTTGCGTTGATCTTTAAGAAGAAAGATGCCGCCTTGCTGTGTTGGCTGTTGGTCCACGAACGCGAAGCCGTGCGATCCATTCCGCGCGAGCAGTTCCAGACTCACAAGAGTGTTTCGCCCAAATCGCTCCTGCCAGCCCGCGCTCGACGTCGCAAAGCGCGGCTGGCGCAGGCCGCCCGCGGGCATCACAAACTGACTGAGGATAGCACCTGGGGGAACCGCGGCGCCGGTGGGATCATAGAAGGTATCAACTTGTTGCTGGTCGAAGGCCTGCCCCATAAGCGCAAGATTGAGGGGCGCGTTGTAAATGCCCCACCCCATTGAAAACTTGGCCCGATCATCTCCGAAGGGCAGCACGTTGGTCGCTACTCGCGGCCCGGCCATGGCGCTTTGCGTGAACCGGTCCCCATCGGTGCGCAGGCCCGCTTGAAAAACAAAATGCCTGCCCATCGACCACGTGTCTTGCGCGTAGGCCCCTGCTTGGGTGTTCGAAAGCTGGGGAGTGGCGCTTCCGGTAAATGTGGACCGGCGCCGCAAGCAACCTTGCGTATTCACGTCCGCCGCTGTGCAAGGTGCAGTTGTCCCATTAGCGGTGAATGTGGGGTTAAGCACGTCAATCTCCCCACGCTCGGCGGACTGATGAAAAACCAGGGCCGCCACATTCGCGCCAAAGGAAAGCTGATGCGTACCGTGCCAATGCCGCGAAGCCGCCGTCACGTTTGTCACGGCCTGCAACCGGCGGCCGCGTTGTCGCAAGTCTTGAAAATAGTTGCCAGCGGTCCCGTTAATCAGCAAGACGTAGGGCATCGAGCCTTGTGGTGTGTAATCGAGCACGCCGCTGTCCGCGGCGAAGCCCAGTTCAAACAGCGTTTCGTGCAGCCATATCTGGTCCTTCACCGAAACGAAACCGCGTCTTTGGTCGGCGGTGACCGTGGTCGATTGCGGGTCGAGCGCATCCAAGCCCAAGTTGCTTTCGTTCGCGCGGTTGTAGAGGAGGCTCGCGTGCAGGATATGTTTCGGCGAAAAGTTGTATTGCAACCGCAAGAGATTGTCCCCTGCCCATGCTTCGAAGGTGTTGGCGTTCGCGGGAAGCTCTTTCACCACGCCAAACGTGTGCTGCAAGCTCATGGAATCGGAAAACCAGAAACGCCCGCGCTCGATCGGCCCGGAAAAATTGAATCGCGGGTACCAATCTCCTAGATGGACGCCTTGCTGGGTGTTGATTCCAGGTCCCGGATTGGTAGTCCCGAAGCGCCACCGGTCGTCTCCGTCAGGAGTTACGAGGCTCAGGATATTTGCGCCGGAGTGCGGATAGGACGCGTCAATTCTCGCCGCCTGCACTTCCGCGGCCCGAGTGGCATCGATATTGAATCTCGATGTCAGCGCTCCGCTCACCGGATCACTGATCTCGAATCCATCCAGCAAGTATTGCGTTTCTCCCGAGCGCGCACCGGCCACATGCAGGTTAGCCCGATTGTCCCGCACAATCTCCGGCAAAGCCACCAGGCTGTCCTGAAGGACATGGCTGTTGGGCATCGGAATATCCCGAATTTGCTGCGCGGAGAGAGTCGAGCGCTGCGCAGTATCCTGGGTATCAATTTGGTTCGAAGGCGCGGTGACTTGCACCTTTTCGCGAACCTCTTGCTCGTGATTCAAAACCAGGGAGAGGTCGTTACTTCCCGCGTGGAGGGTGACCGGCTGACCCGAAAGCACGAAAAAACCCTTCTTCCTGGCTTCCGCTTTGTACTCACCGGCAGAAAGATTGTAGATGGCAAAACGTCCGGCTAAATCGGTTTCTGCTCGGTAGGATTGCCCCGCGGAATCTTCGAGCATGACTTGTGCCGCCATGACCGGCACGCCATTTTCGTCTAGAACGATGCCCCTGCAATCCGCCGGATCCGCCGCCTGAGTTCTCAGACCGAGAAGGGTGAGGTGAAGAAGCGCGACGTTAATGACCAGACAAGAAAACCGCATGCAAGACCTTCTCGATAGACCACCTTTGATTAAACTACAGATTGTCGGCGCCCGTTTCTAATTCTTGCGCGGCGTGACGCGGTTCTTGTTTGTCGGTTAGATCTCACAAAGATTGCGTGATGTTCAGCGAGTTGATGTCTGGACTCGGGGTTGTGCCGGGTCTTCTTGAAGGATTGCATCCAGGGTCTTCACAAACAGGTCGGCGTCTTTCTCCCTGAAGACCAGCGGCGGGCGCAACTTGATCACGTTGTGGTGTGGCCCATCGGTTCCGGTTAGAATCCCGCACTCGCGGAGCCGGTTTACGACATAAGACGCTTGCAGCGGCGCGGGCTCCCGTGTGCCCCGATCGACCACCAGGTCCACGCCAAGGAACAGACCCAAGCCGCGAACGTCGCCAATCACCTCGTGCCGTTGCTGTAACTCTTGCAGTTTGCTCTTCAGGTGAGTTCCCACGCGTAGCGCGTTTTCTTGTAGCTTTTCTCCTTCCAGAACATCGAGCACCGCAAGCCCCGCCGCGCAAGCCACCGGGTTGCCTCCAAACGTGCTGAAAAATTCCATTCCGTTTGCAAAGCAAGCCGCGATCTCTTTTGTCGTGATCACGGCCGCGAGAGGAAATCCGTTCCCGATCGGTTTCCCCAGAACCACAATGTCTGGCACGACGCCTTGCGTTTCGAATCCCCAGAAGTGCGTCCCCAGCCGCCCGAAGCCCACCTGCACTTCGTCCGCGATGCAGACCGCGCCGGCCGCGCGCATGTCTTCGTAGACTTCCTTCAAATATCCCGACGGGAAAACAATTTGCCCGCCAACGCTTGGCAACGTTTCCGCTAGGTATGCTGCAACACCGCGCCCTTCGCCGCGCACGTGCTGCAAAATTGCCGCAGCGTGGATCGCGTATTTCGCACCAGCTTCTTGGTCGCCGCGCCGGTACAACCCACGATAATCATCGGCAAGCGGCGCGACGTGCACCCACGGTTTTCGTCCGCGCCCGCCTGGTCCTGTAAATTTGTATGGGCTGATGTCAATCAGCGTGTTCGTGTGCCCGTGATAAGCGTGCTCAAGCACGATCACATCCTCGCGCCCTGTGTGTGTGCGCGCTAGCCGCAACGCCAACTCATTGGCCTCGCTCCCAGAATTCACAACAAAACAAACGCGCAGCGGCTCAGGCAGTTTCTGAGTCAGCCGTTCGGCGTAACGATTCAAGTTGTCGTGTAAATACCGCGTGTTGGCATTCAGCAGCCGGAGCTGGTCCCGCGCTGCCCGCACCACTCGCGGATGGCTGTGCCCCACCAGCGGCACGTTGTTGTAAACGTCGAGATACGCGCGCCCGGTGTCGTCGTAGAGATACTGCATCCAGCCTCGAACGATTTTCAGCGGACGCTCGTACGACACGCTGAGGTTTCTTCCCAGCAACTCGCGGCGCTTTTCGAGCGTCTGCTGAAAACCCGTCTCATGTGGAGGAAAACGATTCGCAGGAATTCCAAGCAAGAGATTCGGATCCGGCGACAGGCTTGTCCACACGGCACGCTGCGAAGCGTAGGCTACGCCGGGAAAATCGCCGCCAGGGTCAAGCAAATCGAGAATGATTTGAAAATGTACGTGCGGCACCCAGCCGCCGTTCTCGTCAGATGTTCCTACGCGCGCAAATTCCTGCCCTCGCGAAATGCGCTGTCCAATTTTCAATCTATCGAGTGTTTGCGTCGTCAGGTGGCCGTACAGCGTGAAGAATTCTCCGACATGATCGGTTTCGTGCCGCAAAATCACCAGCGGTCCATAGTCTTGCGGGACGGCATTGTTCGCGAGAAGGTGCACCACACCATCAAGCGGCGCGCGCAATTCCGTCCCCGGCTCAACAAAGAGATCAATGCCCAAATGAATCGTCCGACGTTCTTCTACGGGATTATCGGTGCTCGCAAACCGCGGCGAACTGTAA
>Ga0126376_10002000_pt1 | contig 11356 bp, 6 predicted proteins | sample PanSoiMetPlot_15_FD_92760 | JGI IMG/M metagenome (GOLD analysis project Ga0126376, IMG submission 92760) | Tropical forest soil microbial communities from Panama - MetaG Plot_15 | ecosystem: Environmental > Terrestrial > Soil > Tropical forest > Bulk soil | place: Panama | collected 2016-02-17
GACGCCGGCGCCGACGACGCCGTTGACTGGCTCGGCGCGGTGGTCTCGGGCTGGAAGCCGTCCAAGCCCTCGTCTGCTTGCATCTGCGGCGTTTCATTGCCCCATTTGCCGGCGGTAGGCCCCAGGTCGACCAAGGTGGCGTCCGTGTCCGGTGTGGTGGTGAAGCCGAAGCCGCTCGTGGGCGGCGCCCGGTCGTCGGTGGGGGCCTGCATCAGGTCGAACAGGTGCGGGGCGTGCTGGTCGATGAGGTCGACCGTCTGTTGCGCGCCGATCCGAGCATCAGCCATGTCTTTGCCGTGCAGTGCGAGACCACCAGCGGCATCTTGAACCCGATCGCCGAGCTCGCCGCCGTGGTCGAGGCGTGCGGCCGCCGGCTGCTGATCGACGCCATGAGCGCGTTCGGCGCGCTGCCGCTCGATGCCAAGCGGACCCGGTTCGATGCCGTCGCCGCCTCGTCCAACAAGTGCATCGAGGGCGTCCCGGGCTTGGGGTTTGTCATCTGCCGCGAGCCGGCGCTGGCCGCCGCCAAGGGCAATGCCACCACCTTGACGCTCGACCTCTACGACCAGTGGCAGAGCTTGCGCGCCACCGGGCAATACCGCTTCACGCCGCCGATCCACGTCATTGTCGCGTTCCATCGCGCGTTGCAGGAATTTTGGGCCGAGGGCGGCCAGGCGGGGCGCGGCGCCCGCTACGGAGAGAATTGCCGCGTGCTGGTCGAGGGTATGGCCGAACTCGGCTTCCGCCCGCTGCTGCCGGGCCCGCTGCAGGCGCCGATCATTGTCACATTCCATATGCCAAGGCATGCGAACTTCGTGTTCGACAGCTTCTATGAGAAACTGAAACAACGGGGTTACGTGATCTACCCGGGCAAGCTCACGGTCGCCGACAGTTTTCGCATCGGCTGCAGCGGCAGGCTCAATGCCGCGCACATGGAGGGCGTCGTCGCCGCCGTCCGCGCCGTCATGGGTGAATTGGGCGTGACCCTGACCGGCGCATCCGCACAGCCTTGAGGTCAAATGCACGCCAAGCCTGTCCAAGTTATCGTCAGTTGCAACGGTCGCACCTACGCGTCGCCTGCGGCACCAACCGTCGTCATCTGCCTCGATGGCTCTGAACCCGGCTATATCGAAGAGGCGATTGCCGTCGGCCGCGCGCCGACCTTTGCCCGCTTCCTGGCCGAAGGCGCCAACCTACAGGCCGACTGCGTGATCCCGAGCTTCACCAACCCCAATAATCTTTCCATTATCACCGGGCGGCCGCCGGCCGTGCACGGGATCGCCGGCAACTTCTTCTACGACCGGGCGACGGGCTCGGAAGTGATGATGAACGATGCCAAATTTCTGCGCGCCCCGACCATCCTCAAAGCCTTCCATGACGCCGGCGCCAAGGTGGCGATGGTCACCGCCAAGGATAAGCTGCGTCTGTTGCTGTCGCATGGGCTCGCCTACGACAGCGACCGGGCCATCGCCTTTTCCGCCGAGCGTGCCGACCGCGCCCGCCGGCAAGACAACGGCATCGAGGAGGTTTTGTCGTTCGTCGGCCGGCCGCTGCCCGAGGTCTATTCGGCAGATCTATCGGAGTTCGTGTTTGCCGCCGGCGTGAGCTTGATGGCGGCACACCGTCCCGACCTCATGTATCTATCGACCACCGACTTTATCCAGCACAAGACCGCTCCCGGCACGCCACTGGCCAACGACTTCTACGCCATGATCGACGGCTACCTGGCCAAACTCGACCAGCAAGGGGCGATCATCGTGGCCACCGCCGATCACGGCATGAACGACAAGCACACTCCGGACGGGGCGCCGGACGTCATCTATCTGAAGACCCTGTTTGATGCCTGGCTCGGGGTCGACCAGGCCCGCGTCATCTTGCCAATCACCGACCCCTATGTGGCGCACCACGGTGCTCTTGGCTCGTTTGCGACCGTGCACGTTCCCGACACCGCCGACCTACCCAAGCTGCTCGACCGGCTCAAGGCGATCGAGGGCATCGATCTGGCGCTCAGCCAAAGCGAAGCCTGCCAGCGTTTCGAGCTGCCGCCTGACCGGGTTGGCGACATTGTCGTCATCTCGGCTCGGCGCAAGGTGCTCGGCACCGCGCCACAGTTGCACGACCTGTCCGGCCTCGATGAGCCGCTGCGTTCGCATGGCGGGCTCACCGAGCAGCGGGTGCCGATGCTTTCGAACCGCCGGCTCGCGATTGCGGCGGATCGCCGGCTGCGCAATTTCGACGCCTTCGATGTTGCCTTGAATTGCCTGGCCTGAGCGCCGGTTCAACGGGACGAGGGTTACATGCAGGAGCGCCTGAGCACGCCGAAGCTGCCAACCAAGGCGCACGAGACCATGCGCATTGCCGGCAAGCTGGTCGATGCCGACCAGCGCATCGAGGTGCGCAATCCCTATAGCGGCGACCTCGTCGGCACGGTCGCGGCAGCCAACGCGGCGCAGGTGGCCGAAGCCTTCCGCATCGGCGCCGCCTATAAGCCCAAGCTCACGCGCTACGAACGGCAAAAGATCCTGCTCACCACCGCCGCGCTTCTGGCCGAGCGGCGCGAGCAGATGGCGGTCCTGATCACCATGGAGTCGGGGCTGTGCCTCAAGGATTCGCGCTACGAAGTCGGGCGCGCCTGCGACGTCTACAACTTGGCCGGCCAACTGGCGATCCGCGACGACAGTGAGGTGTTTTCCTGCGATATCACGCCCCATGGCAAGGCCCGACGCATCTATACCTCGCGCGAGCCGGTCAGGGGCTGCATCGCCGCCATCACCCCGTTCAATCATCCGCTCAACATGATCAGCCATAAGATCGCGCCAGCGATCGCCACCAACAATCGGGTCGTCGCCAAGCCGACCGAGTTGACGCCGCTCACCGCCTTGGCGCTGGCCGATGTGCTCTATGAGGCCGGCTTGCCGCCCGAGATGCTGTCGATCGTCACCGGCAATCCGCAGACGATGGGCGAAGCCATGATCACCGACCCCAACGCCGACATCGTCACCTTCACCGGAAGCGTCAGGGTCGGCAAGCTGATCGCCGACAAGGCCGGCTACAAGCGCCTCATTCTCGAACTCGGGGGCAACGATCCGCTGATCGTGATGGAAGATGCCGACCTCGACGCGGCCGCCGAGCTCGCCGTTGCCGGCGCCACCAAAAACTCCGGGCAACGCTGCACCGCCATCAAGCGCATTCTGGTGGTGGAGGCGGTCGCCGATGGCTTCGCCGAGCGCGTCGTTGCCAAGGCGCGCAAGCTCATCTGCGGCGACCCGCTCGATCCCAACACCGACATCGGTACCGTGATCCACGAGCGCGCCGCGCGCGCATTCGAAGCCCGCGTCAATGACGCCGTTGCCAGCGGCGCCCGCCTGCTGCTCGGCAACGACCGCGCTGGTGCACTCTACCCGGCAACCGTCGTCGACCACGTGCCGCTCGGCGCGGCCTTGGTGCGTGAGGAGACGTTCGGTCCGGTGATCCCCATCATTCGCTGTCCGAACGACATCGGGGCGGTGATCCGCATCGCCAACGACACGCCATACGGACTGTCATCGGGGGTGTGTACCAATCGGCTCGACTACATCACGCGCTGCATCAGCGAGTTGGAGGTGGGTACCGTCAATGTCTGGGAGGTGCCGGGTTACCGCATCGAGATGAGCCCGTTCGGCGGCATCAAGGATTCGGGCCTCGGCTACAAGGAGGGCGTGTGGGAAGCCATCAAAAGCTACACCAACGTCAAGACCTATTCGCTACCCTGGCCGCACTGACGGCGCGGGGGGTCAACAGGGGAGGATCGTTCGATGTTTGCCAAGCTTTTGCGGGTGATGGGGCTGACCGCCTTGATGGCGGTTCAGTTCGCCGCGCCAACCTTAGCGCAGAAAACCAAGCTCACCGTCTACACGGCGCTGGAAAATGATCAGTTGGCGCCGTTCAAGGCGGAGATCGAGAAGGCGGTGCCAGCCGTCGACGTCGAGTGGGTGCGCGATTCCACCGGCATCATTACCGCGCGTTTCCTGGCCGAGAAGGACAATCCAAAGGCCGACATGGTCATGGGTTTGGCCGCCTCCAGTCTGTTGGCGTTCAAGAAGGCGGGGCTATTGGAAGCCTACCAGCCCAAGGGCGTCGAGGCTCTGCGCCCAGCCTTTCACTCGACCGACGGCAGCTGGACCGCGCATGATGCCTTTGTCGGCATCGTCTGCTTCAACACCGCGGAAGCGCAGAAGTTGGGCATACCCGCGCCCAAATCCTGGAAGGATCTGACCGACAGCAAATATAAGGACAAGCTGGTGATGCCACATCCGGCATCCTCGGGCACGGGCTATCTGACGGTCGCCGCCTGGCTGCAACTCATGGGCGAGGCCGACGCCTGGGCGTTCATGGATGCCCTGCATCAGAACATGGCCGTCTATACGCATTCGGGCAGCGCCCCGTGTGTGCAGGCGGCCAAGGGCGAGCGGGTGGCCGGTATCGCGCTTGACATGCGCGGGGCGCGAGAAAAAACCGCGGGCGCGCCATTGGAGGTCATCGCTCCCGTCGAGGGCGTCGGCTGGGATATGGAGGCCTACGCCATCGTCAAAGGCACTAAGAAGCTCGAGCTCGCCAAGCAGGTTGCCGATTGGGCGGCGAGCAAGGCGGCCAACGAGCTCTATTCAAAATACTATGCCATCGTCGCCCACCCGGATGTGAAGAATATCCCGAAGAACTATCCAGCCGAAGCCGAGGCGCGGATGGCCAAGATCGACTTTCAAAAGATGGCCGATGACCGCGAGCGGGTGCTGGCGGAGTGGTCGAAGCGCTACGAAGCCAAGGCGGCGCCAAAAAACTGAACTCAAAGTTGAGTTGCCGAGGGTGATGTCCATGGTCGAAACCATTGACCGCACCGCCGCCGATCAACCTCGCGCGCAACAGGTCGCGCCGGCCGCGGCCGCGCCGCATCTGACGGTGGCGGGCATCAGCAAGCGCTTTGGCGGCTTTAGTGCGCTCGAGGATGTGTCGTTGTCGGTCGAGACCGGCCGGCTCGTCTGCTTCCTCGGGCCCTCGGGCTGCGGCAAGACCACGCTGTTGCGCGTGATCGCCGGCTTGGAGGTGCAGGATCAAGGCCGCATTACCATCGCCGGCCGCGACGTCACCAAGCTGCCGCCGGCGCAGCGCGATTTCGGCATCGTGTTCCAGTCCTATGCCCTGTTTCCCAATCTGACGGTGGCGCAAAATGTCGGCTACGGGCTCGTCAACCAGCGCCGCGCTCGGGCCGAGGTCAAGACCCGCGTCGGCGACATGCTGGCGCTGGTCGGCTTAAGCGAGCACGCCCAGAAATTCCCGGTACAGCTTTCCGGCGGCCAGCAGCAGCGGGTGGCGCTGGCGCGGGCGCTGGCGACCTCGCCATCGCTGTTGCTGCTGGACGAACCACTGTCCGCGCTCGACGCGCGGGTGCGGGTGCACCTGCGCGACGAAATTAAGGCGCTGCAGCGCCGGCTGCAGGTCACAACCGTGATGGTCACGCACGATCAAGAGGAGGCGCTGGCGGTGGCCGACCAGATCGTGGTGATGAACCGCGGCCGCGTCGAGCAAATCGGGTCCCCGACCGAGGTCTACGGCCGCCCGGCCACGGCCTTCGTCGCCAACTTCGTCGGCGAGATGAATTTGCTCGAGGCAATCGTGGTGGCGCCGGACGAGGTCAAGGTCGGGGCGCTTAGGTTGGCCTGCCAGGGCTTGCAGCAGCGTGCACCCGGCACCGCGGTGCGGCTCGGGCTCAGGCCCGAGGAGGTGCGCATCCGCGCTGTCGCGCCCGGCGCCGCCAACGCCATTGCCGTCAGCGTGGCCAAATTCGACTTTCTCGGCGCCTTCTGGCGCGCGACCCTGCGGCCGGTTGCCGAGCCAAGCCTGGCGCTGATCGCCGACTTCTCCGTCAACGCCATGCGGGACCTCGATATCCGCCGCGATCAGACCCTGACGGTGGCTCTGCCGCCGGAGCTGCTGCGCGTGTTCGAAGGCGATCGCAGGATGCCGGCATGACGGTGGTCGCCGCCCTCCCAAGCGCACCGCGTCGACGGCTGGGCGATGAGCTGTTGATGCGCGCTGCGGTCGCGGTGCTGGTCGTCCTGCTCGTGACCTTCATCGCCTTGCCATTGGCGACCTTGCTCGCAAAGAGCTTTCAGGATGCGAGCGGGCGGTTTGTTGCCGTGGCCAACTATGGCCGCTACTTCGCGACCCCGGCGCTGGTGCAATCGTTGTGGAACAGCCTGGCCGTGGCGCTGCTGGCAACCGGCATCGTGGTGCCGCTGGCCTTCGTCTACGCCTACGGCCTCACCCGCACCCTGATGCCGGCCAAGACCCTGTTTGTGGCGCTGGCACTGCTGCCGCTGTTCGCGCCATCGCTGCTGCCGGCGATCTCGCTGATCTACATCTTTGGCAACCAAGGGTTTCTGAAGAGCTTATTGTTCGGCGCCAGCATCTATGGCCCGCTTGGCATCGTCATGGCACAGGTGTTTTACTGTTTTCCCCACGCCTTGATGATCCTGATCACCGCCTTTTCGCTGGCCGATGGCCGCCTCTATGAGGCGGCCGCGGCCATGGGCACGGGACGCTGGCGCGTGTTTTGGACCGTGACCTTGCCGGGCGTGCGCTACGGCTTGATCTCGGCGCTGTTCGTCGTGTTCACGCTCGTGATCACCGATTTCGGCATCGCCAAGGTGATCGGCGGGCAGTTCAACGTGCTGGCGACCGACGCCTATAAACAAGTGGTTGGGCAACAGAATTTCGAGATGGGGGCGGTCGTCGGCTTCATTCTGCTGCTGCCGGCGATGGTGGCCTTCGGCCTCGATCGAGGCGTGCAGCGTCGGCAAGTGGCGCTGCTCTCCGCCCGCGCCGTGCCCTTTGAGCCCGCCCGCAACCCTGTCCAGGATTGGGGGATGGCGGCCTATAGCCTGGTCACCGGCGGCCTGATTGCCGCGGTGTTGGCCGTCGCCGTGTGGGGGTCGTTCGTCACCTATTGGCCCTACAACCTTTCCCTCACTCTTAACAACTACGACTTTGAGAACTTTGAGCCTAATGCCGCCGGGCCCTACTTCGTCTCGATCACCATGGCAGCACTGGCGGCAACGGCCGGGACCGCCATCATCTTCACCGGCGCCTATTTGATCGAAAAGGGACGCGGCTCGCGGCTCTTGCGCGCCAGCGCCCAGCTTTTGGCCATGCTGCCGATGGCGGTGCCCGGCCTCGTTCTGGGGCTCAGCTACGTGTTCTTTTTCAACGCCCCTTGGAACCCGCTCGGCGTCCTCTATGGCAGCATCGCGCTGCTGGCCATCAATTCGATCGCGCACTTCTATACCACCGCCCACGTCACCGCCAGTACGGCGCTGAAGCAGATCGACGGCGAGTTTGAGGCGGTGTCGGCATCCCTCAAAGTGCCGTTTTACAAGACCTTCGCCCGCGTCACGGTCCCGATCTGCATGCCCGCCATCCTCGACGTTGCCGTCTACCTGTTCGTCAATGCGCTGACCACCGTCTCGGCCGTGATCTTTCTCTATGGTGCCTCGAGCAAGCCGGCCGCGATCTCGATCGTGCACATGGACGAGGCGGGCGCCACCGCGGCCGCGGCGGCGATGGCGACCCTCATCGTCATCACCGCGCTGACCGTGAAGCTGCTGCAGCTGTTGGCCGGGCGCACGCTTTTTGCCAAGCTGCAGGTGTGGCGCAAGCGCTAGCCGCCAAGGCTGGCGCCGTCGACGGACCGCGGCGGCAAGCGTGCATCAAGACACCTGCGCCGCCGGGAATGCCGATCTCCCCAGACCCATGTTCCCCGTCCAGCCCGCCACAGCCGGCTGTGGGCCGCGGCGGGGCGCCCGTCATCGCCCCGCCACTTCGCTATCCCATCCTCATCAAGGTGTGGGCTCGACGGGAGGGAGGGCAAGATGCGCATCCCGTGTGCGGCTGCGATCTACGCACTGTTCGTTGTGGTTGGCATGGGACTCGGAATTTATCCGGGCGCCGCCCAATCCGATGCCGAGATCGACGCCCTCAATCGGCGCGCGGCCGAGCTCTATCAGGCCAAGAACTTCGAGGAGGCGATGGCGGCCGCGCAACAGGCGCTGGCGCTGGCTGAAGCGCGCTTTCCGGCCAACGACCCGCGTTTGAGCAAGCTCCTCAGCAATCTGGCGCTCATCAACGAGGTCCTCAACCGCGCCGCCGAGGCGGAGCCGCTCTATCGGCGCGCGCTTGCCATTGATGAGGCGGCATCGGGCCCCGACCACATTGCTGTCGGCAGGACGCTGAGCCGGCTGGCGCAGTTTTGCGCCCGCCAGAAGCGCTATGCCGAGGCCGAAGGCTTCTACCAGCGCTCGGTCTCGCTGTTGGACGGTGCGGCTGGCGCCGATCTCGGCGATGTCGTGGGCGCGCTCAACGGGCTCGCCAGCATCTACCGCGTACAGGGCCGCTTCAACGAGGCCGAGGCCGTCTATGCGCGCGCCCTCGCAGCCAGCGAGAAGGCGCTGGGGCCCGATCACATCGATGTGGCGGCCGCCCTGGATCGATTGGCCAGCGTGCAGGAGGCGCAAGGTCGCTATCCCGAGGCGCAGTTGCTCTATCAGCGCTGCCTTGACATCACCGAACGCGCGCGCGGACCCGATCACCCCGAGCTGCGCAAATGTCTGGAGCGGCTGGCGTCCGGCCATGAACGTCAGCGCCAGTACGCCGAGGCCGAGGCCCTCTATCAGCGGGCGATCGCCATCACCGAAAAGGCGCTGGGCGCCAATGATCCCGACCTGCGCCCGTGGCTGGAGAAGCTCGCTCGCGCCTATCAGATGGCGGGCCGCGATCGCGATGCCGAACCCGTCATCAAGCGTGGCCTCACCATCACCGAGACGGCGTTGGGTCCGGAGCATCCCGACCTGCGGCGCTGGCTTGACAGCCTGGCGGCCAACTACGACGCGCAGCGCCGTAGCGGCGAGGCGGCGCCGCTGTTGGAGCGGGCGCTGGCCATCATGGAGAAGGCGCTGGGTCCCGAGCATCCCGATCTGCGCGAGCCCCTAGGCAAACTCGCCAGCAGTTACGAGCAGCAGCAGCGTTTGGCCGAGGCCGAGCCGCTGCGCCGCCGGCAGGTGGCGCTGTTGGAGAAGGCGCGAGGCCCCGATGATGTCCGGTTGCGACCGGCGCTCAACAGCCTGGCATTTCTCTATAAGCGCCAGGGCCGCTACCGCGAGGCCGAGGCCGTCTACCAGCGCATCCTGGTGCTGGCGGAGAAGGAGCCCGGCGGCCCAGACAACACCTATGTGCGCGCTGCCCGCAATGACCTGATCGAGATTTATACCGCTGAGGCGCGCACCGCCGAGGCCGAGCCGCTCATGCGCCAGGAATTGGCCGCCGCCGAGGCGAAATTCGCCGCCGACCCGCAGGGCGGCCTCATCAGCCGGCTCGGCCTGCATAATGCCCTCAATCAACTGGGCCGCTTGCTGCGCGAGAGCAACCGACCGGCCGAGGCCGAGGCGCTGTTTCGTCGCGCGCTCGCCAACGATGAGAAACTCGATGACGAGCGCGTGTTCACCGACCTCATCAACCTTGGCTGGGCGTTGCACGACACCAACCGTCTGAGCGAGGCCGAGCCGCTGCTGCGCCGGGCATTGGCACTCGCCCAGAACGGGCCCAACCATGAACAGGCGCGGGCCCTCAACAGCCTCGGCACGCTGCTCGCCTCGGCCAATCGCCTGGCCGAAGCCGAGACCCTGTTTCGCCGCGCGCTGCCACTTGCCGAGGAATTTGGCTACGGTCCCCACATCGCCACCACCTTGAGCAATCTGGCCGGGCTGCTGCAGGAAACCAATCGACCGACCGAGGCGGAGGCGCTCTATCGCCGCGCGCTTGCCATCGCCGAACAGAGCTTCGGGCCCGAGCACCCCAACGTCGCCACGCCGCTCAACAACCTGGCAACGCTGTTGCAGGGCCGCAAACGCTATACGGACGCCGAGCCGCTGTTTCGCCGGGCGCTCGCCATCGGCGAGAAGACGCTTGGACCTGAGCACCCCAAAGTGGCGCTTCGGTTGAGCAATCTGGCCGAGCTCCTCACCGCCACCGAGCGGCGCGCCGAGGCGGAGCCGCTGTTGCGCCGGGCGCTTGCCATCGACGAGAAGAGCCTCGGCGCCGACCATCCCCGGGTCGCCGCCGACCTCAATAGCTTGGCCGCGGTGCTCAAGGACACCATCGGGGTGGAGGCGGCGGAACCGCTGGTGCGCCGGGCGCTCGCCATCGACGAGCTGGGTTACGGCTCGGACCATCCCCACGTCGCCAGAGATCTGCACAACTTGGCGGTGCTGCGCGCGCAGGCCGGCGATTGGCGCGAGGCCCAATTGCTGCTGGCCCGGGCGACGCCGATCTGGATCGGCCCTAACGGCGGGGCGGCGGCCTCGGATCGCGATGCGGCGCTGAAGGGCGCCTTGCGGCAAAATTCCGATGCGCTGCGCTTCCACGCCGTGGCACTCAACCGCGCCGACCCGCATGCTGCGGGGAGCCGTGCGGCAGCCTTCGAGATCGCGCAATGGGCGCTGCAATCGGAGGCCGGGGAGGCGCTGGCGCAGATGTCGGCGCGTCTCGCCAAGGGCGAAGGGCCGCTGGTTGACCTCGTGCGCCGGCGCCAGGACCTGGTTGGCCGGCGCCAGATTGAGGACAAGCGCCTGCTTGCCGGCGTCGGTCAAGCCGATGCAACGACGGTGACGGCGCTGCGCGCCTCGATGGCCAACATCGACCAGGAGGTGGCCTCGATCGACGCCGAGCTCGACGGCAAATTTCCCGACTACGCCAATTTCGCGCACCCCAAACCCCTCTCCATCGCCGGCGTACAAGCCCTGCTCAACGCCGACGAGGCGCTGGTGCTGTTCCTCGACACAAAACAGCGGGCGCGGCTGGAGGAGCAGACGCTGATTTGGGTGATCAGCAAGACCAGCGCCAGCTGGCATCGCAGCCCGCTTGGCACGCGCGCGCTGGCCGACAGCGTGCTGGCGCTGCGTTGCGGGCTCGACCAGGCGCTGTGGAACGAGGCCGACAGCGCGCAAAAGTGCGTCGAGATGGTGGGACTGCCGCCCGAGGCGGCGGAGAACGCGGCGCCGCCGGGATTACCATTCGATCTTGCAAGGGCCCACCAGCTCTACACGGCCTTGCTCGGACCGGCGCAAGCCCTGATCAAAGGCAAGCATCTCTTGATTGTGCCATCAGGTCCATTGCTCAGTCTGCCCTTCAACGTGTTGGTGGTGGAGCCGCCCGGCAAAGAGCCCTCGGCGAAGCCTGCCGCCTACCTTCGCGCCGCCTGGCTCGGTCTCCGCCAACCGATCAGCATCCTGCCATCGGTTGCGAGCCTGGCCGCCCTGCGCCGGCATGC
>Ga0126376_10002001_pt1 | contig 11353 bp, 9 predicted proteins | sample PanSoiMetPlot_15_FD_92760 | JGI IMG/M metagenome (GOLD analysis project Ga0126376, IMG submission 92760) | Tropical forest soil microbial communities from Panama - MetaG Plot_15 | ecosystem: Environmental > Terrestrial > Soil > Tropical forest > Bulk soil | place: Panama | collected 2016-02-17
CTCCGCTTTTGCCGTGCCGGGCTATTAGGTTCGCAGGTGAGCGCCGCCGGAGGAGGCAAAATGACGACCTACGACCCGTCAGAGCGCAAAGCGGCAGGAATTACTCGTCCGCTCAAGTATGCAGCTGCGCTACTGAGCGACTTAAGGGTTGCGCTCCGCTCACTAGGCCGGACCCCGACATTGTGGGCCACCGTGGCCCTGACGCTGGCGCTGGGCGTTGGCGCGAACGCAGCCATTTTCAGCGTCGTGCGCGGCGTGCTGTTGCGTCCGCTGGTGAATCGCGATGAAGATCGCCTGATTTACATCCAGCAGCGCGCGCCCGGGCTACAGGTGGACAATGCCTCGTTCTCAATTCCCGAGATCACAGACATCGGCGCCGGCTTGAAGACCATCAGCAAACTTGGCACCTTCTCCACGGTCGATTTCACGACGCAGGGATTCGGCGAGGCACGTGAAATCCACGCCGGAGTTGTCGACGGCGCCTACTTCGAGGTGATGGGGCTAAAACCGGTGTTGGGCCGCCTGCTCGACGCCCGCGACGATGGCCCCAACGCTGCCGGCGCCGCCGTGCTCACGTACAAGTTCTGGGTCACCGCCATGCATGCTGATCCCAACCTGATAGGAAAGGTGATACGGCTGGGCAGCATGATGCAGGTCCGCTCAGCAACCATCGTGGGAGTTCTAGAGCCCTCGATACCGTATCCGGCGGAAACGGAGCTGATCGCTAACATCGTCACCAGCCCACACCACTTGTCGGCAACGATGGTACAGGGTCGCGAGCATCGCATGACCGATGTATTCGGCCGGTTGGCGCCCGGGGCCAGCCTCAAGTCCGCGCACGCGGAGCTTCGCACGGTGCACGCGGCAATGGTGGCCGCGCATCCTGACGTTTATAAGCCTCAGTATCACTTCCAGATCGATGCCAGGCGGTTGCGGGACCAGATCAACGCGGAAGCCAGCACCATATTGTGGCTTTTGTTTGGCGCCTCAGGCCTGCTGTTCGTGATTGCCTGCTCGAACGTCGCGAACCTGATCCTTGCTCGGACTGTTCGCCGCGAATCGGAGCTGTCGGTCCGCGCCGCGCTCGGAGCAAGCTCAGCCGTCATCCGCCGATCGCTGTTGGCAGAAGGCCTGGTCCTATGTGGCAGCGGAGGCTTGGCTGGTGTGCTCGTGGCCATCCCGATGGTCACGGTACTCGCGCGTTACGCGTTGCGATTCTCGGTGAGGGCGGTGGATCTGACTGTCGATTTCAGCATGCTTTGGATGGGCTTGGGTCTGGCATTGGCAGCGGCGGTGTTTCTTGCCTTCGTTCCCCGCCTGCCGTCCGCCGATAGCTCGCGCGGGCTGAGGTTCACGAGTAGTGGCGGCCGCGTTACCGGGAGTAGCCGCCGCCGGATTCGCGCCTTCACCGTTGTCCAAATTGCCGCGTCATTCCTGTTGCTGGCGAGCGCGGGCGTGCTGCTAAGGACGTTGCTCTCGCTGCAAAAAGCACAGCCGGGCTTTGAAACCGGGCACGTTCTGATTGCAAACCTGCCTTTGATTTCCGACGGCCGAACGCCGCAACAGGTCGCCCAGTTCTATCAGGAAGCCCTGCGTAGCGTGAGTGCGTTGCCGGGGGTGGAAGGCGCTGCAACCGGCATGATGGCCCCTTGGCGCGATAGTGGTTTCCTGAGGTTCACTCTGCAGTTCGCGGTCGAAGGTAGAAAAACGGAGAGCAGCAAGGACGATCTGCGTGCCCGGTTCCGCTTTGTTTCCCCGGGCTACTTCGCCACGCTGGGGATTCCGCTTCTCGAGGGGCGTGATTTCACGGAGGCCGATCGGAAGGAAGCCGAACCCGTAATCATCATCAGCAAGAGCATCGCGCAACAGCTGTTCCCCGGGCAAGACGCCGTCAACCGGCACATCATGTGGACCGATCCTCTGATCAAGTACGCCGACATCAGCCCGGCTCCTCGCCGCATCGTGGGTGTCTCGGCCGATGTCGACGACGCGAGCATCATGCCCCAACGCAACATGACGATTTATCAGCCATTCGCGCAGGGGCCCCTGTTCGGGGCCTGCTTGCTCGTGCGCGCGGCGGAGGATCCCTACGCGCTCGTACCGATCATCACGAAAACCGTTCGTGCTGCTGCTGCCACTCAACCCGTCGAGCACGCAAGCACGCTCGAAGATGTCCGCACGGAAGTTCTGGCGAACAACCGTGTGAATGCCATCGTGTTCGGCGGGTTTGCCGCACTGGCCTTGGCGATTTCGGTGGTCGGAGTTGCAGGCGTATTGGCCTTTTCGGTGAGCTGGCGCACGCGCGAGTTTGCGATCCGGCTCGCACTCGGCGCCCAACCCCTCCGGATTCTGGCCGGCGTGCTGATCGACGGGACGACGATCGCTGCGATTGGCATCGCGGCAGGTGGGTTCGTGGGCTGGGGGTTGTCACGCCTGGCCGGCAGATACGTTCCGGAACTCCAGCTTCCCGGGCCGATTCCGTTGATAGGATCGGCAGCAGTCATCGTCGCGTCGGCAGTCGTGGCGTCGTTGGTGCCGGCCGCCCGCGCAGCGCACGTCGACACCGTTCAAGCGCTTCGCGCTGAATGAGACGGCGGCTACGCCCCGGCCTAAGCCTCTTAACGATTCGAAGGACTATCCGGCTGGATGTTTTGGTTGAGTCGTAGCACGTTCTGGGGGTCGTACTTTTTCTTGATCTCCACGAGGCGAGCATAGTTCGGCCCGTAGGCCAAGCGGACAAGCTGGTCACTCGTATCGCCCAGTTGGTTCACGTACACTCCATGCGCAAAGGGTTGCAAACTGTCGCGCGTAGCCTGGACCCATCGCACCGCATCGGCCTTCTCTGCGGAAGCGCTCCAGACACCCGTCATGTCTACCTCATAACCCGGTTGCCGCAGAGCAAACGCCGTGTCTGTCAAAGCCACACGGCTAACCGCCCCGCGCAACGGCACAATGATCAACTTGCAGGTTGCTGGTGCATTGTTGATTGCCGTCGAAATCGCCGCAATGGCGGCCCCGCTGAGTTCCCGCAGAAAGAGGTTCGTTTGGAAGTGCGCAACCGGCGCTTGAAGAAATCCACCCGCCGCCTGAGCTTCCAGATAGGACAAGACTTTGACGCTGTCATCCTGTGGTTTGAGCGCACGCAGCGGCCTGATCAAGTCATTCCCCATTCGTGGATCGCCGCAATAGCAGACATCGACTTTGAGTCTTGGTCCGCTTTCGGACGGCAACAACTGGGCAAACGCATCCACTTCATCCGGGGCCCCCGCGAGAAACTTAACGAAAGCCTGAAGAAGCTGCGGAATGCGTCCTGCTAGATACATCAGCGCTCCCGACACAACCTCTTCGACCGGATGGAGCTCGTACTCAAGTGCCGTCACCACACCGAAGTTGCCGCCTCCCCCGCGAAGCGCCCAAAAAAGATCTGGATTGGACTTCTGGCTGGCCTCGACTTGTCTCCCGTCCACGGTCACTACTTGCGCCGATAGCAGGTTGTCACACGCGGCGCCGTATTTTTCCATCAAGCGACCTTCTCCCCCGCCAAGCGTCAGGCCGGTAATTCCCACCGTCGGGCAGCCGCCTGAGGTTGTCGCAAGCCCAAACCGCTGCGTCGCTTCGTCCAGATCGCGCACGAGCGCACCTGCCTCCGCGCGGGCCACGCGTTTGCGGGCGTCGACTTCAATTCGTTTCATTTGGGAAAGGTCGATCACCACCCCGCCGTCGCACATGCCGTACCCGACCCGGCTATGGCCCCCACTGCGCACCGCCAGTGGCAGATTCTCGGTCTGGGCAAAATCTAGAGCGTGCGCGACGTCGGACGGGCCAGCGCAGCGCACGATCAAAGCTGGACGCCGATCGAATGCTCGATTGAAGATTGAGCGTGCCGCTTCGTACTCGGGCCCGCTCGGCGTGATTACAGGCCCGACGATTTCGGACGCCAGCTTGCGAATCGCGGCGGGATCGAGTGGAGTGGCACTCTGCTCGACGGCCTTCGCCGGCGCGTCAAGAGTTTTAGGGCATGCGTATAGCGCAGCGCTGGCAAGCGCCGTCTGCTGGATGAACTGTCTTCGAGTGATGAGCGACATAAGAGCGGCTCAAATTTGCAGCGAAAGACTCTCCTCGCAAGCGCCCCGGAACACTCCAGTCGTGACTTGCAAGCGATGCCTCCGCAGTGAAACAGCAGTCGGAATTCGACGTAAGCCTAGCCTCCGCGCCTGATGGAGTCAATTCTGAGCCAATGATGGGCCACTCGGAGATTGACTCGGCCACGAGAAGAGCGTCAGTCTCGGGATTGCCGACTATCCTGAACTAGGCCGTGCAAGGTAGGGGTAATTAACACAGCATTCCAGTACCTCAAGTGCGTTTTTCTAATCTCGGAATCTTGGCACGATAAGAATCAAAGCCGTCCTGAGTTTAGCCAGGAGCCCAAATATGAAAAGAACCGTCTTAGCTGGCGCACTACTCGTGCCTGCTTCTCTGCTTCTATCGAATGGAATGTCTTTTGCACAGCGGCAGGCAGACGCCCAGACCGCTGCGTCGGGCCATTCCGGCGCAACAGCAGCGTGGACGCTTAAGCTGAAGGGAGATATCCGCTGGCAGCAAGTCACGCCGGTCGGCGCACTTCTCGTCTCGACCGATGCCGCTCTCGCATCTGTAGATATCGACCGCGGCCAAGTCGCATGGGAGAAGCCCGAACTCGCTGGCTTGGCGGCCGACGACGTCCGCATGGTTGCAGGTTCTCTTCTTATGGAAGCGACACGCCCTGGCCTAATGATGATTTTTGACCCTGTGACCGGGGCAGTAGTCTTCGACTCCCGGCGCCTGGATCTAACTCAAATCGTCACCCGACGAGTTATGCCTCAGAGCGGCACGCTTCTGGTTCACGGAAAACGCGTGGCCGGGCCTACGGTTGTTGCGCTCTATGATCTGGTTACGGGCGAGCAACGGTGGGCCAACGAAACGCTGTTCGCACCTGCCGAACCTCAGAAACGAGGTTTCGGGGCTCTGATGCAGGGATTGACACGCACTGCTTCCGAAAGCGCAGAGTTGCAGGTCCTTCAAGCCGGGCCGGATATGATTGTTGTCCACACTCTAGCGGGTTTGCGCGCGCTGGATGCCAAGACGGGCGCGGTACGGTGGTCCGCGACACTGCCCACCGCCCGTTGGGCGCAACCTTCCCGACACGTGCGGCTCTATCCGTCCCTCAACAAAGCCGATCGCATTTACGTGAGCTTCAACGAAAATCTCATGGCTTACGGCCTCGCTGATGGTCGAGCGCTCTGGGCTAAATCCGCGAGCGTGGAGGGGTACATCCGCGATATCGTCCAGCATCCGGCGGGCATCGTTATGCTGACCGAAGCGCCGCCGGAAAATGAGCCGATGCGCAGCCGCCGCGTCATCAACGGCGTTACGCAGACAGGGCTCAACGTTGCGCGCTACGAAGATGGGACGACTGTCGCTGCCAAGCCAGTCCGCATGCACGGCAACGTAACCGATGCGATGATCGCCGGCGACACCGTGGTGCTGGCCGTGGATGCTGAGTCGCACACGTTTGTGAACGTGTTGGACGTAGCCACAGCAACGCCGCGCCTGAAGAAGGATGTGAAGATCAAGGGACAGCTTGCGTACGCGGAGTTGGCGCCCGCTGGCTTGCTTTATGTGTCGCGTCCCGACGCCACCATAAATGCCGAGGTCAATATCATTGATCTGGCGACAGGCGAGCAAAAGTTCAAAGACGCCATTGAGAGCGGCAAACCGTTGAGTAAGACGGACTACAAAGCGGAGCCGTACTACCTGCATCATGCCGTCGAGGGAAAGACGCTCTACGTCTTCGCGAACCGCGACCACCGGTTATATGCCGTCGATCGCGAGGCGGGTGACTTTCACGCGCTTAGCGGAGAGATCAAGCTGCAGGGCGGTGAGGATCCGACGGGTTTGGAAATCCGGCCAGCGGGCATTGTTCTCATCTCGTCGCAAAACCTTGTAGTTGTGTCGCGCGACGGTCAGGTGAAGCAGCAGGTGTATTATCCCGCACCGCAGCTTCCGGGGCTGGTGCGTGCGCTCAACGCCGTGAACGCAGTACGCACGGGCCTCTACGGCGCCGCTGCCTCGGCGTACGGCGACGCCTTTGCCCAAGCTTCGCAGAAGGCAACCGATCCCAATGCGCGATACGTCACGACACAACTGGCGAGTGCGTACTCGCAGGCCGGCGAGCAGCTCACCGGTTACTCGCATCAATCAGCGGCGCTGGCCACGAAACGATTCAAAGCATCGCTCAACGCTTCGGACTCCGTCTTCATGTTGACTCACGCTCAAGATGGGAACGGCAACATATTGCTGGAAGTTGACAAGGATAGCGGGCAGCCGCGGGCTCGAGTGGATCTGGGTAAGGAGCGCGAGCCGGTGTACGCGGTCGACGATGTCGCTGGCATGCTCTTCCTGCGCACCGCACCTGGCACACTCGTCGGCTACCGCCTTTGATCAGAAAACGGCATGCGAATTCGGCACAGACGGTGGCTTGCGGGCGAACCAAATTCAAACAACGTCCGCGGTTGATCGAACAATGACAGAAGGGCTTCAGGAGTGAGGCGTCGCTCTGTGACATGAGTTCATTGCATTGTGGTTGAGCGAGGATGTCGCCGTTTCCCCAGCCCAGCCGCAACTGTTTCAGCGCAGAAGTGTTTGTGAAGGCAAGAAGGCAGCGGCCTTCTCAGACGGTTTTTCGCATCCGCGCGCCAAGTAACTGTGCAGGAAAGGATGCTGCTTTTCTCACAAATGTTAGCGATTCCGCGGTAGCAAATCCTTTTCAAATGCTGCGGAATCTAATTTGCGGAACGCTTGGCACTTTAGTGTCCTGGCAGTGGGAGAAATGGGATGAGTCCAAGAATCAACAGGAAGCTAGCGACAGCCTCGCTGAGCTGGGTAATAGCGCTAGCGCTATTACTCGGCACCGCTCAAGGACGTGCAGGTGGGGCACAGGAGACCGCCGTGCAGGGGAGGAAGGCGCAAGTTGAGGCGAGACCGGCGGCCGTCCATGCGCGGGCATTCGCCTATGACGCGAAGCGCGAAACCGTACTGGAAGGAACCGTGGTGGGTTACACGGAAAGCGCGCAGATCGCGCCGACAGGGGCGCACGCTACAGTGCGGACCGCGAGCGGCGACGTCGATGTACATCTCGGACCGGCTTCGTACTTAGAGGCCAAACATTTCTCTCTGGCACCCGGCGAGCAAGTGAGATTTGCCGGTGTCAAAGCAGTGGTGAATGGCAAAGACGTGTTTTTGGCACGCATCGCGCAGAAGGGGAGTCAGGTCGTTGCGATTCGATCGCCGCGCGGATCGCTTCTGGCGAATGGCGCGGCGCGGCTCGTGACCGAGGCCGAGCGCGCGCAAATGAAGCAACAGGGCGGTGCGCGATGAACGCCCGCACTGGGAGCACGGTCTCGCGCGTCTCGATTGTTTTGGCGCTGTTTGCCACGGCTTGCGGAGGCAGTGGGGGCAACAATGGCGGCCCACCACCTCCACCGCCGAAGTTTACGAACGCTAGCTTAAGCGGGCAGTACGCGTTCTCGATGAGCGGTACGGAATTGTGCGCGGGACAAGGCAGCTTGTTCGCCCGCATCGGTACGTTCACGGCCGACGGTCACGGAAATATCACGAAAGGCCTGGAGGACGTGAATATTTGTACTGGAATGAGCATTCTGCAGTTTACCGGCGGCAGGTATTCCATTGATGCGGACGGGCGTGGCTCCTTGAGCCTGACGAACAGCAGCGGCACGACCAATTACAGCATTTCGTTGGTTTCCTCGGCGCAGGGCGCCGTGGCGGAAACCGACGCGACCGTGACGGCGAGCGGCACGTTTCAAAGGCAGAATCCGGGGACCTTTTCGAATGCGGCGATTGCCGGCGGATACGTGTTCGATTTCCAGGGTGTGGAAGTCGTGGGCACTGCCGTTGATCCGGTATCCATAATTGGCCGATTTGACGCGGATGGCGCGGGCGGCGTTGTGAATGGGCTGTATGACTCGAACATCGCGGGAACGCTTTCCGGACAGCAGACCTTTCCGGCCGGGACGTTCTACCAGATGGACACGAACGGCGACGGCACGACGTTTGGGCGCGGTACGGCGAATATCGCGGGGCGCAATTTCGCCTTTTATGTCGTGGACGCCACCCGCATCAAGTTCGTTGGGACTGATTTCCCTTCGGAGTTGGTGGGAGAGGCGTTCGCGCAACAGAACATCGCGTTTAATGACAGTTCGCTCGTCGGGGACTACTCGTTCCTTATTGATGGTCTGAACTCAAGTTCGCCCATCGCCACGTCTGGACGGTTCACGGCGGACGGCGTGGGGAACATCACCAATGTCATCGCCGACGAAAATCACAACGGCGCAGTTACGCTGCTGCCCGTGGGGACGGTGACCGGGGCGACCTACGTGGTCGATGCGAATCGATTTGGCGGTGGAACGTTGCAGTGGACGGACACGACCGCGGGAACATTCTCATTCATTTTTTATCTGATCTCGCCGACGCAAGCCGTACTTCAGGAGACGGACTCGGGCCTGGTCAGCGACGGGGTCTTCACGGCGCAAACGGCCACTCCGATCACCACGGCGTCGATGGCGGGCGACTACGCGTTCGTGTGGAGCGGGGTCAACTCCAGCGGCGATGAGGTAGATTTCGCCGGGCAGTTGACATTAGATTCGTCCGGAGGCTTCAGCGGGTTGTTGGACTCCAATCGCTTCGCGACGACAACGAGCACTCAAGTTTCTAACGCACTGATTAACGGCAACCTGACACTGGGCGGAAACGGGGAAGGCGCCAACACACTGAACGTCACGGAAGTCAGCCCGGCGGACACGTTCCATTTCACCGCCTACATTGTCGACCAAAACCGAATTTTTGTGGTGTGCACAGACACTAACCGCGTTCTCTCAGGCACGCTGACACGGCAGCCTTAGCCGCCTGCCAACCGACGCCACTACGCCGCGTCGCGGCGATGAAAAGCCTGCCTTTTCGCAGCATAGATGCCCTCCCGTAATCTCATGGTGGATGCTCTGCCGCCGAGGTGCAGCCTGATCATCTCCAGTAGCGTGAGTGCAAATGATCGCTCTTAGCGATCGCCTGATCGATGAACTCCTTCAGAGCGGCCCAGGCAATATCTGTAATGGATCGAAAGGTCACGTGTCTAACGCGCTTGCCCGTGCCTATTAGAATCCTGCGAGGGTCATGAAGTTGCGCGCCCCAAAAGAAATTCAAGTTGACGTGTGCCGTGAAGTCCTGAAGGCCGAGCAGGTTCTTCCCATGGAGCGAGTAGATCGGCACATGCCATTTCAAGGACTCCGTAAGCTCTGGGTAGTGTCGCGCGATGAAACCACGGAGCCTTTTTACAATTTCCTTCTGTGGCTGCGGAAGTTCTCTGGTAGAGATCGACATTGGACATTGCATTGCTCCTCTCCAAGTATTACCGCGCTTGTTTCTCCATGAGGAGGAAGCGGCTAGTTCTTCGCCGCTTCGGCCGCCGGTTCCTGATTCAGGAAGATCTTGTTGCCATACATGTCTTCCAGCATGACTCCCGTGCCGTATGGCCGCACCTCAGGCTCGCCCTGAAACTTCACACCCAGCGCCTTAAGTCGCTGGTAGTCGCGCAGGCAATCGTCGGTAGTTATGCCAAGAAAGGGAAAACTGCCGCCTTGCTTGCCAACCAGCGCGAGGTCGCTGTCGCTCTTGGCCACGTGCAGAGCAAATACGGTCTCATGGCTGTTAGGCAGCGCTATGGTTACTTATCGATCGGGTCCCATCGCAGCGTCTTCGACGACTACGAACCCGAGTTTTCCTGAGTAGAAGCTAATCGCTTCGTCGTAGTCTTTGACCAGCAAGCTGGTAATAAGGTTGTTCAGTATCATTGTCCGTCTCCTTTGTTCTGGCTTTTGCGCCAAAACTCGCCCGCATTGTAATCAGGCATGGTGGGCGGCGATTGTAAAAACACGACGTTCTCGTTTTCGCGGAAAATATTCATGAGTTGCTGCATCTCAAGAGCGAATTCACCAGGAGTTTTATCAGTGAGAGCTCTAAAATCCTTGATGAAGTGCGCCTGGTCTGTGTAACCAAATTCGTAGGCGAGGTCAGTTAAGTTAGCGTTGGGATTGAACATGAGGCGCTCACGGATCGACTCAAAGCGGATTGCTCGCGCCAACGCCTTGGGAGATACACCAGTGGTTTCGCCAAACTGCCGCTGAAGCTGGCGCACGGAGAGGTGACAATAATCCGCCAGCTCAGCGACGCGAAATTGCCCTCGTGTATGATAGAGAAGCTTGGCCGCAGTCCGAACCTGTTTGGGATCAAACAGAATGTTCAGACGCAAACCAATCAGGAAGTCTTCGATCTCTTCCACGGCCTTCTGATAGTTATCGCCTTGAACCAACACGGCTGCCCGCTGAACTACGTGTTGCCACGTTGGGGCAAGATCGACTTTGGTGACATCACTCCCGCCGCCAGCGTTTTTGAGAAAGGCCAGGGCGCCCCAGGCGAAGAATCGCACGGCGACAATTTTGACCAAGCCTTCGGCTTTTAGTCTCAGCGGCTTACTTAGCAAACCAACCACAGAAACGTTCGGCAGCTCGCGTTTCGCGGAGCCACCGATTACTGAATAAGGAGTCCCAAAATTCAGAATCATCTCGACGGAGGCATCAGGAGTGACTTCTTCGATCCGGTCTTCCGCAATGTATTCCTTCTCCAGAATCCAGAATCGTTTCACCGAGTCCTGAAGAGTGGCGTGAGGAATGAACTCCCGATATTTCTTTACTGGCATTTGATTCTCGGCTGATGCCAGTGGTCACAAATGGGGTTTAGCAGCACTGCCTATCCCTTACCGTGACGGCTGATCGCATTTGCGTGACGAAGCCGCCACACATCGCCATGGGCGCAGTATAGTACACAAGGTCGCTCGACCAGTCAGGAGCCCCGAGACTTGCAGGGGGACGTCGTGGCAAAGCGAAAAATCATCGTCAATATTGCGACGAGCGCGGACGGCTATGTCGCTCGAACCGATGGCAATCTCGATTGGCTGACGAGACGGCCAGCTCCAAAGGGCTTCTACGGTCTACCAAAATTTTCGCGCTCAATCGATGCCAAGATACTCGGTCGCAGAACCTTCGACCTGAGTGTGAAGATGGGTGCGAGCTTCAGCCGAGACAACGTGCATTATGTGTTCTCTCGCCGGCCGCCCCCGGCGTCCGTGCCTGCCGGCGTCCAATTCGTCACGGATTCGGTCAGGGCCTTTGCCGAACGCCTCCGCAAAAGGTGGCAAGAACATCTGGATGATGGGGGAGGTGAGGGCATCGGGTCCTTCCTTGAA
>Ga0126376_10002002_pt1 | contig 11352 bp, 9 predicted proteins | sample PanSoiMetPlot_15_FD_92760 | JGI IMG/M metagenome (GOLD analysis project Ga0126376, IMG submission 92760) | Tropical forest soil microbial communities from Panama - MetaG Plot_15 | ecosystem: Environmental > Terrestrial > Soil > Tropical forest > Bulk soil | place: Panama | collected 2016-02-17
CCCGCGCATTTTAACTGGCGCTGCACAGGCGATGTGGCGGTTATCACGCTCAAAGGTAGCGAGCGGAAGAATCCGATAACGTTCGAATCTTATGCCGAACTGCGCGACACTTTCCGACAGCTCACTGCCGCGGATGACATCAAAGCCGTTGTTTTTGGGTCAAACGACGGAAATTTCTGCTCGGGCGGCGACGTGCGCGACATTATCGGTCCGCTGCTCGACAAGAACATGAAGGGTTTACTCGAGTTCACGCGCATGACGGGTGATCTCGTGAAAGCGATGCGCGCCTGTCCGCAGCCCATCATTGCTGCCGTTGATGGTATCTGCGTTGGCGCCGGCGCTATGATTGCGCTGTTTTGCGACATACGGTTCGGTACTCCGCAGGCGAAGACCGCATTTTTATTTACTCGCGTAGGACTTGCCGGCTGCGACATGGGTGCGTGCGCGATGTTGCCGCGCGTGATCGGACATGGCCGAGCCTCGGAATTGCTGTTCACCGGTCGCACCATGAGCGCCGAAGAGGCCGAGCGCTGGGGCTTCTTCAATCGGCTGGTCGGCGCCGACAAACTCGAGGCTGAATCGCTTGCGTTCGCGCAGAAGCTGACGCAGGGGCCGGTTTTTGCGCACATGATGACCAAAACGATGCTCGGCCAGGAATGGTCCATGTCGATCGATCAGGCCATCGAAGCGGAAGCACAGGCACAGGCGATTTGCATGCAGACTGCCGATTTCAGGCGCGCCTACGACGCTTTCATTGCCAAAGGCACTCCCCGTTTTGCCGGAAATTGACCGATGAGCGACAAGAGTTTTCTGCACTGGCCGTTTTTCGAGGCGCGCCATCGCGAACTGGCCGGCCGGCTGGAACCGTGGGCGGCGCAGAATCTCTCAGACGTCGACCATGACGACACCGACAAGGCTTGTCGAAGCCTCGTTGCCATGCTTGGGCGCGATGGTTGGCTGAAGTTCAGCGCTCCAGGCGAGGGGGACGCGGAAAAACTTGACGTGCGTACACTGGCGCTGATCAGGGAGACATTGGCGCGACATTCAGGTCTCGCCGATTTTGCTTTTGCCATGCAGGGCCTGGGGGCAGGGCCGATATCCCTTTTCGGCGATGCCGAGCAACGCAGAACCTGGCTGCCAAAGACCCGTACCGGCAAGGGTATCGCGGCGTTTGCGCTGTCGGAGCCCGCGTCAGGATCCGATGTCGCAAACATCGCCACAATCGCTCGCCGGGACGGAAATGGCTTCGTTATAGACGGTGAAAAGATCTGGATTTCGAACGGCGGTATCGCTGATTTCTACATCGTTTTTGCCCGCACCGGCGAAGTCCCGGGCGCCCGCGGACTTTCTGCGTTTATCGTCGAGGCGGAGAGCCCTGGTCTCACGATAGCCGAGCGTTTGAGCACAATCGCGCCTCATCCGTTGGCGCGTCTTCGCTTCGAGGGGTGTCGCGTGCCCGCCTCCGCGCTAATCGGGCGCGCCGGTGATGGCTTCAAGATCGCGATGGCAACGCTCGACGTGTTTCGAACCTCTGTCGGTGCAGCTGCGCTTGGCTTCGCTCGCCGCGCGCTGGACGAGACGTTGAAACGTGCGGCCAACCGCCATTTGTTTGGCGCGCCGCTGGCTGATCTTCAGATGGTTCAGGGACATGTGGCGGATATGGCGCTCGAAATCGATGCGGCAGCGTTGCTGATCTATCGCGCGGCCTGGACCAAAGATGTGGGTGCCGAGCGTGTGACCCGCGAGGCGGCCATGGCCAAATTGTTTGCGACTGAGGCCGCTCAGCGTGTGATCGACACCGCGGTGCAGATTCATGGCGGAGATGGCGTACGTTCCGGCCATCCCGTAGAAACCCTTTATCGAGAGATCCGGGCCCTGCGCATCTATGAGGGCGCGTCTGACGTTCAGAAAATCGTTATTGCGCGTTCCGTTCTTTCTTCAGTGGAGCACTGAGATGACGACGGCAAAGGCCCAGACGCGACTTGGTCCGTCGGCACATGTCGACACATTTACCCGTGACAACTTGCCTCCGTTCGACCAGTGGCCGGAATTGCTGCTTGATCGACCGGAATTTCAATATCCCGACCGACTGAACGCGGCCGTTGAACTTACTGATCGGATGGTCGAACGCGGTTTTGGTGATCGCATTGCCTTGATTGGAAATGGTCGGCGGCGCACTTACAAGGAGCTGGCCGATTGGTCGAACCGCGTGGCCCATGCGCTGGTCGAGAATTACAGCATTAAGCCCGGCAATCGCATCCTGATCCGATCGGGCAACAACCCCGCGCTTGTCGCGTGCTGGCTCGCGGCGACAAAGGCTGGTGCGGTCGTGGTCAATACGATGCCGTTGCTGCGCGCAGGCGAGCTCACCAAGATTGTCGACAAGGCACAAATCAGTCTGGCGCTGACTGACACGCGGATTGCCGACGAGCTCATCGCATGCGCCAAGGACAGCAGGTTCCTGAAGCAGGTCGTCGGATTTGACGGAACCTCCAATCACGACGCCGAGCTTGACCGCGTTGCGCTTGACAAGCCGGTGACCTTTGACGCGGTGCCGACCGGGCGCGACGACGTTGCGCTGCTCGGGTTTACCTCGGGGACGACTGGCGAACCAAAAGCGACGATGCATTTCCACCGCGACCTTCTGATCGTTGCGGATGGGTATGCACGCGAAGTCTTGAAAGTGACTTCCGACGATGTGTTTGTCGGTTCGCCACCGCTTGCCTTTACGTTCGGCTTGGGCGGCCTTGCGATTTTCCCCTTGCGCTTCGGCGCAACGGCAACGTTGTTGGAGAATGCTTCGCCCGCGAACATGATTCAGATCATCGAGACTTACAAGGCAACGGTCTGCTTTACGGCGCCGACCGCTTACCGTGCCATGCTGGCGGCGATGGAGCAGGGCGCCGACCTTTCTTCTCTGCGCATCGCGGTTTCCGCCGGAGAAACGTTACCGGGACCGGTCTTCGAGGACTGGCGTCGTAAAACCGGCAAATCAATGCTGGACGGCATCGGGACGACCGAGCTGCTGCACATTTTTATTTCCAATCGGGTGGACGACGCTTACCCCGGGGTCACCGGCCGTCCGGTCACCGGGTACGAGGCGAAGATCGTCGATGCCGAGATGAAATCCGTAAAGCCCGGGTCGGTTGGCCGATTGGCGGTGCGCGGACCGACGGGGTGCCGCTACCTCGCCGATGCACGACAGAAGTCTTATGTCTGCGACGGCTGGAATTTGACCGGCGACGTCTATTTTCAGGACGAAGAAGGCCGCTTCCACTTCGCTGCGCGAGCGGACGATATGATCGTATCCGCCGGCTACAACATTGCCGGGCCCGAAGTCGAGGGCGCGCTGCTCTCGCACGCGGATGTCGGGGAATGTGCCGTGATTGGCGTTCCCGATATCGAACGTGGGCAGATCGTCACAGCATACGTTGTGCTACAGGCCGGGGTCGAAGGCGATGCTGCCTGCGTGAAACGGCTGCAGGACCACGTAAAAGCAGTCATCGCGCCTTACAAGTATCCCCGCGCGGTCAAGTTTGTCGATGCTCTGCCGAAGACCCAGACAGGCAAGATCCAGAGATTCAAATTACGTCAGCACGGTCAGTCATGAGCAAGAACACTTTCGAGTTTCTGCAGCCAAAGAACTGGATGCCTCCTAAAGGCTATTCCAACGGAGTTGCCGCCGAGGGGCGCCAGGTTTTCATTGCCGGCCAGATTGGCTGGAATGAGCGCTGTGAGCTGGTCAGCGACGATTTCGTCGGGCAGGCGGAGCGTGCACTCGCGAATGTTGTCGAGGTGTTGGCAGAAGCTGGGGGCGAACCTCGGCATCTCACACGATTGACATGGTTTGTTACCGACAAGGCGGCCTACGTCGCGCGGCAAAAGGAGATTGGCGAGGCGTATCGTCGGGTTATCGGTCGTCATTTTCCGGCGATGTCACTGATCGTGGTCGCTGGCCTGCTCGAGCCCGGCGCAAGGGTTGAGATCGAAGGCACGGCCGTCATCCCCGGCAAGTAGCGACGCGTGCCGGCTAGAAGAAGGCATTACACCTAGGTATAGGGTCCGCGCTTTCTCGTTATACTTGGCGGCTACCTACGTATGCTGGTGCCCTCGGCCAGACGCGCTCTAATTTGGCCTCTGCAGACAAAAGCAAAAGCCTCGGAAGTGCAGGGACGGTGCCATGACCAATACGAGCGAACGCGTAACCACCGGTGTGTTTGGTTTATCGCTGACGGCCGTATTTTTGGGCCTCCTGATACTTAACGCTCTTTCGTTCTGAGCGGCGGGGCTTGGGAGTTGTGCCATGTGGTACGTGTCCGGCGTCCGGTTCAAGCATATCGCTGCGGCTCTGCTTTTGAGCTGCTTCATCGCTGGGATTGTTACCGCGCTGACAAGCCCGGTGACCGCCAGCAACGCAGTGCCAGTCGTCTCGGTCAACCGGGTCCTCAAAGGCGACCGGTTGCCGGTGGCGCCGGTTACCAAGCCGAACCAGCATGATTCAACTCCGGCCGAAAAGCCGGTGCGAAAGCCGGCGTTGCTCGGTTGCGAGCCAGCCTTCAGCCCGTTCGCCGAACCGACGCGAGCCCATATCATTTCCCACTGTCTGACTTGATGCGAAAGCTGCATTCGGCGGCTAGCGCGTACGGTAGAACGGTCCATTCGCCGGCCCAATTGGCATTGGTGGCCGCGGGAAGAAATCCTGCGAGGGTTGTGGCGTCGCATTTTCCGGCTGCGTCTGCCTCTTGGTAACTTTCTGTGTGACCTTCTTGGTGGCGCTCTTCTTCTTCCGTTCTTCCGGCTTTCCGTCGGGGGGTGCGGAGGCCATTGCCCCGGTCGCCCCATCGGGCACCGGTGTATCGATTGCCACAGGCGGCACTGGCACCGGCTGACCCGAGGAAGGATTGGCTCCGCGAGGCCAGCTAAAATTGTCTGCTCTCCCGGAAGGAGCGGCGACCGTTTCACCTTTTGCGAGGACCTTCGTTGCGGTCGCGTCGCCGTGGATCTGGCCGCTGCCTGGCCCCCCAAGCAGGTCGTCGCCATCCTTGCTGTCCTTCGTATCTTTATCTTTCGGCGTGCCGGTCAAGGGAACAACTGGCCCTAGCAAAGGCCGCTCGGCCGGCTTTGTTGCGGACTGTGACGGTTCGAGCGGCCCGGACGGGAGCGCCACCGGCACGCGGTTGTTCATGAACCGGCGCAATTCGTGCTCGACATAACGCGCAAGTTTGACCGCTCCCGCTTTAGTGAAGTAAACGCCATCTCCAAGGCGCAGACGTCGGACCTGCCCTTCATAGTCCGGACCGTAGTTGGAATATTTGCCTGCTTCGTCCACAAACCCATCCCACACGTCGATATAGGTGATACCAGCGCGCTCGGCGCGCGAACGGTAGAGATCGTTAAGGTAGGCCACGTCCGCTGTAGAGCGGGCGCCGCGAATTGGCGGCAGGCCAACCCATATGACCGGTACGCCTTTGCTTTTGAGCGCCGCTATCGTCTCATCAATGCGTCTTGAATAGATCTTTGCCCAGTCGTCACCCCGGAATTCAGCAACACCAGTTTTCCTGATCCGTTGCATCGTGGCGACTTCTTCCGGATTGTCGGTTTTGACTGGATTGTCAGGCTTGGCAGGTTTCTGAGTCGGCTTTTTGTCTGCCCCGTCTTTGGCTTGCTGATCTTTCTGATCCTTGGCTTTTGCATCTGCCTCTTTGGCGAGGTCCTTTTCGCCAATGTCCTGGCGATCACCTATGCCAAGCATCATGATCACGTAGTCGGCCTTCTCCTGGGCCAGCACGTCGCGCGCAGCGTGCCACCAGTCGAGGTCGCCCTTGCCGTCGTAACGGATCAGGCCGGAATTGAGCTTGTTCTTGCGCACAATGCCAATCTCCGGGGAGTCGGCAAATACGTCCTCCAGTCCATAAGCGAGCCAGTCGGCCATATCGTCGCCCATCACGATGATAGAGGTGGTCGGCGCGACTTTTGATTCTGCTTTGCGTGGCGATGCAGGAGCACGCGAGCTTTCGGTCGGCTGGGCGTGCTGTTGTTGTTGTAGCTGTCGCCGCCGAGGCGGACCGTAATTGTCGTCTTCGCGCGGACGCGAGTTGAACGGTTCAAAAAAGTTTCGGAAAAAGCCGCCTGACTCCGGCCGCGACCGCTTATACTGGTACTGCTGATCCCAGAAAAATTGGGCGTGCGCTTCCACGCTGGCAGTCAGCCCTGTCGCGAGAATGGCTGCCGCCAGAAACCAACGCGGACACCGCACGCCACCAAGCATATTGGTCATTTGGTAGTACGGAATTTCGACTGCAATGGGTCGCCCGTACGTTAATCCGAATGAAAGCGGGAACTACCGGAGTAGTGACCGATCGACGACGCGGTCATGGGCCCTAGGTCCATCTCGACATTGAAGTTCCAGACCGACAAATTTGTTCAATCACGAACACGGGGAAGTTGCGGAACGACAATCTCGTTCAATCACGAACGCGGGAGTAGACGGCAATGGCTACAAACCTCGTATCGCTCGTCATGAACTTTCTCACGCCCGACATGATCGGACGAATCGCCAGCGCACTCGGTCTTGATCGCACCGATACTTCCACCGCGGTAGGCGCCGGGGTTCCGGCGCTATTGGCTGCGTTGGTCGGCGCCGCCGCAAAGCCTGGTGGTTCGCAGAAGATCGCCGACGCTGCAAAACAGGAGATGGGCACGTTCGATAAATTTGCGGGCATGCTTGGCGGTGCGGGTGCATCGTCAGTCACCGACCGCGGATCGAACATACTGGCATCGCTTCTCGGCGATCGCGACCAGAGCGCGCTGGCCAATTCAATCGGCAAATATTCGGGATTGGGGTCGGTTGCTGGAGATTCCGTACTAGGGATGTTGACGCCTCTCGTTATGGGGGCAATCGGACAGCAGCAAGGCTCCCGTGGGCTGGATGCCAGCAGTATTACCAACCTGCTGACCAGCCAGAAGGACAATATAGCCGCGGCAATTCCCTCGGGCTTCGGTCGACTGCTTGGCGGAACAGGTTTGCTCGACTCGCTCGGCGATACGGCAAAAAGAGCGGCCATGGCGGGGGGCGAGACCACGCGGGCTGCCGCTGCCTCAGTCGCGCGAACTCTTGATGATACCCGTCGTTCAGCAGCTGAGGCTGCATCCGGGTCTACCAACTGGCTTTTATGGGCCATTCCCGCGATCGCGATTGCTGCATTGCTCGTTTACCTTCTCGGCAGGCCAACGGAGCCGGTGGTTCAACAAGGCGTCTCTACCGTCCAGAGTTTGACGGTGGGTGGGATCGATATCGGCAAGCAGGTTACTGACAGCATCACCAACGTACGTTCAACCATTAATGGCATTACCGACGCCGCTTCTGCGCAAGCCGCTTTGCCGAGATTGCAGACAGCTACGTCTCAGATCGACAAAGTCAGCGGCATGCTGGCGCAGTTGTCGGACGGTCAGCGCAAGATGCTGGCTGGTTTAGTCAGCCCGGCGATGTCAACTCTGAACCAGCTCTTTGACAAAGCGCTGGCGATCCCAGGTGTTGCCGAAATTATCAAGCCCACAATCGATACTTTGAGGGCCAAGCTCGCTTTGCTGACTGCGTGAAAGCTGGTTCGGAAAACATCGACCGCCGGCTTGAGCCGACGGTCGATGTACCTTGCCAACATGATGTTTTGGGATCTGTCGGGTTGGAGAGAATGCCGATGGAAATTCAAAAGGGACATCACGCCGCGCGCCCACGGCAACCCAAACACGGTTCAGACTTCATCCTCGTTGAGGATTTTCATCCGCCGCCTCGAATCGAACTCGCGCGAGAGCGGATGCTTATGTGCCGCCTCTACATGGGCCTAATCCGCAGCGTCAACGAAGATTACGGCACTGCATTTACGGTACACAATGACAGTTCAACGTTTCGAATGATTGGAATTTATGTCTTTCTCCGTACTGTCATGTGTTCGCCGGTAAGCGCCAACAAGATAGCGAATTCACTTAAACTTCCTCGCGTAACGGTCGTCAGGCGCCTGCAGGAGATGGTCAAACACGGATACGTCGAGCGCGTCGGCAACGCTTATCGAGTCACTGATAAGGTGAACATTCCTGACCTGAAAAACAAATTGCAGCGCCGGATAGACATGATCGTGGAGACGGCGAGAAAGCTGTCGGAATTGACCGGAGCAAACTGACCGGGGTGCAAGCTATTGCAATATTGACTATGCGGCCTTTCGCGATCGCATCTGACGCGGCGTTTTATTGGTCCACCGCTTGAAGGCATGCGTGAAGGAGCTGACCTCCTGGTAGCCGAGCAACCAGGCGATCTGGGAAATCGACAGATCCTCATCGGCCAGGTAGCGCTCCGCGAGATCCATTTTAAGATTTTCCAGTACGGTAGAGAAACTCAGCTGCTCCGAAGAAAGGCGGCGAGCCAGCGTTCGTTGACTCACGCCAAGTCGGCGCGAGATCTCATCAGCTCTGGCCTTGCCATGCGGCAGCAGGGGAACAATCGCATTTTCGACCCTTGAACGAAACGGGCCACGTCTCTTCGGCCGACGTTGCAGTGCCTCTTCGCAGTAGCCGACCAGTATTCTGTTGAGGTGATGATCGGCGCTGACGACGGGCATTTCCTGGCTCGTCGGCGCGAACGAAATTTCATCGCTGTGCGCATCAAACTCAACGTCAGTCCCGAAGAATTCCGTCAGCTCGGGATATTTTCCTTCGCGACGATGCGCCAGTCTTACTCGGGTCGGCACAAGTCGGGTTCCGGTCAAGTGTCGGCAGAGACGGACGAGCACCGCGGCGAAGAATTCGATCTGATGACGATCGAGATGGCGGCTGACCCCCACATAACGGAAGGAGACGCCAACCTGATTGCCGCCTGAGTATTTCAGCGAAACGCCTTCGTTGGCGATCGAGCCATAACGCGCAAGCTGGTGCAGTGCCTCGCCCAAGGTCTCTGAAGAAGCGGAGACGTAATAAAGAAATCCTAGCTCGCGCAGATCCGGCTGTAGTGCGAGATGAAAGCCAAGCAAGTCATCCTGCAGCGCACTTGCGGCGAGGTTTAGAAAGTTTATTTGATCGAGGACACTGAATCGCAGATTCGGATTCTTGATTTGCTGGAGCGTCAAATCCGCTTTCTTCAACAGTGGCCTGGGGTCAACGCCTTTCGCTTTTACATGCGCGTAGGCGAGTCGCGTGATCGTGCCCGTGGCGTTTGGAAGAGCGCCGAAGCGCCTGGCATCAGAGAGGCTCATGAAGCTGGCTTCCTGCCTCAGGGTGGCACGCGCCGACAAAGCTTTGGCACATACTAACAAGACGCGGGTGGAAAGTCGCGCCTTGGCTCATCAAACTCGCCGCGGACGGCTTCACATATCCAATCATTTTCATGACTGGCCTGGACGACGAGGTCGTTCGAAATCAGGCGGCTGCAGCAGCAGGCGAGGTCGCTTTCCTTCGCAAACCGTTTCCCGCCCAAACGCTGTTCGATGCCATCACAAAGGCTTCTGGCTAGCCTTCGCAGTGCGCGACATGGTGGCGACGCCGCCGAGCGGTATTGCTGTATCCACCCATTGTCGATTTGTAGCCGTGTGAGCTGGCGATCGGGCAAGCTTGATTGCGAGGCGAACTAGATGACTGAAGCACGACTGACCGGAAGATCGGTGGGAGTACGCGGATAGGCACTCGCAGGCTCAACTTCAGTCGGCTCTTGCATTTGTCGCGATGGTTGCTTCGCTGAGCGTGGGACATAGGGCTTGAGCCAATCCGCGGCACCGCCGGAGTGGTCGGTCAGCGCGATCGGTTCGAAGTAATGCTTATAGTCCTCCCGCGAAATGTCGGCCGGGAATTCCTCGTATTGGGGATCGAGTAATTCGCTGCCCGCGAGATAGGTTCGCGCCCTGGTCGGCGACATGCTGGACCAGACAAAGCAGTGGAGATTTGCCGCAGCAATAATGTACCAATGAATCGGGTCGTAAGTTCCCGAGTGGACGATCCGCCGCAACGTCTTCATCAGGATCGAGAATCGACTGACGATCGTCCACGGACGACGGAAAAGCTTTTCCAGAAATCCGACGATGGCATTCGTGTCATCGGCGAGATTTGAATAAGCAATCGTTTCGCCGTCGAGATCACGCAGCCGCAGGTTCGGTCTTAATTGCCCAGAAGCGAGGTCGTTCCAGAATCCTTCGGTACCAGCGAGGGGAGCGACGACGCTCAAATACACCGGCATGGGCAGCGCGGGGTGCTCACCTATCACGCGGATTTGGCGATCCATTTCCGCAACCGTTTGCAGGCGCGGATCGAAGAGGTAGCCGTACCCGATGCCAATCCCGTTCGACTCGGCGAATGCAATGTCATCAATAATGTTATGGCTGCGGCCGAGGTTCTGCTTTTTCCTGTACTTCTTGAGCAAGACCTGATCGAAGGACTCAAGGCCGAAAAACAGCGTGATGCACTTCGCATCGGCCATGTATTTGATCAACTCCCGGTCATGCATGATATTTTGTGTCACGAGCGCCGCCCAACCGCGGATCTTCGGGTGTTTGCGCATGAGCTCGCACACCTGAAGCATATATTCGCGATCGTCCGAGAAGTTGTTGTCAAGGAAAATGATCGTCGGGTACCATCGGCGGAAACTGAAGAAAGGGCTTGTCGCCAGGGCGTTGTCGATCGCAGCGGAAAGAGTTGCGAGGCTATACTTGGCGTGACCCCCGACCTCCGACGGAATCACACAGAAGCTGCATCGAAAGCTGCATCCCCGAGATGATTCCATGAGATGGACGCTGGGGCTGATTCCGCTCCGGGCAAGCAGGCTGTAGTCGACTGCATAGGAAGAGATTTGCATCGTGGGCGAACGGTATATGGGTTTAACTCCGTCCCGTTCGAAATCGGCGACGACCTGTCGCACGCTGTCTACCCCACCGGAGCATACGGCATCGAAAAACTGCGCCGCGAACTCAGGAAACATCGTACAAACGCTGCCGCCGGCGACGACTTTGGCCCCAGCCCGCCGGAAAAAATAGGAGAGCTGTCGCATCCGATCGAAGTCTGGCTGCAACCCAGTCAGGAAAACGAGGTCATATTTTTCTGCTTGAAAGGGATCGAAGGGGCCGTGCCAGTCCTCGTGGTACAGACGGACATCGAATCGTTGAGGGTCGATCAAAGATGCGACATGCAGTCCGCTTATCGGCTGCATGACATAGCTCGACCGCCGTTTGACTCGACCGGGCCGGAGATGTGTGCAGATTACAAGAGCGCGTCGTTTTTTTGCGCCGGTGGAAAGGGAACCGTTCAAATGCCCCGGCTGACGTTGCGTGATTGATGCCAAGAACCGCATCATCGCCCCCTTCGGTCGTAATTATTAAC
>Ga0126376_10002003_pt1 | contig 11351 bp, 13 predicted proteins | sample PanSoiMetPlot_15_FD_92760 | JGI IMG/M metagenome (GOLD analysis project Ga0126376, IMG submission 92760) | Tropical forest soil microbial communities from Panama - MetaG Plot_15 | ecosystem: Environmental > Terrestrial > Soil > Tropical forest > Bulk soil | place: Panama | collected 2016-02-17
CGTGCTGCCGGGAACGGGTGGAACGAAGCGCCTATCTAGAATAAACGGGAAATCAATTGCGATAGAATTGATGGCAACGGGAGAGCTGGTCGATTTTGAAGTGGCCCGGGAACTCGGCCTCATAAATCGGCTCTTTGTTGCTGACACGAGCGAATCTTTTATGTCCCAGGTGTTCGAATTCGCTCGAGAGTTTACGACGCCGGGCAAAGCCTCCCGCGCTGTGGGACGCATCAAGCGCGCGGTGCAGACCGGCGCCGAGATTCCCTTGGAATCGGGACTGGCGCTTGAACGTGAATTGCAGCAGCAGTTGTTCATGTCAGAAGACGCGAAGGAAGGGCTCGACGCATACGTGAATAAGCGCAAGCCGGATTTCAAAGGGAAATAATTTGGAGTGCGGTGGCAATCCCGATTTATCGGGAGACACCGCTTTGGATGACACAGACTGAAAGCGCCGTCGCCGCTTCGCTCTGCCGGCGCACTCCACATTACTCGCATGGCCGAAGCAGAACTAATAAAAGTAGCCGAAGACAGCGGCATCGTGACCATCACCCTAAACCGCCCGGAGCGTCTGAATGCTCTGGTCGGGCACATGCGGCGCGATTTGGCCGAAGCGCTGGAAGAAGCCGGCAGCGATCCGCATGTGCGCGTCGTGATACTTGGTGGCGAAGGACGAGCATTTTGCGCCGGTGGCGATGTGCACTTCATGGCCGAGCTGGTTGAACGCAGAGAGACCGAAGAGTTTGCCCGTCTGCTGGGCGCTGCGCGCAGAGTGATTCTGAACATCAGGCACATGACCAAACCTGTGATCGCTTCGATTGAAGGCGCTTGTGCCGGAGCCGGATTCAATCTCGCACTCGCTTGCGATCTGCGCATCGCATCTTCAACTGCAACGTTCAGCCAATCGTTCGTCAAGCTGGGCTTTCATCCGGATTGGGGCGGGACATACTTTTTGCCACGGATGGTGCCTTCAAATATTGCGTGCGAACTTTTTTTTCTCGGCGACGCGATTACTGCGAAACGAGCCTTGGAGCTAGGCCTGGTGAATTTCGTGGTCGCGCCTGAGGAATTGGCGGCTGAGACACGCAAGCTCGCAGAACGTTTGCGCGACGGTCCGGCGGTGTCGATCGCTGCGGCCAAGCATGCGGTGTACGCCAGTCAGCACGACACGCTTGAACAGATGCTGCAATACGAAGTCGACGCGCAATTGCGTTGCTTTGAATCGGAAGACGGCCGCGAAGGGGTGCGCGCGTTCTTAGAAAAGCGGACTCCTCAGTTCACGGGAAGATGAAGCCACAGAGGCACAGAGACACTGAGAATTAACAAGCAATTGCCGTCATCGTAGCCCGAGTCATAGTTTGACCGGTGCGCTTAACTCGACGAAACTGCCTGTTAATCTTTGTGACTTTGTGCCTCTGTGGCAACTTTTATGAAACTCGCAAACAGACTCGCATTCATTACCGGCGGCGGCCGCGGTATTGGTCGCGCGATTGCGATTGCCTTTGCGGGTGAAGGTGCGTCGGTTGCCGTTGCCGCGCGGACGATGAAGCAAGTCAAGGCGGTGGCGAAAGAGATCGTCAAACAGTTCGGCGTTGACGCTTTACCGCTCAAGTGTGATGTGCAGCAAACACGGTGGGTAAACGAGGCGTTCGATGAGTTTCGCGCGCACTTTGGTCGGGGACCGGACATCGTCGTGAATAATGCCGGTGTGGCGAAGTCGGCATTGTTCATCAAAAGCGACGAGCCCATGTGGGAATTACACCTGAACACAAATCTCGGAGGTACGTTTCGCTGTACTCACGCGGCACTGCCGGAAATGATCCAACGTGGTTGGGGGCGAATCATAAACATCGCTTCCATCGCAGGCAAAACCGGCGCCCCTTATGTGTCTGCTTATTCAGCTTCGAAACATGGTGTCTTGGGATTGACTCGATCGCTGGCTCTTGAGGTGGCCGCGCAGGGAATCACCGTCAATGCGATTTGTCCCGGGTATGTCGACACTGAGATGACTTCGCGCGGCGTCGAAAACATCGTCGCAAAGACCGGCAAGTCGACAAAGGACGCGCTGGAGACAATCAAGCGCATGAGCCCGCAGAATCGCTTGGTAACAGCGGAAGAAGTCGCGGCGCTGGCTTTATTATTGGCTTCTCAAGAGGGGCGCGGAATTAACGGCCAGGCGATTAATGTGGATGGCGGAACGGTAATGTTTTGATTTTAGTCAGTAGTCAGCGGTCAGTTGTCAGTAGCAAGAGTCAACTGACAACTGACCACTAACAACTGACAATATGATTGAGAACCTGAACAACCTCGAACGCACGCATTCATGCGGTGCGTTGCGTAAAGCCAGCGTCGGCGAATGCGTAACGCTGATGGGCTGGTGTGCCCGGCGGCGCGACTTTGGGCCGCTGACATTTATTGATCTGCGCGATCGCGACGGCATTACTCAGGTCGTCGTGAACCAGGAAAAAGCGGGCGCCGCTCATGCGAAAGCCAAGGAAGTGCGTGGTGAGTACGTGCTGGCAGTAACAGGCGACGTGGTGTTGCGTGATGAAAGCGCGCGAAATCCCAGGATTGCGACCGGTGACGTCGAAGTACAGGCGACCGAAATCCTCATCCTGAATGATGCACGCACGTTGCCTTTTCAGCTTGATGCTTCGGACGACGCCCTGGCTGCGGAAGACCTTCGTCTAAAGTACCGGTATCTCGATCTGCGCCGGCCACAATTGCAATCAAACCTGCGTCTGCGTCATCGCATGTTGCTGGAAATCAACCGTTACATGGATGAGCAGGGCTTTACGCAGATTGAAACACCGAACCTGATCAAGTCGACACCCGAAGGCGCACGCGATTACATCGTTCCTTCACGCGTTCAGCCGGGAAAATTCTTTGCCCTCCCACAATCGCCGCAGATCTTCAAACAGATCTGCATGATTGCCGGTTTGGACAAGTACTACCAAATTGCGCGTTGCTTCCGCGATGAAGACCTGCGCGCTGATCGACAGCCAGAGTTTTCGCAACTGGATGTCGAAATGAGCTTCGCGACGTCTGATCAGATCTATCAGTTGGTCGAAGGCTTGTTTGTGCGTATCTTTCGTTTGATTGGCGTCGAGCTGAAAACTCCTTTTCCGCGGTTCTCGTTTGCAGAAGTAATGCGAAGATACGGCTCAGATAAGCCTGATCTGCGCATTCGGGGAATGGAGTTGCAGAATCTGTCTGAGGCGCTTGCCGACACAGCCTTTGCGCCTTACTCATCGGCCTTAACAACTGGTGGCGAAATTAAAGGGCTCGTGGTTAGTGGTGGCGCATCAATGTCGCGTAAGACGCTCGACGAGCTGCAGGAATTTGCGAAGCGATACGGCGCCGGCGCGCTGGCCTGGATCAAATTGGGCGACGAACTTTCGTCGTCGCTTTTGAAAGCACTGGGTAACGACAAAGTCGTAGATCTGGCAGGCATTGCGGGGGCGCAGAAAGGCGACGCGGTTCTCATTATTGCCGGCCAGCGGGACATCGTCAGCGCCAGCCTTGGTGCGTTGCGCAACGAAGTTGCAAAGCGCGAGAAGTTAATTCCGGATGGCGTATTCGCGCCGCTCTGGGTTACGGAATTCCCGATGTTCGAGTATCACGAAGACGATGGGCGATATTATTCGATGCATCATCCTTTCACGTCGCCTCTGGACGAGGACGTGGCCGTGCTCGAGCGCGCCGTTAACGGCAGGCCCGAACTGTTTGGTGAGTTGCGAGCGAAAGCATACGACGCGGTAATTAACGGTGTTGAAGTTGCGGGTGGTTCGATAAGAATTCATCGACGCGACGTGCAGGCGCTGGTGTTCAAAGCTCTTGGCATGTCAGAAGAAAGTGCGCGCGCCCGGTTTGGTTTCTTTCTTGACGCGCTGGCGTATGGGACGCCGCCGCATGGTGGGATCGCCTCGGGAATTGAGCGAACGCTGATGGTACTGGTGCCGACCGACAATATCCGCGATGTGATGGCTTTTCCTAAAACCGCCTCGGCCCAGGACCTGATGATTGATGCGCCTGGCGAAATCGATTCGAAGCAGCTGGAAGAGCTGCATCTGGAGATTGTCGACGAATAACGCGCGAAATAGCGCGCTCTTGTGCTTTTCTCCGATCCTGCGCGCCAGTACCGTCGTCGTGTTAACGATTACAAAAGGCCACGCGGAACAAATCATCGCGCATGCGCGGGAAGCAGATCCTCACGAATGCTGCGGCCTCGTCGGCGGGACCCACAACGGTGGTGCGCAAACCGTCTATCCCATGCGCAACGTCGCCCCGAATTCAAAAGTCGCGTACGAAGCCGCGCCGGAAGATCTCTTTGCGGCGCAACGCCAAATGCGTGAGCGAGGCGAGCAATTACTCGCCATTTATCATTCACATCCGCGTTCAACTGATCCTTATCCTTCGGACACAGACGTCAGGCTTGCCTACTACCCGAGCGCGGTTTACCTTATTGTTGGATTGGGAAATCGCGAGCCTTGCTTGAAAGCCTTTCGCATCGCTGAAAGAGAAGGCAATTGGCAGCCTGCACAGTTCCGGGTCGTCGACCGCCACGATGCGAAACCGTAGCCACGAGTCTCGCGTAATGATAACGCGATGGTAGCGAAGCGCGGCAAGTACGATACGAATCCGCTCGAAGAAGAATTCGCGGATCGGGCGACGGATGCGTTTGCAAAAAAACGCCCGAGTCCACGAACAGAAGAAGTTGCCGGTGGCCCAACGCTGAAGATCGAAGGGCCTGAAGACGACTCAGTCCAGGCGTATTCAGAGAGTGAAGCTCCTACGCGACACATTAACGACAAGGTCACTTCTTACCCGTCGGTTTTTGTTCCGCCGCCGCCAAAACCAGAAGTAACTTATCAACCGCCTCGTGTGCCTGCGGCAGAAATTTATCAGCCGCCACCGGGCCCACCACCGGGAATTTACCAAGCGCCGCCAGCTCCTTTCCTTCAGCAGCCAGGTCGAAACATCGTCAATGGTCTCGGGATTCCGGAACGTTGGGCAGTCATGCTTCCGTATCTGCCGTTCTGGCTGGGAATTGTTGCCTGTGTGGTTGAGCTGCTGATTGTCCCGCGCACGGAATCCAGAACCCGCTTTCATGCGGCGCAGGGACTGGTTCTGCAATTGGGGGTCACTGCGATTAGCATGTTACTTGCCGTGGTTGGAGATTTTTCCGGACGGATGACGGGCGCGGGCCTTTTCCGCTTTGCTACCTTCGTTTTTTTCCTGTTCGCGATGATTCGCGTATTCAAGGGTAAACCGCTGGTAATCGCGCCGCTGGATGAACCGCGGAAATGGCTTGACGAAAAGATTCGGCCGCGGAAATAATTTCATCCATCCTTTCAGTCTCAACGAAATCGCCAGTCGCCTGCATCAAATAGAGTTAGAGTGGCCGGCAGCATCTGTCACAGAACCTTAGCCCTCTTATTAAGGAGTTGGTATGAAGAAACTCTGGATCAGACAGCCAGTGAGTTGGCTGGCGCTAAAATTCGTTCTTGCAATCGCAATACTCCCGCTTACAGCCTCTGCTCAAACTCCAATCAAGCTTCATGGCAACAAATTCAAACCAGAAGACGATGTTAAGTTGGGTCGTGAGGCCGCTGCTGAAGCCGAACAGAAAATGCAGTTGTTGCGTGACCCGGAACTTGGTGCTTATGTCGAGCGGGTAGGTGAGCGGCTGGTCGCCGCGATTCCGGGTGAATTTCAGCATCCCGAGTTTCATTATTCTTTCAAAGTGGTCAATGCCAACGACATTAATGCATTCGCGTTGCCGGGTGGGCCGATGTACGTCAACAGTGGAATGATTAAGGCTGCGAAAACCGAAGGTGAAATGGCCGGCGTCATGGCTCATGAGATCAGCCACGTTGCGCTGCGGCATGGAACCGCCCAGGTAACGAAAGCACAGAAATACAGCATGCTTTCCAGCGTTCTCGGAATGGGCGGCTCGATTCTCGGTGGGCCGCTCGGCACCGCGGCGCAAATGGGCGCTCAAGGCATGGGCGTCTACTTGTTAAAGTTCAGTCGCGAGTACGAAACGGAAGCCGACTTGCTCGGCGCTCGGATCATGGCCCAAGCCGGTTATGACCCGCGCGATCTCGCTAACATGTTTCAGACGATCGAGTCGCAGGGCGGCGGTGGTGGTGGCTTTCTTAGCGATCACCCAAGTGCGAAAGACCGTTACGCAAAAATAAATCAGGAAGCCGGGTATCTAAAGATCAACACGGCAGCGACTCCTGATTCCGGCGAGTTGATTGCGGCCAAACAAAGGCTTACCGGCGGTTACAGCGGCGGGCAGACTTTGGCCAACAACCAGCGATATCCAAATCAGGCGCCGCCGGATCCTGGCGCGGGAAATCAAACCAATTACACGAATGTGCCAAGTGGACGCGTTGAAAGTCCTTCTTCACGTTACCAGCCATATGACAAAGGACTATTCACTGTCAGCATTCCTGACAACTGGAAAGAAATCGAGCAACAGAATGGATTATGGTTCGCCCCGAGTGGCGCTTACGGATCTGCGAACGGCCAGACGGTCTTCACGCACGCCGTAAATCTCGGAGTGGTGGAAACTCGCGCTCACAATGCCCAGCAGGCGACGGATGAATTCATTAACAGCCTCAAGCAAGGCAGCAACTTGCGCGCGCGTGGCGGCTATGAACGAATAGACGTCGATGGTCGTCAGGGTCAATTAATTACATTCGACAATGTAAATGAAGCTACTGGCCGGGCCGAGCTGGTAAACATTGTTACTACCCAGCTGCGCGGTGGCCAGCTGTTTTACATCATCGCAGTCAGCCCCACAGATGAGTACAAGAATTATCAGGGCACGTTTTTGACTATTCTTCGTTCGGTGCGGCTGAAAGATTGAATAGGTTTTTTGCGGGATTTCGGCACGACTCAGCCTGAATACAGGTGGTGCATTCCCTGGATCCAGAGGATCTTTATCAAAGGGGCGGCAAAGAATTTCCCACGCCTTTGCCACCCCTTACTCAACTGGCTTCCCACACGCCGAGTATGAATTGCCAGTCGAGAGTTGTCTACGGGCGACGATAGTAGAACCTTATATCACCGACTAGAACGTGAGACAATAGTAAACAAAACAAGGCGGGCGTCCCTGAGTCGCCATATTTGCTCTTTCATCACCGGCTGGAGTCCGACACTCGAACTCTTTCCGGACTTCACGTCAACCCTGTAAAACTATCTCGCACTTTGGACATTCCGATGATGCATCTGGTTGAGAAACCACCTGAGGGTTCCAGGCTCTGCAAAAACTGTAAAAAGCAGGGCGGGAAAAATCCTGTATCGGAAAAATGAGGGCAAGGCTTCAAAATTACCCAACGACACACATCGGGTCGCTGCTTGACACTGCCCGTGACCATCCTTATAGTCCTTGTTTGCGCTCGCGAAATTCGCGGGCGCTATTGTTGAGAAGTAACGGAGATTTGAATGCCTAATCATAAGTCAGCAGAAAAGCGAGTGCGGCAAAGTGAGCGACGTCGCTTGGTAAATCGTACTAATCGCGGCAAATTGCGCACTTCAATCAAGAAATTTCGCAGTACCTTGAAAGCCGGCGACGCTGGTCAGGTGACTGCGCTGTTGCCACAGACGGTTTCAGAAATCGATAAGGCCGTCCAGAAAGGCGTCCTGCATCGCAACGCCGCGGCGCGACATAAGTCACGGTTAACCGCGCGTGCTAATCAAGCGGCAACGAAATAATCCTGGCCGCCGGTGTTAGCGGCGGCCCAAACCGATTCTCAGAGTGAGGCGGATCGTTTGTTCGGTCCGCCTCACTTCTTTTTTGCGTGGAGATTCCCATGTACTTTAAAAACGATTCCGAAATTCGTGAGTTGGTGCGGGCTTTTGAGACCTGCGAAATTCATCCTGCTGAATTCAGGCATTATCAGCACCTGGCCGTCGCCCTTTGGTACGTAAAGCATCTTCCTTACGACGGAGCGCGCGAAAAGATGCGTGAAGGAATCAAGCGACTGGCCACTGCTTACGGCAAGATGGGCTATCACGAAACGATCACGTTGTTTTGGCTCTCGATGGTGCGCGGCTTTCTTTTAAAGGCGAGTTCTGGATCGACTCTGTTCGAATTGGCTAACCGGGTGGCTGAGGAATTCGGCAACAAGAACCTGATTGCTGATTATTATTCGGAAGAAACGTTGAAGTCAGCACGCGCAAAAGACGAATGGGTTGAGCCGGATTTGAAGGTGTTGGAATTGCCCAGTGTTCTGACAAACCGCCAACGCTTCTGAGGTGACGAACACTACATCATGAGTTCGCACACAAGCATTTCCATTTGCATTCGCGGCGTTGCCTTTGAAGTCTTTATGGCCAGATCAGTTTCGGCGATCCGCCGAATTATGCGAGCCATAGTCACCGGTTCGATTCGGTTCAGCATTGCCAGGTAGTCACGCTGCTTCCATGACGGAACGCGGACTTCGCTGAAAATCTCACCGGGCGACGCTCCTCGAGACTGTAGTGCTTTCGCCAGCGCCATGCGCCGAAAGGTACCGGCAATCACGCCGGTCAACAGTACCGGCTCTACTCCATCATCGAGAAAATCTCTGAGAACTTTGAGCGCGGCGCGACGGTTACGCAAGACGATATTATCGGTCAAGTCCCAATTCATATGTTCGCGCGAGCGGCTGACCAACTGCTCGACTAAATCGGAGGTGATACGGCCCGAAGGCAATGCCGCCGCTGCGAGCTTTTTCAATTCATTAGTAAGCGCTGAAAGATTATTGCCCGTCAGCTCGATGAGCTGGCTAAGTGCTCTTGGTTCTATGTCCGCATTGAGCGCTTTGAGGTGGGCCTTGATCCACGAGGGCAGTTCGTTCGGCTTAAGCGGCTGGAATTCAAAAGCGCCGGGCGCCGACATTAGTTTTTTGCCCAATTTCTTTCGCTTGTCGATATCGTCGCCCGCAAAAATTACTACGGAAGTCTCGACCGGCCGCTCAATATAGGCCAGCAAAATTTCCTCATCAGCTTCGCGGAGCCTGCCAAAGTTTCTCAGCCGAATCACACGACGTTCAGACATCATCGGCAGTTGCTCAGCCGCAGCGATTGCATCGCGCACGTCATCACTGAAGAGATTGAACGAGGAATCGTTAAACTCGCGTAGCAGCGTACCGCGCATAGCAGTATCCACGATTTCTCGCACTGCCTGATCGCGCAAATAAGTTTCGGGACCGTAGAGAAAATAAAAAGGCTCGATTTGACCTTTCTTCAGGGATTGTTCGAGGTCTTTGCGAGTACGAGCAGGCATTTTTGGAGTGCGGTGGCAAGCGCAGCGCGACACCGCTTTGGATTATTGGTTGCTTATCAGAAAAAGCGCCGTCGCCGCTTCGCTCTGCCGGCGCACTCCATAATCATTCCTTCACGCCGAATCCAGTCACCAGAGTTGAGACGATCGATTCAGCAAAGCTGCGCGCCATGCGCATCACGGCCGGGTCTTCCTCGTTAAAGAAATTCCTGGGATCGTTGGCAAATTCGAACTCACCGCGGAAAACAAAATTTTGATTGTCGTAAAGGACTCGATTTTCGTGCTGATCGCGAACTGTGACGGCTGCCGTGATCGTAACTTCAAAAACTCGAGCACGGCCTTTGTCGTCCAGCAACACCCCTGAGAAACCGAAGGTCTTGACGACGCCGTCGATTACCGCATCCGCGCCTTCGCGCTCGCTCTGCACGCGCAAGCCATGGCCGCGATGAACCAGTTCTTTCATCACTGCATCGGTAAAACGATGCTCGATCTTGAAGCGCAGGGCATTGTTTTGAAATGCAGGAACCGCGACCGTTTTGATGTACGGCGGCAACTGGTTTTTGGTGACCGGCTTGTAACATTCCGTAAAGCCGGAAACCAGGAAAAGCAGAATTAGCAGCGCAGATGCGCGAAGAAGCTTACGCATAAATAATTAACAAAAAGAGTGTTGATAATACGTCAGTAGGCATGCTATACGAAAGCCTCCCCAGCCTTGAGAGAGTGTCAGTCGGCGTTTGTCTGTGCCTCTGTGATTTTAAGTGTCCACCGAGACACAAAGAGATCCAAAGACACCGAGCAGCGCAGAATTGAGCGACCCGGTTTGAGAGGAGAAACTGTGACCAGCCCAATCCCGATCGGCCCAACGTTGAATCAAATCGGGCAAATCTTCGTTAACGTGAAGGACCTCGACCGCGCGATCGCGTTCTATCGCGACATCCTGGGCATGACATTTCTGTTTCAGGCGCCGCCGAACATGGCCTTTTTTGATTGTGGTGGCATTCGCATCATGTTGGGAATTGCGGATCGCCCCGATTTAGATCATCCGTCCTCGATTATCTACTACAAGGTTGATGACATCGAGCGCGTTTACGAAACCTTCAAAGCGCGTGGCGTCGAATTCATTGTCAAGCCACATCTGGTGGCGCCCATGCCGACCTATGATCTTTGGCTGGCTGACTTTAAGGATTCTGAAGGCAACTTTGTGGCATTGATGAGCGAGGTACCTCGGGAAGTCGCGTGACGGCTGCCAACGGGCTCAATTTAAGGAAAATTGTCTCCCAACTTTCGACTCATTACGGGCCGCCGCGACCCACCCTGACCACTGATCCGTTCGCCTTGATTCTACTTGAGAACATTGCGTACCTCGTCAGCGACAGCCGCCGCGAAGAAGCGTTCAAGCTTTTGCGCAAAGACGCTGGAACGAAACCGCATGAAATCCTGACTGCCGCGAACAAAGACCTTTTGCCGGCGGCACGGCTGGGCGGCATGCAACCGGAACGTCGCGCCAGTCGATTGCGTGAAATTGCGCTGATTGCGATGAATGAATTCGGGGGTAGCCTGGATGAAGTTCTCAAGCTGCCTTTAGCAAAAGCTAAACAGGCACTCAGAAGATTTCCCGGCATTGGCGAGCCAGGCGCGGAAAAGATTCTGTTATTTACTCGAACCCATCCATTGTTGAGTTTGGATTCAAACGGACTGCGGGTTTTGCTCCGGTTGGGCTTTGGTGAGGAGAAAAAGAATTACACCGCCACATATCGGGTTGTGCAGGCGGCGATAAAGGATCAATTGATTGAAGACTATGATTGGCTGATCAGTGCAGATGTACTCCTGCGCCAGCATGGAAAGGAACTGTGTAAGACCAATCGGCCGCTGTGCGAGAAGTGTCCGGTTAGAAAGAGTTGTGCGTATTTCGCTGTCCGTGAACGGTAGACGCCGATTTTGATCGGTGCGCGCAGAGGCATAAAGGTCTTGAGCTCAGTTCAGGCCTCTGAAGATTATTTGGACCGGCACTGATCTTCAAAACCACCAAACTCAACCCCATGAGCAAATAGAAAAGCATCACCACTTCGGAATC
>Ga0126376_10002004_pt1 | contig 11347 bp, 8 predicted proteins | sample PanSoiMetPlot_15_FD_92760 | JGI IMG/M metagenome (GOLD analysis project Ga0126376, IMG submission 92760) | Tropical forest soil microbial communities from Panama - MetaG Plot_15 | ecosystem: Environmental > Terrestrial > Soil > Tropical forest > Bulk soil | place: Panama | collected 2016-02-17
AGCGTCGCCTGCACCGTAGACATCAACAGAGCCGCCGGCATTCCCTTACCCGCCACATCCGCAATCGCAACGCCCAACTGACTCTTGTCAAACTTGATCAAGTCGTAGTAATCGCCGCCGACGCCGCGCGCGGGTTCGCAGAAACCTGCGATGTCCATGCCGTTAGTCTTCGGAGCCTGTGACGGCAACAGACGTTGCTGAACTTCCGCAGCAAGTGCGAGCTCGCGGCGCAGACGTTCCTGGACCACCATGCGTTCCGTCAAACGCGCGTTGTCGATAATCAACGCGAGTTGTCCGGCAATCGACATCAGCAGTTCGCGATCGGCAACTGAGTATTGAAAGCCACCGCGTCGCGGACCGAACGAGAGTATTCCGACCAGCTCATTCCTTTGTTTGATCTGGACCAGGATGGTCGACTTGATGGTGCGCAGCACTTCGTGTTCGCTGGCGCGTTCTTCGCGTTGCGCAGCGTGGAGCGCGCTGAGTGCCTGCGACCACGTCTCGATTTCGCGTGGCTCGATCACGAGTGGAGTCGAGAGATTCATCAGGCGGCGCACGACAAACGCGCGCTTGTTGAGTTGCAAACGTTTTCCGGCGAGATCGGCTTCGTGAGTGCTCGCTACGACACGGAGGTTGAAATTGCCGGTCTTCTCGTCGCGAGTGAAGATCGCGGCGTTACTGGCATCGAGGGCGCGCCGGATTCTCTCCGCGAGGTGTTGATAGAGATCGCCGATGGTGCTGACGTGCTGCGAACCTGGTCCAAGATCGAAAAAGATCTTGCGTTCATCGTAAGGCGCGGGAGCGTAGTGACTCTCGATCTTCGGCAACAGCGAGCGACGGGCGACGACGTGAATAATGATGAATGCGGCGACCAGAGCGAGCGAGACGATAGCGTCTGTACGCGGACCGAACGAATCGATCGCGCGCAGGCGGCTGCCTGAGAAGACCAGAAGATAAATTGCGGCGAATAGAATGAACTCGGAGGTGTAGTAGATCCGGCGTAGAGTGAAGTGCCCCCTGGATTTGCGCCAAACACGGCGCGCCGCTTTGGACGCGGGTAGTTGGACGCGCGGCAGAATCCTCATCATCAGAGAGACACCGCCACGCGCGTTTATCTGGCAATGAATTAACCGCGGATAACACGGAATGAAATCCGGATTTTTTCCGTGTCATCCGCGGTTACGTCTACACCGTCGCGGCACGCTCCGCGGTGGCTTGCGCGGCTTCAATGATGAGTTCCGCGACGACCGATGGATTAGAGGCGAACGGTACGTGACTCGACTTGACCTCACGAGTCGTGGCGTTCATGCGTTTCGCAAACAGCCGTTCCAGATTGGGGTTGATGGCCTGATCTTCACTCGCCACCAGATACCAGCACGGAAAGTCTTTCCACGCCGGCGCTTCAAAGGTGTAACCAAAAATGTCGGAAGCGATCGGCTTCTGCGAGGCTGACATCACGCTCAAGTCGCGATCAGACACGTCCGCTGCGAATGCCTCCTTGAACTGCGCGCGATCGATGTAAAGAAAACCCGCAGCGTCAGGAACGAGTGCGGCGCCGATTTTCGAAGGATACTGTTGCAGCAGCGATTGTAGGTTCTCGCCGGCGTCGGGTCCGAATGCGGCAACGTACACCAGCGCCTTAACGTTTGGCGCTCCAAGCGCAGCCTTGGTGATGACGGCGCCACCGTATGAATGGCCCACCACCACTACAGGACCACTTTGCGCGTCGATCACGCGCCGCGTGGTCGCAACGTCGTCCGCGTATGAAGTGAGTGGATTTTGAACCGCGATCACGTCGTAGCCGGCTTGTTCGAGTTGTGGGATCACGTTGCCCCAGGATCCGCCGTCTGCAAAAGCACCATGAACGAGAATTACTGTCGTTTTCATCTTTACCTCTTTCTTTGTTTGGGAATTTCGGAGCGTTATTGTTCACTCAGCGAGAAATCTTTGCATCACGCGATTGAAGGTTTTTTATTTAACCCGAAGGGATGAGCAAGTGATACCACGATAGTGGTAGCATTCCGCGGATGGTCCATAAAGGAGACACTGATGAGATTCGCGAAGATTGTTTTTCTCGTTGCCGGCATTTACGGCTTGATCGTGCTGTTGCCGCAGTATTTTTTCGAGGAGCGTACTGGACACGATTATCCACCGCCGATCACTCACCCTGAGTATTACTACGGCTTCATCGGCCTCGCTGTCGTCTGGCAAATTGTGTTTTTGATTCTTTCGCGCGATCCGGTCCGTTATCGTCCGCTGATGATTCCGTCGATCCTTGAGAAGGCAGTGTTTGCGATACCTGCGATCATTCTGTTGTTGCAGCATCGCATTCCCGGACTCATATTCGGATTCGCGATGGTCGATGCGTTTTTGGGAGTGCTGTTTGCGATCGCATATCTGAAAACGAACGAAGCTCGACCCAATTGACCTGGTTTTCTCGCGTTAACAATCTAGAGACGAGTATGAGTGAGTGTTTGTTATGCAAGAGTGCCCCACATGCCGGCGCATATTTCCCGACGCGAGCCTGAGGTTTTGTCGAATGGATGGCACGCGGCTGGTGAACAAGGCTGAGCGCGCGGATGAGGCATTGACGATTCGGTTCTCAAAGGGACAGCTGAACTCTCGCCACAAAAAGGCACAAAAGGCACATACAGAGGACTAATTAACTCGCTTACTGCGACGCTCAAAAAGTATCGTGTCGCGCCAGATCCCGTTCAACTTCGCGATGCTTTCACGCCTGCCGACTTCGCGAAATCTGCATCGCAAATGCAACTTAACGCTGGCTTCGTTCTCCGGAAAGATCGAGGCTTGAAGTGTCCATATTCCCGCTTGTTCAGACTGTTCGATAAGTCCTTCAAGCAAAGCCCTACCAATACCTTTACCTCTCGCGGTTTCAGTCACGTAAATCGTCACTTCTGCTACACCGCTGTACACGCTTCGCTTTGACACCGGACTCAGCGCAGCCCAACCAAGCACTTTACCGTGCACTCGCATCACCAGCCGCGGGCTCTTGAGATGTGCCTCGTCCCACGCTTCCCATGAAGGCGCTTCCGTTTCAAAGGTGCTGTTTCCCTCACGAAGCCCTTCGAGATAGATCGCGCGCACCTCCTCCCAGTCGCTAGCCGTCATTTGGTCCATGGCTAACTGACTTTGGCAGGCTGTGGCTGTGGGCGCATGATTCCGAGTTTGCGCATGCGGTGATTGAGTGTGGTGCGATTGAGACCGAGGCGAGCGGCAGCGCCGGTTGGACCACCAATCACCCATTTCGCGTCGTCCAGCACTTTGAGAATGTGATCGCGCTCGACGTGTTCGAGAGTGATGCCGCCGTTCACATAAACAGGCGCTCTCACCGGTGCTTTCAACTCTGTCAAAGGAATCTCGAGCGTCGATCCGCGCGACAGGATCACGGCGCGTTCGACTAAATTTTGCAGCTCACGAATATTGCCGGGCCAGTGATACGCCACGAGCGCCGCCATCGTTTCTTTCGGCACACTCTCGATTCGCTTCCTCATTTGCTGCGCAAACTTGTTCGCGAAGAAGTGGACCAGGAGCGGAATGTCCTCCGGCCGTTCGCGCAGCGGTGGCACGTTGATCGGAAAAACATTCAAACGATAGTACAAATCGCTGCGAAACTTCTTGTCTTCAACCATCTGCGCGAGGTCGGCGTTGGTCGCGGCCACGACTCTCACGTCCACACGCAAGGTGCGCGAGCTCCCGAGGCGTTCGAACTCCTGCTCCTGAAGCACGCGCAGCAGTTTTGACTGCAAATCCAGCGGGATATCTTCGACTTCATCCAGAAAGATCGTTCCCTGGTGAGCGAGCTCGAAGCGGCCGATGCGACGATCGATCGCGCCGGTAAACGCGCCTTTTTCATGACCGAACAATTCACTCTCGAGCAAGCCGGTTGGAATCGCAGCGCAGTTTACTTTGACTAAGGTACGCTCGTGACGTTCGCTCAAGTTGTGAATAGCGCGCGCGATCAGTTCCTTGCCGGTTCCGGTTTCGCCGTAGATCAAAACGGTCGAGCCGGTCGTCGCGACGGTCTGCACGTTCTGCAACGCGCGCTTCAAAACTGAACTGCTGCCGACAATCTCTTCGAAGTTGTACTCGCTGCGAATTTCCTCTTCGAGATAGAGCTTTTCTTTCTCGAGCTTGTTTTTCAGTGTCTCGATCTCGTTGTACGCAAGTGCATTCTCGACTGCGATCGCAACCTGGTTCGCGACCTGTTCAAACAGTTCCGCATCGTCTTGCGAGAACGCGTGCGGCCGCGAGCTCTTGATCGCGAGCACACCCAACACGCGATCGCGAAAGATCAGCGGAGACGCACAACCCGACGCCAGACCTACGTGCGTAACCGGATCGTAATCAATCAGGGTTGTCTTGCGGGTCGTGAATGCTTCGCCGACCGGATTGCCTTCAAACGGAATGACCTTACCCGCGGCGCACGGACTTTCGTGGTCGGGAAAATCGAATGCAGCCACGCGCAACTCGTTCGACGGTTCGTCGTAAAGCGTCAGTGCCGCAGCTTCGTGCGGCATGACCGTGCTCAATGAACTGGAGATCGACTGTAGCAGCTCGCGCAGATTCAGATTTGTAACGAGCGTGTTGTTGACCCGGAGCAACAGTTCGGAGCGATCGCGCTCGTGCGCCAACTGCTGGCGATAAAACTGACTCTCAACCGCAACGGCAATCTGCGACGTCACGAGCTGCGCAAACTTGAGGTCAAGTGAATCGTACGCGCCGGCCTCTTCGCTCCATAAATTCAACGTGCCGAGCTTTTGATGAACCGTGCTCAACGGCAGACAACAAACTGACTTGATGCCTTTATCGCGCAGCTTCTGTGCAGACGGAAACCGCGTTTCCTCGTCCAGATCGCGAATGATGAGCGGTTCCTGTTCGCGCCAAACGTGACCGTTGATCGATTCATCAACCGCGACTTCCGTTGACTGAATGTTCGCCCACCCCTCCTTACAGCCTTCGAAGAAATAGGAACTCATCACGTTTCGCTGTTCGTCGTGCAACATCACGGCGAGATCGCGAAACGGAAACAGATTTCGCAGACGACAGGCTATCTCGTGGAAGAGCTCAGAAATATTGCGGTGGGAGGCAATGGCTTTCGAGAGTTCCAGCAACGTCAGGTATTTCTGGGTTTGCTCATCGACGCTGGAGAGTTGAGCGGCGTTGGCTTTCACTTACGACCTCCCATGTCCGTCTTAGCATACTTGAACTGTCCCTACGAGCAAAACATGCCTTTGGTTCCTCTGCGTATCTCTGCGGCCCTCGGCGTTCTCTGCGTTGAAACGCGCCATTAAACGCAGAGACCGCAGAGGAACGCAGAGGCCGCACAGAAGTGCGGCAAGCGAATTGCACGGGGCTTGGACGCATGGCTTATGAAGTAATCAGAATTACGTGTCACGACGAAGCGGCGCTGACGCGTTTGGTCCTCGAGGGAAAGTTAGCTGGCGCGTGCGTCGATGAACTCGATAAATGCTGGCGCGACGAACCGGAGAAGTGGTCAATGCTTCTCATTGACTTAACAAGCGTGAGCTTTATCGACGACCGCGGCAAACAACTACTCAAACGCATGCACGACAACGGCGCAACACTCATCTCTTCCAGCATCATGAGCCGCTGCCTCATCGAAGAGCTCGAGTCGTGACAACTCTTTGTGGCGATATATCGTCACGTGGCCAACTATCGTCACGCATCTCCTCCACAAATCAACGAAATCTTCGCAAAGCACAGTGGCAAAGCGGTTGCTTCTTGAGCCTGACATTGTGAATCACAGGCAGGCGCGGCCTGTGTATGACAGCAGGTGGGCTCGACGCCGAGAGTGGGCACGGCAAAGAGTTCACCTGCTCGGGGGAATCGGAGAACAAAATGAAAACTCGGTTGGTCCAAATCTTAAGAAATCGAAAAATAAGTGTTCCTTTAATCGTGCTCGCAGTCGCGGCGCTGGCAGTTGTGCTGGGCTTCGCGCGTTCGAGCAAACCGGCGCAAGCGGCGCCGCCGGTGCTTGAAGTCGGCGTGGTCCATGTCGAACAGAAAGACGTTCCGATCTACAGCGAATGGATCGGAACCACCGAAGGCATGGTTAACGCGGAGTTGAAAGCGCAGGTCACCGGCTATCTGTTACGACAGGATTACAAAGAAGGCTCGTTCGTAAAGCAGGGACAGCTCCTGTTTGAGATCGATCCGCGTCCTTTCCAGGCCGCTTTCGATCAGGCCAATGGACAAGTCGCGCAGTATGAAGGTCAACTCGAACAAGCTAAATCTCAAATTACACAAGCTGAAGCGCAACTGGCGCAGGCTCAAAGTCAACTATTACAAGCGCAGGCACGTTTGGCCCAGGCGCAGGCAAATCAAGTCAAGACCGAACTCGACGTTAAAAAATATCAACCGTTAGCTGAACAGAAAGCCGTCACGCAACAGGATCTCGACAACGCGTTGCAGGCAAACGTTGCTGCAAAGGCGCAGGTCGATGCAGAGAAAGCGGGCGTTGAAGCGGCACGGGCGCAGTTGGCCCACGCGAACGCACAAATCGGTGTGGCTCGCGCGGGTGTTGCGACTGCCAACGGTCAACTAGAAAACGCACAGGCAGCCTCAAAAACAGCGGCACTGAACCTGAGCTTCACGAGAATCGTCGCGCCGATCGACGGCATCGCCGGCATTGCTCAGGCGCAGGTTGGCGACCTCGTAAGCACCACCAGCAAAGCGTTAACAACAGTCTCGACGCTCGATCCAATCAAGGTTTATTTCACGCTGAGCGAGCAGGACTACCTGCGTTACACCAAACCGTTTCTCAGCAGCGCCGAGCAAAACGGCAGTCTCGAACGGCTCGAGCTCGAGTTGGTGTTGTCGGACGGTTCGACCTATCCCGAGAAGGGTCGATTCTATTTTGCCGATCGACAAGTCGATCCGAAGACGGGCGCGATTCGCATGGCGGGTATCTTTCCGAACCCGAACAACGGTCTGCGGCCCGGACAGTTTGGACGGGTGCGCGCGGTCACGAGCACCGAAGAGAATGCGTTGCTGGTGCCACAACGCGCAGTGTCGGAGTTGCAGGGTACTTATCAGGTCGCGGTTGTCGGCGCAGACAACAAGGTGAACTTCCGCACGGTGAAAGTCGGCGAGCGCAGCGGTTCGATGTGGGTGATTACCGAAGGACTCAACGCAGGTGAAACCGTCGTTGCGGAAGGCACGATGAAAGTCCGCCCCGGAATGCAAGTGAAGCCAGTGGCATACGTTGCCACTAACAACTAAACCCATCCACAGATTACACAGATTCCTTTCTGTGTAATCTGCGTAAATCTGTGGATTAAGGACACTAGAGTTCATGATATCGAAATTCTTCATTAACCGGCCGATCGTTGCGATCGTGATCGCGACCGTGACCGTCATCGGTGGTCTGATCGCGATGTCGGGTCTGCCGCTGGCGCTGTTTCCGGAGATTCTGCCACCGCAGGTCATCGTCTCAACGAACTACACTGGCGCTGACGCGGTCACGATCGAGCAGTCAGTCTCGACACCGATCGAGCAACAGATGAATGGCGTTGACAACATGCTTTACATGCAGTCGATCAACGCCAACGACGGCAGCGAACAGTTGATGGTTACCTTCGGCGTTGATACTGACGTCAACATCGATCAGGTGAACGTTCAGAATCGTTTGGCGCAGGCACAACCGAATCTTCCGACTGACGTAAACCAGTTTGGTCTAACGACGCGGAAGTCGACCGGCTTGCCGATGCTCGTCTTCTGTCTTTACTCGCCAAACAAGACTTACGATTCGCTGTTTCTCGCGAACTACGCAAACATCAACGTGAACGACGTGCTTTATCGAGTGCCCGGTGTTGGCGAAGTGCGAGTGTTTGGTTCGAGCGACTACGCGATGCGCATCTGGGTGAAACCCGACGTGCTCGCGAAGCTGGGTCTGGGTGTGCCGGATCTCGCCAACGCGGTGCGCGAACAGAGCAACGTGAATCCTTCGGGACGCGTCGGTGCCGCGCCGGCGCCGGAAGGCATGGAGAAGACGTACACGGTCCGCGCGAAGGGGCGGCTCGAAACGCCGGAAGAGTTTGGCAAGATCGTCGTGCGCGCAAACGCTGACGGCTCGGTGGTGCGTTTGAGTGACGTCGCCCGCATTGAACTCGGCGCGCTCAACTATCAACAGAGCTCGCGCATGAATGGTCAACCGGGCGCGATCGTCGCTGTCTTTCAAGCACCAGGCTCGAATGCTCTCGCAACAGCCGAAGGTCTGAAGAAGACGATGGCGGAGTTGAAAGAACGTTTTCCGCCTGATCTGGACTCCGCGGTCGTGTTTGACACGACGCTGCCGGTGAGTGAAGGCATCAAGGAAACGGTCCGCACGTTGGTGGAAGCGATGGTGCTCGTAATCATCGTCGTGTTTCTCTTCCTGCAAAACTGGCGTGCGACGTTGATACCGGTGATCGCGGTGCCCGTGTCGCTCATTGGCACGTTCGCGGTCTTTCCGCTGCTCGGTTTCTCGATCAACACGCTGTCGCTGTTCGCGTTTGTACTCGCGATCGGGCTCGTAGTTGACGACGCGATCATCGTCGTCGAGGCAGTCGAGCATCACATCGAAGAAGGCAAGTCGCCGCGCGAAGCGACGATCCAGGCGATGAAAGAGGTCGGTGGACCAGTCGTCGCGATCGCGTTGATCCTGTCGTCAGTATTTCTGCCCGTCGCGTTCATGGGTGGCATTCAAGGCCGTCTCAACAACCAGTTTGCGATGACGATCGCAATCTCGATGCTCATCTCAGCGTTCAACGCGCTCACGCTTTCGCCTGCGCTCGCGGCGATGTTGTTGCGACCGAGGAAGAAGTCACGCGGAATAGCCGGACGTTTCTTCGGTTGGTTCAATTTCGGCTTCGACAAAGTGATGCACGGCTATCTCAACTGGAGCCATGCGATCCTGCGCAAAGCCGCGATCGGCGTGGTGATTATTCTTGGCTTTACTTTCGCTGACGCATTCATGGGCCGCACGCTGCCGACGAGTTTCCTGCCTGAAGAAGACTACGGTTACGCGATGTTGCACGTGCAACTGCCGCCGGCCGCGTCACTCGAACGAACCGATCTGGTGTTGAAGAAAGTTGAGAACGTTCTCGGCCAAACCGAAGGCGTCCGTTACTACACCGCGATCGGCGGTTTCAGTTTGTTGAATCGTATCTCGGCAAGTTACCAGGGCTTCTTCTTCATGAGCTTTAAGCCATGGGATGAACGCACGTCGCACGAGCTTCAGGCGCAGCAGATCGTCGCGAAGATCAACGGCGCGCTCGCGACGCAGATTCCGGAGGCGCAGGCGTTTGCGTTCATGCCGCCATCGATTCCCGGTCTTGGTAGCGCCGGTGGCTTTTCGTTGTGGTTACAGGATCGCAGCGGTGGCTCGGTTGATTTTCTCGATCAGAACTTGCAGGCGTTCATGGCTGCGGCGCGCAAACGGCCCGAGCTCGCGGGTGTGATGTCGCAGTTCTCAGCCGGTGTGCCGCAGATTTATGCGGACGTCGATCGCGACAAAGCACTGAAGCAGGGCGTCGCAGTCGCTGATGTTTATCAAACGTTGCAGGCGTATCTCGGCGGATTGTACCTGAACCAGTTCAATCGTTTCGGGCGCCAGTGGCGTGTGTTCCTGCAGTCAGAGGGCGACATGCGTCGTAGTGAAGAAGATATCGGGAACTACTACGTTCGTAACAACGAGGGCACGATGGTGCCGCTCTCTGCGCTCGTGTCGACGCGCCGCATCAGTGGTCCGGAGTACACAAATCGATTCAATCTTTATCGCAGCGCGCAGGTGTTGGGTGCGGCGGCGCCCGGCTACAGCTCGGGCCAGGCAATGCAGGCGCTCGAAGAGGTCGCGCGCGAGACTCTGCCACGCGAAATTGGTTATGACTGGGCCGATCTTTCTTACCAGGAGAAGCAGACGTCTGGAGCGGCAGTTAAGTCACTGGCGTTGTCGCTCGTCTTCGTGTTTCTGATTCTTGCAGCGCTTTACGAGAGTTGGTCGCTGCCGTTCTCAGTTTTGTTGACGGTGCCGATCGCGCTGTTCGGAGCGTTCATGGGTATTTGGCTGCGCGGTTTCGATCTTGGTGTGTACGCGCAGATCGGTTTGATCGTGGTGATTGGACTCGCGGCGAAGAACGCAATCCTGATTGTTGAGTTCGCGAAGATGGAGTTTGAGAAAGGTCGTGGACTTCTGGATGCGGCTTTGGAGGGCGCGCGCTTGCGACGGCGTCCTTTATTAATGACGTCGCTTGCATTTATCGCGGGCTGTTTGCCGTTGTGGTTCTCTTCCGGATCGGGAGCGGCGGCGCGGCAGATTTTGGGAACGGTTGTGATCGCCGGCATGTTGGCTGACACGCTGATCGCGAGCTTCCTGATTCCGGTGAGCTTTTATGTCGTCGAGAAGGTATCGATGCGGTTTGCTCGAAGGCCTTCAGGCGAGCAAATACATCCGGAACTGGAACCAGCTTCAGGAGATTGAGAATGGATCAGTTGAAGAAAAGCGCTTTGGTTTTCCTGTTGCTGCTTTCGCTCTTGACCGGCAATGTCGCGGCGCAGAAGTATCAGCCTGTCCCGGTCAAGACTCCGGACACGTTTCGTGGCAGCGAAGGACTCGATCAAAACTCGATCGGCGATCTCAAGTGGTTCGAAGTTTTCAAAGACCAACAACTACAGCAACTCGTCCGCACAGCGATGGTCCAGAATTACGATCTCCGTCTCGCGGGCGCGCGCATCAACGCGGCGCGCGCGAATCTCGGCCTCGCGCGTTCCGACCAGTTTCCGCAGTTTGATGCCACCGCGGATCTCACCACGACTCGTTCTTCCAGTAACGGCCAATTGGCTGGTTCCCCACAAGGCGGCGGACGACGCAGTTTCGGCAGTGTTTTTCTTAATCTGTTGACGTTCGAGATCGACGTCTGGGGACGCTTGCGCAATCAAACGAAAGCGGCTCGCGCGGAGTTGCGCGCTACCGAAGAAGATCGCAAGGCAGTGATGACCACGGTTGTTGGAGATGTGGCCGGGGATTATTTCAACCTGCTCGAACTCGACAGCCAGCTCGATATCGCGAAACGCACGCTCGCAACGCGTGAGAATTCGCTGCGCTTGATCCAGGCACGTCAACAAGGCGGTCTCGCGACGATGCTCGATGTGCGCCAGGCTGAAGAGCTCGTCTATCAGGCGTCGCAAACGATTCCCGACACCGAACGCTCGATTCAACAAACTGAAAACCAGATCAGTCTGTTGCTCGGAAACAATCCCGGCTCAATTACGCGCGGCACGCCGTTGGCCCAACAACAGGAACTGCCGGCTGTGCCCGCGGGTTTGC
>Ga0126376_10002005_pt1 | contig 11346 bp, 12 predicted proteins | sample PanSoiMetPlot_15_FD_92760 | JGI IMG/M metagenome (GOLD analysis project Ga0126376, IMG submission 92760) | Tropical forest soil microbial communities from Panama - MetaG Plot_15 | ecosystem: Environmental > Terrestrial > Soil > Tropical forest > Bulk soil | place: Panama | collected 2016-02-17
GACATGGTGGAGGAGCTCGCGGCGCTGCCGCTCGAATTCTCTCCCGGGACGCGCTGGAACTATTCCGTCTCGACGGACGTGGTCGGCCACTTGATCGAGCTGATCTCGGGGCAGCGGCTCGATGCGTACCTCCGCGAGCACGTCCTGCAGCCCCTCGGCATGACCGACACGGCATTCATCGTCACGGAGGAGCAGACCAGGCGCTTCGCCGCGAACTATCAGCGACTGCCGGACGACCGCCTGAAGCTCATCGACGATCCGGCCAGGAGCATCTACCGCGACTGCGCCTTCTTCTCCGGCGGCGGCGGACTGGTGTCCACGGTCAACGACTACTTCCGGTTCGCCTCGATGATGCTGAACCGAGGCGAGCTCGACGGCATTCGACTGCTTGGACGCAAGACGGTCGAGCTCATGACGACGAACCACCTCCCCGATGGCCAGGACCTCACGAACCTGGCGCTGCCCGGGATGTTCACCGAGACCGCCTATGCCGGCGTCGGCTTCGGCCTCGGCTTCTCCGTCATGCAGTCGCCGGCGCGCGCGCAGATCGCCGGAACGCCCGGGGAGTTCGCGTGGGGCGGCGCCGCGGGTACGGCGTTCTGGATCGATCCCGGCGAGGAGATGATCGTCGTGTTCATGACGCAGATCATGCAGATGGGTTTGCCGGCGCCCTACCCGCTGCGTCGCGAGCTGCGAACGCTCGCGTATTCGGCGATCGTCGAATAGCCGGCCGCCCCGGCCGGCTCTTCGTCGCCGAGCTGTAATCCCCGCCGCAGCTTTCGTGCCCGTCGAGTCCGTGCTGGCCGAGAGTCGCATGGACAGTGCTGCGCGATTTCCGCATTGTGCTGCCGGACATACCAAGGAGGGCACACCATGGCCTTCAGAGGGATCGCCAGCTGTCCGATGCGCCGACCTCGAGAGGGCTGACCGACAGTCTCATGAAGGCTTCTCATCCTCGACTCATCCATCTCTCACGGTAGTCGGGTCAACTAGCGCGTGATGTCCTTCGAAATCGAGAACGCACACCCGAGCCTGCCGCGGTCACCTCGACTCCCATGGATCGTCACCACCGTCGTGGTCGGCCTCGCCGTGCTCACCGTGACATGCACCCGCGTCTGGCCGCAGGCGGTGTACGAGCGCCTCGCGCTGCTGACCGAGGTGCTGCACCACATTCAGAACGAATACGTAGTCGAGGTGGACTCGACGAGGCTCGTGCACGACGCGACCGTCGGGATGCTCACCCAGCTCCAGGGTGACAACGAAGTGATCGACCCCGCTCACGCTTCGGCCGAAGGAGCCGGCAGCGCCGACGTCGGCCTCGTCGTGACGCGGCGGGCGAACGATCTCACGGTCGTCACGTCGACCGAGGGCTCGTCGGCTCGTCGCGCAGGCCTGGCATCCGGTGACCAGATCGAGAAGATCGATGGTGCCGAGACGCGGATGATGGAGAACTCCGAAGCCGTCGACCGCCTCCGTGGACGGTCGGGCACGACCGTGACCGTCACGGTCATGCGGCGCGGCTGGGCCGAGCCGCGCGACTTCACGCTGACCCGAGAGCGAGTGGCCGGGCCGGCGCTGACCTCACGCGATCTCGGCAATGGCCTAATCCTGGGAAGGGTCCACCGCATGACGGCGGGGCTCGGCGAGGCGCTGAGGCGAGAGCTTGCGAAGTCCACGCGCGCCGGTCTGGTGCTCGACCTTCGCGATGTGAGCGGCGGCGCCATCTCCGACGCCGTCAACCTGGCCCAGCCGCTGCTCGGCCCCGGCGTGGAGGTCGCGTATGCGACCGGCCGCCAGGCAGCACGCGATGAGTTCCGCACGTCGACGTCGGGCGACCGCCTGGAGGTGCCCACGGTGGTGCTGGTGAACACGGGTACCGCCGGCGCGGCCGAGATCGTGGCGGGTGCGCTGCGAGACTGGCGACGGGCCGCGCTCGTCGGCGAGCACACCTTCGGCGTCGACGACGTGACCAGGAAGATTCCGCTCTCCGACGGCTCGCTCGTGCGTCTCACCGTCGGGCGGTACTTCACGCCCAAGGGGATCGCCATCGATCGCGCCGGAGTCGCGCCCGACTTCGACGTGGCGTCGGCGACAGGACCGTCGACCCAGGATGCTCAGCTCGAGCGAGCGACCGAGGTGCTGACGATCGAGCGCGTCATCGAGACTCACGCCGCCGCGCAAACTCAGGCGCGCGGCGGGACCTCAGCGCTGCCATGACGATCATCGACTAGGCGGCGTGGTCGCTTCATTGGTGGCTCCGCCGGCGGGAGCCCGTGGACACGACGCCCACGCCGCTTCGGCGGCCGGCGCGGTCCACCCGACCAGCATGAGGCTTCTGACGGCCTCCTCGTTCACCGTGCGCCCGTCCGCTTTTGGGTGCTCCCGCAGAGCTAGAAGGCTGGCGATCACGTACTGGCCGCACTGAGTTCCGACGATATCCCCGCGCAGCCAGATGTCGAGTCCGCCAAAGCCATTTCGCCAGAACGGCGTGGGTTGCACGAGGCCGAGATTGTCCTCCGGCGCCCATCCACCATGAATGCGAACGCGGGGGCGGAGACTATTGGCGAGCCGTTGGTGTTCCTCCAGCTGAGGCGAAAGGGCTGGGGGCGCCGCGGTGGCACAGCCGGCCGTCAGGGCGACAAGCAGCAGCACTGGGACCCTTCGCAGGTGGCTCAAGCGGTCACGCCAGAAACTCGGCGCAGTCCAGATCCTCGAACGCGGCGATGATGCGATGAAGATGGGGCCACCAGACGGCGGGCGGTAGCCCGAACGTCTGCTGCCACACCGGGAGCGCCAGGTGACCGATGAGCGACAGCCGGTAATCCTCCCATAGACGCTCGAGACTGTAGTCGGTCACGCCATGAGCGCAAAGGCCGATGTGGTAACGCTCGAGGAATCGCGCCTCGAGGCGGGCGCGCCGCTCGGGATACCAGTGCACCGCCATCATGTACGCGAGATCGGCGGCGGCACGTCCGATCCGCCAGCCGTCCCAGTCGATCAGAACGATGCGGGCGGCACCACCGTCGCGCGGATAGAGCACGTTCCATACGTGCGCATCGCCATGGCCGAGCGTGTACGTGGCATAGAGGCGCTCGGGAGTGATCAGGCGCTCGCGCGCCTGCTGCACGCGCGTGTAAATGGCTCGAGCGGCGGGCCACAGCCGATCGTCGAGCGTGCGGGCAAAGCGCGCGTAGCGCTCGCCATACTCGGCCGTGATCGTTAGGAGCGCGGACTCGTCGAGAAACGTCCCCAGGCCGCGACCGAGGCTCGGGTGACGCCACCAGAACGCGTGGAAGCTCGCCCACGTGTCGATGATGCGCTCGCACGCCTCATCGCTCGGCGGCAGCGGCCACGTGGTGATCGTCGTGTGGGTCTGCGAGAGATCGTCCAGCAGGAGATGGAAGCTTCCGTCGGCGTACTCTGCGTCGTAGCAGCGAGGAATCGGGCCGCCGGGCATCAGCCGCGCGGCATGCCGATAGAAGGTCACCTCCCGTTCGCCGATCGACCGCAAGCCGGGATCGAGGCCGCCTCGCGTGGCAGGAACAGACGTGTCGGCGCCTCCTGGGGCGCATCGGATGAGTATTCCAGTTGGAGTGGCGCCGCCGTGGAAATGATCGCGGGGTAACGCTCGCCGGCGTCGACGGCGATCACACGCCCGCGGGGAAGCACTCCACTCGCACGAAGCCGTTCGGTGAGAAAGTCAGCGGAGAATTTCTCGAGAGCGGCTTCGGCCACGGCGAGGGCAGTATAAGTCCTCCCCGGCCCTGTGGGCGGCTACTTGTCGTCCCACACTTCTTCAGGCGGTCTTGCGCAGCACCTTCTGGACCGCGCGCTTCGCCTGCTGGAGGTCCACAACGGTCTCGGGACTGAAGCCCTGAGATGCGGCCGTCTCTTTCAAGGTATCGGCCGCCGACGAAACGACTTGCGCACCCTTCTGCAGCGCCTCGCGCCAGCGACCCGCCGCGGATCTCCACGGGTTATCTGCGCGGCGCCTCGACGGCCCGAGAAACCGCGCTACGAGGAATCCAGTCAGGAAGCCGCCGACGACCAATACCTCGGGCCGACGCCGGGCCAACTGGCCGGCGTCACGCAGCGCCGTCGGCAAATCCGCCCCGCGCACGTAGGTCGCCATCGAATCCAGTCGGGCCGCGGCCCCGTTTCGGTAGTGGGCGATCTGACTGGCGGCATCGCTCTGCGTACTGGGCTCGCTTCGGACAAGGCATGCGAGACGATGCAGTCCGTCGGCCGCTCGATCCTGTATGACGTAGCCTTGCGTGCCCCTTTCGCCACTCATAGAGCAGACCCCCCGCGTTGTCAGTGGAGAGAAAGAGCGGCAACTCGCGTGCCAGGCCAACGGATGCGCTTGATAGAACATCCGATCCGCTGCCGGCGCGGCCACCCGCCGCCTCGCCGCGGTCGGCTGGACGCCGGTGCGCCGCGGTGCGCATCGCCGGGTGCACGATAGTGGGCGGCCCGGGGCTCCACGATTTCGCTGAGCTCGACCGCCCCAGCGCGGACGATCACCTTTCACCCGGAGACGGAGCCGGAGAGACTCGATCCGACTCGAGTCCGCGATGTCGGCGAGGTGCCGGCGCACGCCGCGTCGCGTAATTGTCCGTACCGGCCAAAAAGGGGAGCAAGTTTGACGCGGCTCGCGTCCATCCATCGATAGTTTTTACACGGCCAATAGACCTCGGAAGCCGGTCAGCCCGCGTTAACATGCATGATGATGGCGACGCCGCCGAATCGATCGCGCGCCGCGGCGACCTCCCATGGCCCTCGTGACCGACTTGCTGCAGCGGCGCGTGTGAGCGTGCGGAGCGCGGTCGCCGCGCTCGCACTGCTCGCGGGCCAGGGCCTCGCCGCCTGCTCGAGCCCGTCGCCGGCGCCGCCGCAGCAGCCGGTCGCGGTCGAGACGAGCCTCACGACGCGCGACTACCCGGTGCACGGGACGACGACGGCGGCCATCTTCGCGGCCATCGACGCCAACGGCCTGGTCGAGAGCGGCCAGCGCGCGGTGGGCGTGACGTCCGCGCAATGGAAGCTGACCTCGGGCGACGTCAACGCCCGCGCGGTGCCCTGCGTGTTTCCGTCGCTGACGGTCAGGCTCGACCTCGTCGTCATGCTCCCGCGACACGAGACGCCGGAGGTCCTGCCGGCCGAGCTCCGCGGCCGCTGGGAGCGTTTCGCCGCCCGAATTGCCGCCCACGAGCAGCGTCACGTCGACATCTACCTGGAGGGCGCGAAGGCGATGAAGGAACGCCTGGAGGCGACGCGGACGGCCGTGACCTGCGCGAACCTCGAGAAGGCGATCGATGGCGAGTGGCGGGCTCAGCAGGCGGACATCGACCGAGCGCAGGCGGCCTTCCACGCCGGCGACGAGACCACGGCCCGCAGCGAGCGCGAGTCGCTCCAGGCCCGGCTCGACGACACCCGCGCGCGACTCGAGCCCGTGGAGGCGGACATCCGAAGCCTCGACGCCGAGCTGGCCGATCTTCGGCGTCAGGTCGACGCCGGGCGCGCGGATCTCGTCGCGCAGCACAACGCCCTCGCCGGGCGGCGCGGCACGCTCGCGGAGGAGCACAATCGGCTCGTCGCGGACGCCAACGGCCTGATCGACGCGCTCAACTGGGCACGCTGGTAAACGCGAGCGGCCCGTCGCGTCGCGGAAGGCCGGCGCCGCTGCCCTGAGGTGCTCGCGCGGTCGAGGAAAGCGCGTTATCGTTGCCGCATGTCGCGCCTCAGCACGAAAAAGCGAGCGCGCCTCCCGGATAGAGCCTTCGCGTACATCGACTCGCGGGGGCGCCGTCGGTTGCCGGTCCACGACAAGGCGCACGTCAAGAATGCGCTCGCACGGTTCAGCCAGGTTGTCTTCGAGACGGATGCCGCGCGTGAGCACGCGCGCCGCCGGTTGCTCAACGCGGCCAAGAAGTTCCGTATCGTGCCGGTCGGATTCATCACCGGCCAGCTCCAATCCGAGCAGCAGCACGCCAGGACCGGTCGCCTCGCGATCGAGCTCGGACGCAACCCCGCACCGGCGGAGCTCGAACGGCGGCTGCGAACGGTCCTTCGCGATCCGACGCTCGCCGTTCTGCACTGGTCCGACGCTTCGGGGGCGTACATGGACGCCACCGGCAAGCCTGTGCCGCTGCCGGCGGAGGGGGACTCGCGCGGCGTGACGTTTCTCGAGCGCCAGGGACGCCCCATGACCGCGTTGGTGCACAACCCGACGGTCCTCGACGACGCGGATCTTTCCGAGACCGTGCTGACGGCCGTGCGTTTCGTGCTCGAAAAGGAGCGTCTGCGCGGCCAGATCCAGGCAACATCGACCGATGCCACAGCTTTGCCGAGCGGGTTCGTCACACTTGTCATGACCGACATCGAGGCGTCCACCGCCCTGCTCCGCAGGCTGGGCGACGGCTACGGCGCGCTGCTGAACGACGTGAGGTCCATCGTGCGCAGAGCGGTGTCACGCGGCGGCGGCCGCGAGATCGATGCGCGTGCCGACGAGTTCTTCGCGGTCTTCGATCGCCCTGCGGCGGCGGTCGAGGCAGCGGTGGCCATCCAGCGGGCTCTCGGCAACCGCGCCTGGCCCGACGATTTGCAGGTGCGGCTGCGTATCGGTATTCACAGCGGCCATCCGACACTCACGGATGTCGGGTACATCGGTCTGGCCGTCCATGCCACGGCGCGCGTCTGCGCGGCGGCCCATGGGGGCCAGATCGTCGTGTCAGCCGCCACCAGAGCGGCCGCTGGAAAATCAGCAGCGACGGGCCTTCGATTCCGGAGCCTCGGTCAACATCGCCTTGCCGGTCTTCCCGACGCCGAGGTCCTCTTCCAGGTTCAGGCGCAGGGTCTACAGCAGAGCTTCCCGCCACCCCGCACCGGCCGTCGCTCGGAGCCGCGCCGTCGCCCCAAGGATCGGACGACTCCGGCCCACGGTCAGCTCCAGCTCCCCGAGCTCACCTGAGCTCTCTATCGCTCCGCACCAGATCCGTCGCCGAAGAGCGACGGAACGAACGTGTGTGGATCCGCCGGCTCGGTGAGAAGCGCCTGCTGTCGGGGGGTGAGCGGGACATCGGGCGGCGCAAGGACGCGAGCTCGCGACCAGGCCATCTGGGAGACGCAATATTTGTAGAGTAGAGTCCGGCGTTCGTGGGCGGCTCTCCATGGGGCGGTCCCGTGCATCACCGCCTCGGAAAACAGGACGACCGACCCCGCCCGTATGTCCGGGATGACCACGCAGGACGCCTCCGCCGGAGCCTCGTGGATCCGGCGCGGCAGCTTGAAGTTGCTCTTGTGACTCCCGGGAATACACCAGAATCCCCCATGCGCCGGTCCGCAGTCGGTGAGATTCCAGGCCACGACCGCGAACCCCTCGTAGATGCTGTTAGGCGCAAAGTGAAACCGCTCTCCCGGCTTCGTGAACACGTTGCGCGCCGACGCCCCGTAATCCGCGTGCATCGCCCCCATGGTCTGCCCCTTCTGCATGCGGATCCCGTAGAGACGGTCCAGGCGAAAGCAGTCGCCGAGCCGAAAGCGAAGAATTGGCAGGATCGCCTCGTGATCCAGCAGGCGACAGAAGGGCTCACCCCAGTTGAGGAAGCCATGATCCGGTCCGTGCACGCCGGCGGCGGAGCCAAAGCGGATATTCTCCAACGGGCTGGGCAGCCGCTGCGCATCGATCAACCGATTCAGCTCGGCGACCTCCGCCGTCCCCAGCACGTTGTGGATCACCAGATAGCCCTGAAGATCGAAAAGGTACTGTTGCAACTCCTGGTCCGAAGCGTCCACGGTCACACCTCCGCTGGTCTCTGCGATCACGACAACGCTACCATGTCTGCGCCGGCGCCCGTGCTACTCTCCCGGCGCGAGGTGGCCTGCGCCTCGGGCCGGCCCGAGGTCGGGTCGAAACCATCAGGGAGGAACGCGATGAGTGAGCCGAGATTCACGACGCTGACGCCGGAGACGATGACCGCGGATCAAAAGCGCGTGGCCGACGCGATCCAGTCGGGCCCGCGCGGCGCCGGCCTGCGCGGTCCCTTTAATGCGCTGCTGCGAAGCCCCGAGCTCTGCGATCTCGTCCAGCGCGTCGGCGCCTTCGTGCGGTTCGGGACCTCGATCCCCCAGCGTCTGAACGAGATGGCGATCATCATCGCCGGTCGGAAGTGGACCGCGCAGTACGAGTTCTACGCGCATCGCCGGCTCGCCCTCGAAGCGGGATTGAGCCCGGCCATCGCCGATGCCATCGCCGCGAACCAGCGCCCGACGGGCATGGCGAAGGACGAGGAGACCGTCTACGACTTCGTCTCGGAGCTTCTGGCGACAGGCGGCGTCTCGGACCGGACGTTCCAGCGCGTGAAGGACGCCTTCGGCGAGCGCGGCGTCGTCGATCTCGTCGGTGCCGTCGGCTACTACAGCCTGGTGTCGATGACGCTCAACGTCGCGCAGGTGCCACTGCCCGCCGGAGTCACGCCACCCCTGAAGTAGGGCGCCGAAGCTCGACGCAAAGCCAGCATTGTTCGTGGACTAGCCGAACTGGGTTGCGGAGCCCGGCCACTGCACGTCGACGGCACAGCCGGCGGCCAGCAGGGGCAGGAGCCGGGCAATCTCCTCGACGGTCAGCGCCGCGTCGACATCGTCTTCTCGCAGTGCGCTGAGCGGCATCGACGGCTGTCTGGCTTGCTCGGGTCGCTGAACCAGCGAGAGCCCGCCGGCCGCCTTGATCGCAATCAGCCCTTCCACGCCGTCGGCCCCGCCGCCAGACAGCAGCACGCCGACGGCGCGCTTACCCCGGAGAGCGGCGGCAGAGACAAACAGCGGATCGACGGCCGGACGCATGTGATGTTGTTTTGGCTCACGGTCCAGGCTCCAGCGATCTTCCTTCATCGTCAGATGAAAGTCACGCGGCGCCAGATAGATCCGACTGCTCTCGACAGGATCACCGTCCTGCGGTTCGATGATCGGCAGGACGCTGGTGCGAGCCAGTACGGGAGCGAGAAATGTCGAATCGGTGGGGCTACGGTGTAGCACCACGCAGATTGTCGCCGGCAAGTCGCGCGGCAAGCGCTGGACGATCCCGATGAGGCTTTCCAGCCCGCCGGCGGATCCTCCGAACGCGAACAGGTCGCGAACGATGGCCTGTCTATTGAGGCGGGTGCTCATGGCGTGTCCGGCCTGGCCAGCGCAGCGCCGTTCAGGCGCAGCGGCCGTTCGGCCTCAATGACTGAGCGCACCAGTTGTGCATGCTCGCGTACCGAGCCGCTCCGATCGCGGAATGCATTGGGCTCGACATGCGCCAGCCGATTCCGGGACGCGACAGAGAGGAAATCGGCGAGCTCCTCCATCGCCGCAACGACATTCCACAAGCGCCGCTCGAGGGTCGCCTCCATGCTCGCCAAGACCTCCGGGAGAGAGTAGGCGTGACCAATCCGGCACCGGAATGCGGCGAAGTCCTTTCGGACCAAGACGATCAAGGTGCCGGCGCAGTCCGGACACGCGATGCCGGTCTGGATCTCCGCTCCGTCGGGTGGAAGCGGCTCAGGGATCGAGAACAGCATGAATCAGGCGACGGCAAGTGATGTGCCATGACAAAGCAGCCGCGATTTCCAGGGGCTAGCGAGATCTTGCGAACGTCGGCGGAACTCTTACCGTGTATTCCGGGGAAGCGGAGGGTAAATCTAACCGGTAGCGCGCCGCATGGTCTCTCGCAGCGCAGCGGTGGCAGCCTCCGCCTCCCGGATCAGGACGTCAGCCTGGTCAGACAGCTCGCGGCTCTTTTTGACGAGCCGGCGGGCGGCGTCGCGTGCGGCCGCCGCTCGCTCACGTACCTGCGCTGGAAGCCTCGCGCAGGCGTAGAGGTGCGTGTGGGCGTCCTCGGTGAGATCCGTGCGGCACTGCGGCAGAGATGCGTCTTGTGGTCGAGAAAGTCTGACGCCAGTTGCTCCGGCAGGAAGCTCAGCGCACACCGCTCGCACTGCGCGACGGAGTGTCCCGCCCTTCAACGGCGATAGTCTCGTCCGAGAAGATCCACTGCCGACAACGCTCGTCAATGGCCGGTCAGACCGTGCGGCTTACTTGCCTCTGCCGCCAGCGCCGGCTATTCTTCGAACCCCCGGCACGAATCCGCAAGAACGGAGGAACGGCCCGATGGCGATCATCGACTCCCAGGTTCACGCCTATGAGGCGAACACCCCGAAACGGCCCTGGCACAGTGTCCCGAACTGGCCCGATCACGTCACCGGTGACGAGATGGTGGCGGCCATGGACAGGGTCGGCGTCGACGGCGCGATCTTCATCTCCGCCTTTTCCATGTACCGCTACGACGCGAGCTATGCGGTAGAAGTGCAACGGGCACATCCCGGTCGTCTCGCCATCGTCAAGCCGGTCGATCCGGATGATCCGGCGGTCGCCGACGTCATCGCCGACTGGAAGAAGACGCCGGGCGCAGTGGGCATCCGGATCATGATGACGCCAGAGGCCGGGCGCGATCCGAAAGACCCGGGGCTCGACCGGATCCTGCGCGCCGCGGTTCGGTACGACCTTCCGGTCAACATGCTGTGCTGGGGCAACGTGGACGCGGGCGCGGCGCTCATCGACCGCCATCCCGACACGCGATTCATCATCGACCATCTGGCCATCATGCAGCCTCGAACGCCGCCGGCCCCGCCGCAGCCATGGGCCGATCTGCCGAAGGTGCTCGACCTCGCCAAGCGCCGGAACGCAGTGATCAAGGTCAGCGGCGCCTGCACGCTCTCCCGCGAGCCCTATCCGTTCCCGGACATCTGGGATCCTCTCGCGCGCGTGTTCGACGCCTGGGGTTTCGACCGCTGCCTGTGGGGGACCGACTGGACTCGCGCCTTCGCGGTCGTCAACTACGAGCAGGCCGTCGAGCCCTTCCGCCAGACCAATCGACTGAGCAACAGTGAACGCGCGATGCTGATGGGTGGTGCCTGCGCCAAGGCGTATGGGTGGTCGCCGAAGACGGCGTGATCGACCGTCGCCTCACACTGACTGTCGCACACTCACCCGCTCGTGGGCTGCCCAGGTTCGCAACGCAGTGGCCTCGGGGTGATCGATCTTTCGAACCTGAGCGCTCAGGAGCTTGCCGCCCGCTGACACATAGGGTCGACTGACGATCTCCCACTCGCCCGTCTCATCCGTGATCCGGTCACCTCGGCGGAGCTCCATCGACAGCATGCGTATCTCCATCGGCTACTCGGCTTCGCCACCCTGTGTTGCCTGGCGCGTCGAAACCGTAGGGATTGCCGGCACGACAATTCCAAGCGCAGTCAGGCAAGGACAACAAGGAGACTGTAACGGTACCGGCCCTGTTCAACCCACGCC
>Ga0126376_10002007_pt1 | contig 11341 bp, 2 predicted proteins | sample PanSoiMetPlot_15_FD_92760 | JGI IMG/M metagenome (GOLD analysis project Ga0126376, IMG submission 92760) | Tropical forest soil microbial communities from Panama - MetaG Plot_15 | ecosystem: Environmental > Terrestrial > Soil > Tropical forest > Bulk soil | place: Panama | collected 2016-02-17
CACCAGCGAACGATCCGCGCAGAGCTGAAGTAACAACCACCCTGGTCGACACAAACCAGGTTTCGAAGCAAGCGTTCGGGTACGATGATTCAGTCCCTTTCAACAATCAAAACAATGTCAAGGAATATGACTTCGGTAACGGTACGTTCGGCAGTCTGTTGCGTGAAACGCGCACGACTTATGTAACCGATCCGGCATATACAGGTACCAGCGTTTATCTGCGGAGCTTGCCGCTTCAGGTTTCAATTCACGATGCCAGTGGTGCAGAGAAAGCGCGGACTATCTTTGAGTATGACAATTATGTAAAGGAGGGCGCCGACTGTCCGCATAGCTTCCATTGTCTTGAAGCAAGACCCAACATCAGTGGTCTTTGTGCAGTCGTCATATCTCCAACGCAGTGCGACAATTCCAACCCCAGCTCGGTTGTGACGCGCGGTAACGTCACTGCTATTACGCAGTACTTACTATCTACTGGCGGTGCTACAGGCATCCCGTCGTATTCGCAATTCGATATCGCGGGCAATGTCACGCGAACTATAGACCCGCGAAGCACTCTGACGAACATTATCGCTACAACTCTCGAATACGATGACCGATTTGGAGTTCCAGATAACGAAGCTCGTTCCAACACTGCGCCTTCTGACCTGCAAGGGATGAGCTCCTTTGCTTTTCCCACTAAAGTTATAAATGCGCTCGGCCATACTGCTTACACGCAATTTGATTTTTTTCTGGGTAAACGCGTAAACAGTGAGGATCCAAACGGCACAGTAACAAGCGCATCGTATGACGACGCCCTCGACAGACTGAAACAAGTGCAGGGGGCCGTTGGGCTGTCCATTCAAGCTCGGACTACATTCAATTATGACGATGCTAACAGGGAGATCACCACTTCGCGCGATAAAGACAACTACACCGATGGTCTGCTCGTTAGCAAGGTGCTATACGACGGCTTGGGCCGAACCACCGAGTCACGGCTATACGAAGGTGGATTAAACTACATCGTTACAAAGACTCAGTACGATGCGGTCGGTCGTCCTTACAAGACATCAAATCCGTTTCGCCCCTGGCAAGGTGAGTCGGAACTGTGGACTACGCGAGAGTTTGATGCGCTGGGTCGAGTGATCTCCGTTACCACGCCTGACAGTGCCCAGGTCAGTACTGCATATAGTGGGAATCGAGTGTTGGTGGCTGACCAGAATCCAACTCTTCAAAATCGGCGGAAGCGAATTAGTAAAACCAATGGATTGGATCAGCTTACTGACGTATGGGAAGTTACAGCACCTGATCCAGCTACTGAATCAGTTACTTTCCCTGGTTTTGCTGATGTCGCTGCTGGATACCATACATCTTATGATTACGACACGCTGGGTAACCTCGCCAGAGTGACGCAGGGCTCGCAGCAGCGTTTCTTCCTTTACGATTCGCTACAGCGTCTCATTCGAGCACGGAACCCGGAACAAAATACATACGGGCCAATCAGTGACATCACAGATCAGTTTCTAAACAGCTCATGGACAATGAAGTATGAGTACGATTTGAGTGGAAATCTTTTTCGCAGGACGGATGCTCGCGGAATAATTTCAACTTACGCTTATGACGTCCTGAACCGCATTACGACGATCGGCTACAGCAATACCGCGGTTGATCCTGACGTCAGGCGCGTTTATGACACAGCGACGAAGGGGGTAGGACGCCTTGCGTCCAGCTATGCCGGTGGAGATGAAACTGCTGGTACTAGTGTTGAAAAAACAGTCATTGATAGTTATGACGAGCTTGGCAGACCGTTGGTGCAACGACAACTGTTTAAGGTCAATGGAGTCTGGCAAACCCAACTGCCATACCAAACGTCTCGGACTTACAACAAGGTGGGGGCGGTTACTTCTCAGACCTATCCGTCCGGGAACCTAGTCACCTACAACTATGACGCAGCGGGAAGATTAGCAGATAAAGATGCGCAGAATCTCGCGTTCACCGGCAAGCTCGGGGATGGAGTGCAACGAACCTACGCAGCGGGCATTCTTTATTCGCCATTTGGTGGTATCACGAAGGAGCAATTCGGCACCGCAACAGCTCTCTACAACAAACGCTTCTACAACAGTCGTGGACAGCTCGCGGAGATTCGTGAGAGCACCAGTTACACGGGCCCGAGCGATACGACGTTTAATCGCGGGGCTATCGTCAATTATTACAGTGATCAATGCACCGGCGTGTGCACTCCGACCGCGAGCATGACCGATAACAATGGCAACCTCAAAAAACAGGAAATCTACATTCCGAATACCGATCAGATCCCAACCAACGATTACGTAATGCGTTGGCAGCAGTATGACTATGACGCACTGAATCGTCTGCGTTGGGTACGTGAAGTCAAAGACGGAACGGAACAGTGGCGACAATGGTTTGCTTACGATCGCTGGGGCAATCGGACGATCGATATCAGCGCCCCTGATCCGCCTCCTGCACCACCACGGACTTACGGGACCGGGATAAATAGCAAACAGTTCACAGTCGACGCGAACAAAAATCGTCTTGGCGTATCGAGCGGTCAATCAGGCGCGATGGGCTATGACGACGCTGGCAATCTCAACAACGATACCTATACGGGCGCTGGTGATCGCATTTATGACGCTGAGAATCGAATGATACAAGCTTGGGCGAACAATCAATACGAGGTCTACACGTATGATGCTGATGGACAGCGAACGCGACGTAAAGTTGACGGTACAGAGACGTGGGAGATTTACGGTTTCGATGGTGAGCTATTAGCTGACTATCCTGCCAGTGGTGCTCCGACAAGTCCAACCAAAGAGTACGGCTATAGAAATGGTGAGTTGCTAATCAGCGCCGAGGCGGGTGTTAGTTTTGCTCCTCCTGTGTTTGCAGACGATTTCAATGACAACTCGCTTAATCCGAATAGCTGGACTGTCTGGTATCCAGGCTCGACTCCCACCGTGACCGAGCAATCGCAGCAACTGCAAATTGCTCTGTCGCCCAATACCGCCGCTTACAACGGCGTGTACTCCAATTCAACTTATAACTTAACCAACAGGATGGTCCAGGTTGAGTCAGTACAGGCTGTAAGCCAGGCGGGTTGGTGTGAAAACTTCTTCGAAGTTGAATTGGATGCAAACAACTACTTCATGATTCAAGTGGGTGCCGGGAACATGATCTTTCGTTCCCGGGTGAACGGCGTCAATGACCAAACCTCGATCGCCTTCGATGGAGTCGCAAATCGATACTGGCGCATTCGTCACGACCAGACTGCAAACCTGATCTATTTTGAAACCAGCGCCAACGATAGCGTTTGGCTAATCCGTAAAACCGTTACACCGGGATTCTCACTAACTTCGTTGCGATTTCACCTTTTAGCCGGGGCTTACGGTACCGGCAACAGCAGTCCCGGAACGGCCAAGTACGATAATTTCAAGTTGCTCGCGAGCAGCGCGAGCTCAACCTCGTTAACGGTGCCAAATGCCGGCTTCGAGGCTCCGGTCGTTGGTAATGGTAACTTCCAGTATGGTCCAACCGGCGGGTCCTGGACGTTTGCAAATGGCGGCGGCATCAGCGGCACGAATAGCCCCTTCACGGGCGTTCCCTCGGCAGCACCCGAGGGCGTCCAGGTAGCCTTCATCCAAGCCAACGGAACAGTTTCCCAGTCTATTTCCGGATTTCAGGCGAGTTCTAATTACGTAATCACCTTTACTGCAATTCAACGAACGAATTGCTGTAATACAGGCGGTCAGGATATCGGTGTTTACCTTGACGACACACTGGTAGGCTCGTTCCATCCAAGTGCCATCGGTTACCTTGAGTTTTCAACTCCGATGTTTACCACTACAACAGGTGCTCACACTGTTAAGTTTGCAGGATTGAATCCACTAGGAGGGGATCATACTGCCTTCATCGATAACGTGCGCATCACCGGTTCGCCCAGGCCTGGCTTTGGAGTTCAATGGCTCGTGACAGACCAGCTCGGTACGCCACGAATGGTATTCGATGAATCAGGTAATCTTGCCAACGTCAAACGACATGATTACCTGCCATTTGGCGAGGACTTGGCTAACGTTGGTGGTCGTACAACCACGCAAGGGTATGGCAACGGTGATGGAGTGCGGCAACAGTTCACCGAAAAGGAACGGGATCTTGAAACGGGGCTCGATTTTTTTGAAGCGAGATACTATTCCGCAACGCAAGGACGTTTCACTTCTATCGATCCATATAACATTGTGATGGAGAGACAGTTTGCGACCGACGCGAAGAAGGCGGAGTCACAGTTCACCGTTTATCTAAGTAATCCGCAGCGTTGGGCTCGCTATACTTACTCGCTAAACAATCCCTTACTGTACACAGATCCACACGGTGAAGATGTCACGATTTATTATCGTCCCCCACGCGCAGGAGCAGGTTCGACGGAAGATCAGGGGCACATACTGATTTACGTGCGAAACGACGAAACCGGAGAGTCAGCCTACTACGATTACATCGCTACGGGAGATTACAACAACCCTGGAACGACTCAACTGAACGGAGTGGACCAAGGTCGAATAGATGCACATGCCAGCCTCACAATTGAAACCACGGCTACGCAAGAGCAAGCAATCCTGGATGGAATAAAGGCAGCGCAGCAGAGTTCTCCCGACTATTCACTCAGTGCGGGTCAGGCTCTATTTCATAACGAGACAACGTGCACTTCTAACGCGATCAAACTCCTGGCACTTGGCGGCATCAATGTTGGACCGTCCCTCTTTCCTCAGACGCCGACGGCGCTGTGGCAATCGGCTTTCGAGCAGTATGGTAATAAAGATGCCAACCGAACAAGCGTCCCCGATCCGCAGCCGCGATTTCCCGACAGGCGCAGGGAGATCATTCTAGGCTATGACACCCCTCCCAAAGTAGATCCCGGCAAAGAATATGGTCATGATCCACGTGGGCAGGCTCGGGTTTTGGACAGACATGCAACCAATAACCACACGATAAACTTCCGCGGAGGTAAACGTGTCCGGAGACCCTAACAGTTTCGCCTCAGGCGGTTCCGCAAGATGGCTTCTGATCGGAATCGGCGTGCTAGCAATAGTTGGCTTATCGGTGTACCTATTGCTGCAAGCTGCTGATAACGCGCTCAGCAGATTGAATGAAGCGAAGAAGGTACGAACGACAACAGCAGTCGTTAAGGCGAAAGAGCACATTCGCTTTGACGAGCAGAACCATTCGTATGTTAATAACTTTGGCGAGACTGTTCAGGTGCCGCCCGGTACCGAACAATGGAGAGTCCATTATCAGATCGACAACTTCGATCAGGTCCACGAACCAAAACGAAGTGAACTTCAGCGTTCGGAAGACGCGCGCATCAAACAGTTCGGCCTTCGCTTTTATCCATCGAGCACGTCAGATAAGGCAGCCTATGATAAGGCCCAAGTTGGCGATCGGTTGGAGGTCCGGTATCGCTACATGGGTGACGAGAAAGAGATCATCAGCATTCGGAATCTCACCCACCCTGATAGTTGAGATTGCGGCGACGTATTACCTGGTCATCGAATCACGAACGACTTCGTCACGGGTGTGCTGTATCTGTCGCCGCCGGAGTTTTCGATCGTGAGCTTAACGTCGCCGCCCGTCAGGTCTTTCGGCACCCTGACAATCGCAACTCGTTCTGCCCCGCACCTGTCCTATATCCATGTGTATATATTCGGAGGTAAATGTTTCTCAACTTGCGTTTGTGATTTCCTGCCAAAACCACACACATACATATTAGCTAAGGACTTAGGGACTACTTGTGGTTATTCGATCACAACGTGTTCGCGGCTGAGCAAAACATGTTCCGAGCAGAGTTTGACGTGATCAGCTTCGATCGGGTCATGAATCGCACTCTGCACGACACGTTGAGACCAAAACAAGATTCGTAACCTAAACAAGTCTGATTTGAACGCGGTTGTGCAAGTCAGGATCGATGCCGTGCAGGTCATGTTTTTGTCAGATCTCAACTTGCAAACATGTATTCAAGACACGCGGCAATTTCAGGCTGATTCGTTTCGAAGCGAACAAGTTGTACAGCGCTGACAACGGATCATCTTTGCGTCAAAACGTATCCTGCTTTGAAGCAAACAAGTTGTACAGCGCTGCGATCAGGTCAAGCCTGAGTCCAAAGCAAACTTGCTGGACCAAAAACATTTCTGCACGGAGCTGGAGCATTCCTTGATTTCATACGCGCGTATCAAACGCCAGCCGAAACGCGTCCTCTTTGCTCCAAATCTTGTTATGGAAACGTCTGAAAGGAGAATCTATGTCAAAGATCAAACTAAACCTACGAAAGTCAGTGCCAGAAAAGCTTCAAACAGAATTTCTTTACACTTAAAAGCATCATTCTCATAACAACAGTCTCACGCCCGCCAGCGTAGTGACGCTTCCAATCGCGGTTTGAAAGGAGAGGTCACAACATGAAAAAGTTATTTCGTAGATTCGTCTTTGCTGTCAGTCCTTCTTGGTAGTCTGGTTCTGGCTACCACCCCGACAGCGCAGACTTCCAAAAGATTTTGCTGCTGCCAATGTACCTTCGACTATGACGCATGCGTAGGAAGCTGTCCCTTGTTGGGCTTTCCCGGTCATTTTGAATGTATACATACCTGCCAGAACGAGGCCCATTGGTGCGAGGGCTTCTGTGATCCAACATGTAATGATTGCACTTAGAACTGATAATAAACTCGAAATCCTGACGCTGATCGAGAGCATGCCCGGCCGCAAAAAGCACAAAAGCGATTATTGAGTTAGGCGCGCCCCTTCTCAATTATCTTTCTGCAACTTTTGTCGGCAACTTTTGTGCCTCTTTGTGGCTACTCATTTCTGTGCCTCTTTGCGGCCTCGTTCACAATTCTTAACAAATTTTTACCTGCACTTAACACCAATCGGAGGAACCCCGCTTAGTATTCGCTCCGTATAATGGCACAATGGTGGCGCCCGAAGACTCTTGAGGAATAAGAAACATGATCCCCAACCAGAGCTTCTCCTATCGTCTGGGAATTCTCCTGCCGTTATGTGCCTTGCTCGCGGGCTGTGTAAATAAGGCACAGCCGAACTTCGAACGGCCACCGGCGCCGGTGGTCGTTAGTACCGCAGTGTCTCAAAACGTTTCGAATTACATGGATGCGCTCGGCAAGATCGTGGCGCGCGAAGTGGTTTCCATTCAGCCGCAGGTCTCCGGCCGCATAACTGAGATTCACTTTACTGACGGCGCGAACATCAAGAAAGGCCAACTGCTTTTCACGATTGACCCGAGACCCTTCGAGGCGAGTCTCAAGCAAGCCCAGGCCAACCTGGCCAAAGACATCGCCGCCAAAAAACAGGCCGAAGCAAACCTGGCGCGCGAAGTTGCACGTGAGAACTGGGGTCGCGCACAGGCCGAAAGGTATCGCACACTCGTCGAGCAAGGCGTCGTCGCACGAGAACAGTACGAACAGATACGGACAGACTACGACACGCTCAAAGCCAACACGGAAGCAGCACGCGCCGCCGTGCGCAGCGCCGACGAAACCATTCGAGTCGACAACGCCGCAATCGACAATGCGAAGGTTCAGCTAAGTTACTGCTACATCCATTCGCCCATCGACGGGCATGCCGGGCGCCGTCTTGTTGACATCGGAAACGTCGTGAATCCCGGCAGTGGAAACTCAAACTCGGGTAACGAGGTTCCAAGCAATGCGCTGCTTGTGATCGAACGGCTCGATCCGATTTACGCCGACTTCACGATTTCGCAAAACAATCTCTCGGCAGTGCAGGAACAGATGCGCGCTGGGACTCTGAGTGCTGAAGTGCGTCTGCCGGATTCGACGGACGATCCGGTCTCAGGAAGGTTAACGTTCGTCGACAACGCAGTGCAGACTGAAACGGGCCAGGTAACACTGCGAGCCACGCTGCCAAATCCCGGCCATCGATTCTGGCCCGGCCGCTTTGTCAACATTCGACTCCTGCTCGGCAACGCTGCAGCCGCGGTGCTGGTCCCTGCGTCTGCGCCGCAGATGTCGGCTGCGGGCTCGTACGTCTACGTCGTCAAGCCTGACTCAACTGCCGAACAGCGCAAAGTCACACTCGGCCAGCGACAGGGCGATCTGATCATCGTCGAGAACGGTATTGCCGCCGGAGAAAAAGTTGTAGTGAACGGACAGCTCGGCGTCACGCCCGGCGGCAAAGTGGTAATCCAGCAATCTCAAACTAACCCGGCAACTGCTGAAGCGAATGGACCGAAGTCATGAATCTCTCTGAACCATTCATACGGCGGCCGGTAATGACCGCGGTGCTGACTCTCTCCGTGATCCTTTTCGGAGTGATGAGCTACTTTCAGCTTCCCGTAAACGATCTTCCCGCAGTCGATTATCCCGTGATTCAGGTGAGTGTGGGCTATCCGGGCGCCAGCCCCGACACGGTCGCGAATAACATCGCGACGCCGCTCGAGCGCCAGTTCATGACGATCAATGGACTGGAAGTCGTCACGTCACGGAGCACTCAGGGATTCGCCAGTTTCACTTTGCAATTCGCTCTCGACAAGAATATCGACGCCGCCGCGACTGACGTACAGACTGCCATCTCCCAGGCAACGGGAAGTTTACCCGCAGATCTCCCATCACCACCAACTTATTCAAAGACCAACCCTAACGATCAGCCGATCATGTACATCGCGATGACCAGCGACTCGGTCACGCCCGGACAACTGTACGACTACGCGAGCACACACGTAGGCCAGCGACTCAGCATCCTGCCCGGCGTCTCGCAAATAAATGTCTACGGCACGAAGTCGGCGATTCGCATCAAGGCCAATCCGTCGGCGCTGTGGGCGCGCGGCATCTCGATGGACGATCTGAATAACGCGATCAAGAACGGAACAAGCTATACGGGCGCGGGCCAGTTAGACAGTCCTTCACAGACCGCGATCCTGCGACCGCGCGGACAGCTCGAAAACGCAGAGCAGTATGGCAACTTGATTGTGGGCGGCACGAACAACGCACCGGTCTACCTCCGCGACGTCGCGACCGTTAAAGATTCCGTGCAGGACGAGCGCGTAAACATGCGCTTCTGGGTACGCGGTTACTCAGTGCCGACTGCCACCGTGATCGTTGCGGTTAACCGTCGCGCCGGCGCTAATGCGGTTGAAGTATCGAAATCGATTTACGAGACGATGCCGGCGATCCAGGCGGAGCTGCCGGGTTCGATCCGAATTCTGCCGATTTACGATCGCTCAGCAAGCATCGTCCACTCGGTCGCGGACGTGCAGGCGACGCTCATCATCGCGTTCGTGCTGGTCGTAATCGTGATCTTTGCCTTTCTTGGCAGAGTTACAGATACGCTGATTCCGGTCGTGGCGTTGCCGTTGTCGTTATTGATCACGTTCATTGCGATGCGTGGTCTTGGCTACAGCCTCGACAACCTTTCGCTAATGGCGCTGACGCTCGCCATCGGTTTCCTGGTTGACGACGCGATCGTCTTTCTCGAAAACACGGTGCGCCGCATCGAACGCGGTGAGCCGCCATTTGAAGCGGCAATCAGCAGTGCGAGAGAGATCAGTTTTACGATCATGTCGATGACGATCTCACTCGCGGCTGTGTTTATCCCGCTCGTGTTCATGACCGGACTCGTGGGACGCATCTTCCGTGAGTTTGCGATCACGATTGTCATCGCCATTCTCGCGTCGGGTTTGGTATCGCTGACGCTGACACCGTTGATGTGCGCGCGAATGTTGAAGGATCGCGGACACGGGCAACGGCAGACGTGGATGGAGCGGATCATCGGCGGAATCGAGAAAAGAGTGCTGGGTTTGTATGGCGGATCGCTCTGGTGGTTCCTGCGTCATCGTTGGATCTCTCCAGTGATCTGGGCCATCTGTCTGGCCGGAACGATCTGGCTGTTTATGCTCGTGCCAAAGACGTTCCTGCCGCCGGGAGACAGCAGCGTGGTCTTTGGTGCGTTCATCGCGCAGGAAGGCTCGTCGCCGAAGCAGATGCGCGAGTACCAGGATCAGGTCGATCACATGTTGCAGAACGATCCGAACGTCATCACTGATTTTACGCTGACGGGGGCGACCGGATTTCTCGCGGCGAACCAGGGCATTACGTTTACGTTCATCAAGCCACCCACAGAGCGAAAGCCAATCGCACAAGTCACGGCGGAGATGATGGGCAAGCTCAACACGATCCCCGGTGTGATGACATTCCTGCGGCCGTTTCCTGTCTTAGAGATCAGCACCGGCGTCACGAGCCAGCAACAAGGGCAATATGCGTTCACTGTCTCGGGTGCGAATCCCAGCCAGGTTTATGAAGTGGGCCAGAAGCTGATGGGTAAGATGCATGCCTATCCGGGCTTCCTGAGTGTCTCGTCAGACTTCTATAACAACACGCCCAACCTGAACATCGACATCCGTCGCGATCAGGCAAAGACGTACGGCGTCTCTGAAGCGCGCATCCTTACGCTCTTGCGCAACTCCTACTCGCAAAACTATCTCTACCTGATCAAGAAACCCGAAGATCAGTACCAGGTAATTCTCGAGATGGAGGATTCGGTGCGTGAGAAGCCGGAAGATCTCTCGCTGCTCTACATCAAGTCAGACGACGGGAAACGACTCGTGCCGCTCAGCGAGTTGGTGACATGGAACAAAACGCTTGGTCCACAAGTGGTGAACCACTTGAACCAGTTCACCAGCATGACGCTCTTCTTCAACCTGAAGCCCGGCGTGGCGCTCGGTGATGCGACGAATTTCATCACTAATGCAGCCGCTGAAATCGTTCCCACTGGCGTGCGCGCGGAACTGCAAGGCGAGGCATTGACGTTCAGCCGAACCGTAACCAGCTTGACAATCCTGATGGCGCTGGCGGTATTCGTTATGTACGTGATCCTCGCGATCCTTTACGAGAGTTACGTGCATCCGCTGACTGTGCTTTCGACGTTGCCGACAGCGCTCGTCGGCGGCCTATTGACGCTGATCTTGTTTGGACAGGAGGCGTCGTTGTATGCGTTCGTCGGCATGTTCATGTTGATGGGTATCGTGAAAAAGAACGGCATCATGATCGTCGACTTTGCGCGCCATCGCGTTGAAGCCGGTGAAGCTGCGGACAAGGCGATTCACGATGCGAGCATGGATCGGTTCCGGCCTATCCTGATGACCACTCTTGCGGCGGTGTTTGGTGCGATGCCTATCGCGCTCGGTTACGGTGCTGATGGATCGTCGCGACGGCCGCTCGGTTTGGTGGTGGTTGGCGGCCTGATCGTCTCGCAGTTCATCACGCTTTACATCACGCCGGTGATTTATCTTTACCTGGAGCAGTTTCAGGAGAGAGTGCTGGATCGTACTTCGTTGTTCCGC
>Ga0126376_10002008_pt1 | contig 11341 bp, 12 predicted proteins | sample PanSoiMetPlot_15_FD_92760 | JGI IMG/M metagenome (GOLD analysis project Ga0126376, IMG submission 92760) | Tropical forest soil microbial communities from Panama - MetaG Plot_15 | ecosystem: Environmental > Terrestrial > Soil > Tropical forest > Bulk soil | place: Panama | collected 2016-02-17
CGTGCCGCGAATTGGGTGGCTGACAATCTCCGCGCTGCGGGTTTTAAGTCGATCGAGATCGTGCCCACCGCGATGCACCCGCTGGTCTATGCGGAATCTTTGGAGGCGCCGGGCAAGCCGACGGTCCTGTTTTATGGACACTACGACGTTCAGCCTGCGGAACCCCTCGATCTTTGGACGACGCCGGCCTTCGATCCAACGGAACGCAACGGAAATCTTTTCGGGCGCGGCACGGCCGACGATAAAGGGCAGGTCCACATTCATTTGAAAGCGCTGCAGGCACTGCACGACCTCAACGGCAAATTCCCCATCAACCTGAAGGTTTTGATTGAGGGCGAAGAAGAAGTGGGCAGCGTCAGTTTGTGGGATTTCGTTCAAAACAACAAAGAGAAGCTGAAGGCCGACGCTTTGCTCGTGTCCGATACCTCGATGCTCGGCAAGGGTGTTCCATCCATCACCTATGGCCTGCGCGGGTTGAATTACTACCAAATCGAGTTAACCGGTCCGGAGCGCGACTTGCATTCCGGCGTGTACGGCGGAGCCGTGCCGAATCCGCTGACGATTTTGACCGAACTGTTTGCCAAGCTGCACGACAAGAGTTTCCACATTACCGTTCCCGGCTTCTACGACAAAGTCGCAAAGCTCTCCAAAGCGGAACGCAAGGCGTTGAATGCGTTGCCGTGGAACAGAAAAGCATTTCAGACGGCCGTAGGCGCACCGGCGTATTGCGGCGAAAAGGGTTTTACGATCGTCGAGCAACTTTGGACTCGCCCGACGCTCGAACTGAACGGCATTTGGGGCGGGTACACGGGCGAAGGTGCGAAGACCGTTATTCCGTCGAAAGCCTATGCAAAATTCTCGACGCGCCTCGTGCCCAATCAGGACCCGAAAAAGATTGCGCAACAAGTGGAGAAATATATTCGCAAGTTGCTTCCGAAAACGGTGCGGTGCAAATTCCAGGTATTGAGTACGGGCAAACCGTGGGCGGCGGCGTATCAAGCGCCGATTTTCAAGAAGGCGCAAGCAGCTCTTGAGAAAGGCTTCGGCAAAAAAGCGGTCTTCATTCGTGAGGGCGGATCGATTCCATTCGTCACGCAAATGCACGATACCTTCAAGGTGCCGTGCGTCCTAATCGGCTTCGGTTTGCCGGATGAAAACGCCCACGCCCCAGACGAGCACATCTACCTAGAAAACTATTTCAGCGGCATTAAAGCCATCGCGCACTTATACGCCGATTTGGCGACGCCCTAAAACCGCTCCAGGCGAAACAAAAAGCAGCCGGCTTCCGTACTGCGCACATTGATGTATTCGACGTCGGGATTTTCTAGGAGCTCGTTCGCGATCTTTCCCTCCTCGAAATTGGCAACGCGCGCTTCCGCAAGCAGCTTGCGGTCCGCACCGAAGGCTTCCAAAGTCAGGAGCCTGCCGCGATAGGTGTCAGGTATCACGCCCGCGCCGTCGTACCGGCTGCATTTTTGCGCATGAATATAAACCGGACCTGGCGCAGGAGGCACATCCAGACCGTGAAATGCGTCCATGGTAAAAAGGATCAACTCCTCTTCGTTCAACTTCACCAACTCCAGACAGTGCCGGCACGGCGCACGACCGGCGGCCACCTCGCGATGAGCGGGGAAGCCATATTTTGGAGACTTCATCGTGGACCGAACCGCTTCGGCCATTTCCGTCGGAATCGCCACTGCTTTAAAAGAACTCATAGCCCCTCACTTGATTTGCGATCGTGGCTCATTTTTGCAGAGTGCCCGGCGCCCGTTCTATCCGCATTGCTTCGGCAAACTTTTGTCGCGCGCCGGCAGGCTAGGATAAGGTGCGAGCCACCGGTGCGGCGGAAATTGCTGTTTTTGGCGGGAAAATCCACAGTCGCGCGAAAAATTCCGCGTTTTTGCCTGATTTTTGCGTATTTTAACTTGCGTTATTTTCCTGACTTGGCTATAGTCCCGAACGGCCCGAGTTTTTTCGCGGCAAAAATGGGTAGAACGAAGAAATTTCGCGGCTGGTCCCGGCTGCGCCGGGATGGAAAGAAAATTCAGGAGGATAGGCAAAATAGATGGCAGCTAAGCCACTCAGCAAGACCAAGATCGTTGCGCATATCGCGGAGAAACTCGGCACTCCGAAGAAGCAAGCGGCTCTGTTCTTTGAAGAGCTCCACAAGCTCGCGGTGAAGGAAGCCAAGGGCGGCGCCGGCAAGTTCGTGATCCCCGGTATCGGCCGCGTCGTGAAGGCGCACCGCAAAGCTCGCATCGGTCGCAATCCGCAAACCGGCGAACAGATCAAGATCAAGGCTAAGACCGTCGTTCGCCTGCGTCCGGCGAAGGCCCTGAAGGATGCGATCCTGAAATAGCTTTTCCTGGAATTTATGGGCCCCCGTGGCCGGACCTTCCGGCAAGCGGGGGCCTTTCTCTTTATGGGCCCAGGTTCCGTAGAAAAAAAAGAGCCGTCTCGAAAGACGGCCCTAGGACGGCCCTTTAAAAGTTACGGCTCGATCTACAGCGTTTTGACGTAGGCAATCACGTCCTTAATCTGCGCCTCTTCCAGCACGTCCTTGAACGGCGGCATCAGCGAATCGCCATTCTCAATCCATGTCTTGAGGTTCTCGTCGGTAACCTTGTTTCCGTTCACACTGAACGTGCCGCGCTTGTTCAGTCCTTTGAGACCAGGGCCAATCTTCTTGGCTTCACTGGTGTCAAAGTGGCAGATGCTGCACTTTTCCTGAAAGGCGTCATGTCCGCGCTTCACGGCGGCAGGATCTTTGGCGGCGCCGGAGGTGGCCTTTTTTGTTCCGTTCGATTTCGTCGAACCGGACTGGGCAAACAAGGCGCCGGCACAGGCCAGCGAAGCAATTCCCAAAATGGCAAGAGAGCGATTCACGAGTTTCTCCCAAACGTTAAGATGAATCCTCCTCTATTTTGGCTGTTTGGCCGCGAAATTGCCAGTTTTTGCCCAGTTAAAAAGTACAGGTTCCGCTGAAGCACCGCTGGGACTTTTGTACCGTAGGAGAAAGAACCCCCTCGGTGATAAAAGTGAACTCATGAATCAGGAGACCCTTACTCAGGCGTGGGAAGTGTTACAGGACGCATATCAGGCGCAAATGGAAGGCGACTACGATCGCGCTGTGGAGCTTTATCACTCGTCACTGGACCTGCATCCAACGGCGGAAGCCCACACCTTTTTGGGCTGGGCCTATCACTTTCAGGGCAAGCTGGAAGACGCGATCTCCGAATGCAAACGCGCCATCGAAATCGACCCGGATTTCGGCAATCCCTACAACGATATTGGTGCGTATCTGATCGAACTCGGCAGGTTCGATGAAGCGATTCCCTGGCTCCAGCAAGCCATCGACGCCAAACGCTACGAGCCGCGGCATTTTCCGCACTACAACCTGGGCCGCGCCTACCTCGCCAAAGAGATGTACTCGGAAGCGATCCGCTGCTTCAAGGAATCGCTCGAAATCGAACCTCGCTATTCGCTCGCACGGCAGGCCCTCGAATCCCTCCGGCGCCTCGTGAACTAACGAACCATCCCTTAGTGTGCCGCCACAGCTTTCGACGGTCTTACCACTCGGTCGTAGATCCACAACAGCAAAGTAGTTGCGAGACCCACGCCAACAATCACGAACCACGTCCACCGCGGCCGTCCCATCACCTCACCGAAATAGTGCAGCATTTTCCCGCCAAACCATCCGCCGACGAGAGAGCCAATTCCGAGCGGTACAAAAGCGAATCCCATATACGTTCCTTGCTGCCCTTCCGGCGCCAGCCGAGAAACGTATTCGTAATAGCGCGGCTGGTGAACGATTTCGCCAATCGCCAACACGACGATGGTGGCCACCGCCCCCCATCTTGAAGGATACAAAGCGAGAATTAGCCACGAAATGCCCGTGATGAACGTCCCCAAAATGATCGCGCTGAATGCCGGAAATTTCTTGGTCAACTGGTTCAGCAGGATGGTACAGGTGATGACAATAATGCTGTCGGTCATCAGGATGCGTTCCACATCAATATCCTTGTTCACGAACTGGTGCAGGTAGACCGGCATCACAATCCACTGTTGCCAAAAAACGATCCAGTAGCCAGTGAAGATGAGCAGAAAAATCATGAACTTCGGATTGCCGAGCACGGTCAGGAAATTGCGAAACGTCTGGGCAAGCGTGGGCACCGGAGCTTCGTCAATTCGCTTCGGCTCGCGAAAGAATGCCAGCACGAAGAAAAACATCACAAATACTGCTGCTGCCGCGATCAAGAAAATCTTGCCCGCTCCTAGATACCGCCGCGCCAGTGAACCCGAAAACGGTCCCAGCAGACCGCCGATATTCACCATCGTGTAGTAGATCGAATAGCCGAGGCCGCGCACTTCCTCTCGTGACGCCCGCGCAGTGGTTCCCACGACAGAAGGTTTCACCAGTGAAATCCCGAGCGCGGGCAGTACCAGAATGCAACCGACGAAAAGGGACAGTGGCACCGCATTTCGGATGGGGGCGAGCCAGCTTGCTCCTATCGATCCCAGCAGAAAATACGCTCCAGTCAGAATCAGATACGCTGACGAAAGCGCCCTTCGGAACCCCAACTTGTCTGCGACGGCTCCGCCGAAAATTGCCAGGAACCAGACCATACCTCCGAAGATTCCTGTCAGCGTGCCCGTTTGTTCGGTGGGAAAACTGAGCGTCTCGGGCAAGTAGTTCGCCAGCGGCACGAACGCACCATAATAAGCAAGCCGCTCGATGATTTCGCTGATATTTGCGACCCAGAAGGGCCGCTCAAAGCCCGTACGAATGTCGTCCAACCGCTCTGCGAAGCTCATCGAGCCTCCAACAAGTGTGCGGCGGGGATGATAGCAGAGACCTGCGCCAGGGCGCGATTAGCGGCTGCGGGCGTTCGTCTTCGAACTACCCGCGTGGGCGATGAGCTGCAAAGCCGCTTGTTTGGCAATCTCCGCCGGCCACGGTCCGCCGTTCAGTTGCGACGCCGTGAGCGCGCCTTCGAAGAGCAAATAGATTTGCTCCGACACTTCTACGGGATGCACAACACCGGCTTCAGAGACGAGCCCGCGGATATAGCTTCGAATCATCTCTTTGTGTTCTTTGGCCATCCGGTGAACAGGGTGATTCGCGTCGGGGAACTCGATACTCACGCGAATGAACGGACAGCCGTAATATCCAGCGGCGGAAAACCGTTCGTGAAGTCCGTCGAACATCGCGGCAATGCGATCGGCCGGTCGCGAAGAACGTTCTTCGACCGTGCTGACCAGCCATTGCCGGAATGCTTTATCCTCCCGCCGCAGCGTCTCCAGCATCAAGTCGTCTTTCGAGTCGAAATTCTTGTACACGGTCATGCGCGCTACGCCGGCTTCGGCAATGATTGTGTCCACGCTGACGGCGTGAAAGCCGCGCGTGCAAAACAGGCGCTGCGCGACAGTAAGGACATGTTCTCGTTTCCGGACGGCCACACTTTAAGTATACGCTACTGTCTACCATGCGGTCCATAATCTGTCGAATGGACAAGTTACAGTCTCATATAAATAGATGTATCGTTCTACTCAGCGCTGGTATCGAATCTTCTGACTGACAGGGCTCTCTTTTCTGGCGCTCAATCTATTCAGTCCGGACAATTCCATGAAGTATTTCATCGACACGCACGACATCACGAAAGGCAGCTGGCCCGCCGAAGGTGTCAGCGAAGCCCAATTCCTTGAAACCTACGCGCAGTTTGAAAAGGCGTTGGAGGAGGTCGGCGGCGCAGACCTGGGCGCGCACGTCAACGTCGCGCAAGGCAAAGCCTTCTGCTTCACCAAAGGCGAAAACGAAGACGCCATTCGTCGCGCTCACGAAAAGCTCCACTTTCCCTACGACTCCATCACGGAAGTTCGCCGCGTAACCGGCGTCGACCTGCGCCCGACCGAGCGAAAGAAGTAGTAGCCTTCTATTCTTCCAGCCTGAAGGGCCTCGCGCGCCGCAACCTCGCGGGGCCCAGTTCGCTTCAAGCTAGTAAATCAGCTTTAGCGAAAACTGGATCTGCCGCGACGTTCCCGCCGTGCGGCTGATAAACCCGAACCCGGAGCCTTGTACGATATTCGAAGGCAGCCCGAAATTGACGGTGTTCAGTAAATTGAAGAACTCCGCGCGAAACTCCACGATGCCAAGTTCGTTTTTTCCGCGCCGCCCGAACGGCGTATCCTTGATCAGCGCAAAATCAAATTGATGAAACGCCGGCCCGCGAAATGTATTTCGTCCGAGTGTTCCAAATCTGCCCTGGTTCGGCCCCGTGCCCCCGGGAACTCCAATCGGTATAAAGAAAAATGAAGAGTTGTTCTCGCCGCGTCCAAAATAATCCTCGCGCACGGTCCGGCTCGTCGAAAAGCTCGGCATCAGAAGCAAATCCGGCCGGTCCGCGCCATTCAGTCCCACTCCTGTCTGCTGCACTCCTGAATACACGGAGAAAGGTGCGCCCGACGAAACGCTGGTGATATTCAGCAATTGCCATCCCGACGCGATGCGCTTGCTGATTCCGTCCAGAAACCGAATACGGTCAAACGGCAGCGCTTGAAACGCGCTTAGCGAAAACCCGTGTCGAATATCGAACGTGGATGGCCCTTTTTCGGCCTCCGGATGAAACGGATCCTGCGGCGGTGCCTGAATGATGGCTCCCGCATTTGGCGGTAACCCGCCCAACAAGGCGCTGGTATCGTCGAGCGACTTCGCCAGCGTGTAGCTCGCCTGAAAACTCAATCCAATTCGCGAATTGTTCTCGGTCACGCTTGTCTCGAGTGAATGGTAGCTCGAATGCGAGCTGTTGCTCATCAGCAGGAGCGCACTGTAGCCGCCGGTGACGTTTCCGGAAGCATCGAATTGCGTAAAGGGCGCAAAACCTGGACTCGCGCCCGAATAGCCGTTCGGGAACAGCACCGACTGCAAACGCACTCCGGCCGTGCCCACGTAGGACGCACTCAGCTTGAAGACGTGAAAATCCTGATCGAGCCCAGCAGTCCAAGTTCCGATGTATCCGTTGCGGAAATTCCGCGAGATTATTCCGGCCGCCAGCGGCTGCACTTGATTTCCCGCCGTGAGCAGAGCAAGGTCATTCTGAAACCGTTGGATATCGACCGGCGTATTCGCCGCTACTTTTGACGTATCGCCCGACGCGAACAAAAGCTCACCCGAAGTCGTGTACGGTTCCGGCAGCGTAAGCGGCGTGACGCCAGCGGAAAATGGAACCGGAACTCCCGGCAGCGCCGTTGCCGTCGGCTGAAACACCAGCGGAATGCCCCCCGTCACAAAGTTGTCCTGCCACAAATTCGGTAACACCGTTGTCATTGCGCCGCCCGCGCGCAGCGTCATCGTCGGTGTCAGTGCATAATCCCCCGCGACTCGCGGCCCGAATCCTTTCTTGTCCAGCGGAAAAACGGGCTGCGGATTATAGAGGAACGAAAGGCGCGCCCCTGGCGCGAAAAACGATGTCTGCTTTCCCGATGCGTCCAGCGGCGCCAGAATCGACGTTCGATGCTTCGCTTCTTTGATCCGGCTATTCAGTTCGTAGCGAAAGCCGTACGTCAGCGTCAGTTTCGGTGTCGCTTTCCACGTATCTTGAAAATAGAAGTTGTACGCCTCGCGCCGTACCGCCGCGATGTCAAACTTGTCTCCGCCCGGCGTCAAGCGGTATAGCGCTGTAATGGTGTAAGAAAATGGCGTCGCCGTAAGCAATCCAGTCAGCGAATCGGGCAGCGCGCCGCCCGGCTGAATGTCATGCGTACCGCTCGCGGAGGGAATGAACACTGGCGAGTACGCAGGGCCTCCGCCAAAGGTGTATGCGCCATTCGGAGTCGTGCCGAATACGGTCGAGTCTCTGTTCCACCGCATCTCCGCGCCCCACTTGAAGGAGTGCGCGCCGCGCGTGTACGACATATCCTCTTTCAATTGGTAAAGAAGTCCGTAGGATCCGAAGAGCGAACCATCCGCATTGTTGAACGTTTGAAACAACCCATCCCCGAACGCCAGGGATACATCGCTGTGATTCGAAGTCGGAAATACGGGCGTGCTCCGTATGAATCCAAGCGCCGTAGAGGACGTCAGACTCGGCGTGATCGTGCGGGTGTAGCGCCCGGCTCCGCTCCTTTGGTGGTCGAAAAAGTTCACGCCAAACGTCGGATCGATCGCCGTTTGATCCGGATTCGTCGTCGGCCCGCGAACCTGATTCAGGCTGAACCTCGTGAATAGGTTCGCCTTGTCCGAAATGCGGTGGTCCACACGGATCGAAAATTGGTCGGTATTCGTCGCCACCTTCGATGATGTCGCAAATGTGCGATCCCCAAACGGCCCGTTCGGAAGATTCGGCAACGGATAACGATTCAAGAGCGGCACTATGGCCGCATTTACCGGAACGGTCAGCGCGTCCGTCGTTCCATCGGAAAACTTCACCACATCTGCGCCCTGCCGCTCCGCAGCGGTCGGCACTGGTATCACCTGCGTCGTGCCCAAGACCTGTCGGAATCCCTGATACTCCCCGAAGAAAAATGTCTTGTCGCGGCCGTCGTACAAACGCGGAAACGCGACCGGCCCGCCGATCGTCACGCCAAATTCATTTCGAGCAAACGGCGGAATCCGCCGCGGGTCGATCGCATTCAGATGATCGAAAAAATTCCGCGCGTCGAGTGCCGCATTCCGCAAAAATTCGAACGCGCTGCCGTGCATCTGATTCGTGCCGCTCTTCGTCACCACGTTGGTGAATCCCGCGGCTCCGTGCCCAATCTCCGCCGGCATCACTCCGGAGCTCGATTGCACTTCCTGAATTGCGTCCACGTTGAAGTTCGAAAATGTCGCTCCACCCAGTTCTGGATCGCTCGTATCGGCGCCATCCATGGCGAACACCGAAGCTGTTCCTCGTTGTCCGTTGACGGCAAATTGCTGGGTGAAATTTGCCGCCCCGTTCGTGTCCGTCATCGTTCCGGCGGCGAGCAGCAGCAGCTTGCTGAAGTCGCGCGTATTCAACGGCAGGCTTGAAACTTCGCCGCTAGAAAGCCGTTCCCCGCCAGAGGATTGCGTCGCGGCCACGTTGCGCACCGCCAACGTTTGCCCTTGCGCGGAAAGCACAATTGCAAGGTTGAGCAGCGCCCCTTCTGACACGCCAAAGGGCGCCGCCGAAGTCCATTCCTTCCCTTCGAAGGTCACCGACAGCCGGTACTCGCCTGGCTCCAGATTCGCAAACAGAAATTCTCCGTCCGCCGAAGTCTTTGCTTCGTAGTCTCGCGCCGGTCTGGCGCCGTGCAAGTGCACCATCGCGCCCGAAACGGGCTTGCCCGCCTCGTCCACGAGCGTCCCCGTCCACGAAGTGGAAGTCGGCGTCGCTGCGCGTGGCGCACCCGCCCCTAGCAGAAAACAGGCCAGTAAAACGATTAACTTGAATCGCATGGAGGTGGCCAAAGATTATACATGCCGGTCCTCGGCCTTGCACCTCTGGCCTAGGGAGCTCTCACGCTCGAAACGCAAGAAAGAGCGTCGAAATGGCCCACAAAAATAGTGCTTGACATATTCCTATATGGGAATATATTTAAGCCATGCCACGCGCTGCCACCACCTCCGACGCCTTCAACGCCGTCGCCGAGCCTCGCCGTCGCGACATCCTCAACTACATCGCGATTGCGGAGCGTTCCGTCAGCGAAATCGTGGACGCCCTCGAAATGGAGCAGCCTTCCGTTTCGAAGCACCTGAAGGTGCTCAAGGAAGTCGGCCTCGTGGACGTGCGAAGGGAGGGACGCCAGATGCTTTACCGAGTGAATGGAATGGCGATTCGCCCGCTCTGGGAGTGGACCACCACATTCGAGCGGATGTGGCGCCGCCAGTTGGCAAAAGTTAAGGAAAACGCGGAGAAGAAGTCGGGGCTCTAAGCCGCATCTAAAGTTTCCGGAAAGGGAAAAGGAGAAAACAATGGCTGTCGCAAAACCTGCTGCAAGACTCACTACCGAGGACTTGACCTTGAGTATCGCGGAGGAGATTCACGTCCGCGCATCAATCGACAAAACGTTCGAAGCGTTGCTCGAACAGCTTGGCCCGCTGAACGAAAATCCAAACGGAGCCATGCCCATGAAGCTCGAAGCCTGGCCCGGCGGCCGCTGGTATCGCGACCTCGGCGGCGAGAACGGCCACTTCTGGGCGCACGTTCAGGCCATCAAGCGCCCCACGCTCCTTGAATTTGCAGGTCCGCTTTTCATGTCCTACCCCGTTTCCTCCAATTTGCAATATCGCCTCAGCGAAGAAGCCGGCGGCACATTAATCAAGTTCCGCCATCTCGCGCTTGGCCTCATCGAAGAAGACCACCGCAAGGGTGTCGTCAAGGGCTGGGCCAGCATCCACGCGCGCGTTAAAGCCGCGGCCGAACGCGGCAAGCCGAATTGAGCTCGCCCAGGACAAGGAGAAGTCATCATGTCAATGGCACGGAACTTTTTGACCGAATTCGAAGAGCAGGCTGCTGTCACGCGCAAGTTTCTCGAACGAGTGCCCGCGGATCGGCTCACTTGGAAGCCGCACGAGAAGTCCATGACCGCGGGGCAGCTCGCTTTTCACATCGCTTTCGTTCCCGGCGGCGTGATTCAAGCGGTGCAGAACAGCACGGCGCCTGCTCCCGATTTTGCTAACTTTCCGCAGCCCACCACCGCACGGGAAGTTCTTGACAAGCTCGAAGAAAGCATCCGAACCGTCAGAAGGCTGCTCCCCGCACTCGATGACGCAAAAATGCTGGAAACTTGGCGGCTCGTTCGCGACGGCCGAGACGTGCTTCTGCTCCCTCGCCAGCAATTCATTCGCGACGTCATGTTCAGTCATTGGTATCAGCACCGCGGCCAGTTGAGCGTCTACTTGCGCATCCTCGGTGTGCCTGTCCCCGCAAGCTGGGGCCCGAGTGCCGATGAGCCTCCCGCCTTCGTCGAAAAGGCGCAATCCGCCTAAAGCGCGGAACCGAAGGAGTCGGCTATGTGCCCCGCATGCATTTCCACAACCAGTTTGTTGTTGGGCAGTTTTTTCTCCACAGGGAGCGTGGCAGCGCTCCTCGCAAGATTGAAGTTCAAATTCGGCAGCAAAAAGAAACTTTCCGGCGGTTAATCTCAAGGAGGAACCATGAGTGAAGCAACGTTCGACGAAGCAAATCTGCAAATCAGGCTGTACGACCTGCGACGCGAGCCGCGCCTGCGGGAAGCGAGGGAATGGTTTTCCGACCACTTCTATCCGCAAACGTTGGATGACGTTATGAGAATCTGTCCTCCGGGCAGCAAGGAAAATGCCCATATGCGCCAGGTCCTCAGCTACTGGGAAATGGTCGCCAGCATGTCCAATCGCGGCCTC
>Ga0126376_10002009_pt1 | contig 11339 bp, 9 predicted proteins | sample PanSoiMetPlot_15_FD_92760 | JGI IMG/M metagenome (GOLD analysis project Ga0126376, IMG submission 92760) | Tropical forest soil microbial communities from Panama - MetaG Plot_15 | ecosystem: Environmental > Terrestrial > Soil > Tropical forest > Bulk soil | place: Panama | collected 2016-02-17
CGACTTCATCGCCTCCTCCGGCGTGCAGTCGGAGAAGTCGTCGCTCGACGGCGCCGAGCTGGTCTTCGTGGGCTACGGCATCCAGGCGCCGGAGTACCGGTGGGACGACTTCAAGGGGATGGACCTCAAGGGCAAGGTCCTGGTGATGATGAACAACGATCCCGATTGGGATCCTAAGCTCTTCGAGGGCAACCGCCGGCTCTACTACGGCCGCTGGACCTACAAGTACGAGAGCGCGGCGCGGCAAGGCGCGGCCGGCGCGATCATCATCCACACTACGCCGTCGGCCGGCTACCCGTGGCAGGTCGTCCAGACCTCCTGGAGCGGCGAGCAGTTCGAGCTGCCGACCGCCGGCGAGGCGCGCATCCAGGTGCGGGGCTGGGCCACCGAGGACGCCACCCGCCGGCTCCTCGCGGCGGCGGGCCACGATCTCGCCAAGCTCGTCGAGCAGGCGAAGACGCGGGAGTTCAAGCCGGTGCCCCTCGGCATCACCACCTCGCTCACCTTCAGCAACAAGCTCAACCGGGTGCAGACGGCCAACGTGCTCGGCCTGCTGCCCGGCAGCGATCCCAACTTGAAGGGCGAGATGGTGATCTACAGCGCGCACCATGATCATCTCGGCGTCGGCCAGCCCGACAAGACCGGCGACAAGATCTACAACGGCGCCATCGACAACGCCTCCGGCTGCGCGCAGGTCTCGGCCATCGCCAGGGCTTTCGCCGCGCTGCCGCAGCGCCCGAAGCGCTCGATCCTCTTCGCCTTCATGGCGGCCGAGGAGCAGGGGCTCCTGGGCTCGCAGTACCTCGCGGCGCATCCGCCGGTGCCGGCGGGCAAGCTCGCGGCCAACATCAACTACGACGGCGGCAACGTCCTCGGGCGCACGCGGGACGTCACTTTTATCGGCTTGGGCAAGTCGTCGCTCGACGAGGTAGTGCGGGCGATCGCGGCCCGTCAGCGGCGCACCCTCAAGGGCGACCAGTTCCCCGACCGCGGCTTCTTCTACCGCGCCGACCAGTTCAACTTCGCCAAGATCGGCGTGCCAGCGATCTATCTCCACAGCGGCACCGACTTCATCGGCAAGCCCAAGGACTGGGGCAAGCAGCAAGCGGAGGATTACGAGCAGCACCGCTACCACCAGCCGAGCGACCAGTTCGACCCGAGCTGGACCTACGACGGCATGATCGAAGACGCCCAGCTCGGCTTCTACGCCGGCCTCTCCATCGCCGACACGCCCAAGCTGCCGGCGTGGAACCCGGGAGATGAATTCGAGGCGGCGCGGAAGAAGGCGCTGGGGGAGGTGAAGGGGAAGTAGGGGCAGCGCCGCTCAAGCCTCTCCATCACCTCATGGTAGGATTCAACTCTGGGCTGCTTCGTGGCTTCACGCGAGCTGCTGGGGCAGAGGCTTGAACGAGGGTTATCATGCTCAAGACCGTTGAAGCTGTTATCGAAACAGACGGGAGCGTACGCTTGGTGGAGCCGGTGCGCATTCCGCGGCCGCGGCGTGCGCTGGTCACCATCCTCGACGAAGAAAACGAAGGCGAAACCGCCCTGCTCAGCGAAGCGGCGCTGGCAGAGGACTGGAACCGGCCGGAAGAGGAAGAAGCGTGGCGGCATTTGCAGCCGGCGCAGTAGTCCTCGTACGATTCCCCTTCTCGGACCTGACCCGGACCAAGCTAAGGCCAGCCCTGGTGCTCGCCGACGCCGGTCGCGGGGATTTCCTCCTCTGCCAGATCACCAGCAATCCCTACGCGGACCCGCGGGCGGTGGAACTGGGCGAGGGAAGCTTCGAACAAGGCACTCTGCACAGGATGAGTTATGCCCGTCCAGCGAAGCTCTTCACGGCAAGCGAGAGCGTTATCCTTCGAGTGATCGCCAGGCTTGATCAACGGGCACACCGGAAGGTGGCGAGCGCCGTAGTTGAGCTCATCGAGGCTGGAGCAGGAAGCCGCTCTCCGGCTAGCGCACCCGATCCCTGAGCCGCTCCCAGTCTTCAGCCCCCCTCTCCTCGGGCTTCTCCTCCAGAGCCGCCAGCAGCGTCCCTTCAAGAGCTGCCAGTGCCTGAGCCTCACGGATCAGAGACCTGAAAGATCAGCGAGACCGTGCCTGCTATACTTCCGGCCACGCTACGGACTCGTGAAGCGGGTAAAGGGGACCGGCGCCTGGTGGGGCAGCCGGGGCGGTATCGTTCACTTAGGCCGGGGGGAGCATGGGACTCCAAGAGAAGTTCGAGAAGCATTGGTTGGGATCGCTGCTGCTGGTAGCTGTCGTCGTTGCCGGCGCCACCTGGACCGTTCTCAACGAAGTCCTGGTCCGCCCCCGAGACGAGGAGCTGGCGCGCCTCGAACGCCGCCTTGGGGAGTTGGAGACTAGCGAGCATGCTCGGCCCTTGGCACCGAGCGTGAACACGGCAAATCCACAAGTGGCTCAGTCGCCGGCTACCGCCGAGCCAGGGCAAGGCAAGCCCGCCCCTCCTCTCACCAGCAAGAAGTCCGAGGGGCAGAACCCGTACGCTTTCTCGGACGACGAGTATCTTCATGTCACTGTAGTATCCGTCCAGAGAACCGGCGAGAAAATCGTCCTTACGCTTAGCTATGAGAATCTTACTAACAGCGACTATAGAGCGAGCATAGATGACACTATAGCGCGCGGCACTATGCTGATCGACGATCGCGGCGAGAAGTGGGACGTATTCCCCAAATGGAAGGGAGGAGCTGCTGGACCCAAAGGCATCATCTTTCTACCTCATCTGCCGAGCAATGTGGTGATGACTTTCGAGAAGACTACGGGCGATGCGAACGTGAAGACGTTCACGCTCATTAACAATACCGTGCTCTATCCCTCTACGGGCTCTCCGCATCAGACACAGGTGGTTATCAGGGATATTCCTAGCACATTTAGCACCTCCCGAACCACCCGGAACCCGGTATCCTCCGCGCGGCGGCCTGGCTTGGAGCTGGCGCGGTGCGTCGCGGTGCAGTTCGCCGCGCTATTGTTGAAGGAGCCTCCTCGGCGGACCCTTCCCGTGCCTGTAAGGGGACCCAGAGGATCGGTCATCTTGCCGGCTGGATAGGGTCCGTACCAGTCGCTCACCCATTCCGCGACGTTGCCGTACAAATCGAAGATCCCTCGCGAGTCTGGCTCGAAAAGGCCGATCCGAGCCGTCTTGACGAACCCGTCATGCCACCAGCCGAGACAGTTTCCATAGCGTGAAATCTTCTCCGGATCCACGCTCCCGCCTCCGGCGACAGCCGCCAGCTCCCATTCCGCCTCTGTAGGAAGCCGATAGTCGCCGGCCGGATCGAGCTGGTTCAAACGGCTCAAGAACTGTTGGACGTCTATCCAGGATACGCCCTCTACCGGCAGGAAGTCGCCGTGATGGCGGCTGGGATTTTTTCCCATGACCTTGCGCCATTGCCGCTGCGTCACCTCGAACCTGCCGATGCAGTAAGGATGGGTGATTTCGACCTCGTGCGCGGGCCTCTCCTCCACGGGTCCGCGCCCGAATCCCATGCTGAAACTGCCGGGAGAGATCCGGGCGAAGGGCATGTCCAAGCCGGGCGGCGAAGGACATCCGGAGTCCGAGGCGACACTGGGAGGTGCGGGAAACAGCCAGGCCCGGATGTGGTGCCGGGAAACGTATCCAAGCGCGGCGATCAACAGAAGACTCGCGGTGAGGACCAACCAGCGGATCCACCACCGCGGGAAACGGAAGATCCGGCCGTCGGCGGCGCGCATGTAGAGGACTGGGTTGGCGCATTCGAAACTGAGGCGCGCCGCGATCAGTGCGCGGCGCCCTTTATGGACAGCCTCGTCGAGAGAAGCTCCTTTGGCAAGGCTTTTATAGAGCGCACGGGAAAAGGCGATCGATGCTTCATCCGCCACCTTGAATTGCATCGCGACGACCGCGGGAATCCCTCCGCGGATGAGGCTCTGAGCCACGCCGGCGAAAGGATCGTCGCGCGGCGCGCGTCCTCCCTCGCAGGCGTTCAACACCACGAGGGCAATGGAGGATCGCTCGCTGACGATCCTGGCGAGATCGCCTCCTGATACTCGGTCCGGTCTCCTGCCCTCCCTCTCGAAGAGCAGGATACCCTCCCATGTCTCGCGATCCAGTGCGCCATGACCAATGAAATGCAGGATGTGAAACGGCTTCTCGATCGCCTGCTCGAGCTCCGAAAGAGTCGCCTGCTTCAGTTCCTCGACCTCCCACCGTTGGTGTCTCTTGCGGGTGGTCAAAAGCGATTTCAGAATCGCCAACTCTCGTTCATGGTCGAGCCGTGGCACCCCCCGAGGATCCGACATCGCGATCAACACCCGGATCGGCGGCTTGATCTTTACGGTTGGCACCCGCCTGGGCACCTCGAGGTAGCGGACCACCGAGATATCAGGAGACGTGACCAGGAGATCGCCGTCTGGATCAGCGAAGATCTCCCACGGCCAGTTCCAAAGCTCGGCATCCTGCAAGATCAGGCGCAGCCGGAGCGCCCTGCCGGACTGGCGGGCCCGCTCGCGGCAGGTGGCCCAGAATGCCCGGATTCCATCTCGGAAGACCGCCGCAAAGAGCCGGCGCCCCAGATCGAGCATCCGCCGCGGAGTCTGGCCGCCGGCCGCCATCTCAATATCGCGCCGGATGACGCCACCCGGAGTGAGAAGCTCTTCCAGCTCGTCCCTGTGAACTGGTGAGGCTATACTCACGGGCCCCGTCCCGCCAAACCCCGGCGAGGAGGCGCTCGCGCAATAACCTTCCGAGCCCCGCCAGACTCGAAGGTCGAAGTCGAGATACTTCTTGGCCATCGACGACCCGACCTCAGAGCCGTCGAGGGATCACTTTCCCAAACACCAGTCGCAGTCCTCCATGCCGGCTGCATGGGCAGAAGCCAGCGTGGTGAAGGGCTTGTCGTGACCAGCTCTGATGATTTCGTCGATCTGGCAATTCGTGTTCTCGTTGTCGAGGTCGTGGATCTCGTTCTTGTGGACGTTCCCGCAATATTTCTCTCCCCGCATATTGCCCTTGTTTCTCCTCATTGAGCTCCTCCTTTCTCGTGGGTGGAAAGCTGCCTTCGGGGAAGAAGACCCCTGCCGGAGCAAGTTGTTTAGATCGCCTCGGAGCGAATCGCGGTAACTGCTGCAGAGGCAAGATGGCCTCGCCGGGATTCAGGCAGCCGCGCCTACGCCATGACCGGCGAGGTGGTCTTCTTATTCCGGATCATAGCGCGAATCGAAGCCACGGCCTTGTCTGCACCCGTTACAGGAACCTCTTCCTGCTTTGTCGCCTTCCTCAGTATGTCTGTATTTAGCTCCACCTCAATGTATTCACCACTGGCTACAGAAAGCCGAAAGACTTGCTTCGTCGAGAGCTTTTCTCCAGTTGGCTGCGTGAAGGCCTCCGACCACTCGAAAGTAGCGACAGAAACAACATCTTGGTAATGGTACTCCCGTGTGTTCTCGTTGAGTCGCACATTACGGATAAAATTCAAGTTGCAGGTATATGCTGCGAGGTGCCGCTCGGTGAAGAGCACTACCATAACATTGAAGAGTGCAAAACGAAGACGCCCATCTGTGCCCTTTCGCCACTTCAAGTCATCCGACGGGATCCCATAGGTGGCACTCAAGCTGGGTGCCGAGATCATTAATGGATCAGCGACTTCATCGGACTGAGACAGATTCAGAGCTCCTCGGGCGCGAACTACAAGCCCTTGCAAGCTCTGCTGCAACCATGCATCAACCTCGTGGTCGGCTGGCTGAGGCAGGACTTCTGCCAGTGCCTTCTTGTATCTCAAGTTGATAGAAGCCCATTTAGAGGATCCGACTAAGCCGAGCACCAGCCCAAGCAGCACCAATACCACAGTGCCACCACCAAGGTCGGAATCAGAACCACGCTGCGAATAGTAGCCGTTTAGACCCACCAGCACGAGTGCTGTACCGATGATCAGCAAAACGATGGAGGCTGTCGTATCTTCTTTTGTCGGAACCTCAAAGTACTTGCGAAGGGCTAGCTCTCTTTCGTTTTGGTTCTCTCTTTTTAACAACATGGCGAGACTCCTTTCGTTAGCGGATCGCCTGAATGGCAGCTAAGATAGGACTTTCCGAGACGGGAACGTGGAGAAGCATCAATCTGATCTCTTGCGCATCGATCTCTCCCTGGATCGATTCCATGAGAAGCTGGTCTACGGGCGGAGGAGGGACACGCAGCCCGTTGCATGCATAGTAATCGAACTTAACGAGCGCCAGCAGAAGTTTGTGGTGCGCGCACGTGGGCTCAGACATAATCGCCGCCGTGAGGAGGCGCTCAACTTCCTGGACGGTAGCTAGCCTCAACGTTCGAGGACGCCGTCCTGCGATACGCGCTAGGGCTAGATAATAGAGGACGCTCGCGTCATTCGAAGTCTTCCCGAGAGCGCGTTCCAGAGAGGTGAGAGCCCGATCGTACAGTCTTCTCTCGAGGTAGCTAAGTCCAAGGGCGAAGTGATATTGAGTCTTTTCGGGAAACGCCTGCACCTGCTTTTCGTATGTTTCACATAGATGCCGCTTCGTTTCTTCGTCGACATCGTCAAGCTCAGAGAGTGTGTTGACGACATGGATCCCTCCTTCGATATGGTGACCGGAGCCGCCAATATTGAAACTGCCTGAGCCTCCAACGGTGTTATTGTTACTTGTAGGATTCGGCGCCGAGAGCTCCGCGTGGCAATGCTTGCAGCGAGTAGCTTGCCGCCGGATCGGCTCGAGACAGTAGGGGCAGGTGGTGAGGTCCTCGCTTAGCATCATTGTTTCTGGCCCCCATGGAAGTGGATGCCACCCGAGATTTGATGGCCGCTACCGCCGATGTTGAAGCTGCCCGCGCCACCCGTAGTGCTGTGGTCGGACGCGGGTGACGGATGGGGCGGGGGGGCTGAATCTGAAGAGGGCGCCTCTTCTCGATCTGGAGTCTCCGCAACGAAAATGCGGCCATCCGGAACGCTCAAGAAAAGCGCTGGAATAGCCCATTCGTACGCTCCGGGAGCCGCCAAATAAATGGCCAGACGCGACTCAGCGACGGCTGCATCCACGGGGAGGCCCAAGGCGAGGGTTTCGTAGAACCTTTGGCTGAAACCGATTGCTGCACTGTCGGAGATGGGAGCTTGCATTGCTATTACGGCCGGTAGGCCGGCCAGCACCAGGGCGGCGGCTACACCGCTGAAGAGATCCTGCGATGGAGCTCTTGCTGCTTGGGCTGTTCGGCATGCGTTCAGTAAGACTGACCTAACGTCTGGTCCCCCCTTCAGAACCTCTCCTAAGACGCGCCCGGGGACTGGAGACGGTAGTCCCCGGCTGTCAGCGAATATCAGGAATCCCTCGCCTGTGCTGGAATCGAAGCCTCCATGTCCCATGAAGTGGAGCGCATGAAATTCGGAGTCCTGGATGGCGCTGCGAAGCCTTGGGATCGTAGGGTTCGGAAGAAACTCGATATCAATGCCAGGATTTCCCCCTACGGCGGCTCGTATACCGGCGCATTCCTCTTCAAGCGCGAGAGGCTGAATGCCACTGGGACTCGCCGCGACAGCCAGAACGCGCAAACGAGACGTCAAGAGGACTGGGGAGGTAAGCCGTGGGACCTCGAGGTATCGAACCAGGGGGGTCAGTGGATTCCGTGCGATGAAGTCCCTCGTATCGGCGCGGTAGAGCAACTCCCAAGGCAGGCTCAACAGCCTTCGCGTGCCTGGATCGGAAGGGCTGAAGATCAGCCGGATGCGAAGACCGAGATCCTGTCGGCCCTCGATCCGCCCGACGCTAAGCAGGAAGTTCTGCAGCAGCTCTCCACGAAACAGAGCCCGAAAGAGGCGGTCCCCTACCACTTCAGGCCTCTCGGGGTTACCGCTTCCCTGTGCTGGGTTTCCAATATCTCTTGGGAAAGCAGAGCTTGAGATGCTGGTCCGGAGACTGGAAGCGGGTTCCAGGAGAAGCCCTTCTGGATCGAATGGAACATCCGGACAGCCGTATGGTGAGCGGACGACCTGTGTCACATAGCCGCCAAGTCCGTCAGATCTCACACGAAGCGCCAACTCCTCGTAGGCGGCTGGACCTTGCATCAGTGCCTCCTTCAATCCAGGGCTTCGCTTACGCCTTGGTGAAGAAGGACACGGAATGAGTCGTGGATGTTTAAGGGAGACCGCGTCTTTCGGAAGGAAGAGGGAAGCCCTACTACCAGGCACTGTCTTACCGAACCGAAACTCAACAAAATCGGACAAAAACACCGCTTAGCGTTGCTTCCCCTCCCTCTCATGGACGCGAAGGAGGAGGTTTCAGGGTTGCCCCAGAGGCAGACCGGGTTCGCGGAGGGGGATTGCGAGATCATCCCACGGCAATACAAGACAGCCCCACAGCAATGCAAGACAACCCCCCAGCATTACAAGACGGCCCCTCAGCATCTCAGGACAGCCCCTCGGCAGTACGAGACAGCCACACGGCAGTACAGGACCGCACCTCGGCAAGGCAAGACAACTCCTCAGCATTACGAGACAGCCCCTCAGCGTTACGAGACCGCCCTTCAGCACTTCAGGACAGGATTCGGAGGGTACGAACGAGAGAAAGGCTGGCTCAACGCCGGGAGCGGCGAGTGGGTTCCGGCTCCACGCTCCGCTGATCCATCTCCTCCCGGACGGCGTCGCGGATCAGCTCCTTGAGCTGTTCGAGCGACAGGGAGGCGGCGGTGGGCTCGGTGGGCTGGCTCGGTTTGCGGCCGATCACGTCGGCGAGGCGCCGCTTCGCCCGGCTGGCGGCGTCGGGGCAACCGAGCTCGAGAAGATCGCTGGGCGGAATCCCCAGCAGGTCGGCCAGCGCGAGGAGATGCCGGACGCGAAGATCGAGCGTGCCGTCGAGCATCCGGTAGATGTTGCCGCTGCCGATGCCGAGCCGCTGCTCGAGCTCCCGGTTCGACAGACCGGCTGCCTTCACGGCCTCGCGGAGCACCTGGCGGAGCTGCTTGAGATCGGAGTCGGACATACGTTTTATCCCCTCTCCCTCTGGGAGAGGGGTAGGGGTGAGGGTTTCCCCGCCGCCGGCACTTGCTGATCGGCCTCGACTCCGATGCTCACCCTCACCTCGTCGCCGAGGAGGGTGTTGCCGGCGTCGAAGACGCGGTTCCAGACGATGCCGTACTCCTTCCGGTTCAAGGTGAAGCTGGTCTCGAAGCCGGCCTTCTCGCCGCGGGGGCCCTTCATCGTGCCGAGGATGCTCACCGGGATGGTGATCGGCTTCGTTACGCCGTGGAGAGTCAGGTCGCCCGTCACGTCCAGGGTGTTCGCGTCCTTGGCCGCCACCTTGGTGCTGGCGAAGGTCAGTGTGGGGAATTTCTGCACGTCGAAGAAGTCGGCGGAGCGTAGGTGCTCGTCGCGGTCGTTGTTGTCCGTGGTGATCGACGCCGCCTGCACCATGAACTCGACGCTGCTCGCCGCCGGATTCTGCCGGTCGTACTTGATGACGCCGCTGAAGTCCCGAAACCGTCCGGGGACGTTGGAGACGAAGTGGCGGATGGTGAAGCCGATGCTGCTGTGGTTGGGGTCCACCTTGTAGATCACCGGCTGGGCCGCGGCGAGGGCGGGCAGGAGCAGGGCGAGCGGGAGAACCGTCAGGAACGCCTTGGTCTTCAAGATCGGGAGCCTCCGGAATCGAAACAAAACTCTACTACAACGGCGCGGCTTCGAGGCCCTCGCCACCCCGGTCCTCCTCTCCCAGAACGCCCCGATTTACATCGCCCGCCCTGTGCTACCCTCCCCTCACCTGTTCCGGAGGGATCTCATGGAGCCGCCGACGCTTGTGCGCGACGAGCCGGTCGTCGAATTCACCTTGCGGGCCGCGCTCGCGGGGATCGTCTTCGGCGTGATCTTCGGCGCCGCCAACGCCTATCTCGGCTTGCGGGTGGGGCTGACGGTGGCGACGTCGATCCCCATCGCCGTGCTGACCGTGGCGTTCTTCCGCACGATGGGGCGGCGGCCCGGGGGCATGATCCTCGAAGCCAATCTCTCCCAGACCATCGGCTCCGCCAGCTCGTCGCTCGCCAGCGGCACGATCTTCACCATCCCGGCCCTCTTCCTCTGGGGAATGATCCCGCCGTTCTGGCAGGTGGCGGTCCTGGCCTTGCTCGGCGCGATTCTGGGGATCACGGCCATGGTGCCGCTGCGGCGCCTGCTCATCGTCAAGAGCGCCGACGAGCTGCCCTATCCCGAAGGCACCGCCTGCGCCGAGGTGCTGCGCGCCACCGCCGCCGAGTCGCGCAGCGGCCGCTGGATCTTCATCGGCCTGGCCGTGGGCGCCGCCATCAAGCTCGCCCTCGGCGCCGCCCTCCTTATCCCTTCGACGCTCACCACCGCGGTGCCGGGGCTGCCCAAGGCGGAGCTCGCTCTCGAGATCGCCCCCGCGCTCCTTGCCGTGGGCTACATCCTCGGCTACCGGCAATCGTCGGTGATGGTCTCCGGCAGCCTCATTTCGGCCCTGGTGCTCACGCCGCTGATCGCTCTCGTCGGCGCCGGCCTCGCCGCGCCGCTCTTCCCCGAGATGACGACGCCGATCCACGACCTCACGGCCGGCCAGATCTGGTCGCGCTACGTGCGCTACGTCGGCGCCGGCGCGGTGGCCGCGGCGGGCATCGTCACCGTGCTGCGGGCGATCCCGGTGATGGCGGAGTCCGTCGCCTCGGTCGTGCGTGGCATGCGGAGACAGGGCACCGGTCCGGACGCCGCCGGTCCCGTGCCGCGCACGGATCGCGACGTGCCCGGCTGGGTGGTGCTCGCCGGTCCGGTCGTGGTGGTGCTGGCCCTCGTCGGCATACCGGGCCTGCTCGCCGGCAACATGAGCTTCGTGCCGCGGCTCGCGGCGGGGATCGGCGTCGCCATCTTCGGTCTCCTCTTCGTCGTCGTCTCCTCGCGCATCGTGGGGCTGATCGGCGTCTCCTCGAACCCGACCTCCGGCATGACACTGGTTACCCTGCTCGGCGTCGCGCTCGTCTTCGTGCTCTGCGGCTGGACCGATCCCACGGCGCGCGCCGCGATTCTGACGGTGGGCACGGTCGTCTGCATCGCGGCCTCCAAGGCGGGTGACATCTCGCAGGACCTCAAGACCGGATATCTGGTGGGAGCCACGCCGGCGCGGCAACAGGCCGGACAGTTCCTCGGCGCAGCCTTCGCCTGCTGGGCGGTCGCGGGCACGGTGCTGCTCCTCGGCAAGGCCTTCACTTTCGGCTCCCCCGAGCTGCCCGCGCCGCAGGCCACCCTGATGAAGACGGTGATCGACGGCGTGCTCTCCGGCTCGCTTCCCTGGGGACTGGTCGGCATCGGCGCGGCCTTCTCCCTCTGCGGCCTCCTCGC
>Ga0126376_10002011_pt1 | contig 11338 bp, 8 predicted proteins | sample PanSoiMetPlot_15_FD_92760 | JGI IMG/M metagenome (GOLD analysis project Ga0126376, IMG submission 92760) | Tropical forest soil microbial communities from Panama - MetaG Plot_15 | ecosystem: Environmental > Terrestrial > Soil > Tropical forest > Bulk soil | place: Panama | collected 2016-02-17
CCGATGCGGCGGATATCAAGGCGCACCGAGGCGTAGAATTTCAGCGCGTTGCCGCCGGTCGTGGTCTCTGGGCTGCCATACATCACACCAATCTTCATGCGGATTTGATTGATGAAGATCACCATGGTGTTGGAGCGGCTGATCGAGGCGGTGAGCTTGCGCAGCGCCTGGCTCATCAACCGCGCCTGCATGCCGGGCTGGCTCTCGCCCATCTCGCCCTCGAGTTCCGCACGGGGCACCAGCGCAGCCACCGAATCGACCACCATGACCTCCACCGCGCCGGAGCGCACCAGCGTGTCGCAGATTTCCAGCGCCTGCTCGCCGGTGTCGGGCTGGGAGATCAGGAGGTCGTCGATATTGACGCCGAGCTTGCGGGCATAGACCGGGTCGAGCGCATGCTCGGCGTCGATGAAAGCGCAGATGCCGCCGCGCTTCTGGGCCTCGGCGACACAGTGGAGCGCCAGCGTGGTCTTGCCCGAGGATTCCGGCCCGTAAATCTCCACCACCCGGCCGCGCGGCAGGCCGCCGATGCCAAGCGCGATATCAAGCCCGAGGGAGCCCGTCGAGATCGCCTCGATCTCGATCGCCTTGCCGGCTTTGCCGAGCCGCATGATCGAGCCCTTGCCGAACGCGCGCTCGATCTGGGACAGTGCGGCGTCAAGCGCCTTGGTTTTGTCCATTCCGCCCCCTTCGACCACACGTAGTGTGCTCTGGGCCATGCTTTCCTCCTTATGACCGGAATTCGCAGACCGGCAACACCCTTGTTGCCATCATCCACCTGTCGTCGGCCATGTTTGAAAAATGTACACGATTTGTTCTAGGTTCGCAAGATGTTCTTGCGTGGAGTGTGGGACGGCGATGCTTATGGGTCCAAGATTTTTATGGGTCCAAGATTTTTATGGAGCGTACATCGCCGGCAAACGGAACACGTCGACTTGTGCGACAGGGCGCAGCAATCTTCTCTCCGCGCGTGCGGGCGAGGGTTACGTAGGGGCTACCTCCCCGGCCCTGACTCGTGGCAAGAGCCCTCCTACCCTCCCCCCGCAACCGGGAGTGAAAGAAAGGGCGCGGTTTTTTTGGCTCCTCCGTGACAGCCTGATAAACGTCTTACCGTCGTTCCGTGAGGTCATGTGGTGAACGAACCTCTGGTCATCGCGCGTGTCTTTCATCTGGCCTCGACTCTGCTGCTGGCGGGAACCATCATGTTCCGTTGCTTTGTGGCAGCACCGGCATTCCGGGTGAAAACCGGCGGTGTCCTCGAAGACGGCCTGCGGACCCGCCTTGTGCAGATCATCTGGGCCGCGCTCGCCGTGGCGATGTTGTCGGGCGTGGCCTGGCTCATATTCGTTGCCGCGGAAATCGGCGGCTCGTCGGCTGCCGACGCAGTATCGCAAGGCCTCGCTTGGATCGTGTTGACGCAGACCGCGTTCGGCGATGCCTGGATGCTGCGCCTGGCGATGGCGTCGCTGCTGGCGGCGCTCTTGCTGCTGCCGAAGGCAAAACCCGGTTTGGCGTGGGCGACCGACATCATCTGCGCGATGTTGGCCGCCGGTCTGGCGGCGAGTCTCGCCTGGGCCGGGCATGCTGCCGCGACGGAAGGATTGGACGGCACGGTTCACCTTATCAGTGACGCGGTGCATCTCGTTGCCACGGGCGCGTGGCTCGGCGCTCTCTGGCCGCTGTCCATTCTGCTCGGCCGCGCGAGCCAAGCGGGCGATGCCGTGCCGGCCGCGATCGCGTACCAGGCGACGCGTCGGTTCTCCATCTTGGGCCTCGTCAGCGTAGCCGCCATCCTCGCGACCGGTGCGGTCAACACTTATGAGATTTTAGGAGCCTCTGCGTTCTCGATCAGTACCGACTACAACCGGCTGCTACTGGCAAAAATCGGGCTCTTCATCCCCATGCTCGCCATTGCCGCCGTCAACCGCCAACACCTTACGCCCCAGCTGACGGACGCGCGGAACCACTGGCGCGCCATGCGACAGCTCAAATGGAACAGCCGGGCCGAGGTCGGTTTGGGTCTTCTGATATTGGCGATCGTAGCGGTGCTCGGCCGCATTCCGCCGCACGTGCAGGAATAAGGGCGAATGGCAAGCGACCGCGCGATGCGGTACCATCTCGCCCCAACCGGGCGAAGTTCACGGTCTCGGTTGTAGCGGTGCCGGCATTATCGTGTCGCTCACGGCCCCGTCCTGCTTTTTCACCGCATATGTCGCACCCCCACGCGCCATCGATGTGGCGGCGTCCATGTGCGGAAACGAACCGGACGTGCCCTGCCGCTTTTGGCCCATCAATACCGCCTCGAGACGATTACGCACGCCGAGTTTTTGCATGATGTGGGTCATATAGTGCTTGACGGTTTTTTCTCTCAGGTTGAGCGCCCTAGCAATCTCCTTGTTGGTCAGGCCCTTGCTCACCTGGGCAAGGATGATTTCTTCGCGGCCCGATAACCCCTCGGAACTGTCGCCTGCCTCCCAGGCCGGCGGAGGCATCTCCGACAACAGGCGGGTGGCCAGCGACGGCGTCACATAGAAATCTCCCGCATAGACGCGTTGCACGGCACGAATGATCTCCTGTCCGGTGCAGCCCTTTAAAAGATAGCCGTGCACGCCGACCTGCAACATCGCAGCGACGTCACTGTCGCAGTCGGAGGCGGTCAATATGACGATGCGGACGCTCGGATGCTCGCGCACGATCCTCGCGGCCGCCGCGAGGCCATCATCGGGCAGCTTGAGATCGAGCAGCAGCACGTCTGGCAAAAACTGTTGAGTAATATTGATGGCATCGACGGCACTGCTGCCGTCAGCCACCATGTCGACGCCTGGGGTTCTCGCCAGCAATTTCGCGACGCCTTCGCGAAACAAGGGATGGTCGTCGACAATGGCCGCTCGGATCGGATTCGTCATGTGGTGCGCAACTGAAGGTCGATCCGAAGAAACTCGGAAACCATAATTTAGGCAACCACTTATGTGTCATCTATTTGACAAAAACATGGCGGTCGACAAAATATTTCATTCATTACCTCTTGCCTCGCAATTCATCGGCTTCTCACAAATCGTGTCAAAGAAAAGTCGATGGCGGCGGGGTATCTCGGATCAGGCATCTTTCGGTTGAGTGTCCGCGACTTGATATGACGGGCGCAGCGTGCGCGAACCCGGCGGCCTTTTATGTCACAACTTCGATCTTTTCGGCGCTGTATCGCGGATTTCGCCATAATCATGGCCGGACCCGGCCCGCAGTCACAGCCGTTGGGGCGTCGCGTGCATCCGCAGCAATGTGACGGAGCGCGGAGCACCAAGGAAGCTTCGGCCTAGCTGACGCCAAGCATCGCTCCATTCAGGCGGTCCATCTCAATGAAGCGTCGCAGAAAGGCCTCTTCGTCCGGCGCGCCTCCAGCGAAGGGGTGGGGAAGGAGCAGCAGCCGCCGCCTTGTCGCCCCCTAAACGCTGTGTCATAGGAGGCGGCCGGCCGGTTACCGGCGAGATGAGGACCCCTATGCCGGATACCGCGGGGCTCATGGCAGGCAAGCGCGGCCTGATCCTGGGCGTTGCCAATAACAGATCGATCGCCTGGGGCATCGCGCAATCGACGCGGGCGCATGGGGCGGAACTCGCCCTCACCTATCAGGGCGACGCGCTGAAGAAACGGGTCGAGCCGTTGGCCGCGGCGGTGGGCGGAATGGTGGTCGGCCATTGCGACGTGACGGACCCAGCCTCGATTGATGCCGTGTTTGCGACGACGGCGGCCAAATGGGGCGCGATCGACTTCGTCGTTCACGCCATCGCGTTTTCCGACCGCACCCAGCTCGATGGCCGCTACATCGAGACGACCCAGGACAACTTCGTCAACACCATGCTGATCAGCTGCTACTCGTTCACCGCGATCGCCCAGCGCGCCGAGAAGCTGATGCCCCACGGCGGCGCCATGCTCACGCTCACATATTATGGCGCTGAGAAATGGATGCCGCACTATAACGTGATGGGCATCGCCAAGGCCGGGCTTGAGGCGTCGGTGCGGTATCTTGCGGCCGATCTCGGCACCCGGAAAATTCGCGTCAACGCAATTTCGGCGGGGCCGATCAAGACGCTGGCCGCTTCCGGCATCGGCGATTTCCGCTACATCCTGGCATGGAACGAGCATAATTCGCCGCTGCGGCGCAACATCACGGCCGAGGAGGTCGGGGACACCGCTGTGTATCTCTTGTCCGATCTATCGCGCGGCGTCACCGGTGAAATCCACCATGTGGATGCGGGCTATCACATCGTCGGCATGAAGCATCCTGACGCGCCTGATATTACGGTCGGTCACAATTGAGCGCCCGCCGCGGCTGGTGGCGGTGAATTCGCCCCTCTTCTACTTCGTTCGCCACGGCGAGACGGATTGGAACGCCGAGCGGCGCCTGCAGGGTCAGCTCGACCTTCCGCTCAACGACGCTGGACGCCGGCAGTCGGCGCAATGCGGTCGCACACTGCGTGGCCTCGTCGCGGCCCGGCGTAAGGCGCCCGCCGAGTTCGCCTTCGTCTCCAGCCCGCTGTCGCGCGCCCGCGAGACGATGGAGATCCTGCGTGGCGTGCTCGGACTGCCGCGCGAGGGTTACGCCGTCGAGCCTCGCCTTGCCGAACTGTCATTCGGCCGGTGGGAGGGACTGACCTACCCGGAGGTGCGGGCGCTGGACAGCGCGGCGCTGGCGGTGCGCGAGCTCGACCGATGGAATTTTGTCACGCCGGAGGGCGAGAGCTATGCGCAGCTTCTCGTGCGGGTGCGGGAGTGGCGCGCGGGCGTGGCCGGCGACATCATCGTGGCAGCCCACGGCGGGGTCGCCCGCACGTTGATGGTGCTGTTCGGCGTCCGCACGCCGGAGGATGCGCCCCAGGGCGACGTACCCCAGGGGGTGGTGTACGAGTTCGGCCTCGGCGTAATGAAGTTGCACGGTTGATGGCAGTGTCAGAACGCCGGGAGTGTGGCCGGCACTGCGGAGTTAATGGTCAATGCTGGAATGGTGCATGAGACTGCATTCAGTCATAAGAGCGGATTTGTCCTTTGCCGGCGTTGCAGCGCTGATTCTGCTGCCCGCATCACGCGGAACAAAACGTTTACATTTCACCCATCGGTGACATCGATTCTGACATACGTTGCAAGCCCAACCCGCAACAAAACTCCGCGACCCAGGCGAGAGAAGAGCCGGCTTGCCTCGAACAATTCAAGGACGTCGTGACACGCAAGGGTGACAATCTCACGTTCAGGTCGGAAAATGGGAAGACGACGGTCATCAAAAGCGACACCGAGGCGTGTCGACAGATTCCCATCGGCCCGTGCATTGTCTATGAGCGAGTGGGCTATATGGCGATTTCTCGAGAGTTCGCTTTGCGATAGGAATACTACGAGTCGGTGTTGTGCGGTTGGTGAGTCGGCGAACCGGGGTAGTGACGAAGTTGGAGGTTATCCGCGTCTCTCGCCCAACGGAAAGCGATTCGTCGCTGTATCCGCAAGCGACGCCGGGGAAATCGACAATCGCATATCAATCTTCTCAGCGACCCGATCCGCCGAGGCTTGAATGGAGATTTCCTCGGCCGAAGGAATACGAGGAATACTCGTTCGACGGTTGGGATGGTGAGGATCGTATCAAGCTGCATACGATTACCAAACCCTTGATCGATACGGACGTCAGACGCACGACCCGAGGATGGGTACTACGGACAGCTTAGTTCGGGCACCGCGGCGCCGCCTTAAATCCAAGGCTTCTAGCGCTGCGTTTTCCGCCTTCAAATCCGCGTCGAAAGGGCCCTTGCCGCGCGTTAGGCGTGCCGCGCGGCTGGGCTTCATGTTTTTCAAGGTGCCTTCGTGCGATCCACGGCCCCTCCCCGCAGGTACACGGCAGCAATGCGCCGCGTGTTGGTGATGTCGTCGAGCGGATTGGCGTCGAGCACGATGAAGTCGGCGCTCTTGCCGGTTTCCAAAGTCCCGGCGTCGGACATGCGCAGGAACTCGGCCGCGTTCCTGGTCGACGCCACGATGACCTGCGCCGGCGTCATGCCGGCAGCAACCATGTCGGCCATCTCCACATGTGGCGCCCATGGCGTGTTGCCGTCGGTGCCGAGGACGATACGCACGCCCGCGGCGCTCAGCTTTGCAAGATTGCGCGCCTGTATCCCGTAGAACTCCTGCGCCTTCGGCCGGTCGGTGTTGGCTTGCTCGACTCGCTGCATCTCGGCGGCGGGAAGGCTTGCGCGCAGCCAGGACACATCGGTCTTGACGCCACGGTCGGGCAGGTTCGGATTGACCACGAGATTCGGGTGCTGTTTCACCAGGGTCATGAATTCGTCGTCAACGTCGCGGTCGCGAACGCTGTGGGCGAATGCGTCGACGCCGGCGCGCAGCAGGCCCTTGGCATCTTCGAGGTTGAAGATATGAGCGGTGACGCGCAGCCCATCCTTGTGTGCCTCGTCGATCACGGCCCCATACAGCGCCGGCGTCATCTTGGCATATTTGCCGTCGCGGTCGTCCACCCAGACCTTGACGATGTCGACCTTTCGCGCCGCGAGTTCCTGCACCGCTTTGCGGCCTTCCTGTTCGCTGTTGATCCAGAACGGCGCCGTGGTGCGCCCCACCTCAGGCCGCGTGATCCCGCGCCACGCGGTGAACACCCGCGCCATGCCGGGCATAGTCTCCCCGCGCATCTGCAGGTCGACGTCGGTGTCGGAGGTGCCCATGCTCATGGCAGCGCTCACGCCATAATAGGCGCGCCGTTTCAGGTCTCGCGTGAGCCTTTCACGGGTCTGGCTGAGATGGGTGTGGGTATCGATGAGCGTCGGCATGATGGTCTTGCCGGCGAGGTTCACGATCGTGGCGCCTTGCGGTACGCGGACGTCGACGGCAGCGCCGGCCTGGGCGATCTTGGTGCCTTCGACCAGCAGCGTTCCATTCTCGATCGAGGGGCGTCCATCGCCCATGATGATCCGCGCGCCTTCGAACGCGGTGACGGCGGGCGCTTGGGCGCGCGCCGGAACGGATGATCCACCAAAGGCCGCAAGCATAAGGGCTGCGGTCAAAGCGACTGCACTCACTCCGCGCATCAAAACCTCCCCGGCAGAAATGAACCTACACAGTATAGCGCTTGTCTAGGGTGAGGCGGAAGCGTCGTGGGGCGGACTCGCGAAGCCTATTCCGCCAAACCGGTATTGCGGCGCAATACGCTGCGCTACTGCCCCGCGTCGTGCAGCTCAGCGGGCGTCCGCGGGCGATGCGCTGGCGTTGACGCGGTTTCAGTGGTCGTAGGCTCCAAGCTGGCGAAGCTGACTGCGATAGCTCGTCCAACATATGTCGTTGCCGGACAGGTCGACGCCGGTCGTCGCCTCAAGGTTGGCGGCGAGCCCGATGATGCCAGCGGCGAGTGCCAAAGTCTCAGCACACTCAATCTTCCTGGCGCGAATGGCCTTGGGGGTGAAGTCGATGGCGTTCAGATGCCCGACAGCGAGGATGAGGAGTCTGCCTGACAGGACGGTTTCGAGTGAGCCAATCCAGTTGGTGGCGATCGTCCGATAGCGAGGCCGTGCCGCGTCGGCGTACTTTTCGTCGAGCAACACACTCTCGCGTGGCCAGGCAGCGGCGGCCATCCCAGCGAGCCATTCGCCGGCCTGCACGGTGCCGCCTCCGAGCGCGCCGAACCTTGCCTTCAGCGTTCTGATTTCGGCGGGTTCTGCCTGTCCCTCCATGAAAAGAATGCCGATCGAGGCAATGGCCGACAGTGGATTGAGGTCGTCGCAGCCGACTGCACGGAACTCCGCCAGATTGAAATCGGTTTGCGGATACCTTGGGAACGTCTTATCGCCGGAGAGCCAGAGGTCAGACACAACCCTTAGCTTGTTGGCTTCGCGGGCCAGCTCAACCGCGCGCTCGTATTTATGGACTGTGTAGTAGCGCTCGTGCTCACGATGATAGATGGCGATGTTGTCGAGCGCCGCAATGTGCGAAAGGTTCGGCGCGCCGGTCGGAGCATCGGTTGACGCGTTCGATTGTCCAGGTTCAGCCGCAGGCACATCGATCGCCGTGCCTCGGAGTGGCAGCATACGGGTCAGCGCCTGGATGAGCATTTCCGTGGCCAGATCGCGCAATGCGGTCCTAATCTCCCGCGCCGTGACAGGCATCCTATCAGCGTCGGCAAGGGCGCGGGCAGCTGGCCTCATGCAAGCCGCGGCCGACAGGGCAGAGGCGCCGTGCCTCACTTGGTCGAAAGTCGAACTCTGCACGAGCAGCCGATTGCCATGCTCCGTCAGACCCTCGGCCGCCAGCGCGCACCAAACCGCAAGCTCGGCCGCCGAATCGGCGGGCCGCAGGTTGCGCAAGAACTGCAGGGTGGTGGCCGCATCATCCATCGAAATCTTGGAAAAGGCATGGGTCACGAGCTGAGCTCCTTTGAAACGGCCGGTCAGCGCAGTGGGCCGGAACAGCGAACCCTATTCCGCCGCCGGATTGTTGGGGCGCAATGCGCCACGCCAGTGGGCCTACACTATGCGTTGTCGCGCCAAGGATTGAGAACCGGAACACGCGCCTTTTTGAAGTTGCCGGTGTCGCGCGAGATGACCGTCAGGCCGTAATGAAGCGCCGTCGCGGCGATGATGAGATCGGGTTGCGAATAGGTGTGACCGGCCTTGCGTCCGTCCGCGACCAGGAGACGCCATTTCAACATTACGTCCTCACTCACCGCGAGAACGCGCTGCTCGAACATGGGCCGCACATTGTGACTCAGCCAGTCACTGAGTTCTGCACGGCGCGCTGGATCGGCGACGCATTCGATGCCGAAGCGGATTTCCGCAAACGTGACGGTGCTGACGAAGAGCAAATCGAGAGGTTTGGATGCGATGAAGCTGACGACCTTCGATTCCGGCTTTGGGCGTCTCAGCTCGGAAAGAATATTCGTGTCGAGCAACCAGCCCGTCAAAGTTTGACACCGCGCACCGGAAGCCGTTCGCGCTTCGGCTCAATATCAACATCCCGATGAGGCGATCCTTGCAAGGCGGCAATCAAAGCTGCGCCGGTGCGATCACCCTTAAGGCGGCGAAACTCCTCCGCTGCGACGACAACAACCTCGTCGCGTCCGTGCACCGTGACGTGCTGCGGCCCCTCGCCGCGAGCACGTCGCACCAGTTCGCTAAACCGTGCCTTGGCGTCCTGAAGAGACCAGTGGCCCGACGGACGCGGGGACTTCTTTGACGGGGCCGCTTTTACGATTCTAGTCATACTGACTAGATTATGGTCAATGCTCCTTGTGTCAAGCGCCGCGCAGAGTGGCGCAATACCACGCCTATTCCGCCGGCTGGCTTATGCGGGCGCAGGACCCTTTCGATATTGGCCCTCGGCCGGCGTCTGATTTGACCCCGCCCGCGGCGCGGGCTACCAAGCCGGCCGGCAGGCTAACCTCATGTCTTACAACACCTTCGGCCATCTGTTCCGCGTCACCACCTTTGGCGAGAGCCACGGCGCTGCGATCGGTTGCGTGGTCGACGGCTGCCCGCCGAAGATTCCGCTCAAGGTTGCCGACATCCAGCATGATCTCGACCGCCGTCGCCCCGGCCAGTCGCGCTTTACCACCCAGCGCCGCGAACCTGACGAGGTGAAGATACTTTCGGGCGTGATCACGGACGACGCGACCGGCCTCGAGGTGACGACCGGAACTCCGATCGCGCTGATGATCGAGAACGTCGACCAGCGCTCAAAGGACTATTCCGAGATCCGCGATCTCTACCGCCCCGGCCATGCAGACTATACCTACGATGCCAAATACGGTCTGCGTGACTACCGGGGCGGCGGGCGTTCCTCGGCGCGCGAGACCGCGGCGCGGGTGGCCGCCGGTGCGGTGGCGCGAAAGATCGTGCCCGGCATGACAGTTCGGGGCGCGCTCGTCGCCATGGGGCCGCATCACATCGACCGCGCCAGATGGGATTGGGAAGAGGTTTCGCGTAACCCGTTCTTCTGTCCGGACGCCGCGATGGCGGAGTTCTTCGAGACTTACCTCGACGGCATCCGCCGCCAGGGCTCCTCGATCGGCGCCATCATCGAGGTGGTCGCCGAGGGCGTGCCGGCGGGCCTTGGGGCGCCGATCTATGCCAAACTCGACAGCGACCTCGCAGCCGTCCTGATGGGCATCAATGCCGTGAAGGGTGTTGAGATCGGCGCCGGCTTTGCGGCCGCTGCCTTGTCCGGCGAGGAGAACGCGGATGAAATGCGAATGGGTAACGATGGCAAGCCGCGTTTTCTGTCCAACAATGCAGGTGGCATTTTGGGCGGCATCTCCACCGGCCAGCCGATCGTGGCACGGTTCGCGGTCAAGCCGACCTCGTCGATCCTGACGCCGCGCCGTACCCTCGACCGTTACGGCCGCGAAACCGAGATCACCACCAAGGGCCGCCACGACCCCTGCGTCGGCATCCGGGCGGTGCCGGTCGGCGAGGCAATGGTGGCGTGCGCGCTCGCCGATCACTATCTGCGCCACCGCGGGCAGGTGGGTGACAGCCCGAAATGGCCGTTCGAGAGGGCATAGATGACAACGCGTGAATCTCAACTGCTCGTGGAGGAGGTCGCCGCCGCCTTCGGGCGGGGCGAGATCGTCGTTGTGGCCGACGACGATGATCGCGAGAACGAGGGTGATCTGTTCGTTGCCGCCTCCCTGTGCACACCCGAGAAGATGGCCTTCATCATCCGCCACACGTCCGGCCTCGTGTGCGCGCCGCTGTCGGCGGAGGAGGCCAAGCGGCTGCATCTCGATCCCATGGTGGCGCTGAACGATGCACCGCTCGGTACCGCCTTCACGGTCACCGTCGACGTACGCCATGGGCTCACCACCGGGATTTCGGCGGAGGAGCGCACCAACACGGTGCGAGCGCTTGCCAATCCCAACAGCGGCGCTACTGACTTCGTCCGCCCCGGCCACGTGCTTCCGTTGCTTGCGCGCGAGGGCGGGGTGCTGATGCGCTCGGGCCATACCGAGGCATGCATCGATCTGTGCCGGCTCGCTGGCTTGCCGTTGGTCGGCGTGCTGGCGGAGCTTATGAACGACGATGGCACGGTGATGCGCGGCGCCGAGGTGAAACGATTCGCGGAGGCGCACGGCCTCAAGCACATCACCATCGCGGATGTCATCGCCTACCGGCAGATGCGGGAAAAGCTCGTCAAACGCGTGAGCGAATTCCCGGTCTCGACCGAGATCGGCACGCTCAAAGGCTATGCCTATGTGACGCCGTTCGACGAGGTGTACCACCTGGCGCTGGTGCACGGCCGCATCGGCGATGGCCGCGACGTGCCGACCAGGCTGCACCGCGCCAATATCCTGCGCGATGTTTTC
>Ga0126376_10002014_pt1 | contig 11330 bp, 8 predicted proteins | sample PanSoiMetPlot_15_FD_92760 | JGI IMG/M metagenome (GOLD analysis project Ga0126376, IMG submission 92760) | Tropical forest soil microbial communities from Panama - MetaG Plot_15 | ecosystem: Environmental > Terrestrial > Soil > Tropical forest > Bulk soil | place: Panama | collected 2016-02-17
GGCGAGCGCTTCTGCGCCTACAACGATGTGGCCGCCGCCATCGCCGAATTGCGCTCGCGCGGCGTCGGCTGCCGAGTCCTCGTGGTGGACCTCGATGTGCATGACGGCGACGGCACGCGCTCGATCTTCGCCGGCGATCCCAGCGTCTATACCTTCTCGATCCACAATCAGACGTCGGCGAGCGTGGACCCGGAAACCGCCACCGCGATCGAGCTCGGGCACGGCGTCGGCGACGAGGTTTACCTGGAAGCCGTGCGCACGCACCTGCCGCCGGTTCTCGAACGCTTCCACCCGGAGCTGGTCTTCTATCTCGCGGGGTCCGATCCGGCGGCCGACGATCAGATCGGCGACTGGAAGATCACCGCCGCGGCGATGCTCGCGCGCGACCGGTTCGTCCTCTCCTGCATCCGCGCCGAGAAGCGCTGGCTGCCGCTGGTGATCGTGCTCGCCGGCGGTTATGGCTTCAACGCCTGGCGGTACAGTGCGCGCTTTCTCTCCACGCTTCTCAATCGCGGGCGGGAGGTGGAGCCGCCGAGCACGGAGGAGCTGCTGCTGGCGCGCTACCGCACCATGGCCCGCGGCTTCGAGGAGCACGAGCTCACCGGCGAGGCGCCGCGCGACGACTGGGGGCTCTCCGAGGACGACGTCGCCTCGGCGCTCGGCGGTCCGCGCCGGCCGCGGCGGTTCCTCGGCTTCTACTCCGCGCACGGCCTGGAGCTGGCCCTGGAGCGCGCCGGCCTGCTCGACCGGGTGCGCAATCTCGGCTTCGAGCCCGGGCTGGAGATGGATCTCGACAATCCGGCGGGCGACACCGTGCGCATGTACGGCGACCGCCGGCGCCGGGAGCTGCTCATCGAGCTGCGGCTGCAGATCGACCGCCGCACCGTACCCGGCCTGGCGCTCCTGCGCATCGAGTGGCTGCTGCTGCAGAACCCGCGCGCCAAGTTCACCGACGAGCGTCCCCAACTGCCGGGGCAGAATCACCCCGGCCTCGGCACCCTGCGGGAGATCATCGCGCTGCTCGTCCTCGCCTGCGACCGTCTGCAGCTCGACGGCCTCGTGGTGGTGCCCTCGCACTATCACGTCGCGGTGAAGAGCCGGAAGGCCCTGCGGTTCCTCGAGCCCGCGACCGAGGGGTTGTACCGTAGCCTGCAAGCGGCGCTGCGCCACCTCTCGCTCGCCGCGGCCACGGACGCTCTCTCCGCCGGCCGGGTGGTGGACGCCCGCACCGGTACGCCCTTCGCCTGGTCGCCGGCCCCGATGGTATTTCCGGTCAGCGGGCGGTTTCGCGCGATTCTGGAAGGCGAGCCGTACGAATCCGCGGCGGCCGCGGCCGAGGCGCGCCACGCGTTTGAGCTGCGAAAGCCCGATCTGACAGAGTAGGCGCTCATGTCCCGCATGGTCAGCCTCCCGCTGTGGCTGGCGGTGGTGGTGTTCGTGCTCGCCGCCTGGGCGGCCCTGGACCGGCTGCTGGTGCCCGGCGTGCGCTGGTATCTGCGTCGGCGGGTGCAGCGCGTCATCGACGAACTCAACACCCGGCTGCGGCTGCAGATCCCGCCCTTCCACCGCACCCGCCGGCAGGTGCTGATCGATCGGCTGGTCTATGACCCGAAGGTGGTGCAGGCGGTGGACGAGCAGGCGCGCGAGCAGAGCGTGCCGCGCGCCGTGCTGGCCGGGCGGGTGAATCGCTACGCCCGCGAGATCGTGCCGGCCTTCAACGCCTACTTCTACTTCCGCATCGGCTACTGGCTCTCGAAGCGGGTGGCGCGGCTGCTGTATCGCGTGCGGCTGGGCTTCTCCGACGAGGAGGGCCTTGCCGGCGTGGCCTCGGGCTCGACGGTGGTCTTCCTCATGAACCATCGCAGCAATATGGACTACATCCTCGTGGCCTATCTCGCGGCGGATCAGACCGCGCTTTCCTACGCCGTGGGCGAATGGGCGCGGATCTGGCCGCTGCAGACCCTCATCCGCTCGACCGGCGCCTATTTCGTGCGCCGGAGCTCCGGCGACCCGCTCTACCGCCGGGTGCTCGAGCGCTACATCTACATGGCGACCTCCGCCGGCGTGCCGCAGGCCGTCTACCCCGAAGGCGGCCTGTCGCGCGACGGCCGGCTGCGGCCGCCCAAGCTCGGCATCCTCGACTACATGCTGCGCTCCTTCGATCCGCACCTCGGCGAGCGCGATCTCGTGTTCATCCCGGTGGGGATCAACTACGACCGCGTGCTGGAGGACCGCACCCTGCTGCTGGATCTCGATCCGGACCGCCGGCGGCGCGGTCCGCTCTTCGCCGCGGCCACCACTCTGCGTTTCGTGCTGCGCAATGTCGGCCTCGCGCTGCGCAGCCGTTGGCACCGCTTCGGTTACGCGTGCGTGAACTTCGGCAGCCCGATCTCCATGCGGCAGTACCTCGGCGAGCGCGGGCTCGATCTTCGCCCGCTCTCGCGTGAGGAACGCTCCGAGCATCTGCAACGCCTGGGCGCCGAGCTGATGGCGGCGATCGGCGGGGTCATCCCGGCGCTGCCGGTGCCGCTCGTCGCGACCGTGCTCGTGCAGGCCGGAGAGCCGCTCTCCGAGCTGGAGCTCAAGGCCCGGACCTACCGCCTGATCACCGAGCTGGAGACCGCCGGCGCCCATGTCTACATCCCCCGCCGCGACCAGGACTACGCCATCGTCGCCGGCCTGCGGATGCTCACGCTGCGTCATCTGGTGGAGGAGAGGGACGGCCTCTACGCCGCCAGCCCCCAGGAGATGACCCTGCTGCGGTATTACGCCAACTCGATCGGGCACCTGGCAGCGCCTCAGCCTCCTACCCAGATCCTCGCCGGTTCGTAGCAGCGAGCCTACTTTGCGGCGGCGACTTCGTCGCCGTTGACCCTGCATAGGATTCGTGCGACGCTTTATGCATGAGAACGACGATCGAGATCGACCGTGATCTCCTCGAAGAAGCAGTGCGGGTCACCGGTGCGCCCACTAAATCGGTCGCCGTTCGGCTGGGTCTGAAAGCGCTGGTGGACGAGGCGGCCCGCAGGCGGTTGGCGGCGCTGCGTGGGAAGGTGCCCGAGGTCGAGGTCGCTTCGCGGCGGCGGCTTCCGATCCGGGATGGCGCACAGTGATCCTGGTCGACACTTCTGTATGGGTCGACTTCTTTCGCGGTGCAGAACGCGCAGCGGATCTCGCCGAGCACCTCGAATCCAATCTGGTCTTGCTTCATCCCTGGGTCCTCGGGGAGCTCGTCTTGGGCGGTCTCGGCCCGCGACGGGAATCAGTGATCGCGGATCTGAAGCGGCTTCCTGTACCGCCACTTGTGCCAGATGAAGAGGTGTTGGAGTTGATCCTGGTGCGCCGGCTCATCGGCCGGGGGATCGGCTGGGTCGACGTTCACCTGCTGGCAACTGCACTGGTGGCTGGATGCGAACTCTGGACGTTCGATGGGCACCTTGGAGCAGTGGCTCGGGATCTCGGTGCGGTCTCGGTACACGGGCAGCCGCTGCAGTAGGCTGGAACCTATCCCGGAGGGTTCCGGGAGGCCGCCGAGAAGCTTCGGGCGGTGATCGAAGCGCCGCCATCAAACTTGACGTCGGACGTCGAACAACTGCGACTTGGGCAAGCGTCGAGTGGCACCGCTGACCTCAGGGTTCGGCGCTTAGTTAGACCAGGGGCCGGCGTGCCGGCCCCATCCCATTGCTTCTCCTCAGTTTGGAAACTCGCGAGAGCTGCTTTTCTTATCCTTATCGCGCACTTCCAAGAAGAAGGAATTGGGGCCGATTTGGGCACCGGCTCTCAGATCACCTTTTCGGCGCAGAGCAACCATAATTAGACGATAAAAGAGAAAAAGCGCAACTACAGTCACTATGGCGGGCACTACGGCTGTAAAAGTATCCATACCGGCTACCTACGAGCCTCTGTAGTTGCAGAAAGCTCCGAGATCTTCTCAGCGAGTTCATTCGCAAGCTCAGCTTTCTTCTGAAGGTCCTCAGCGACTTTGTTCGACTCCTTTACGAGCTGTTGGAGCAAATCTGGAATGTAGTCTAGTGCTTCGATTCGCATCGAGCGCGGCGCGTCGTTGAAAAGCCATGCCTCGTAATCATCCGCCTCATCAAAGGTGTTTCCTGAATTTGCAGAAAGTGCCAGACCCCATTTACCACCCACTTTGGCGTAACCGATACGGCGATAAGAGTAGTTGCCGTCGGAATCGGGATTTTCGGAGCCGCGATAGGCATACCATGCGGAGACACCGAGGTTCAGCTTTTTCAGCGCAGCATCGATGGGACGTATTGCCTTTGCTAGTTCGTCGGAACCAGAGTTGAGGCGCGCCGAAGAGTCGGCAAGCTCTTTAAACAAAGATGCTGAAATGCGTTCAGAGGGGGGGACAGCGCGCTTGATCGCCATCGGTAGTAATCTCCCATACCCGACAAGGCCTGGTCTGTAATCGCCGCGCCTATACGCGACGGAGTCGACATTCCGACTTCCACCGGCGCTGGCCCTAGCCAGCAGTCGACATCAAAATGAACGCTATCACAGCCACCTACTGGACGCAAGCGGATCGGATGACCGGGGATCACCCTCAAAGTTCCGAAACGCTGGATCTCGGTTTCGTGTCCGCAAAGCGAGGAAAGGATGGGCTTTCAGCTACACGGCCAGGGGCGCGGGGCTGATCCGGGGCTGGAATCCAGGGGGTGGTGCCAAATCCGGTTCGGAGAGCGCCACCGCTTGGACTCGGAACCGGATACCGCGACGGCGAGGGGGTATGCTGGGCGCGTGAGACAAGAGGGAAGGCCGAAGATGGAGTCTCCGTCCAGCTTGAGCGCCAGCACCTGCTCGTCCGATTTTGGCTGCAATCGCCAGCAGAAGTGTGTCTCCCGATGGGCCCCTTCAGGCGGCAGAGACCCGCGGAGCGTTATCTGGCGGGAATGCTTCGGCGCCAGCAGCGAGGCGCTCGACTCGGCGAGCCCGACGCCCAGCCCTGAGACGTCCATGTAGCCTCGGCTCAGCGGGGGCGTGTTCGCGCACGCCTCCGTCCCGAAGGGGGCGGCCACGACTGACCGCGCCTACATAAGCAGGCGAGAGGCCTACCAAAGAAGTTCCAGGCGTTCAGCTCCGCCTCCTACGCGTTCAGCTCGGCCTGCTATGCCTTCAGGTCGGCGTGCTACGCGTTCAGCTCGGCCCTATACGCGTACAAAAAGATTTGCAGGCTTGCAGCAAGCCGTCGTACGTCTTCAGGGTCTCCCCGTAAGCGTGCAGAGTCTCCCGGAACGGATCTGCCTCGGCGGGCCACGCCTGCCAAAAAATTTGTAAGCGTCCAGCTCGGCGTGGTAAGCCTTCAGGTCGGCGCGGTAAGCCTTCGGCTCGGCGCCGTACGCGTGCAGAAAAACTTTCAGGCGTGCCAATCGGAGTTGTAGGGATGCAGGGCCCCGTTGCATGCGTGCGGGCTGAAGCGATACGGGTAAAATTTTTCTGGTACGCCTAACAGAAGAGGTTGTACGCGTACCACGAGGCTCTGCACGCGTTCCGCCCGGCCCTGTACGCTTGCGGCGAGGAGCGATACCGGTAAAGTTTTTTTGGCAGGCCTACCAAAAAAAGTTGTACGCGTGCGGGAAGGACCTGTATGCGTACGGCGCCGAGCTGAACGCGTACCACGTCGAGCCAAACGCCTAAAATTTCTTTGGCAGGCGTACAGGGTGACCCGATAGGCGTACGGGATGGCCCGATAGGCTTACGGCGCCGACCCATATGGATGCAACGGGAAGTTGTACGCCTGCAAAAAAAGTTGCACCCCTTCCACGCGACGCTGGATCGGTCCAAGACGCCTCTGAACCGCTACCAGTGCGTTGGCGGGGCTTTCACCTCCGCCCGTGCCTCTCCGCCGGCCGGCGGGTGCTACGCCTCCCGGCCCTGCGGTAAACTCCTGAGGCCACTGTCCGTATCAAAGCATCATGAGGCGATCTCAAGGCGCCGTCGAGCGCCTGCACGATTTCGTCCGCGAGTACACGGACGGCCTGAACCCGCGCGACGTGCGGCGGCTGTTCGACCGCGACGCCGCGCGCGCCTACGCCGTGCTCACCCGCGAGCACAGCGCCGAGCCCGAGCCCAAAAAGGGGCTCAAGCGGGTCCTCTTCCGGGCGAAGCTCGCCTTCCTCGGCCTCTCCTACAAGCTCACGCCGCCGCGCCGCCTGCTCTTCGCCGTCTCGCTTCTCGCCTTCATCTTCGGTTTGGGCAGCGGCGCCAACGTCCTCTACTCGAAGGGCGGGACCAGGATCACCCTCGAGTTCTCTCCCTTCTGGTTCGCCATCAGCGTCGGCTGCCTCGTCTTCCTGCTCGCCCTCGAATTGGTGGATCGCGTGCGTGTGCGCGACGAGCTGGAGGTGGCGCGCGAGCTGCAGAACGATCTGCTGCCGCACGAGCTGCCCGCGCTTCCCGGTTATCTCTTCGCGCACTCCTACCGCACCGCCAACGAGGTGGGCGGCGATTACTACGATCTGACCCTGCTGCCGGACGGCCGTCTCTCGCTGATGATGGGCGACGCCAGCGGCCACGGCATGGCCGCCGGCCTGGTGATGGCCATCGCCAACGCCACGCTGAAGACGGCGCTCGATCTCGATCCCAGCCCCGAGCGCGTGCTGGCCCTGCTCAACCGCACCCTCTGCCGCACCGGCACGAAGCGGACGTTCATGAGCGTGTTCTACGCCGTCCTGACTCCTGAGACTGGCGAGCTGGAGTACGTCTGCGCCGGCCATCCCTTCCCGCTACTGCGGCGGGCGGGTGGCGCGATCGAAGAGCTGGGCTGCGGCGGCTTTCCGCTGGGCATCCGCGAGCCCTTGGACGTCGTCCGCCGGAGCGTGACGCTGCAGCCGGGAGATCTCCTTCTGGTCTATACGGACGGCCTGCCCGAGGCCGTGGACGCCACCGGCAAGACGGCGTTCGGCTACGAAAGGATCCAGGCCGCGCTGGGGCTCGGCGGCACCCCCCAAGCCGTGCATGACGGCATCCTCCGCAGCTTCGATCGCCATGTAGGCGAGGAGACACTGCTGGACGATTTGACTCTGGTCGTCGTCGCGCGCCTGCCGCCGCTGCCCCGAACCCTCACCCCTGGCCCCTCTCCCGCCCCCTCCCTGCCCACCTCACCGGGAGAGGGGTAAAGGCTCTTAGAGCAACCGTTTGATCCACCGCTTGAGGCTGAATCGCGGTCCGACGCCCGCGGCCTTCGCTGTTTCTCGCGAAACGCCGAGCTCCGCGAGCAGCGCCTTCGTCTGCTCTCCCAGCTTCGGAACGTGGGCTCCGGACCTCGGCCGCTCGCCGTCCAGCCGCACCGGAAAAGCCAGACGGGGGAGCCGCTCGGGTCCGTCGTCGAGGAGCGCCCGCGCCGCCACCTGCGGGTGCGCCCGCGCTTCGGCCGCCGAGAGGACCGGCTCGGCGGGGACGTCCTCGCGATGGGCGAGCTGCATCCACTCTGCGAGCGTCCGGCCGCGGATGAGCTCCTCCACCTGCCGGCGGGCGCGCGGCGAGGAGCTGTACTGGCGCCGGATCAGATCCTCGCGGCCGGCGGCGAGGCAGAAGCGCCGCCAGAAATGAGGCTCCAGCGCGGCGAGCGCCAGCAGCCGGCCGTCCGCCGTCTCATAGAGGTTGTAGCAGGGCAGGGCGCCGGTGAGGGGCAGCCTCTGGCCCACGGCTTTGTTCCCCTCCGCCTCCAACGCCCAGCCGACGAGGTTGGCATGAATGCCGGCGTCGAACAGCGAGGCGTCGATGTGCCGCCCCTCTCCCGTCCGCTGCCGCTCCAGCAGGGCCGCAAGGATCGCCGTCACGGCGCTCCAGGCGCCGATCTGGTCCGCCACCGGCACGGCCGGCATGGCCGCCGTCGCGGCGAGCGAGCCCGCGACGGCCTGGTAGGTGAGGTCGTGGCCCGCCCGCGCTGCGTACGGTCCGTCCTGCCCCCATCCCGTGAGCGAGCAGACGACCAGCCTCGGGAATCGCGCCCGCAGCTCCTCAGGAGCCAGACCGAAGCGTGCCAGTGTGCCTGGACGAAAACCCTCCAGCAGCACGTCGGCCCGCGCGAGCAGGCGATCCAGCACTTGGCGTGCGGCGGGCTGCTTGAGGTCGAGCGCGAGGCTCTCGACGCCGGCGAGCAGGATGGCGGCGAGCGCGCCCACGCCCTCGCGCACCGGCGGCGACATCCGGATGGGATCGCCGAGGGTCGGTTCCTCGACCTTCACCACCCGCGCGCCGAGGTCCGCCAGCAGCCGGGCCGCGAGCGGACCGGGAAGCAGACGGGAGAGATCGACGACGAGAAGACCGGAAAGGGGAGAAGCCAATCGCCTACTCGCGCTCGACGACCATCGCGAACCCGACGCCGCCGGCGGCGCAGACGGTAACCAAGCCGAGGTTCCCGCCGCGGCGGCGCAGCTCGTAAAGGAGCTGGGTGACGACGCGGGCGCCGGTGGCGCCGAACGGATGGCCGATGGCGATCGAGCCGCCGGTGACGTTGAAGCGCTCGAAGTCCACCATCCCCAAAGGCTCGCCACGGCCCAGCTCGCGCTCGGCGAACTTCTTCGAGGCGAAGGCTTTCATATTGGAGAGGATCTGGGCCGCGAACGCCTCGTGCATCTCGACGAGATCGAGGTCCGCGAGCTTGACACCGGCCGCGTCGAGCGCCGCCGGCGCCGCGTAGGCCGGCCCCTGGAGGAGCTGGTCGCCGGGATTGAGGGCCACGAAGGCGTAGGAGCGGATGTAGCCGAGCGGCGTGTAGCCGAGCGCCTTGGCTTTCTCTTCGGTCATCAGCAGCACGGCCGAGCCGCCGTCGGTGAGCGGGCTCGAATTGCCGGCGGTCAGCGAGCCGTAGCGCTTGTCGAAGACTGGCTTGAGCTTGGCCAGGGCCTCCAACGAGCTGTCGGCGCGGATGCCGTTGTCGCGGGTCACCGCCCTGTCGTAGCCGGGCGGCGGGAACGCCGGCGCGATCTGGGCCGTGAGGCGTCCGTCATCGGTGGCGGCGGCGGAGCGCTGGTGCGAGAGGAGGGCGATCTCGTCCTGGGCGCGGCGCGAAATGTCGTTCTCCTTCGCCATCTTCTCCGCCGACTCGCCCATCGACTGTCCGGTCGTGTACTCGGCGATGGCTGGCGCCACCGGTGCCAGGTCCTTGGGGCGCAGCTTGCCGAAAGCTCCCACCTTCTGCGGCAGCGTCTTGGCGCGGTTCGCCTCCATGAACGTCCGCGCCGCCTTGCGGGAGAACTGAATGGGGACGTTGGAGAGCGATTCGGCGCCGCCCGCGAGCACCACGTCGGCCTCGCCGGAGAGGATCGCGCCGGCGCCGAAGGTCATGGCGCGGGTCGAGGAGGCGCAGGCGAGGTTCACCGTCACGCCGGGGATGCGCATCGGCAGCGAGGTGCGGAAGACCACCTCCCGGCCGAGGTTCGGAGCGTGCAGCGCCGGCACCACGACGCCGAAAATGGAGAGCCCGATCTCTTCGGGATCGATCCCCGTGCGGGCGACCAGCTCCGCCGCCGCCACACTCGCCAGGTCCACCACGTCCATGTTGACGAAGTCGGTGCCGGACTTGATGAACGGCGTGCGGCAGCCGTCGACGATGGCGACGCGCCCCCGCGGCCCTTTCAGCTCGCGGCGCTCCGTCGTCTGGACCTTCACCGGCTTGCCGCCGTTGCGCGTCCAGACGGTGTCGGCACGCTCGGTGATCTCCTCCAAGGCCGAAGCGTCGTTCGGCGGCCGCAGAGGCGCGGGTGGCGGTGCTTCCAGGACGGCGTTCTCGGGCATCGAAGTCTCCTCTCCAGGGTTATATACCACGCCCGGTGGGGGAGGCGCCGAGCGTGGACGAACACGGACAGGCACAGACGGGCACGCGTCAAATCCTCGCCACCCGCACCCCCCGATCGGCCCAGAACGCTTCTTCCTTATCCGCCAGCGCCTCGGGTCCGGTCACCAGAACCTTCCGCAGCCGCCGGAACGGCAGGCGCGGGCTCCGCCGCAGCCATCCCTGCTTCTCCCTAGCCGCCCATTCCCTCAGAGCGCTCAGCTCTTCGGCGGTGCCGTGAAAGATCGTCGGCCGCACCCAGGCGGCGGTAGCCGCCCGGAGCGCCGGATTCGGCTCCAGGACCACCGCCGCGCCCGCGAGCGTCGCCCACGAGAGCATCGCCCGCTCGTCAGGATTTTCCAGAGGTCCGCCAAGGACGACGATCTCGCGTTTGCCCGCGGGCTCGATCAGCTCCTGAATCCGGTTCGCCATCGCGATCAGGTCGGCCGCGGACAGCTCGACCGGCTGGCCGTCGCGGAGGACGACCGCTCCCCCTCCCCCCTCACCTCCCCGGCCCTCCTCTCCCGCCCCCTCCCTTCCCACCTCACCGGGAGAGGAGGGAGCAGGATAGGAGGATGTCTTAGATCGTTCTTGCTGTTTTCCCCTCTCCCGGTGAGGTGGGAAGGGAGGGGGCGGGAGAGGGGCTAGGGGTGAGGGCTCGGGCGGGGGGCCTGAAAACGGCGCCGCCACCAACCCCGCCACCTGAATCGCCAGATCCAGGATGACATCCTCGGGCTGAGCCGTGTAGGCAAAGGTATATCGGGATCCGGCCTGCTCCGACAACGTTTCCACCCGCGCCCGTACTTGGCGCGCGATCTCGCCCCAGGACTGCCAGCGCCAATCCCAGCCTTCGGAGCGGAAGAGCCAGGGCTCCTCGGGACAGGTTTCGGCGTGGAGGAACAGCGCGGCGGGGAGGTCGATGGGCGCGGGCATGGTCGGCTCGCTTCAGCCCGCAGTGGACGAAGCGTCGTCCGTCAGGCGGCGGCCTGCTTCATCACCGCGGAGATCTTCTGCTCGATGACGGGCCGCATCAGGCTGGCGGGAGGCTTGAGGTGCGCGCGCCCCACGAGCCGGCCGTCCTCCAGAACGATCGTGGCCTGCGCACCGGGACCGGAGAGGTGCATCACGTCCCCCTCCCAGCGCCACTTCAGCATGCCGCCCGGGAAAGCCTCCTTCAGGCCGGCGTCGAGGGCCTGCCGGATCTCTCCCATGGAAGGCTTCGCGGTCTCCACCTCGATGGTCAGGTCACTCATGGGCGCGAAACCTACCATAGGGCGGGAGTTTTGCCCTCCACCTCTGTGTTGTCATCAGGGGATCTCCGCCCGGTGCGGTAAGCTTGCCGATGATTCGAGGGGCCTTATGAGTATCCGACGCAGCTTCGCCTCCACCCTGATCTTCCTCTTGGTTCTCTCCGTAGCCCGGCCCGGCCTGGCGCAGGGCATCGCCAATCCCGACCTCTTCGACAAGAGCCTCAAGGCGGCGGCCGAAGCGGTCGACCAGTACGGCTCGCCCGACAACCCGGAGCTGTTCGCCC
>Ga0126376_10002015_pt1 | contig 11330 bp, 11 predicted proteins | sample PanSoiMetPlot_15_FD_92760 | JGI IMG/M metagenome (GOLD analysis project Ga0126376, IMG submission 92760) | Tropical forest soil microbial communities from Panama - MetaG Plot_15 | ecosystem: Environmental > Terrestrial > Soil > Tropical forest > Bulk soil | place: Panama | collected 2016-02-17
AGGAGACCCTCGGTGAGGCCATCGCCCTGGTGCGTTGCTTCAAGGCGAGCGGCCTCGATTTCCTGAACGTCAGTATCGGCTTCTCGACCATGGACGCAAAGGTCCCGTGGGCGCCCGCCTTCATGGCGCCGATCGCTGGCCGGGTGCGGCGCGAGACCGGCCTGCCGGTGGCTACGGCCTGGGGTATGGAAGACCCGCACAAGGCCCAGGCCGCCATCGAAGCCGGAGACTTGGACCTGGCCATGGTCGCCCGGGCACAACTGGCCGACCCGCACTATCCGTTCCGCATCGCGCGCGAACTGCGTCTGCCCAAGTCCTCGTCGATCTTGCCCGACCAATATGCCTATTGGCTGGCGCGCTATCCCGGCCCGCAGAACGGCGATCCGGTGGACTGACGGCGCGCTCGGATCACGGGCGAGCTTCGAGGCCTTAGTCTCAGCAATCGAATGCAAAGGCCTCCGTCCGGCCGTCGGCCGGTGCTTCGGCGACGCCTCGCAAAGAACCGAAATGTCCTAAAACGCCGCTTCTACGACCTTTGAGCCAAGAGTTTCCAAGCGTATATCAGCCCACAGGAAACCGCCCGGCAGTCGGCCGAGGAGGGACAAGCATGAGCGCAAAGCAAGCGGAAGCAGAGGCACCGATTAGCGGAGTCCCGGCACTCCGCAGTCAGCCCCTCTCCCAGTTCGCCGCAGACCATGCTTGCCGCGTTCGCCAACCACCGGCGGCCGCCGCGGGCCCGAGAAGAACAACTTCCGTCGCACCGCAAGCCGCGGTCGGGGACGACGGCTTGACCATCAAGGGACATGCCGTGGCGCTGTTCGCAGCAGCCGTTGGGATCATCATCCTCAACGTCTTCGCCCCACAGATCCTCGTCGGGCTGATTGCGCCGGAACTTGGACTCGGCGCGGCCGCCACGGCGCTCGTCGCTATGATGCCAGTGCCGGGCTATGCGGCGGGACTCGTCTTCCTCGTCCCCCCGGCCGACCGCGTCGAGAACCGCACGCTGATTCTCTACTCGCTGCTGATCGCCGTGGTCGCCGTTGCGACGGTTCCGCTGATACCGAACGCGGTTGACTTCCTGGCGGACCTGTTCGTGCTCGGCGCCGCCTCTTCTGCCGCTCAGGTTCTCGTCGCGCTCGCTGCCGCGATGGCTCCGCCGGCGATTCGCGGGCGTATCACCGGCGACGTCATGAGCGGCCTGATCGTCGGTATCCTGCTGTCGCGACCACTGGCCCGTGGTATCGCCGATCGCTTCGGCTGGCGCGCCTTCTTCGGCGTCACCGGGTTGACCATAGCCGGACTCGCCATGGTGCTCGCTTGGCGCCTGCCTCGCCATCAGCCCGACCCCAGGCCCTACGGATACTTGCTGGCCTCACTCTGGCATCTGCTGCGGAAGGAGCCGGTGCTGCGCCAACGAGCGCTGACCGCGGGTCTTTCCATGGCCGCCTTCAGCGCGTTCTGGAGCACGATTGCGCTGCGGCTTGTCGAAGGGCCGTTCCATATGGGCCAGCGGCGCATCGCCATCTTTGCTTTGGTCGGCGCTGGTGCAACTGCCCCACTCGCGGGCCGCGCCGGCGACTGCGGGTGGACTCGCGCGACGACGCTGTCAGCTCACTTTCTCATCCTTGCCGCGCTCTCACTCGCTGCCTGGGCGGGATCGTGGCCGTCAATATCGCCGGCGGTCCCGCTCGCCGTGCTCGGCGCCAGCGCCGTGCTGCTCGACGTCGGTGCTACCGCGGACCAAACGCTCGGTCGGCGCGCAGTCAATCTACTGCGCCCAGAGGTGCGAAACCGCCTCAATGGGCTCTTCGTCGGCCGGTTCTTCATCGGCGGAGCAATAGGATCGGCGGCGACTGGATTGGCCTGGAGCATCGGCGGCTGGTTTGCAGTTTGCGGGCTCGGGGCCAGTTTCGCGGTCCTGGCACTACTGGTCGACTGGTCGAGCTGGACTACGAGCACTTAATATATGTGGAGCGCGGTATGGACCGACTGAAGAGCTTTTCCTTTGTGCGCGCCGCCATCGCGACGCTGCCAATGCTTTGCCTTCTTCTACTGGTGCTGGGCGCCAGTTTGGTCGTCGCGGGTCAAGCGAATACCGCCGACAAGCGGGCGGAGCATTTCGACCCTGCGACTGCCGACTCCGTGCCGAACAGCACGGCTCGCGTGGAACGACCTTCTCAAATCGTCCCTGTCGTGATCGCTCTGGGGGACCGCACCTCCGTGCTGACCTATTGGGTCGACGAGCCCGACGGTTTCCATGTCATCACCACGGTTGACACCATATTGCCTGGAAGTGTCGACCAGGGCGATCACCACGCGATCGTCCGCTTCTCGACAACCATCCAGCCCGGCGAGATGCAAACGATTTCCGTGCCCGGGCCTTATGGTTCGCGTTCGGACGAAATGCATATCCGTCGGTTGGGAGACCGAATCGAGGTGTTCGCAGGACGGCCCGGGCTTCACTGATCCTGCGCAATCTGCAGACTATCAATGCCGGTCGCAATGCTCCACGTGTTCGAAGGCCAATATAAGGAGTCTCGGCTCCACAAAGTGTCAAGCGCGATGCAATCGGCGCCCATCGGCACTTTTGGTAGTCCGCCTGCGGACTTCTTTCCAGCTCGTTCGCGTGGTGCCGCGGAGCCAGTTCCGTCACACGCCGGCATTCCTCGGGGTTCCGCTATTTGGGATGATCTGATCCACGCAGAGAGTTTCCTCGCTATGACGAATGCGTGTCCAATCTCGTTCCCGACCGAAATGAGGAGTAAACTATGCCGTATCTGCATCTCGATCTCGCCCAAACCTATCCATCGGAAACGAAGCGGGAACTCGCGACTCGCCTGTGTCATCTCTACGCGGACGTGATGCAAACGCAGTTGTGGCGCCCCAATGTGGGGATCGCAGAACTTGGCGAGGACAATCTGTTCCATCTTGGCAAGGACGGACTGGAGTCGATCACGATGGTGCTCGTCGAGATTCGGCGTGGCCGCTCGCTCGACCTCCGTCTCGAACTCGGCCGGCGCATCGTCGACATCTGTGCCGAGGTGCTCGGCGTTCCGAAGGGGACAGTGCTCGTCGAATTTACAGTCCATACGGGCGAGGAGATCCTGCGTGACGGCGAATGGACCGGCGACTGGACAGCTGCTGAAGCTGTCGGCGGGAAAGTCGGATACGTTCGTACAGACTGAACAAACCAGCTAAAACCAACCGCTCAGCGATGGGCAAGCGACTGCGGTGCCGAGCAGCGACGCGGCTGGCAGGATGTCAAGTGCGGCTTTCGCCCGGAAGGGGCGATGCCGACTCGTTGAGGCGAGGTGCGGAAAATGTCGCAGCGGATCGCAGATGACCTCGAAGCTTTCGGCGCCCGTACTGTCGTTATCACTGGCGGAGCTTCCGGTATTGGCCTTGCCACCGCCCGCATGGTTGTTCGTCGTGGTGGCAGCGTCATACTCATGAGCCGTTGTTTGGACAGGCTGAAGGCCGCTCAAGCGGAGCTGGGGGCTAGCGCCTCGATTGCCGAACTCGATGTAACCGACGAGGACGCGGTCAGGAGGGAGTTCACCGGCATTGAGCGCATCGATCATCTCGTTACCGCCGCCGCCGGAACCCTACGCGGCCGCCTAATCGATCTCGACACGCAGCGCGCACGAGAGCTGTTCGACGCCAAGTTCTGGGGTCAGCACCACTGCATCAAATATGCCGCTCCCCGCATGGCCGCGGGCGGATCAGTTGTGCTGTTTTCAGGCTGGATCAGTCGCAAGCCCGCCGTTGAAATGTCGACGCTAGCCGCAGTCGACGGCGCCATCGAAGCCCTAGCGCGCACTCTGGCGCTGGAGCTGGCTCCGGTCCGGGTTAACGCGATCACGCCTGGTCAGATCGACACCCCGCTCTGGCGATCGCGTCTTTCGGAGACTGAGGCGCGGGCTCATTTCGATCGCGTTGCGCATGCGCATCCAGTGGGGCGCGTTGGAACCGCCGATGACGTCGCGCAAGGGATTGTTTTCCTCATGATGAATGGGTTTATGACCGGGGCCGTCCTCGATATCGATGGAGGTTGGCGTTGACGCGTCGTCCACTGCGCGAGCAGCTGGCCGGAAGGAGCTCGCCATGCTCGATGAATTTTCGGTTCGTCACCGCGAACAACTCGGGCATCCAATCCTGCGATGAGATTATCGCAACTCTAGCGTAGAGACGGCGTCGCTCAACGCAAAGGTCACCATTGCATGCGGATTTGCGTATTCTGCGGTTCCAGTCCCGGAAACGACCCAGCCTTTGTGGACGCCGCCCGGGCAACCGGGGAGGTCCTGGTCGAGCACGATATCGAGCTTGTCTATGGGGGTGCTCGGGTCGGACTCATGGGCGCGGTTGCCGACGCCGTGTTGGTTGCGGGCGGCAAGACGACCGGCATTATGCCCCGCGCTCTGGTGGTACGGGAGATCGCCCATCAAGGGCTGACGACACTCCATATTGTCGACACGATGCATGAACGGAAAACGATGATGTCCGACCTTTCCGACGGCTTCATCGCACTGCCGGGCGGAGCCGGCACCCTCGAAGAAATTTTCGAGCAGTGGACGTGGGCGCAACTGGGCATTCATCAGAAGCCCTGTGGCTTCTTGAACGTGAAGGGCTATTTTGACCCTCTGAGCGACATGATAGGACGGAGCGTCAGCGAGGGCTTCATGGTCCCCGAGTATCAGTCGATGCTCGCATTCGCGACCGATCCGCGACGCCTGCTTGCCCAGTTCCGAGCGTACCGGCCGCCGCCTCGCAAGTGGGGCTTCCCAGTACGATCGCTCTAGCTCCGTCCGCGCACAACGTTGGCTCAGGGCCATTCCAGTCGATTCAGCACAGCATGCGATAAGTCTGGTTTGCCCCGCCGTCAAAAGATCAGTGTGTCGAAATTCGCCTCAAATTCCGCCGCGACGCTCACGCCGACGGAGGTGCGTATCAAGTCGCCCGCTTCGGACAGCGTATTCACATCATAGACCAGTTCGCCTGTCCCTCCATTCACGTATTCGGAGGCGGACAGAGCGGTGCAGCTTATCACCTAAAAAGCCGCGGACGACGACGAAACCGATGCGCCATTCGGGACGCCTCGCACAATGTCCTAAAACGCCGTCTATATGACATTTGCGACAAGTCTCTGCAAAGCCAGATATCTCACCACAGGCCCCAGTTTGCAGACGACCAGTCTGATAGGAGAACGCAAGTGCTAGATTTCGAGTTCTACAACCCCACCCGCATCGTTTTCGGCAGAGGCACGATTTCGCGACTTGACATGCTGATACCGCCCTCGGCCCGTCTCCTGGTGCTGTTCGGCGGCAAAAGCGCCCGCAAGACTGGAACACTCGCCGAAGTGAAGGCGGCTCTCGGTCATCGCGAGGTGCAGGAGTTCGGGGGCATCGAGCCAAATCCCTCCTACGAGGCCTTGATCAAGGCCGTCGAGCAGGTGCGCCGCGAGAAGCTCGACTTTCTGCTCGCCGTAGGTGGCGGCTCGGTCATCGACGGCACCAAGTTCGTCGCCGCGGCCGTCGAGTTCGACGGCGATCCCTGGACCATCCTCGAGACGCACGGCTCAAACGTGACAAGCGCCATGCCCTTCGCCAGCGTGCTGACTCTGCCGGCCACCGGCTCGGAGATGAACAACGGCGCAGTGATCACGCGCAAGGCGACGACCTCTAAGCTCGTCTTCCGCAACCCGCACACCTTTCCACTATTCTCGATCCTCGATCCGACGAAGACTTACACCCTGCCAGCACGACAGATTGCCAACGGTGTGGCCGACGCTTTCACGCACATTATCGAGCAGTATTTGACCTATCCGGTCGAAGCGCGGGTGCAGGACCGCTTCGCGGAAGGCCTGCTCCAGACCCTCATCGAGATCGGTCCGCAGACAATTGCCAACCCGGAAGATTATGACTTGCGCACCAACCTGGTCTGGACGGCGACGTTGGCACTCAATGGGCTGATCGGAGCGGGCGTGCCGCAGGACTGGGCGACGCATATGATTGGCCATGAGTTGACGGCGCGTTATGACATCGATCACGCCCGTACGCTCGCCGTCATCCTGCCCTCGTTATTGCGCGAACGGCGAGAAGCGAAGCGTGCCAAGCTGCTGCAATATGCTGAACGCGTCTGGCAGATTACCGGCGGCGGGGATGACGAGCGCATCGAGGCGGCGATCGCTCGGACTGAAATCTTCCTCGAAAGCCTCGGCATCAAGACGCGGATGGCCGATTACGGCGTCCGCGCCGATGCAATCGATGGTCTCGTCGGCCAGCTCAAGGCCCATGGCATGACCGCGCTCGGCGAGCGTCGCGACATAACGCCGGACATCAGCCGCCGCATCCTGGAAGCCAGCCTGTAACGCCAAGGAAAAATAATGAAACTCCTGTTGATTCTCACGTCGTACGACCAGCTCGGCAACACCGGTAAGAAGGCCGCGTTCTGGCTAGAGGAACTGGCTACGCCCCTTTTGCGCCTTCAAGGATGAGCAGCGCGTTGGCCATTAGGCGCCGACCGCCCGGCCGCCGCGAAATCTAACGAAGCACACTCATGTCCCAGCAAAGTCACCAGAATGGAAGCAGTTATGGTCTACAAAATCAAAGTCAACGGAACTAAGCGCGAGGTCGATGCCGACGGCGACACGCCGCTCCTATGGGTGTTGCGCGACGTGCTCGGCATGACCGGCACGAAGTTCGGCTGCGGCGCTTCCACCGTCCATGTCGACGGACAACCCGTCCGCTCCCGCGTCACTACAATCGATCGCGTCGGCGCGTCAAAACGAAATCTCAAGAAAATGGAGTCGGTGATGGGTCATGGCGATGCTGCAGTGATCCCGCGGGCATCTCGTGATGCCGCGCAGGAGCATGCAGGTGTGCTTCAGGAAGAATCAGCCCCCGATCTCAGCAGCATCTACTACTCATGGGCCCAGCTTTTAGAGATGAATGCAAAGTTCATCGCGGCAATGGCCGCCGCCATCCGAGCAGGACTCGAACATCCTCCCCGAGTTGGGATTGACAGAACACCAGGAACCAAAAATCCATCGTACTACATTCCTCCCCGTCCTTAGGCCCGCCCTCGGAGAAGCATGTACCAGATTTTGAGTCCTACAACACCACCCGCACCTTCAAGGATGAGCAGCGCGTTGGCCGTTAGGCGCCCAACGCGCGGCCGCCGCGAAATCTAACGAAGCACACTCATGTCCCAGCAAAGTCACCAGAATGGAAGCAGTTATGGTCTACAAAATCAAAGTAAACGGAACTGAGCGCGAGGTCGATGTCGACGGCGACACGCCGCTCCTGTGGGTGTTGCGCGACGTGCTCGGCATGACCGGCACGAAGTTCGGCTGCGGCATGGCACTCTGCGGCGCTTGCACGGTCCATGTCGACGGGCAAGCCGTCCGGTCCTGCGTCACCACAATCGATAGCGCCGGCGAAAGCGTCGTCACCACGATCGAGGCGATCGGCGCGACGCCGCAGGGCAAGGCCTTGCAGCAGGCTTGGCTCGATCTCGAGGTAGTACAATGCGGCTATTGCCAATCCGGTCAACTGATGTCGGCCGCGGCGCTGGTCGCGAGCACCCCGAAGCCGAGCGACGTCGATATCGACGCCGCCATGTCCGGCAACGTCTGCCGTTGCGGGACCTATCAACGCATCCGTGCCGCGATTCATCGTGCCGCGGCCTGAGGAGAGGATCAATCATGCTTAATAGCTCGCCGACGTCCCGGCTCGACCGCCGCGGCTTTCTCAAGGTGGGGGCGGCCCTCGGCGGCGGCCTTGCGCTGACCGTCGCCCTGCCGCCCGCTCTCCATCCCGCCTTTGCTGCGGAAGGTGCCACCGCGTTTGCCCCAAACGCCTTCATCCGTATCGACCGCAAAGGCGCGGTGACGATGGTGATGCCGATGGTCGAAATGGGTCAGGGTATCTACACGGCGCAAGCCATGCTGCTGGCCGAGGAGTTGGGGGTCGGCCTCGATCAGATTCGGCTAGAGCATGCGCCGCCGGATGACGTGCTTTACAGTAATGCTTTGATCGGCAGCCAGATCACCGGCGGCTCGCAATCGATCCGCGCCTTTTGGAAACCGCTACGGCAGGCAGGAGCAGTCGCACGCTCGTTGCTGCTCGCCGCCGCGGCCGAGCAATGGGGTGTCGATCCCGCCACTTGCCGCGCCGGGCGCGGAATCGTCTGGGATGCGACCGGATCGCGCCATCTCAGTTACGGCGAACTCGCCGATGCCGCCGTCTCCGTGCCGGTGCCCCCACCTGAGAGTGTGGCTCTGAAAGACCCCAAGGATTTTGTTCTAATAGGCACGCCAGCGAAACGGCTCGATACGCCGGACAAGGTCGTCGGCAAGGCCGAGTTCGGCATCGACGTGAAGCTACCAGAAATGAAGGTTGCGGCGATCGCGATCTCGCCGGTATTCGGGGGCAAGCCGAAATTGCTGAACGAGAACGCGGCGCGCGCGGTCAAGGGCGTACGCCAGGTCGTTAAGATCGACGACGCGGTGGCTGTCATCGCCGATCATATGGGGGCCGCCAAGAAAGGGTTGGCGGCCGCGGCTATCCGGTGGGATGATGGTCCGAATGCGGCACTCAGCAGCGCCGACATCGTCCGCCAACTCGATGAAGCGTCCAAGCAACCTGGCGCCGTGGCTCGCAACGAGGGCGATGTCAAGAAAGCGCTGGCCGGCGCAGCGCACCGCGTCGAGGCGATCTATCAGGTCCCGTTCCTCGCCCATGCGGCAATGGAGCCGATGAACTGCACGGTGCATGTGCGCAAAGATGGCTGCGACATCCGGGTGGGGACGCAAGTCCCGACCAGGGCTCAGGCCATAGCTGCGGAGATCACTGGCCTGTCTAAGGATGCGGTCAAGGTCCATAACCACCTGCTCGGCGGCGGATTCGGGCGCCGGCTCGAGGCCGACGGCATCGCCCGTGCCGTCAAGATAGCGCAGCAAGTGGATGGACCGGTCAAGGTGATCTGGAGCCGCGAGGAGGACATCCAGCACGACATTTATCGGCCCTACTACTACGACCGGCTGTCGGCCGGGCTCGACGCCTCCGGCAAGCCGGTGGCCTGGACTCACAGGATCTCCGGCTCCTCGATCTATGCGCGTTACCTCCCAGCCGCTTTCAAAGACGGAGTCGACCCCGACGCCGTGGAGGCCGCGGCCGAGCCACCCTATGCGCTCCGCAATATTCACGTCGATTATGTCCGGGTCGAGCCGCCTGGTATTCCAACCTCTTGGTGGCGCGGCGTCGGCCCGACCCACAACGTCTTTGTCGTCGAAAGCTTTATGGACGAGCTCGCCGCAGCGGCCAAGATCGATCCGGTAGCCTATCGCAAGGCGCTGCTCACCCATAATCCGCGCGCTCTCAACGTTTTGACCGTGGCGACGGACAAAGCGGGCTGGGGTCAGGCGCTGCCGGCTGGCCGCGGCCGCGGCGTCTCAGTGCAATTCGCCTTCGGCAGCTATGTTTCGATGGTGGCGGATGTCGAGGTCGCGAAAGACGGTAGAGTCAAGGTCCATCGCCTAGTCTGCGCCGTCGATTGCGGCCAGCAGGTCAATCCTGACACGATCACGGCGCAGCTCGAAGGCGGCGCGATCTTCGGCCTCACTGCGACGCTGCACGGCGCCATCACCCTGAAGGACGGACGGGTCGAACAGGCCAATTTTGACACCTACCTGCCGATGCGCATCGACGAGGTGCCGGTGGTTGAGACGCATCTGATCAAGAGTGCGGAAGCGCCTGGCGGGATCGGCGAGACCGCGACCGCCGCTGTCGCGCCGGCGGTGGCCAACGCGGTCTTCGCCGCGACCGGCAAGCGTATCCGGACGCTTCCCATCAACGCGGAGCTGCTGAGATCCACGGGCTGACTGAGCGAAGGAGACTTTCACCGTCCCGTCGGAGAAACTCTAATAATCTCGACCACATCAGCGCGGACGACGCCGCAGTTGATCTCAAGCTCGTTATTGCCGCGGTTGCTGCGATAGCATCAAAAATGGAGTCGACGATGCACGAGAGCGACGACTTTCTCAGCACGCGTGAATTCGATTGCGAGGGTTGGAGGGATGCCGTTCGCCCGGATTGGGGACAGTATAACCCAGCAGCGAATATAGGGTGCTTTGTCGGCAGGGCGGGCCGGCGAAGCTTGTACGGGTTGGTCGCGATGGATATTAGTTGCAACGCTCACCGTGTTGAGCGGACCCAAAGGGATGTTCGCCTCGATGGCGTGGATCATTACGGTATTTCAAGTCGTCGGTCACTCCATCCTCGCTCAGAACGATCAACGAGTGCAACTCGCTGCGACCGATGTCGCGCTCGTCGATTCGGCTCGGCCCGTGACATACGTCAATGAAAGCAGCTACGGGCAGTGGTTTTCTCTCCAACTGCCGCGCCGGGCGCTGGTTTCCCATCTCGGAGTCGAACCAGAGGGTGGTCTTTGCAGGCGCGGCGAAACGAGGGTCGGGCGTTTGCTCTTCGACCTCATCCGAGAGCCCGCAAAGGCTGAGGCATCCGCTTTCTCGCTGGCCGTTTCATACACGCAACTGGCAGTCCATGATCTCATTGGTGCGCTATTCGTGCCGTCTGATCCACCGCCCGTCTCACGCCATATGGACAAGATGTTCCTGCGCATCTGCGGCATGATCAAGGATCGCTTTGCCGATCCAGATTTCGATCCTCGCGAGGTGTCGATTGAGGCGGGGATTTCGCTGCGTTACGTGCAGAAGCTCTTTACCCAGCGCGGCTCAACCCGTAGCGACTTTATATGCTCGCTCGTTTGACTCACGCCGCGCGCCTTCTGCATCGTGAGAAATTTCTGGGCACGGAACAGCCTGTGAGCGAGGTGGCCTACGCTTGCGGCTTTCGCGACTATTCCCATTTTGCGCGAAAATTTCGCTGTCGATTCGGGGCACGCGCCAGGCGCCCACGCCAGAGGAAATGGCCGGGGATTTGCCGACGGGACAGTTCACATCGGTCCTGGTAAATAGAACGTCGTGGGCTCACGACGTTGCGGCTCGCACTCGATAAATTAGCTGATGACTTGGTTTTGCGAACGTTTCCGAGGCGCTCAGCCTTCAACTTTTTCAACAGATCGGCGCTTTTCGGACATCGCTGCCTTAGCCAATGTCCGCGTTGCGCCTCCAAAAGCGGACGTTCCTGAAAGGTCACCTTTGGGTCACCTTCGGCCCTAGTGCTCAATCGCCGTGGACGCCAGCGTATCTCCCGATAACTGCCGTGCCAGCCGGGATGCCGGCAACGGCAGGACTGTGGCTGATTCCAGTGTTGGCTGCTTGGGCATTAAGCGGCGACCTCTTCAATAAG
>Ga0126376_10002016_pt1 | contig 11329 bp, 7 predicted proteins | sample PanSoiMetPlot_15_FD_92760 | JGI IMG/M metagenome (GOLD analysis project Ga0126376, IMG submission 92760) | Tropical forest soil microbial communities from Panama - MetaG Plot_15 | ecosystem: Environmental > Terrestrial > Soil > Tropical forest > Bulk soil | place: Panama | collected 2016-02-17
ACCCCGAGGTTCCGCAGGTCGCTCTTCACCTGGTCCGGGTTCTGAAAGTGAATGGTGTGGAAACCAAGCTTTCGCGGACTCTCCAGATTCAAAGGGCGGTCGTCAATAAAGACGCACTTCTCGGGTTTTCGTTGCGTCACTTCTAATGCGACGCGGAAGATGGTCGGCTCGGGTTTGCGCGAGTGGACGTAACAAGAGCTGAAAAACACCAAAAAATTGCGCCGCAGTTGGAATGCCTCGATGCGGTATTGGTTGAGTTCGAGCGGCTCGTTGTTGATGGCGCCGATGAAGTACTTCCCCGTTTTTGTAACCGCGTCCAGCACTTCACGTGAGCCGGGCAAGGCGCGCGATTGCGCAAACATAAAAGCGGTGAATTCCTCGCGCGTAAAGGGCCGGGGACGATAGAACAGCGTGCGGTTCAAATATTCTTCGAGAGTGATTTGCCCGCAATCGAAAGCCGGAAAGGAAAGCTCGTGTCGGTCGGCGAACTCGTCCCAATCGAAATGAAATGTCTCGGCAGCGTCCTTGCGGGAGCCGCGGTCCCAGCCGTTTGTGAGGATTACGCCGCCGATGTCCCAAAAGACGGTATCGATGTCGGGCAAAGGCTCCTCCACGATGCGGAGTTGGCAATCCAGAGAACTGAGCGCGTCCAAGAAAATACACGAAATCGAAAAAGTTTGCTGCAGTCCAGAGTCAGAACTGGCGCGAAGTTTGATGGCACTGCGTGCTGAATTCCCTTTTTTGCCCAATTTTTCAGCGAGAGCGGAGACGGCACCCATGGCCACGGGAAATCTTAGGGGAAGGTCCGGCTAGTTCAGTGCATCGGCCTGGCGGGCTTCTTAGCCGGGCGAGAGAGACAGGTCCCTACGCCAAAATCTGGGCATTGCATTTTTTTGAGACAGCGCGGCGAGACTACCGAAGAACGCGTTTTCGATTGCGCCCAACCTCAAACTCTGTCCGGCGATCACGTCCCTCCCGGGGGACTGGGCAGCGCTTCTAAGGCTCCATAAGAAGAACCATAAATACAACTAACATTTCTTAATACTGCAACGCCCCGAAACTAGGCAATCCAGGGAAGTTGCAGTAAGGTGGTAGTGTGAAGACCCGCGGAGGAATTGCATGGCGAACGACAGTTGCGAGCCGACACCATCGAATGAGCCGGTAGCACCCGGAACGCGCTTGGTGAAGTGCGTGAAATTCGGCAAAGAATTGCCCGGCCTGGATCGCGTGCCCTGGAAGGGGGAACTCGGAAAGCGCGTTTACGAGAACGTTTCGAAAGAGGCCTGGAAGCTTTGGATCGAGCACTCAAAAATGATTATGAACGAATATCGCCTCAACCCGCTTGATCCGAACTCGCAGAAAATTATGGAAGAGCAATTGGAACAGTTCTTCTTCGGGCCAGGCGCGAAGCTGCCGGAAGGATACGTGCCACCGAAGGCCAAGGGCTAGTTTACGTCCACACCGGACGAACTCAATTCTCGGCGGCTCTGGCTCGCCCGGTCATCGGATGGTTTACGGGCAGGGCGGAGACAATCTTAAAATCCAGCTTCCGATGCGCGCCCCGCAGCGCCGATTCGACGTCTTCCGGTGTCTCTGCGGAAGCAAAAATAAATCCCAAATAACTCGAACCGTGCGGCCAGGCCGCGATCGAATCTTGCTCTCGCGCGGTAATCACAATGTCAGTGACGCCGTCCACCGCTTTGGCAAATTCGAACCCTTCAACGCCCCTATAAATCCCGCTGCGAGGAACAGGAATCATCATCACGCCAGAAGCCTGAGCCTCGCGGCTGTAGCTCGCCACCGGCAAATTGATGGCGTGTCGCAACAGCAGTTCTTCGAGGCCGATGACTTCCTTCAATTCGGGAGCGGCGAAGCGTAAGGACCTTGCGCACAAGCCACCGATAGGCCGCGGCGCAATCTCGATCGGCCACACTCCTTCCGCATTCAGACGAATTTCCCCATGGATCGGGCCCTCGGTGAGCCCCACGGCGGCAATCGCGGTTCGCGTGCAGCGAGCAATTTCCCGCTGCACCGCGGCGGAATGGCGCGAGGGCGTCGTATAAATCGTTTCTTCAAAATACGGCCCCACCAAAGGATCGGGCTTATCGAAGATCGCGAGGGTGCGCAGATGGCCTTCCGTTAGCAAGCCTTCCACGGCAACTTCTTCGCCGGGAATGTAACCTTCAACGATAACGTGGCCGAGATTGGGTTCGCGCGATGCTTGCAGTTGCGGAGAATCCAGCAGCTTCTGAATACAAGCCGCGGCGGCCAGAAATTCGTCGCGATTGTTCGCGCGAATCACGCCTTGACTCGCGGAAAGCGAAAGCGGTTTGAGGACGCAAGGATACTGGATTCCGAGCAAGGCGGGTTCGGGCATGGGATGCAAAGGCACGCGGCGAAACCATGGAGTCCGCAAACCGGCGTCGCGGAAAACCTCCCGCAAACGCATTTTGTCGCGACACGCTTCGACCGAAAGCGGGTGGTTGTAAGCAATTCCCAGCCCGCGCGCAGCGTATGCGGCAGCCACGACCGGCCGGTCGCCGATTGCCAAGATACCATCCACGCGAGCGTCGCGAGCATTCTCAACAACGGAGAACGCAGCGGCTTCCGGCGATTCGAATCTCACCGGCAAGGCACGGTCATTCCACGGGTCGTCCAGTTGATGACAGCGGTCGGTAACGTAAGCCAGCTCGACGTCGAGTTTAAGCGCGGCGTCTTCGAAGCTGCGCGTTTGGTAGCCCAGTTTTGTCGCAAAGAAAAGAATGCGTTTTGACGCCATGAAATCAGCACTCTCCTCTAAACAAAACCTTCCGCGCTTCCCGAAACGGCTGCCGGCGCGTTTTTCCTGTCCGGTGCAGCGCCGAGCAAGACCAACTGATCCTTGGTCGGTTCGGCGCAGCAATACCACGGTTCGCTCAAGAACGGGACTGGCCGCAAATCCTTTATCTCGACATCGCCGACACGGATGCCTGCAGTGTCATGTGCCGCGCGCCAAATTGCTTGGAAAGTTTTCGAACGCGACCACTTGGCCGCGTCGGATGCAGCTGCGATTTCTTGCACTCTTGAGCTCAGCGCATCGAGCCGCGCATCCGAATTTGCCCACGGATAGACCAGCGATTCCGGATCAAACGGGCCGACGATTTTTCGTACTTCGACCAACTCAAACAGGCGTGAGCCTTCCGGAATCAGTAATCGAATTCCGAGTTGCACCGGAGCGACGTTTTCGATCAGGCCCTCTTCTTGTAGCACCAGCAGCAAATCGAGATAGCCTTCGATCGTTGTCCACGGTGTAAATGGCACAAAGGTTGGGTGCAACGTGAGCTCAAGATCGCGGAATTTTTGGACCACATGCACAAAATCCGCGCGCGTGTGGCTTTTGTCCAGCTTTGTGAGAATCACGTCGTCCACCGATTCCACCGCGCTGACCACAAACAAGCAACCGGTATCGCGCAGCTTCGGCAGCAAATCTGCGTGTCTGCACAGATGCTCGATTTTGATGGTCACGTCGTAGGAGACACCGGGAAATTCACGATGAAACTCTTCGACGAGCGGTACGGCATGGCCGATGCCATTGAAGAAATCTGGATCGCCGAAGGAAATGTGCTGAGCGCCGGTGGCGATCTGACGGCGTATATCTTGCATTACGATTTCGCGCGGCACGATCCGAAATGCCCCCTTGTAAACGGGGACGATCGGGCAGTGGCGGCACAGATGTTTGCAGCCGCGACTGGCTTCCGTGGAACCGACGATGCGGTAGTCGCCCTCTGGCAAAACGAGGTGTGCATACTTTTCAATCGGCGGCAGGCTGGTTCGGTCGGGAAGTTGAAACGCGAGCCGTTCGAGAGAAACGACACTTGGTACAGCTCCGGCCCCATTGGGCGCAGAAGCCCAAGCGACCAATTCTTTTTCGAACTCGCCTCCAATCAATTTTTCGACGCCGAGCGACCGCAAATAATCGGCGTTCATCGGCGCGTACAGGCCATAGCAACAAAGCCGCGCCGATGGATTCTTTTGTCGCAGTTGCGGGATCAGTTTCGCCGCGAGCCGCGTTGCAGTGTGCATCGGCAGGTAAATCGCGATGCCGTCTGCGTTGCGAACGTCCGAGTCGCTCAATTCCTGGCGCGTCAGGTCCAGACACACCACTGGGTGGCCCGCGGCGCGCAGCCAGGCGGCGGGTGAGACAAGCCCGAACGGCTGGCGCCCGAGCTCGTACGTAGAGATGAGCACGATTTTCACGACGCTTCAGTATATCGCCAGTCTGTGAAACAAGTTCGTTGCACTGGGCCGCACTCAGCACGCAACCCGCCACTTCGGCTATCATAGGAAGTTCCACGGGCCGCGAAAGGACCGCCAGATGACTATCTCCGTGACGAATTCGTACAGAACCCGCGACAAATTAAACGTAGGCGCACAAGCGTTTGACATCCAGCGTCTGGAAATCCTCGAGCAACAAGGCGTCGCCACGATCGCGAAACTTCCCTTCTCGTTGCGAATCCTCCTCGAAAACCTGCTCCGCTGCGAAGACGGCCGCTTTGTGCGTGCCGACGACATCAAAGCGCTCGCGACGTGGACTCCAGGCGCCAAGGAAAAAGAGATTGCATTCATGCCCGCGCGCGTACTGTTGCAGGATTTCACCGGGGTGCCGGCAATTGTCGACCTTGCCGCGATGCGCGAGGCAGTGAACAAAATTGGAGGAAACCCCAAGCGCATCAATCCATTGTTTCCGGTGGAGTTGGTGATCGACCACTCCGTGCAGGTTGACAGTTTCGGAAGCGCAAACTCGTTTGCTTTGAACGCGCAATTGGAATTTCAGCGCAATGTGGAAAGGTACGCGTTCCTGCGCTGGGGCCAGGCCTCCTTTCAAAATTTCAAAGCTGTTCCGCCGGGAACGGGCATTTGCCATCAGGTAAATCTCGAATATTTGGCGCGCGTCGTTTGCGCGGTGCCTTCGGGGAGTCGCGTTGAAGCCTATCCGGACTCGCTGGTCGGGACGGATTCGCACACCACAATGGTCAACGGTCTAGGCGTATTCGGTTGGGGCGTAGGCGGAATTGAAGCAGAAGCGGCGATGCTCGGGCAGCCGTCGTCGATGCTAATTCCGGAAGTTGTCGGCTTCAAATTGAAAGGCCGCCTGCGGGAAGGCGCGACGGCGACCGACCTCGTGCTTACCGTCACTGAAATGCTGCGAAAGAAGGGCGTCGTTGGAAAATTTGTCGAGTTTTACGGAAGCGGCCTTTCCAGCCTAAGCGTTCCGGACCGCGCGACGATTGCCAACATGGCGCCGGAATATGGCGCGACGATGGGTTTCTTTCCCGTCGACGCAGAAACCCTTGCGTATTTGCATTTCACGGCGCGCCCGCACGAACAGATCGCGCTCGTCGAGGCCTATTGCAAAGAGCAAGGGCTATTCCGGACAGACGCGTCACCCGATCCGCTGTTTACGGACACGCTCGAACTCGATTTGGGCACGGTCGAGCCGACGGTGGCCGGCCCGAAGCGCCCGCAGGATCGCGTGCCGTTGAGCAAAGCGAAATCGTCGTTCACAAAAGTTATTGAAGGCGTTCCCGACAAACACGTGCACGTCAAGAACAACGGCGATGCGTTTGACCTGTCGAGCGGCGCGGTCGTCATCGCGGCGATCACCAGCTGCACGAACACGTCGAATCCTTCGTTGATGCTGGGTGCGGGGCTGCTCGCAAAGAAGGCCGTCGAGCGTGGCTTGCAGGTGAAGCCCTGGGTAAAGACTTCGCTCGCGCCGGGTTCGAAAGTCGTCACCGATTATCTCGCTTCATCCGGGCTCAACAGTTATCTAGACAAACTGAAATTCAATTTGGTCGGCTACGGCTGTACCACGTGTATCGGGAACAGCGGCCCGTTGCCCGAGCCGATTGGCGCCGCGATCAAAGAAAACAATCTTGTCGCGGTCGCGGTGCTCAGCGGCAACCGCAACTTCGAAGGCCGCGTGCATCCGCTCGTGCGCGCGAACTACCTTGCTTCGCCTCCACTCGTCGTCGCGTACGCCCTTGCAGGCCGCATGGACGTTGATCTGACTACGGAGCCACTCGGCAACGGCTCCGACGGCAAACCGGTTTATCTCCGCGACATTTGGCCGACACCGCAGGAAGTGGAATCCACTGTTCGCGCGGCGGTTAGCCGCGACCAATACAGCAAGGAATACGGAGCAGTCTACGAAGGCGACGCGATGTGGAAGTCGATGCCCGTCCCGCAGGGAGATCTCTACCAGTGGGATGCGAAATCGACTTATATCAAGCTGCCGCCGTATTTTGAAAATATGTCGAAGATGGCAGGCCCACTCACGGACCTTAAGGGGACGCGTGTCCTTGCCGTGCTCGGCGACAGCATCACAACCGATCACATTTCACCCGCGGGTTCGATTGCAGTCGATTCGCCCGCTGGAAAATACCTGATCGCGCACGGAGTGAAGCCGCATGACTTCAATTCCTACGGCGCGCGGCGCGGCAATCATGAAGTGATGATGCGCGGCACGTTTGCGAACATCCGCTTGAAGAATCAGCTTGCGCCCGGCACAGAGGGTCCGTGGACTAGCTACCAGCCCGGCGGCGAGCAGATGACGATTTACGATGCGGCTGTGAAGTATCGTGAGGCTGGTATTCCACTGATCGTCATCGCCGGCAAGGAATATGGTTCTGGTTCGTCGCGCGACTGGGCGGCAAAAGGACCGCGTCTGCTCGGCATCCGCGCTGCGATCGCGGAAAGCTTTGAGCGCATTCACCGCAGCAACTTGGTAGGCATGGGGATTTTGCCCTGCCAGTTTATGAACGGCGAAAGCGCAGAATCGCTGGGATTGACGGGGAAGGAGACGTATTCGATTGAGGGAGTCGCTTCGCTGTCACCGAAGAAAACGCTAACGGCGATTGCCAAGTCCGATGATGGCGGAGAAAAACGTTTCTCCTTGGTCGCTCGCGTGGACACGCCGGAAGAGATTCTTTACTACCAGAACGGCGGCATCTTGCAGTATGTCCTGCGCCAGATGATTTGATCCCCGATCAGTAGTCGTACGGTGAATCTGGCATGCCGCAGCATAGCCACCAGAGTCACTCCGACGGGGCGATCCATCCGGCTCTTTCCCCCCTACCGGTGCGGTTCAGGACGGGACCTGGACCAAAGAATGAGCGCAATGCCCAGGAGCACCGAGGCAACACTGGCCGTTTGCGCGTTCGACATTCCGTAAAACGAACGCGGATTGATGCGAATCAATTCAACGAGGAATCGCGCGACCCCTGTGAAGATCAAATAGAAAAAGAAAATCCTGCCACCGGTCGCCTCGTTTTTTTGAATCGTTGCCTTTCCCAGCTTCCACAAGATCCAAGCAATGAACATCCAAGCGAGAAACTCGTAAATGGGCGCCGGATGAACGCGACAGTCCGGCGGCGAACCCCATTCCACACAGCTTTCTGTCGTGCTCACAACGCCGTTCGGAAAACTCATTCCCCAAGGTAATGAAGTAGGCTTGCCGTAGTCGCCGTCGCCGGAAAGCAGGCACCCTATTCTTCCGATCGCGTAACCAACGCTGGCTGCAGGCGCGCAAGCGTCCAGAAATTCCAGCATGGGAACTTTGTCCCTGCGCGCCATGATCAGCAGGACAACAAATCCGCCGATCAAGCCTCCAAACCACGCAAATCCAAACCGGCTGAACAGTTGCGGCCAGGGATCGGCAAAGAATTCCCGCGGCGCCTCGAGCACGTGATAAAGGCGTGCTCCAACAATCCCTGCGAGGCCGGCTAGACCGATAACCAAAAATGCATCCGTCGCGATCTTCCGGCGAAGAAAGTCTGCTTGCAAGACGTAAGCAGCTACGAACAATCCGGCTGCAACCATCAATCCAAACGTCGGAATCGTGAGCGGCCCTAAATGCAAAAAAGGAATCATGTTTCTCGAAACCCCGAAAAAGTATACATGCGCGGTGCGCTCACTTCTTGCCGTGTGCGGCGAGATGCAAAAACAGCCCGACGCTCAACCAAATCGCCAGCGCGACCCACTCAGCATGCGAGAAATGGCCTGGAAACGCGGGAACCAGTTTCATGAGCACCAGTAACAGTGCGACGAGAGCGCCCATCATGGAGATCAGCCGCGCCCGGGCATTTCTTTCGACGAGGAAAAAGGAAACGCACGCAGCTAACCATCCGAATGCCGACGCCATCGATCCCACTTCCGTCACCGGTACCAACAGCGAATCACCCAACAGCAAACCAACCAAAGTCATCACTAGAATCGCGATTACTGCAACGTGCGGGGTTAGAAATTCAGGATGAACACCGCCGAAGGCGCGGGGCACTGTTCCTCTCCGGCCGTAGGAAAACAGCAGCCGAGTCGAAGCTACGAAATTTCCGTTGAAACACTGGGTCAACCCAAGAAACGCCATTGCCAGAATGATTCGTACCGGCCACTGCGCCCCGAGCAGGCGTTCGAACGCCACCGCAGTCGCAAACTTTTGTCCAAGCAATCCCTGCCACGGCGTGGCAAATGCGACCGCACCGATACACAATACATAAAACCCCGCGCCGACAAACAACGCCATCAAAATCGCACGGAAGAATCTTTGCCCGCCAAAACCCGGCGCAGCTTCTTCGGCCGCCTTTGGCACGCTTTCAAATCCGGTCATGAAATAAGGAACGATCTGCAAAGTCAGAAAAACGGAGAGCAATGGCGAGCCATGAAATTCCGGAACGAAATTTGCCATTGAGCCGCGCGCCGTACTGGTTAGCACGATGACCGCGAACAAAAGCAGGACGATCGAAGTGATCCATCGCTGGAACGTCGCGCTCGCCCGAATGCCGCGATAGTTCAGAAAAGCCAGCAGCAGCGTCATCGCAACGCCAAGCATGAGACGCGGCAAGAACACCGTATGCCCGGCCACGCTGTACAACGGCAAGCGATCGATCGATGGATACAGATACGCAGCCAGCTTGCCGATCGCCACTGCCTCCCACGGGCACACGATGAAGTACGCGAGCAGCATGATCCAGCCCGTGAGGTAACTGACAATCGCGGGAAAAACTTGCGCCGCGTACGCCGCTTCGCCCGCTGCGTCAGGAAGCCGTTCAACCCATTTGCCATACACCCAGCCAACTGGCAACAGCAGTACTCCGCCGATGGCAAACGCCAGCATTCCGCCTGCTGGCCCGCCTCGGGCAAGCCAGTCGTCCATGACCACCAGCCAGCCGGAGCCGATCATCGTGCCGAACGCCAACGCGAAATAGTCGCGAGTGAAAAGTTTGTGGGCGAGCGTGGCCATTTAGAAGACGCAGAGCATTTCGAACAGGAGATTTGCGGCCAGCAATGATGTGATTTCCCCGGTGTCGTAAGGCGGCGAAACTTCGACGAGGTCGCCTCCTACAATTCGCAGTCCGCGCAGCGCGCGCACGAGTTCGAGTATTTGAATACTCGTCAGCCCGCCGACTTGGGGAGTGCCCGTTCCCGGCGCATACGCCGGATCTACGACATCGATATCCAAAGTGACGTACACGGGCTTGCCGCGAAAAGCGCGCAAATGCTTTTTAACTGTGATGATTCCCTTCGCGTGAAATTCTTCGGCCGTCACCATCTTCACTTTGTGCTCGCGCGCAAAATCAAAGTCATCTGCGCCGTACACTTGCCCGCGCAATCCAACTTGCAAGACTTCTCCGTCTTTGAGCAGTCCCTCTTCGAACGCCCTGCGGAACGGCGTTCCATGCGAATACTTGCTGCCGAAATACTCGTCCCACAGGTCATTGTGCGCGTCGAATTGGATTAGCGAAACCGGCCCATATTTCTTTTCGGCTGCACGCAGCAGCGGCAAGCTGATCGAATGGTCTCCACCTACGCAAAGGCAACGCGCTCCGGCTTCATGAAGCGGTCGCACGCCGTCTTCAATTCGATGAAATGTATCCTCGATGGAAAGCGGATTCACCGGCAGATCGCCAAAGTCCGCCACACGGAATTTGGCAAACGGATTCACCTTCAGCACGGGATTCCACGGCCGGATGATTGCCGATTGCGCGCGGATGTTTCGCGGACCAAACCTCGGCCCGGGGCGGTACGTCGTTCCACCATCGAATGGCACACCGACCAAAGCTACCTCCAACTCCTCGGGGTCGGTGATGTGCGGCAGCCTGAGAAATGTCGGAACACCGGTAAAGCGCGCATAGGTCAGAGCGTCGGTGGGCTCGGGATGCGGCAAATGAAACTTGCGCCTGGTTGATGGCATCGTCGCGCATCTTAGTTTGCGTTGGAGGACAAAGTCAAAACCCTGTCGAAGTTTGGCCCGCCCCGATCATGGCGGTGAGCGCTAACGCAAAACGATTCTGCAGGCGTTAATCGTGACCTAAGGCCATTCGTTGCTGAACGCAGGACACAGCAAGCGCCTCGGTTCAACTTTTCCTTTTGACCTCCTATTCACCCTCCTCTAACACAAGTCGCCTACAAAGCTTCCGGGTGTGAACCGTGTCCTTCAGAACGCCTACCGTCTGGAGTCGTGCTTCCACTCCAATTCACCAGGACTAACAAGGAGAACTAGCGATATGCGTCATTTTTTCGCCAAACCGCTGGCGCTGCTGGCCGCTTGCGCCACAGCAGTGCTGCCGGTGACACCTGCTTATGCAGGGCCCAAAGACTTCCCGACAAAAACCCCTATCAAGCACGTCGTCGTTATCTTCCAGGAAAACGTTTCCTTCGACCATTACTTCGGTACGTATCCGCACGCGTTCAATTTGCCCGGTGAAACTCCTTTCCTCGCGAGGCCCAACACGCCGGAAGCGAACACTCTGCTCTCCTCCGGACTTATTTTCAATAATCCCAACGCAGCAAATCCCTTCCGTATCCCACCGAGCGTCCCGGTAACTTGCGACCAGGATCACGATTACGGCGACGAGCAGGCGGCTGCCCACAACGGGTTGATGGACCGATTCGTCGAAGAACTCAGCTGCAATGACGCGTTGCTTGGCCCAGCCAGCACTATGGGCTATTACGACGGCAACACCGTTACCGCCATGTGGAACTACGCTCAGAACTTTGCGATGAGTGACAACTCCTGGGGAACAACGTTTGGACCGTCGACGCCAGGCGCGTTGAACTTGATCGCCGGAAATACTTTTCCCGGCACCTTGGCGCCTTTTCGGCCCAACGGAAAACCTTCGACTGCGAGCGGCAACATTGCTGGCGGCGCGACGACGGGAGCGGTGATCGGGGACCCAAGGCCGCTGCTCGATGATTGTGTCGCGTCAAATCATAAGTTTCAAAACGTGAACCAAATTACGGTATCCGGGAAAAACGTCGGTGATCTGCTGAACGCTAAGGGAATCACCTGGGG
>Ga0126376_10002017_pt1 | contig 11327 bp, 9 predicted proteins | sample PanSoiMetPlot_15_FD_92760 | JGI IMG/M metagenome (GOLD analysis project Ga0126376, IMG submission 92760) | Tropical forest soil microbial communities from Panama - MetaG Plot_15 | ecosystem: Environmental > Terrestrial > Soil > Tropical forest > Bulk soil | place: Panama | collected 2016-02-17
AGCTGCGCCTCCAGATCCTCCTGCGTCAGCTCGCCTTGCTGGTGCAGCCGGGCCGGCTCGAGCCCGGCCGAGATGGCTGCAAAATGGAGGCTCATCGGATCGGGCTCGCTCGGTACCGGCTCGGTGGAGGCGCGGGTGAGCGCGAGCGCGGTGCCGGCCAGAACGCGCCAGGCGTCATCGTGGTAGCCGCCGCCGGGCAGCCAGACGGTGGGAATGCCGTCGAGCGCTTCGGCCACCCGCAGATCGCGCCGGCGGGCACCGTCGAGCGTGAGGCCCAGACGCCCGAATCGGTCGCCCGCCAGCACGTCGCCGCCCGCAACCACGAAGGCCAGGTGCGGCCGCGGCATGCGCGCCAGCAGGCCCTCGAGCGCGGCCAGATAGGCCGGATCGTCGATACCGGGCGGCAGCAGGACCTCGTCGGCGCCCTCGACCTGGCCCCAGTCGGAGCCCGACAGCGAGCCCAACCAGGTGAGCGGGTCGCCCTGCAGGCAGGCCGCGGTGCCATCGGGCGGGTGGGCGTCGAGATCGAGCACGGCCGCGCGCTCGCCGAATCCGTCCGCACGCAGCACCGCCAGCGCCACCGCAATGTCGTTGAACGCGCACAGCCCACCGCCCCGATCGGGCGCCGCGTGGTGAAAGCCGCCCAGGAGGTTGAGCGCAGCGCCGCCCGCGGCCAGGCACTCGCGAGCAGCCGCGACCGTGCCCCCGCAGGCCATGCGCACCGTGCGCAGCACCTCGTCGACCACGACCTGCGACGGATCGACGGCGAAGATGCGGGCCAGCATGTCGGGCCGCGCCAGGCCTTCCAGGTAGGGCCCGATGTGAACGCGCTCCAGATCCGCATACGAAACCGGCACCGGGGTGCGCAGGTCGGCCGGGTCGAGCAGGCGCCGTGCGGTCAGATACCACACCGCCAGGTCGGCGCGCCGCAGGTCCAGGCTGCCCGGCTCGTCGAGCGCTGGCAACGGCAGCCGGTACGAGGGGTGATACCAGATCGGAACCGGCCGGCTGCGCCAGCGCGCCCGCAGAAGATGAGCCAACCCGGTCACGCGCTCATCCTAGCTCAAGAAAGCGCTCGCGCGGCCGATGATCCAGTCACATGCGGTGCAGTCAGAAGTACCACCGGCGAATCAAGCGGAACCTGAAGGTTTTCCGCCGCTTCACTCGCTTCGTGGCAGTCTGGCTGGGCGTCAGCGGCCCGGCCCTGGAGCTGCGCGACTGCCCGCACTGCTCGAGCACGCTCGCAATGCGCCTGGTCAACGGCCCGCAGCCGCCCCCGGGCTGAAACGCCGTCGAAACCAGCGCGCCAGAGCGGTCAGGGCGCGGCGCAGGCGGCGCAGAACCGAGCGCGCAACCTCGCGCCGCAGGTCGACCAGAAGGTCGCGCGCCGGCTCGAGCCCGCGCAGCACGCCGTCGAGCAACGCGAGCGCGCGCACCAGGGCGAGCAGAGCCGGTTCCATGCGCAGGCGATGCCGCCGCCCCAGAGCCACCATCTGCGTGAGCACGCGCGCACCGGTGCCGGCCTGGCGGCTGGTCGCGACCAGCGCCATCACGTCGCGCTCGAGCTGCCCGCGATCGATGCCGGGCGCGCGCCCATCGGGCGACAAGGCCAGAACTGCGCTGGCCAGCTTGGGGCCGCGGCCCAGCACGAGCGCCCGCACCAGCCGCGAAAGCTCCCGGCGCAGCGGCCGCTCCAACGTCTCCACGGCGCCCAGATCGAGCAGCACCACGCGGCCCTCGCGCACCAGAAGGTTGCCCGGGTGCGGATCGGCGTGGAACACCCCGTGCTCCAGGATCTGGCGCACGAAGGCCCGCAGCAGGCGCACTCGTATGCGGCCGCGCTCGGGCGGGGCCAGGTCCGACAGTCGGCGCCCCTGGACCTCCTCCATCACCAGCAAGGTGGCGCGCGTCCACTCGGCGTGGATGCGCGGAACGCACACCTCGTCGGCGTCGCCGAGCAACGCGGCCAGGCGGGCCGCGTTGGCGGCCTCGTTGCGAAAATCCAGCTCGGCGTGGATCGAGCACTCGAACGCGGCCACCAGCGCAGCCGGATCGAGCGCCCCGATCTCGGGCGAGGCCTCGGCCAGCAGCCGGGCCACCAGCCGCATGATGGCCAGATCGGCTTCGATGGTGCGGGCGAGCCCGGGCCGCTGCACCTTGACCACCACCGGCGTGCCCGCGCGCAGGCGCGCGCGATGGACCTGCGCGATCGACGCCGCAGCCAGCGGCAGCGGATCGAAATGCGCAAACACATCATCGAGCGGTCGACCCAGCGCCTGCCGGACCGCGCGCACCGCGGTGCGCGGCGGCAGCGGACGGACCGAGCTGTGCAGGCTCGCAAGCGCACGGGTGACCGGCGGCGTGAAGATGTCCTCGCGCGTGGCCAGAAGCTGGCCCAGCTTGATGTAGGTCGGTCCCAGATCGGCCAGCACGCGCGCCACGCGCAGCGGCAAGCGATCGTCGGCCCGGGCGGCGCGCGCCTCGGCGGCGGCGGCTTTGGGTAACCCGGCCAGGCCGATCCCGATCCGGGACACCAGCTCACCAAAGCCGTGACGCGCCAGCACCAGCGCGACCTGCTGCAGCCGGCGCGCGGGAACCAGCCAGCCCCGCTGAGCTAGATTCATCGGTCGGGCCTCTCCGATTCTCGGAGACTGTTCAGCCATCGGTCAGCGCCGATTCGTGAATTGAGGGGGTTCGCGCGCACGGGATCGCGTTGGCACGTGCGAGCAAGCGCCGTGCCACGGTTGGGCTACGGGTGGGGCCATGGTATCCGCGGCGCGTCCGGCAGCTCGTGCCCGGCCGCGCGCAGCAGGCGCCGGCAGCGCGCGCACAGATCGTATTCCTGATCGGTCGAGGTGACCCGGCCCTCGGCGTCGTTCATCAGGCAGCCCGCGCTCGTGCAGTGATCGAGACCCAGGGTGTGGCCGACTTCGTGCACCGCAACCTTGGCCAGACGCTGGCGTGCATGCAGGGGCCCACTCGCCTTGCGCGCACACCGGAACGACGAGATCACGCTGGCGCCGCCGTCGATCTCGCCCAGGCCCAGCACGCCCCAGTCCTCGATCGAGCCCTTGCTGGTGGAGATGTCGACGCCAGTCAGCCCGATCACGCGCACGCCGTCTTTGGGCAGACGCGCGGCCAGAAAGGGCAGCAGCTTCTCGGCGCGCCAGCGCTTGCGGGGCGCGTAGAAGGCCGCCGCCGGCAGATCCATGCGGGGCAGCGAGCGCACCGGAAGCCCGTACAGCTCGCGCAGCGCGGTGGCGACCAGCGCGACGTCCGGGTCCGGCAGCGCCGCTCCCAGCGGCTGCAGATAGAGGGTCGTCCGCGGCGCCGTCGGAGCGAGGAGCGCCCAGGCCGTCGCCAGCGTGCAGGCAAGCATGCCCGGGTAGTCTAGCGCGTGATCACGAACGGCGCGCAGGCGCGGGGTCGGGCCCGCGGCTGGCCGCACGCGCAGCCGCGGCGAATCATACGGATAGCGGCCGGCGGCCCCCTTATGCCATGCTCACGCCCGTTCGCATGCACACGAAAGATCGCAGATGGAAAGCGAAGCCCACGTCGTTCTGAGCGGCTCCGGCGTGCGCTTCCCGGTGTTCGTGGGAGCGCTCGAAGCGCTCGGGCAAGCCGGGGTGACGGTGCGGCAGGTGGTCGGCACCTCGGGCGGCGCGCTGGTGGGCGCGTTCTTCAAGGTCGGCGTGCCGCTCGACGAGATCCGGCGCCTGGTCGAGAACACCGACTTCCGCAGCGTCGCTTCGTGGAGCCTGCTGGGCCTGGCGCTGCTGCCCATCCGCGGCTATGTCAACGGAGGCGAGCCGCTGCGCGCCCTGCTGCGGCGCTACTTCGGCGCCCGCACTTTCGCCGACGTGCCCGAGTTTGGCGCCGTGGTCAGCGACCTCACGCACGAGCAGACGCTGGTGTGCCACGCCTCCACCACGCCCACGCTCTCGCTGGTCGACGGCGTGTATGCGAGCGCGGCCACGCCGGTCGTGTTCGAGCCCTTCTCGTCGGAGCGCGGGGTGTGGGTCGACGGCACCGTGCGCTATGACTTCGCGCTCGACTGGCCGCATCTGCACGACGGCCGGCCCGTCCTCGGGGTCAAGGTGCGCTCGCCCTACAGCGCGCCCCGCAGCAACTCGGCGCTCCAGATCGTGCTCGCGACCGTGGCCAACCTGATCGACGCCAACGACCGCAAGCATATCGACGATGCGACCTATGCTCGTTACGTCGACGTCACCTCGCCCGTGCACTCGTTCGATTTCAGCGTCAACCGGGCCCAGCGGCAGGCGATGGTGCAGGCCGGTTTCGAGGCCGTCTGGGCCGGCCTGGCCGACGTGCTGGCGGCCGCGCGCGTGCACGCCGCCGGGTAGCTACGGCACCTCGACCGCGCCGGCCGTGCAACCGTCGGGCTGGCGGCGCGGTTGGCCGCGCTGATCGGTGGGCGGGCAGGCCCGACCAATCCCGAGCGCGGGGCTGCCAGCCGGCGGGACCATCGTCTGCGTGGGGCCGCCGTTGGGGGCGAGCGCGCCCAGGTTGGCGTCGGCGAAGCGGATGCCGGTCACGCACGCGTCATCGGGCGCGCCCCCGACCAGATGGTTCTGCGGCCACTGTAGATCGCTCGTGGCCGTGCCGTCGCTCACGCCCTGACACGTCATGGGCGAATTGGCGTCGCGCGACGTGTTGTTCCAGAAAATGCTGTTGTTGATGATGAAGCGCAGCCCGCCCGCAATGGCGGCCGCGAAGAAGCCCGCGCCGCCGTCCGAGTGATTGTTGGCGAACGTGCAGTTGGTGATGGTACCGCCGCCGCTGAAGATCGACATCGCGCCGCCGATCCCCATCAGGGCGCTGTTGCCGGCAAAAGTCAGGTTCGTAAAGTCGATGTTGGTGTCGTCGGCCTGGATCGCACCCGCACCCTGCGCCGAGTTGTTGGAGAAGGTGCTCGCGCTGATGAACAGATCGCTGTTGTGGAAGTAGAGCGCGCCCCCGCCCTTGGCCGCATTGCCGTCAAAGCTCGACTGATCGATGCGCGTGGTTTGGCGATTGATGTCGGGCGTACGAAACACCGCGCCCCCGAGCGCGCCCGCCTGGCCGCCCTGAAACACGTTGCCGCACAGCGTGACCGCGAACTCTTCACCGCCGTCCATCACCACCGCGCCGCCGTTGCCCCCGTCGCCACTCTCGCCGCCGCCGACCGTGCATTGCGGGTCGATGTAATTGGCCCCGCTCCCGGTCGCGTGGTTGCGCAAAAACACATTGCCGACCAGCGTGAGGTTGCTGTTGAGCGAGCCCACGGCCCCGCCGTTGGAGGCGGTGTTGTCCTCGAATCGGCTGCCCACGATCGTGACCTCGAGCGAGCCCACCGCATACACGCCGGCCCCGGCCACGTCGGGCCCGCGCTGGGCGCCCTGGTTGCCTCGGAAAGTGACGTCGACGACGTGCAGGATGCCGTCGCGCACGAAGATGGCGGCACCACCGCCGTCGATGTTGAAGCCCTGCGAGCACGGGGGCGGTGCGGGCGGAATCGGGGTGCCGGTCGCCTTGCCGCCGATCAAGGTCAGGTGCTGCAGCGCCACCCTGGTCCGGGTGGCCCGGTAGTTGGGCGAGTAGAAGCGCAGAAGACGCGTGGTGCCGCCCCCATCGAGCGTGATGATGCCGCCGCCGTCGAGGATGGTGTCCTTGTCGATGGGCAGCTCCTGTTCCGCGCTCAGCCGGATGGTGGCCGGGCCCCCGCAGTTGAAGGTGATGACCCCGCCCGCCCGGACCGCGCCCGCGAACGCCTGCTCGGTACAGGAGGCGGGGGTGCCCGAGCCGACCACCGAGGTCGGGCGCGAGACATCTTGGGCCCGGATCGGGATCGTGCAGGTGGTGCTCGGGGGCGGCGGACTGCCGCCGTCGGGCCCGGAGCCGCTGCCATCCGCGCCCGCGGGACCGTCGGGCAGGGCGCCATCGCGGGGCGTGGAGCCGAGATCGCCGTCGCAGCCGGTTGACAAGATCATCCACCACGCGACAACGAGCGGCCTGATGACCGCAGTCATCGCACGATCATACTGCAACTGGCTGTCCAAGAATGGTCAGTCGGATATTGTGTGGACAGGGATGACAAGTACTTGTCGGTCGGCGCAAGACTTGCTCCACTCCCGACGGCAGTATGCGCGTGCGTGGGCTTGGCTTAGGACTTTGGCTCGGGCTTGGCTTGGTAGCTGTTGGCTGCGCCGCGGAGGTGGCGTCAGGGCCGGGAACGCCTGACTCTGGCCGCCCCGCGGACGCTGCCCCCTTTCCAGACTCAGGCAGCCCGGTCGACAGCTGGAGCCCGGGCGACGTCATCAACCGGGGAGATGCGAGCCCGCCGCCGGACGGGGCGACCGCGCGCTTTTTGTGTGACCTCCAGCCACCTCCAGGCGCCGTCCAACCGCAGCCCCCGCCACCGTATAGCGGCGGGACCTGTCCTCAGCTGGTCGCCGGCATGAATCCGATCATCAGCACGGGCCACATGCGCTCGTTCCTGATGGTGCTGCCCGCCAATTTGCAGCCCAGCGAGCGGCTGCCGCTCCTGTTCATGTGGCATTGGCTGCGCGGCAGCCCCGAGGATTTCTTGCAAAAAGGAGAGGTCCAGCAGGCCGCCGATCAACAGCGCTTCATCGCCGTCCTGCCCTACTCCGAGGGCGCCACGCTGCTGGGCTCGTTCAATCTCGATTGGCCTTTCGACATCACGCAGCCGTCCAGCCGCATGGACGAGGAGTTCAGGTTCTTCGACGACATGCAGGCCTGTGTGCAGGGGCAGTTCAATGTGAACCCGAGCTGCGTATCCACCGTGGGCGTGAGCGCGGGCGCACTGTTCACCGATCAGCTGGCGCAGGCACGCAGCCAGCGCCTGGCTTCCTTCATCTCGCTCTCGGGTGGCGTCGGCGCCTCGATCATCAAACCCTGGAGTGGCTCGATGCGCCACCTGCCCGGGATCGTGCTGTGGGGCGGCGACGGTCCCCCCACCATGGACGGAGTGCGCGACTTCCTGGGCTGCTTCGGCATCGGCATGGACTTTTCGAACGCGTCGCGCGAGCTGGAGACGCACCTCACGCAAGAGAATCACTTCATGATCGAGTGCATCCACAACTGCGGCCATGTCGAGCCGCCGATCAATGCGCAGCCCGGGGAATCCAAGTACGCGGGGCTCTGGGGCTTCGCGTTCAACCATCCGTACTGGCTGACCCCCGGTACCTCGCCTTATCAGATGAGCGGCCTGCCGGTCGAGCTGCCGCCCTGGTGCGGGATGGGTGCAGGCAGCGCCACGCCCCGCTCCGGGCCCGGCTGCCCGCCACCCACGAATCCCTGCCCCTGAGCGAATCCAAAATTATTCCGTCGCATTAGCCGCGAGTGAAGAAAACTTGTCGATCCGGCGCCGGCCGGTTCGATGATCCTGGAACCAACCAAGGAGACCGCCATGAAGCTCTATTACCATCCGGTTTCGCCGAATTCGCGCAAGCCGCGCCTGGTCGCGCGCGAGCTTGGTCTCACGATCGAGGAGCAGCTGGTCGATCTGCTCAAGGGCGAGCAGAAGACGCCCGAGTTCCTGGCCTTGAACCCCAACGGCAAGGTTCCCCTGCTCACCGACGGCGACCTGCGGCTGTGGGAGTCCAACGCGATCTGCCTCCATCTGGCCGGGACGAAGCCGGGCACGACCCTTCTGCCCGAGGATCGGCGTGCTCGCATCGACATTGCGCGCTGGCAGTCGTGGGAGCTGGCGCACCTTACGCCCGCCATCGGCAAGCTGCTCTCCGAGAAAATCTTCAAGAAGCTGTTCGGCCGCGGCGAGCCCGATCCGGCGCAGGTCAAGCAGGGCGAGGAGCAGTTCCAGTTCTTCGGTGCGGTCCTGAACGGCTGCCTCGAGGGCCGGCGCTATCTGGTCGGCGATCAGCTGACCGTGGCCGATCTGACGGTCGCGCCCATGCTGGCCCTCGCGCCCTGGGTGGGGTTGGAGCCGCGCCAGTTCAAGCACGTCGGGGCGTGGCTGGGCCGGATCGAAGAGCTCGACAGCTGGAAGAGCACGGTGCCGCCGAAGCTGCCGATGTGAACCCGGCCGGCGCTGCGCCCGGCGCCGTCAGCTGGTGGGCGCAACCACCGCCGAAGCCGGTTCCTCGGCTGCCTCGTCCTCGAGCGTGGGCTGGGTTCCACCCTGGACCACCACCACACACCGATCGTCGCCCGGCGCCGCCAGATCGAGCGGCAGGCCCAGCTGATCGGCCAGGCTGGCCCCGATGATCACGAGATCGCCGACCGTCTTGAACGCGAGCTGGAACTGGCTGCGCTCGCTCAGCACATCGGTGTGAAGCCAGCGTCCCGAGCGCCGGCCGGCCTCCTTGAGCAGCGCGGTCAGCTCGGGCTCGGGCTCGATGCCTTCGCGCGGCACCACGATCACCTGCAGGTTGGCGTCCCGCTGCTGGCCCAGGCGGGTGGCCAGCTCGAGCGCGGCGCGCCCGTCGCGGCTGTGGTCGACCACGGCGAACAGCCGCTCCAGCTTGCGGTCGTGGCGGTGAATCACGATCGCCACGTGGGCGGGTTGCCCGGCTGCGCGCTCGAGCACCGCCTTGACCACGCCGCCGCGCGCGTCATGGCCGAACACGGGCCGATGAAACCCGATGATGATCCAGCTGGCATGCTCCTGGTCGGCCATGCGCAGGATGTCGGCGGCCGGATCGTCGGTCCACAGCGCGTGCCCGTCCAGGCGGGCGCCCCGGTTGCGGGCATGATCGAGCGCCTGCGTCAGGATGGCGGCGCGGGGCACATCGCGCTGCTCGACCTCGCGCAGGCCCGAGCGGATGCCGTTGCGCTGCCGCCGAACCAGGGCCAGCGCACGCGGCGGCGGCTCATCGGGCCGGGTGGCCGCGAGCGCGAGATTGACCAGCGGCACCAGCCCCTCGGGGTTGGCCAGCGGGACCAGGATCCCGCTGCGGCGCGGCTCGGGGCGCATCTGATCGAGCGCCGCCGCGGCCCGCTCGGGCCCGGCCCGGCTGGTGATCAGGTGGAGGATGGGGGTGGTCGCGAGCGTGGTGGTGACCGCCATCAGCACCAACATTGCGAACAGGGTGGGTGAGATCACGCCCAGCTCGAGCCCGATGTTGAGCACAATCAGCTCCATCAGGCCGCGCGTGTTCATCAGGATTCCGAGCGCGGACGCGTCGCGCCAGCGCAGACCGGTCAGGCGCGCCGCCACCAGGCTGCCCCCGAACTTGCCCACCGAAGCGACCAGGATGATGACGCCGCACAGCGCCCACTGGCTGGCGCCCGAGACCAGGCCGATCTGCGTGCGCATGCCCGTGAAGGCAAAGAAGGCGGGCAGGAGCAGCACCACCACCAGGTCTTCCAGCCGCTCGGTCAGCTCGCGCGCCATCCCGCTGTCGTGTGGGATCACGGCGCCGAGCGCAAACGCGCCGAAGACCGCGTGGATTCCGATCAGCTCGGTCGCCAGCGCCGACATCAGAAGCGCCACGCACAGCAGGGCCATCACGCCCTGGGTGAGCCGCCCGCGCGTGCCGTACAGCAGCGCCAGCCGGGTCATGGCCGGGCGCACCAGCACGATCATCACCGCGATGAAGCCGAGCGCCAGGCCAAAGGTCAGCACTGCTCCGGCGGCGCGGGCCTGCACCACGCTGACCACGAGCGCCAGCAGGCACCACGCGGTGACGTCGTCGACGGCGGCGCAGGTAAGCGCAATCACGCCCATGCGCGAGCGGTGCATGCGGCGATCGGTCAGGATGCGGGCCAGCACCGGAAACGCGGTCACCGACATCGACACGCCGAGGAACAGCGAGAAGCAGGTGAACGGGACGTCGCTCGAGGACAGGCGCGGGTAGAGCTTGAGCGCGAGCAGGGTACCCAAAAGGAAGGGCGCAATGATGCTGGCGTGCGAGATGGCGACCGTCGCGTGACCGCGCTTGCGCAGAAGCCGCGGATCGAGCTCGAGGCCGACCAGGAACATGTAGAGGATGACCCCGACCTGCGACAGCACGCCCAGAAACGGCGCCACGCTGGTGGGCAACACGAACGCGGAGGCGGCCGGCGAGAGCCGACCCAGAACCGAGGGCCCCAGCATGATGCCGGCCAGGATCTCGCCAATCACCGGCGGCTGATGCAGCCGTGCGAACAGGCTGCCGACCGCGCGCGCCATCACGATCACGACGACCAGCGCGAGCAGCACGTGCATGAGCGCATTGACCTGGCCCAGCGAGATGGCGCTGCCGAAGCCCGAACCGGGTGCGGGCGCCGGCGCTTGCAATTGCTCACCGACGTGGCGAATGACCAGATAGGCCACGACCGTGGCGGCGATCATCAGCCCGTAGACAATGAGCGTGCGGGTGCGGCCGGAGGTGTGGTCGGCAGTCTCCGTCATGCCCCGGCCCTGCGCGCGCCGCTCATAGCTCAATCATACCCGGTGCGGAGAAGTGCGATCGGTAAGCGCGCAAACGTTGCTCTGTGGCACGAATGTATCACGCCTCCGACGGGCGGACGCCCTCCATCCAGGCATGCCAGGCCAGAAGAGCCTCTCGTGCCTGCGTGAGCGCAGGATGGATCGAGTTGGCCTCGCGCAGAAAGGCTTGCGGCCCCAGCGCAATCGCGGCCCGCAGGACTGCGTCGAGCAAGCGCGTGGAACGCTTGAGCAGACGGCGCAGGCCCGGCGGTGCATGCAGCTCGATCGCAGACGAATTGGCCGCGCTCAGTGCGTCGCGTAAGTTGGAGAGCGAGCGGCGAAGCGAGTCAATCATGGGCTCACCTCCGCTGTTGTGAATCTATGCACGAAGAGGGAGGTGGCAAGCTTTTCGCGCGCAGGCGCGCTCCATCAGGGCGCGCCGAACCCGTGCTCGCGCAGGATCTTCTGCGCCACCGGCGTGGACAGAAAAGTCAGAAATGCGCGCGCGCCGGCCGCGCTGTCACCGCCCCTGGTCACGGCCACGACGATCTCGGTGCGGGGCGCCCAGTCGCCACGCGCCTGGTCGAGCAGCACGACATCCTCGATGCCGCGGATATCGGTGCGGTACACGATTGCGGCCGCGACCTCGCCCCGGCGCGCGTAAGCCAGCACGGCCGCCACGTCGCCGCCGAACACCATGCGGCCCTCGAGCGCTTTCCACTTGCCGAGCTTTGAAAGCGCCGCCCGCGCATACTGGCCCACCGGTACCGAGTTGGGCTCACCTACCGCGAGCAGCTCCCCCTTGGGCAGCTTGTCCAGGGTCGCGAACGTGAGCGGCCGGCCGCCCTTGGGACCGATCAGCACGAGCTGGTTGGTCGCGATCACCCGGCGCGTGGCGGGATCGGCCAGGCCGGCTTTGATGAGCGCGTCG
>Ga0126376_10002018_pt1 | contig 11325 bp, 7 predicted proteins | sample PanSoiMetPlot_15_FD_92760 | JGI IMG/M metagenome (GOLD analysis project Ga0126376, IMG submission 92760) | Tropical forest soil microbial communities from Panama - MetaG Plot_15 | ecosystem: Environmental > Terrestrial > Soil > Tropical forest > Bulk soil | place: Panama | collected 2016-02-17
CTTTTCGTAATCATGCTGCTCTCGCTGGCGGAGGCGGAGGTCTCGGCGCCGGTCCTGAGGTTCTCCTGGCTGGTCGGCGGCGCCAGCACCTTGGGCCTGCTCGCAGTGCTTGGGCTTGCCATTTCCCGCCTTTCGGCACAGCCAGCTGCCCTCGGTCCCGCGCAGCAGGCGTCGTTCGGCTCGCTGGGGACCCTCGGGCAGATCGTTTATACGACCTACCTACTGCCGTTTGAGGCGGTGTCGCTGCTGCTCTTGGTCGCCATCCTAGGAGCGGTGGTGGTGGCCAAGGCCCGGATTTAGCCATGGTGCCGATCAACAACTACCTTTTCCTGGCCGCGCTCCTGTTCTGCGTCGGGATGTTTGGAGTAATGGTCCGCCGGAACGCGCTGGTGGTCTTCATGTGCGTCGAGCTGATGCTCAATGCGGCGAATCTGACGTTCCTCGCCTTCGCGCGGCAGCGGGGCGACAGCGTCGGGCACGTCTCGGCCTTCTTCGTGATTGCAGTGGCCGCGGCCGAGGCCGCGATTGGCCTGGCGATCATGATCGCCGTCTTCCGGAGCCGGGGAACGCTGAACATTGAGGAAATCAAGACGATGAAGCACTAGGTCGAACAATGCTGCTCTCTGAGTGTCTCCAGCATGCGTCGCTCATCGACTGCTTGCGCCAGTCGCCGGTGGATTCGGAATCGATAGCGCAGATGCTGTGGGCGATCATCGCGCTTCCGCTCGCCGGGGCGTTCGTCAGCGGTGTTTTCGGCCGAATGTTGGGCCGGGCCAATACCAACCTGATCGCTTGCGCGGCGGTTGCCGGCTCGTTCGTCCTTTCCCTGCTCGCCTTCTGGGCGGTGAACGATCCGAGGACAGCGCTTCTTTCATCCTTCTCGCAAGATCCGGTGCGTTATGCGGTGGCGCATGATTTCGGAACCTGGTTCGCCGCGGGAACATTTCGCGTCCACTTCGGACTGATGGTGGATCACCTCTCCGGGGTGATGATTCTGGTGGTGACCGGCGTCGGGTTTTTGATCCACGTCTACTCGACCTCGTACATGGGTCACGACGAAGGCTACGGGCGCTACTTCGCCTATTTGAATCTGTTCATCGCGATGATGCTGACGCTCGTCCTCGCGGACAGCTTGCCGCTGCTGTTCGTTGGATGGGAGGGGGTCGGCCTGTGCAGCTACCTGTTGATTGGATTTTGGTACGAGGATGCGGCGAAGGCATGGGCAGGGCGGAAGGCCTTCGTCGTCAATCGCATCGGCGACCTCGGATTCTTGATCGGAATGTTTCTCCTCGCCCTCTGGGTCGCCGCGTTCCAGGCGCAAACGAACAACGCCGGGGGTCAGGGCAGGGCGCTCGAGCAATGGCGGATTGGAATCTCCCAGCAAGGACCGCTTACCTTCCGCGGGCTGGAAGAGGCCGTTCGTCGGATTCCGCCCGCGGCCGCGCAGCTGCGGGACGCAGTGAGCCTGGACACATCGGTGGTGTCGGGTCCGCTCAAGGGCACGACCTTCGGACAGGTGCTGCTCGCGGTGCTCTTGCTCTTCATGCTTGGAGCGGCCGGAAAGAGCGCGCAGCTTCCGCTCTACGTGTGGCTCCCGGATGCGATGGCTGGGCCCACGCCAGTGTCGGCGTTGATCCACGCCGCGACGATGGTGACCGCGGGCGTGTATCTCTTCAGCCGAGTGGGTTTCCTATTGGTGCTCGAGCCGACGGCGATGGCCGTGGTGGCGCTGATAGGCGCCGCCACCGCGCTGTACTCAGCGGTGATCGCCTTCGTGCAGGATGACATCAAAAAGGTCCTCGCTTACTCCACCATTTCCCAGCTTGGCTTCATGTTCATGGGCGTGGGCCTCGCAGTTTTCTGGGCGGCGATCCTTCACCTGGTGACTCACGCGTTCTTCAAGGCCTGCCTGTTTCTCGGCGCCGGCTCGGTAATGCACGGCAATGCGGAGGAGACGAACATCAAACGGCTGGGAGGCTTGCGGCGGCAGATGCCGTGGACGTGGGCCACCTTCGCGATCGCTACCTTGGCGATCACCGGCATCGTCCCGCTGTCGGGTTTTTTCTCGAAGGACGCCATTCTCCACGGCGTACACGGCACCGATTTGCAGGGCTACCCATGGGTCTCCAACACGGCATGGCTTATCGGCCTCTGCGCCGCCTTCTGCACCGCTTTCTACATGGTGCGCCTCTACGTGCTCGTATTCGAGGGCGATCGTTCGCCGGAGGCGCGGACCGCCAAGGCGCACGAGAGCGACTGGCCGATGAGGTTGCCGATGGTCGTCCTCGCCGCCCTTTCGGTACTGGGCGTCGTATATGGGATCCCTCTCATCGCACCTGCCTCGGGAGGGCCCGCGCAAACGGTGATGGAGAACTATCTGTCCACGGTGTCTGCCGTACCGCAGCAGCTCGCTCGCATCCACCACACCCTTCGGCAGGGGCACGAGAGCAGCCTTCTTGTTGCATGGGCTCAGGCCTGGGCAATCGCGCTCGCCGGAGGTGGGCTCGCCGGCTTCCTCTACCTGCGGTACTTCCCCTCGCGACCCAAGCTCCAAGTGCCCGCTTTCGCGCGTGCGTTGGAGCGCTGGGTCCGCCACGGTTTCTATGTGGACCAGCTCTATTACTTCGCCATCGTCAAGCCGACAGAGTTCCTCAGCTACGTCCTTTACAAGGTCGTCGATTCGTTCATCATTGACACGCTGATCGTCCGAGGCGTCGCGTGGATCACCGCCCGCTCCGGCGCCGCGCTTCGCTACCTCCAAACGGGGAATGCCCAGAGCTACGCGGCGGTGATGGCCCTCGCGCTGCTCTGCGCTGCAGGTTACGCGGTGATCCAGGTGCTCAAATGAGTTTCCTCCAATCGCACCTGGTGAACTTGGTCATCTTCGCGCCACTTCTGTTTGCCGCGATCGTCGCCGCGCTTCCTCAGACGGAGAAGCAGCAGATTCGCGTGGCGACGCTGTTTGGGATGGCTGCCACGCTGCTTCTCTCTCTGTGGCTCTACCTTGGCTTCGAACCGAATGGCCCAGAGTTCCAATTCGAATATCGAGCGCGCTGGATCGCCGCGCTCGGAATCAGCTTTCACACCGGAGTGGACGGACTCGCGGTCAGTTTGATGATGCTCACCGCGCTGCTCGGCCCGTTGGTCGTGCTCGCATCCTGGAGCTTCATCGAGGAGCGGGTGAAGGAATTCCATTTCGCATTGCTCTTCCTGCAGACCGCGATGCTCGGCGCATTCGCCTCCCTGGATCTCATCCTCTTCTACGTCTTCTGGGAGGCGATGTTGATTCCGATGTACTTCATCATCGGCGTGTGGGGCTCCGAAGAAAGGGTGATGGCAGCGGTGAAGTTCTTCCTCTTCACGCTGATCGGATCGCTGGTGATGCTGGTGGCGATCCTCGCCCTGTATTTCATCAGCCAGCCGGCGGGCGCCCGCTCCTTCGACTATGGGCAGATCTACAATTCGCTGCTCTCCGCCACGCGCGAGGTCTCCTCATGCGCGCGCGCGGGTGGCGTTTGCTCCGGGTTGTCGCCGCTGGCGCGCAACCTACAGACCTACGGGCCCTGGATGTTCTTCGCATTCGCGCTCGCCTTCGCGGTGAAGGTCCCGATGTTCCCGGTGCACACCTGGTTGCCCGATGCGCACGTGCAGGCGCCCGCCGCCGGCTCGATCATTCTGGCAGGCGTGATGCTGAAGATGGGGACGTTCGGCTTCTGGCGCTACGCCATCCCGCTGTTCCCGGTGGCGGTCCGGGACTTGACGCCGCTGCTTGCCTCGCTGTCGATCATCGGAATTGTCTACGGCGCCCTGATGTGCCTTGCGCAGCGGGACGTAAAACGACTGATCGCCTACAGCTCGGTGTCGCACCTTGGCTTTTGCATGCTGGGGATGATCGCAATCACCGAGGAAGGCGCCGCCGGCTCTGCCTACCAGATGCTCAATCATGGAATCTCCACCGGCGCCCTCTTTCTCTTGTTCGGAATGCTCTACGAGCGTCGTCACGCGCGGCTGATTGCAGAGTACGGCGGCATCGCCAAGGTGATGCCCGTTTATTCGGCGCTCTTTCTGATCATCACCTTCTCTTCGATCGCCGTTCCGGGCACCAACGGCTTCGTGGGCGAGTTTCTTGTCCTGCTCGGCACGTTCAAAAGCGCGCTGCCGCGGTTCTTCGGCGTGCTTGCTGCGCTGGGCGTCATTCTGGGCCCCGCGTACATGCTCTGGATGGTGCAGCGGGTTTTCTTCGGGCCCCTCACCCACTCGGAGAATCAGCGAGTGCGCGATTTGAACCTTCGAGAACTCGCCACAGCGTTGCCGCTGGTCGCTCTTGCCATCCTGATGGGGGTCCTCCCGCAACCCTTCCTCAGCCGGTTGGCGCCCGCGACGAAGCTCTTCGTGGCGCGCGCCAGCCTGGGTGCGAATGCCGCGAGCGACGACCTGCGCAATCTCGAGATGAAGGTCCTCGATCTTCCGCGCGAAGCGGCTCTGAGCTCACGCCCCAGCTCTGCCACCGCGGCGGACAATCCGCCGACGTCCCACACCCGCGCTTTCGAGCCTCACCGATGAACCTGCCGCAGCTCACCTCGCAGGATTTTCTGCCGCTGATACCGGCGCTGATTCTCGCTTCCGCCGCAGTGGTCCTGATGCTGTCCGAGGCGTTCCTCACCAGTGAGAATCGGTCGTATCAGCCGACGATCGCATTCACGTCATCCGTCGTTGCGGGCGCCTTCGCCCTTGCGCTCTTCTTCCGCCCGGCCCGCGAAGTTCTGAATGGTATGGGCGTCATCGATCCGCTCTCGATGTTCGTCACCGCGGTGGTCTGCCTTGGGCTGGCGATCGTCGTGTTGCTCGCGGCGGGTTTTCTGCACCAGAGGCGCGCGGAGCGCGGCGAGTTCTATGCGTTGGCGCTTTTTGCGGCCTGCGGAATGACCCTGCTGGCGCTCTCGGCAGAGTTGATCACCCTCTTCGTCAACTTGGAAATCCTGAGCATCGCCACCTACGCGCTCACCGCTTATCTGCGGCGCGGCGTGCGCCCGGCCGAAGCGGCTTTCAAGTACTTCCTCTTGGGAGCCTTCTCCAGCTCGGTTTTCCTCTACGGCGCCGCTCTGCTGTACGGAGCCACGGGCAGCACTCAACTGAGCGCGATCGCCGGTGCTCTTCCCGGCGCCACTCGAGAGATGCCGGCCCTCGTGTATTGCGCGATTGCCCTGATCGCCGCGGGGCTCGCTTTCAAAGTCGCCGCCGTTCCGTTCCACATGTGGACGCCCGACGTCTACGAGGGCGCACCGACGCCAGTCACCGCGCTGATGAGCGCGGGCGTCAAAGCGGCCGCTTTCGCCGCGCTGGTTCGCGTCTTCTGGTCATTGAGCCAGGGAGTTTCGGGTGGGCTCGCTGCCCCGCTGTTTTCGACCTTGGCCCTTCTGACGATGGTGTTCGGAAACATTCTCGCGCTCCCGCAGCGCAACGTGAAGCGAATGCTGGCGTACTCGTCGATCGCACACGCTGGCTATGTGCTGCTGGGCGTCGCCAGCCTGTTCGCGGTACCTCCTGCGAGCGAGGGAACCGGGTCGATCGTCGGAACCATCCGATTGCCCGCGCTCAGCTCGGATGCGTTGGCCCGCTCCACAGCTCTTCGGGGAATCCTGTTCTACCTGCTCGCCTACACGGTCACGGTCATCGGAGCCTTCGGCATCCTGGGTGTGATCGAGCGGCGCGAGGATGAGGACAAGCCGAATGCGTGGGATCTCAACCGCTTTTCCGGCTTGGCGCAGCGGCGGCCGGCGCTGGCGTTTGCAATGGCTGCCTTCATGTTGTCCTTGGGAGGCATTCCACCCACGGCCGGATTCATGGGCAAGCTGCTCATCTTCCAGGCAGCGGTGGACTCGGGCCTCGTCGGCTTGGCGGTGATCGGCGTGCTCAGCAGTGCGGTAGGCGTCTACTATTACCTGCGCGTCGTCGTTTACATGTTCATGCGTCCGGCGCCGGAGGAACCGGCGGGACCCGAGCCGGGCTGGGCAACGAATGCCGCGCTGGTCGCATCCACCGTCGGCGTGCTGCTGCTGGGGATTGCCCCTGGAACGGTTTCCAGCTGGCTCACCTCGGCGCAGCTGATGTTCGGCCTTCGCTGATCAATCACCCTTTGCGCAGCACCCTCTTTTCGCCGACGCGCAACGTCACCTTCTCTCGATCGAAGTATTCCGAGAGAGGAATGACAAATTTGCGGCTCTGGCCAACCAGCTCCTTGAAGGCCTGGGTGGTGATTTCCCGGTGCTCCTTCAGGTACCCGACGAGCCGCTGCCGAAGAGCATCGATCGCATTTCGATCGAAATACAAATCGTCGGTCACCCGCAAAACCGTCCCTTCGGCGGTGGCAACTTTCAATAGCTCCAGCAATCGCGGCGTAGGAATGTTGAGCTTCTGCCCAAGCTCATCCACCTTGGGCGGCGCCAGACCCGAGGTCGAAAGCTCGACGATTACCTTCGCGTGCGTTCCCTCCTGGTGCTGGGTCAGAATTCGGCCTCGCCCCTTCAGCCTGATCAATTCGCCGGTCGCTTCGATCTTCCCACCGTCGATCAACGCGCCAATCACCTTTGCAAAAATCCGCGGCTCGAGCTCCGAAGAGAGACGGCGGCGCAGCTCCTCCTTGCTCAGCCCTTCGCGCATTGGCTCGCGCTGATGGAACTCCTCGATCAGCGCAAGGCAGCGGCTGGACATTGCGCTGAAGACTGCGGTGGAGAGATACAACCGGCGCTCCTTGTCCACCAAGAGCGCGCCGCCCCGCGCACCGAGCAGCTCGAGCGCGCGGTGCAGCGTCTTCTGCGGGAGCGCCGAGCGCGCGAAGAGCTCCTTAATCGTGAGCCCGCGATAGCCGGCCTGGCGAAGCAGCAATGCAATGCGGGCCTCGTTGTCTCCTTCCAAGAGGGGGCGGAGCTGCTCGGCGGTTCCTCGTCGGTGCTTCGATGGCGCAATGGCCAGCACTCGTCCGCCGGCGAGCGTTGCACCTCGGCCCGGCAGCGCGCGAAACCCTCGCAAGATGAAGCGCTGGCCGGGAAGCGCCGCGACCCACTCGCCAAGGCGCAGCTGCGCAAGCGCGGTTTCCCCCGGCCGAAGCTCGTCGCGATCGATCAGCGCCACGGTGCACTCCACCTGCGAAGTTCCGAGATGCAAAAGGAGCTTCTTGCGTTTGGGAAGCGGCTGCTCGATCCCGGGCAGCAGCGACAGCTCGACGTCCAGCATCCGCGTCGGCGGAAGCTCCTCGTGCCGCGTGAGCACCATCCCGCGGGATATCGCGTCGGTTTCCACTCCCGTCAGGTTGATCGCGGCCCTCTGCCCGGCCATCACCTTCGGGACCGCCTGGCCATGCACCTGAATGCCGCGGACGCGAAAGGGTCCCGGCAGGCCGGGAAGAAGCGAAACGGATTCCTCCACGGCGATGTGCCCGGAAAGCAGCGTGCCGGTTACCACGGTACCAAACCCCTTGATGGTGAACGCGCGATCCACCGGTAGAAACAGCGGGCCTTCCCAGGGCCGTTCGGGAAGCTCGGCGGCGAGCTCGCTCAGAGCTTTCTTCAGAGCGTCGACTCCCTCGCCGGTCTTTGCAGAACACGGAATGGTCCTCGCTTGCTCGAGAAAAGTGCCCTCGGTCAGCGAGTTCAGATCGGCCCGAAGCAGTTCGAGCCATTCCGCACCCAGCTCTCCCAACAGATCCGACTTGGTGATCGCGATCACGCCCGCGCGCACGCCGAGCAACCTACAGATGTCGAGATGCTCGCGCGTCTGCGGCATCACCCCTTCGTCCGCGGCAACGACGAGGATCGCCAAATCCACCCCTCCCGCCCCAGCGGCCATCGCCTTGACGAAGCGCTCGTGCCCCGGGACATCCACCACCCCCGCCACCGAGCCGTTGTTCAGCGCGAGGTGAGCGAACCCCAGCTCGAGCGTGATTCCGCGGCGCTTCTCCTCCTTGAGACGGTCGGTATCAATGCCGGTCAGCGCCTTCACCAGCGTGGTTTTGCCGTGATCGATGTGACCTGCGGTGCCGATGATCATGGAAGACCCGCGAGCGCGTGACCGATGGACTTAATGAGCTGTACCGCTGGGATCAAGCTCCGGCTTTTTCCGGATCTACGTCGAAGCGCGCGTCCTCGGTGACCGGCTGGTAGTCCCAAGGAAAGACCACCAGCTGCGCGCTCGACAGAGCGGTCCATCCCGGTTGAAAACCCCCAGCGCGCGTCACCAAGGTGGCCGTGAGCGCCTCCTTGGCGCCCACCTCGACGGCCAGCTTGTGCGCCAGCTGAAGAGTGTCGCCGGAGGAAGCCACATCGTCGACGATCAAGATGCGCTTGCCGCCGAGCTCTCCCGGCATCTGACCGTACAAACGCGGAAAGCGACGGATGCGATTGTCCCGGCTGCGGCGACTGATGCGCACCGGGAAGAACTCACAGCTCAGGGCGCTGGCAAGAGCGCCGCCAACAAAAACGCCGCCGTGCGCAACGCCCACCACTGCGTCCGGCTTGAACGTCTTGGAGATCGACCGTGCCAGAGCCCGGACCAAGCGGTCGAAGTCGGCCCAGCTCAGCTCGCGAACCTTTCCGATGCTGCTGGAGCGGTCCTGCGGGCCAGCCCGCGGCGCGTACGCGTTCGATGACAGCTCCGATTCGGAAGGGATCGAGGTCGTCGCCTTTCGCGTTTCGCTCGAACTGTGTTTTGCCGTTTTCTTCACGTCAGTTGCTCGTCAATCGCGTCGGTGTCCGCAGGCGTCGCCCACGCAGGCGCGAGGTACCTTCGGCCATCCGCCGTCAAGGGGACGTGCTCGTCCTCCTCGACCTTAATCCGATCCCACAGCTGACAGGTGACCGGGCGGTGCGCTTGATCCAGTCCTTCGCAGTAATTGGTGAAGAGGCACCTGCGGACTTGATCGCCGAGGCCCAGTCGCATTTTGCGAAACCAGTCGGGGTCCGCCAGCGACTGTCGCGCTGAGGCGATGACGTCCGCGTCGCCGCGCTGGAGGATCTCCTCCGCTTGCCAGAAGCTGCAGATCCCGCCCGAGGTCACGATCGGAGTGGACAGGCCCTCCTTGCGCAGCTGCTTGCGGATGGCGGCAGCGAGAGGCACGTTTCGTCCGAACGGGCCGGGAGGCCCAATGTTGGTGGTCGGCATGCACTCGTGTCCGCTCTGTCCGGTGTAGGGATACGCGGCGCTGCCGACCTTTGGCTGTTTTGCGTCCTCGAACTTCCCTCCCTTGGAGATGCTCAAGTAGTCGATCCCTGCCCTGGCGAACTCAACGCCGAAGTAGATCGCATCGTCGATCCGGTTTCCGCCGGCAATGACCTCGTCCCCGAGGTAGCGGATCCCCAGAGCCACGTCCGAGCGCACCACTTCGCGGACGGCGGCCAGCACCTCCAACGGCAACCTCACGCGATTCTCCCTCGCGCCCCCGTATCCATCGCTGCGACAGTTCAGCGGCGAAAGGAAGCTCGCCATGGTGTAGGCGTGCGCGTAGTGCAGCTCGACCCCGTCGAAGCCCGCTTCAATGCAGCGCCTCGCCGCCTCGGAAAACAGCCGCGGCAGGACCTCGGGCAGCTGGCGGATGTGCGGTTGGCCGGTATCGGTGACCCGCTCCCGGAAGCCGAATCGATAGCTCTCCAGGTCGCGCGGTCGAAGCAGCGATTCGATCTCCGCCTCGTCCAATTCCAACATGCGCGCGCGCAGCGCCGGCTCTTCAGCATTCTCCCAGGTCGAACCTTGGAGCAGCGACGCCAACCGGCGGCGGTACTCAGCGTCGATCTTCAAATATTGCCCGAAGAACTTCTCTTTCGTCGGCCTGCGGCGGATGGAAAGGAAGTCGATGATCTGAATGAGCACCTTCGTCCGGCCCTGGCTCGCGCGTCGGACGGTTTCGGTCAGCTTTCGCAGCCCCGGGATGTATCGGTCGTGACCGACGCGCAGCAGAGGTCCGCTGGGAATGTCGCGAATGCCGGTCGCCTCGAGAACGATCGCGCCCGGCTGTCCGCGGGCGAACCGCTCGTACCAATCGAGAACCTCCGGGGTGACGAATCCATCTTCGGTGGCGCGCCACGGAACCATCGCCGGGACCCAGGTCCGCTCGCGAATCTCCACCGGGCCGATTCGCAGCGGGGAGAACAGAAGCGAACGCGTGGCTTCCTCGCGGGTCGGCCAGCGAGGAACCGGCAAGAGCTTGTCTCGGCGACGGTCAGTGACCATTGTGATCGCAAAATGCGACGGTGCGCAGGCTACGCCAGCAGCGTGACCTTGACGATCTCCGGGGGGCTACCCACCCGCAGCGGAGGGCCCCAGAAGCCGACGCCTCGCGAAACGTAGAGCTGCCCCGAGCGATAGGAGTACAGCCCCCGGTATCGCAGCCACCGAAGGGAAACCAGCGCGGTGACGGGAAACAGCTGGCCTCCATGGGTGTGACCGGAGAGCTGAAGGCCCATTCCTCTTTCGGCCGCGGTCTCGAAATTCGCAGGCTCGTGCGCGAGGAGCACCGATGCCCGATCCGGATCGCGCCCGGCGATCGCCCGCTCGAGGTTGTATCCGCCTCGCGGTCGCATATTGCGCGCGCCCCAGTCGTCCACCCCGACGAGGTCGAACGAGGCCCCGGCATCTCCGATTCGCACCAGCCGGTTCCTCAGCACTTGAATGCCCATGCGGCTCAGGGCGGCCGACCACTGAACGTCCCCTGAGTAGTAGTCGTGGTTTCCGGTGACGAAGAAAGTGCCATAGCGGCTCTTCAAATCGCGCAGCGGCGCCACTGCCTCTGCAAGCTGATCTACGTCCCCGTCCACGAGGTCCCCAGTGATCGCCACCAGATCCGGCTTGAGCGCGTTGGTGCGCCGGACCATCTCCTCGACGAATTGGCGCCGAATCACGCTGCTGACGTGCAGGTCGGTGAGCTGCGCGATGCTGAGACCGTCGAGGGACTTGGGCAGGTTGGGCAAGCGGATCGGCAGCTCGGTCAGCTCGGCCGGTTCGAACGCCCGCCAGAAGCCGTAGCTCGTCAACGCGCCCGAGGTCGCCAGCGCGCTGCCGGCGATCGCTCGAGAGAGAAACAACCTTCGCTCGGGCGAGGGAGGCTCGGATGCATTTGCGCGCGGCGCGATCCGGCGGCGAAGCTCGAAGAGCACGCGGACGGCGTCGATCACCGCCAACCAGAAAAACAAATAGGTCGCAAACCCCATCCAAAACCAGACCGCGGTGGAGATCGGCACTGCCCACACCCGGGGCACCAGCTTCACCAGCGGACGGAGCACGAGCAGGAGGATCACCATCGCTGCGGCGATCACCACCGAGATCTTCCGAATCTTC
>Ga0126376_10002019_pt1 | contig 11324 bp, 9 predicted proteins | sample PanSoiMetPlot_15_FD_92760 | JGI IMG/M metagenome (GOLD analysis project Ga0126376, IMG submission 92760) | Tropical forest soil microbial communities from Panama - MetaG Plot_15 | ecosystem: Environmental > Terrestrial > Soil > Tropical forest > Bulk soil | place: Panama | collected 2016-02-17
AAGAGTACAACGAAGAACGACCACATGAGTCTCTGGGAGACATGACACCTAGGGAATACCTGTTAACCCAAAAACTCGAAATCTCTAGTTATGAGTGGTCCTGAACAGGGGAGGGTTACACCGTCACTTTCGGAAATCATGAACCTCAACAACTCATGCAGGCTGAGTTCCGCGCCCTTCGGATATTGTCTTTGGATGGTGAACTCGCGATCGGAAATAAAGTCGGCGGGCTTGACTGCAATACGCTGATCGAGATTCAACTTCCCGGCATCCACTTGTCGCAGCACCAGCATCGCGATCGGGAACTTGTAAACACTCTGCATCGGAAAATGTTGCTGACCTTCAACGTACAGACCTTCCTGCGTTCCCATCAGCGCGAAAGCTGCGCCGATTGGTCCATGTGTGACAGCGGCAATCCTTCTGACATCATCAGATAATTGCCTCGTTTGACAGGTGGGCTTCGGTGCAGCGACCTTGGTCGGAACCTCGTTAGCGCGGTATCTGGTGCAGCCGATTATCAGGACGGCTAAGAGACTGAAGATGACAATTTTCATTCCGGTTAGCTGCCTTCGGACGTCAGTCGGAACGCGGCCATTTCGTGATCGTTGCGAACCAGCAGCACGTTCCCCACCAGCACCGGATGATTCCACGTCTTGCCTTCGAGCGCAGGAAAATGGGCCAGCTCTGTAAACTGGTCGGGCGCTGCTTTCGCGAGAGCGATCTCACCCTGTTCAGACACGATCAATAAAACATCCTGGTCGGGAAGGAGAATTAGCTGGCCGTAGCCGTAGCGTTTGCCTTTCCATTTGAGCTTGCCGTCTTCAAGGTTGATGCAGACGAGCGAGCTGCCGTTGAACCCAAAAGCGTAACCCTTATGAACGACGAAGTCGTTGAACCATGGATATATTTCTTCCGATGTCCAACGCTCCTGCACCGTCCAGCCGCCGGATGATTGGGCCACCGCGAGACGCCGTAAGCCACTGCTCTCACTCACGCTGATCAGCAAGTCGCCGTTGGGCGCGACACCTGGCTGGACGATCGGAACGCCTTCCCACTTGTGTTCCCACAGAAGCTTGCCGTCAGCAAGTGAGACGCTGATCGCGCCGTTGGAATTCAGCAACACGACCTGTTGAATTCCATTTATCGTCACGAGTTGCGGCGAACTATAGCCAACGCCACCCGCCGGACCGAGCCAACGCGGGTTGCCGCTCGCGAGGTCGTACGCGACCAGACTACCGGACGCAGCAACAATTACGAGATCGTTGACAACCAGCGGCGAGCCGGCGATGCCCCAGCCCGGAACTTTAGCACCAGTGTCAGACACTGAATTACGCGTCCAGACTACGGCGCCGGTCGTTGCGTCGAGCACGTTCACGATTCCGGTTGCGCCTTGTGTGTACACGCGACCGTTATTGATCGTTGGTGTAGCGCGCGGACCAGGTCCGCCATTCGACTCGTAAAATCGCGCGCGGTCGCTATGTTTCCAAATGGGCTTGCCTGTGCTCAGATCGTAACAGGCGACATCTTCTTCTTCACCGCGCTGTTCCTGTGTGTAAAGTCGACCGTTGTAGACTGCGAATGAAGACCATCCTGGTCCAACGGGACGGCGCCAGATCTGGACAGGGGGAGTTGCAGACCAGTCAGTTTTGATCTTAGCGCCGTGTACGACGCTGTCACGTTGTGGTCCGCGAAATCCGGACCAACTGCTTTCAGTGTTAATTGGTGCAGGTGCGCCTGATGGCTCTGGCGATTCGTCACTTGCCTGGGCCAGAAGTCTTTCCTCCGGAGTTTTGGACCAGCGCCAGTGAAAATCGTTATCAAACTCCGCCGTAAAACCGCCGGTGCGAATGACCATGAACACTGAACACCCGAGCACGATGGTCGCAAGCAGCGCCAGACGCCGGGCGCCGGTTGAGAAACGACGTGTCACCACAGCCCACGCAACGATCGCGAGGCCGAACACCGGAATCGCCAGCACGTAAAGCAACATGCCCATCCCGCCGCCCGCTATCGATGGATGTACCACGCGTTTCGTGAGGATCAGCCCGCCGACAATCAGCAACGGGGCTGCGATTCGGTCGAGCCAGGGCGCGCGACTGAACAATAGCAACCACAGCAGGATGGCGATTCCACCCAGCAGGCCTATCAGCAATCCCAGGAAGGGGGCTTGTGGCAGTGGTAGGACTACAGGGACTACGAACCAACCGATCCATTGCAGCACGACAGCGATGATGCCAGGCCACAAACGAAGCGGTTTCCTAGGAGCTGGGAGCGCAATTTGTGTGGTAGCCATGTTGAGTTCTTACGCGTCTGGGCGACAGTTTGTTCAAATTTGTGGAAGAACTTCTTGGCCCCGGAGATGAGGGTGCCCAATAATAAAAGCGAAATCGCCGGAGCGGAAGTGATTACACGCAATGGAAGCAAGCGAATTTGAAGATTACACCGAACGGCTGCGAGCTTCGCTCGAGTCAGTTCCCGAAGTGATCGGACTGGTTACCCTTGGATCGACTGCCGATCCGACTTTTCGCGACGAATGGTCGGATCATGATTTCTGGGTGATCACGGAGCCTGGCGCGCAGGATTCACTGGTTCAGGATCTCTCGTGGCTACCCGGCTATCAAAACATCCTTTTTGAAGTCAGTCATCGTCCGCATGGCCGAACCATACTTTTTCGCAACCGGCATAAAGTGGAGTTTGCCGTTTTCGACATGAGCGAAGTGAACGCAGGCAAGATCGAGCGCTACCAGGTTCTCATCGATCGCGATCGAATTGCTGAGTTGATCGGGAACATTCATGTTGAAACACACCGGCAAGCGAAACTCAGGCCCGAAGCACTCGAGAATTTTTGCCTGCTTTTATGGTCGGCGTGTGAACTGTACGCGCGTGGTGAGGTGTTGCACGCGCGACAATACCTCGATGGATTTGCGATCAACCAGTTATTGAATATTCTTTACAGCGGATCGAGTAACGAGCGCCAGGATGCGCTGGACCCGCGCCGTCGTCTTGAGATGCGGTCGCCGAAGTTAGCCGCGGAATTGCTCGAGTTATACGCCAAACCGGTTCCTGATGCCGCCCTCCACTTGCTCGAGATCGTCGAACGCGAACTCAAACCAAAAGCTCCGGCGTTAGCGTGGGACAAAGTGACGACCATTCGCGACTGGATCTCCGAAATCAGATCCTCACGGGCGTAATTGTAGGGGCGGCACTCCGTGGCCGCCCCCACCGTCCGATTTATGCGCGATGGGGGCGGCCACGGAGTGCCGCCCCTACAATTGCAACGATGTAGCCTGACACCCTTTACTGCGCGTAACGGAGATACACCGTCCGCGTTTCGGAATAGAAATCGATCGCCTGCGGGCCTTGTTCGCGCATTCCGAAACTCGATTCTTTCGTGCCGCCAAACGGCAATTGATACTCCACGCCCGCCGTCGGCAGATTTACGGTTATCAGCCCCGCTTCGATCCTCTCGATGAACTCATGCACACGCGTCAGATCCTTCGAAACGATTGACGCCGAAAGTCCAAAGCGAACACTGTTAGCAATCTGCATCGCGTGTTCGAAATCGTCAGCGACCATCAAAGCCAGCACTGGTCCAAAAACTTCTTCCTGCGCGATACGCATCTCCGTCGTGACACCTGCAAAGATCGCCGGCTCGATGAAGTAACCTTTGTCAAACTCGCCGCCCGACAATCGATTGCCGCCACACAGCAACGTCGCCCCCTCATCCTTCGCGATTTTGATGTACCCGAGATCCGTTTTGAGTTGATGCGAATCGACGGCCGGCCCGATTTGCACACCCGTGTTCAGTCCGTTTCCGATCTTGAGCGCTCGCGTTTTTTCGAGCAGGAGTTGAACCAGCGATTCGTAAATCGGCCGCTCGATAATCGCGCGACTACACGCCGTACACTTCTGACCCGTGGAGAAGAACGCGCCGTTGATCAGAATGTCCGCCGCATAATTCAGATCCGCATCGCGGAGGACGATCGTGGGGTTTTTCCCGCCCATCTCGAGTTGTACCCGCAGCTTTCGATCCGAAACCTTGCGGTACAACGCGTCGCCAACCGAAGTTGAGCCGGTGAACGAAATGCCGTTGATCGCGGGATGGCTTGTTAACGCATCACCAACCGAGCCGCCGCTGCCGGTGATGTAATTAATGACACCCTTCGGAATCTTCGCTTCGTGCAAAGCTTCAACCAATCGGAACGAACTCAACGGCGCGAGCGATGCGGGTTTGAGCACGACGGTGTTCCCCGCGATCAACGCCGGAGCGAGTTTCCACGCCGGAATCGCTGAAGGAAAATTCCAGGGCGTGATTAACGCAACCGTGCCGAGCGGTTTTCTGATCGTGTAACAGAGCACCTGCGGACGTTCAGATGGAACCTGGTAAGTGAACTGTCTCGCGCCTTCACCACCGAAGTAACGAAAGATGTTGATGGCGCGAGTGACTTCGCCGACTGCTTCCGGCAGTGTCTTGCCTTCTTCGCGCGTCATCTCCTCGCCCAGTTGCGCCAGTTTCTCTGTGAGCAGATCGGCGGCCTTGAAGAGATATTCACCACGCTTCGTTGCCGGCGTGTTGGACCACTCACGTTGCGCCGCAACGGCTGCCGCACACGCAGCCTCTACGTCTTCTTCGTTCGAAGATTGAAATGTGCCGACAACATCGTCGAAGTTCGCCGGATTGATGTTCTGAAAGGTTCGACCCGATTTGCTTTCAACAAACTCACCATCGATATAGTTCCGAAACGCCGTCACCTTGTGCTCCTTCTCAGTTAAGATTTGTTATGCGTAATTGTACTCTCACCCGTGGACCGTTGCGCAGTGGCCGAGCGATCAGTATTTTCTCTTTACTAAACAAGGGAGGGAAATCGTTATCATGGCTAAAAACAATCCGGACGATTCGATACGAAAGCATGTGCTATACCTGCTAAGAGGCGGTGGCGCTCATCTGTCGGTTGACGACTTCATCGACAGCTTTCCGCCGGATCTCTGCAATCGTCAGATTGAGAGTTTGCCTTACACACCCTGGCAGGTTCTCGAACACATGCGCATCGCGCAATGGGACATACTCGAGTTCAGCCGCGATGCGGATCACATCTCACCGGAGTTTCCAAAGGGTTATTGGCCCATGCCGAACGATCTCGGCACGACCGCACTCTGGCAGAATACGATCGAAGAGTTTCGGAAGGACCGCCAAGAGATGGAAGCACTCGTCGAGGATCCCTCGACAGACTTGTACGCGAAGATACCGCACGGTGACGGACAAACTATCTTGCGTGAAGCGCTTTTGATTGCAGATCATAATGCCTACCATCTCGGCGCACTCGCCGCGATGGCGCGCATCGTGAAAGCTGGTCCGAGTGATTAACTGACGGCGCTCAGGACGCGTAACGATCGTTCAATGCCGTCGAACGCCTTGCCGAGCAACTGCTCGTCAGCAAGATACACGAGGCGAAAGTATCCCTCCTGCGGATACGAACCGAAACCGGAGCCATGGACCACGAGGACATTCGACGCCTCGAGTAAGTCGAGCACGAACTGCTCGTCATTGCGATCGCCCATGTCATCGACGTGAACCATCAAGTAGAAGGCCGCTTCCGGCAACGTACAACTTAAACCATCGATCTGCGACACGCGCGCCGCGGCAAGATCACGTCGAATCCGAATCTCTTCTCGAAACTTCCGCACTGACGCTTGATCGCCCTGCAACGCCGGTTGAATCGCATACTGGGCGAGCGTTGACGAACAGAGCCGGCCACTGGCCAGGCGCGTAACGCCACTGATCAGCTCGCGCATTCGTGCGGCCGGAGTAAAACGCATCCAACCCACGCGCCAGCCGGAAAGCATGTGCGTTTTCGAGAGACTCTCGAGCACCACCACCGCCGCGCCTGAGTCGCGCGCCAGCACCGAAGCCGATGTGGGTGCTTGTTTGAAACAGAGATCTCGATAAACCTCATCGCTGATCACGAGCAGATCGTGTTCGGCGGCGAGTTCAAGCAGTAGCTTCGTTGTTTCGTCCGGCGTGATCGCGCCGGTCGGATTGCTGGGATTGATCAAGAGGAGCGCTCGCGTGCGTTCATTGATGAGCGATCTGATCTCGTCGACCGGCGGTTGCCAGTTCGTCTGGTGACTGAGGCGATAGTAGCGAGCAATCGCGTCGAGCTTGTTGATAATCGCCGGGTAGACCGGATAACAGGGGGCAGGCAACAACACCTCATCACCCGGATTGAGCAAAGCAGTTAACAGGAGCTCTGCGCCTTCAGACGCACCAGCCGTGGTGAGAACGTCGTCGGGAGAAGTCTCAGCGCCCAATTCGGTAGCGTATTGCGCGATCACTTCGCGCGCGTGGCGTAAGCCGGCCGAGTGCGAGTAGCCGGTAAACTGCTCGCGCGCCGCACGTACAATCGCCTCGATCACCTCTGGCGGAGGTTTGAATCCAAAGGCTTGCGGGTCGCCGATGTTCAGATGAATTATCTGGCGGCCCTGCCGTTCGAGAACCTCCGCGGCATTAACGACGTTGCGAATTGCATAGTGAAAATTGGCGGCGCGTTCGGAAGAGTGAATCATGCCACGCATTATAGTTCACTGGACCGTTTCTTCTAACTGTTCCTCGCGAGAATTTATTGCAAAGGCGCGTTCGAGGTCCAAAATCAGGTCGTCAACGTCCTCGATTCCGACCGAAAGCCGCACGAGATCTGAGGGCGGCGCCAGCCTGTCTCTCAGTGCACTGGGAATGCTTGCGTGCGACATTCGACACGGCAGACTAATCGTCGAACCAACGGATCCAAAGCTGACGGCTATTTTGAATAACCGCGTCGTCTCGACGATCTCGGCCGACAGTTTCTCGTCACCGGTGGTGAAACTAATCACCGCGCCGTTGCCGCTTGCCTGTTTGTTGTGGACCTCGCGGCCTGGGTAGTGGTCCAGGCCCGGAAAAAACACGCGTGTGACTTCTGCTCGCGTCTGCAGGAACCTTGCGATCTTCTGGGCCGACGCGTTTTGTCGTTCAACTCTGAGGGCGAGCGTCTTTAGTCCGCGGAGTAGTAGCCACGACTCAAATGGACTCAAGCCTGCGCCCTCCGCGTTCTGTTGAAACGCGATCTGTTGGTGAAGCGTAGGACTGTTTGTGATCAGGGCGCCGGCGGTGACGTCGCTGTGACCGCAGAGGAACTTAGTCGCCGAATGGACCACAATATCAGCGCCAAGAGTCAGCGGTTGCTGAAAAACGGGCGACAGCATCGAGTTGTCAACCGCTAAGTACGAGCCGGCATTTTTGGCTATCGACGCCAGTGCGCGTATGTCGGAGATTCGAAACAGCGGATTACTCGGCGTTTCGATCAGAATCAAACGCGTTCGACTCGTCAGGGCTTTCGTTAAGTTGTCCACGTCTGTCGTATCGACGTAGCGCACAGAAATATTCTGATGCGAGGCGATGCGGTCCAACAGTCTCACAGTCCCGCCATACAGATCGTCGCCCGCGATGATCTCCTCGCCCGCTTTGACGATGCGCGTGAGCGCGGTTAATGCGGCCATGCCGCTCGCAAATGCACATGCATAGTTTGCGCCTTCAAGATCGGCGAGTTGTTCTTGGAGAAGCGTGCGTGTCGGATTGCCGCTGCGGGTGTAGTCGTACTCGCCAAACTCCGTCGCTGTCGGTTGTTCGAAAGTCGCGGTCTGATAGATTGGTGGAGCGATTGCGCCATGCGCGCCAATCGCGCGTCCGAGCTGAACACATCGAGTGGCAAGTCTCATGCTACACACTCCTGTTCTTCCGCTGTCTCGTTGCGGATAAACTGGCGTTGCAGATCGAACAGATCAGCCATGACGGCTTCGGTTGTAGGCCAGCGACCCGCGCCGTCGCCGGAAATCTCCCAGCGCTTTCCGGTTTGAGACTCAACGAGCAGACGGTTCTCAACGCCTCGGACGCTTGCGAGCGGATGATCGAGAGGTAATTCGATCGGAGACACGGTTGCAGCAAACCCATCGCTACTACGCCGGCATTCGGCAACCAGCCGCGTTACGCGATCGTTTTTCTTCACTTGCAGATTTTGAACGCCGCGTTTGTGGATTGAGTTGAGTGGCAAGTCGATATCGAAAGCAGCGCGGGCTAACAGGGTCAGTTTCTGTGCCGCGTCTGTGCCGTCTAGATCGAGTTGTGGATTCCGTTCGGCATAACCGAGCTGCGTTGCGGTGATCACCGCCTCAGAAAGAGAACTGCCGCCGGCTAACTGATCGAGAATGAAGTTCGTCGTTCCATTTAGTACGCCCGAGATCGAATGCAAAGGCCCGCTACCGCGCGCGCGGCTGATCGTTTCTAAAGCGGGTGTCACACCTCCGACAGCAGCGCTGTACTTCAACGACACGCCATTTTTCGCGGCCAGCTTTTGCAGGTTTGCGACATCCGTTGCGAGCAAGGCTTTGTTTGCGGTGACGACATGTCGCCCGAGTCGCAGTGCTTTTGAAATCAATGTCCGAGCGGGCTCTTCACCTCCGAGCAGCTCGACTACGACGTCGACAGGCCCTTCGAGAAACGCCTCGAGCTTGGTGGTACTCCGTGTTCCGACTGTGACCACCTTGAAAAACTCCGGTAGTGCGGCGAGACGTTGATACACACCACCGCCAACCGTTCCGCAACCGAGTAGCGTCACGCGCAAAGGTTCAGCCTGGACTTCTGTCAGTGCAATCGAATCGGCGTATGGTCCAATCTCTGTCGCGCAACACGAAGCCACGCTTGAGACCGCAAACCTGAGGCGGTGGCGTTCCGCAAAGTCAATCGCTTTCCGTTGCACCACGGCGCCACCAATACTGGCGGCAGTCCCGTAACTCACGCGCGCAAAGCGTGCGGCAGATGATCCGGCATTGGGATCGCTCGTGTAGAGACCGTCAACATCTTTGATTAGCCGGCACACGCCGCCGAGACGTTGCGCCAAAAACAGCGCCGTTAGATCCGAGCCGCCGCGCCCAAGCAATGTCGTCTGTCCGGTTCTCCCTTTACCCACAAAGCCTGGCAATACAACAACGCCCTCTCGCAACGCTTCAAGTAAAGTCGCTATGTCAACGGAATCCAGATTGGCGTCGAGTGTTGGTCCATCAGTCACAAGTCCAGCCTGTTCGGCATCAAGCACAGTTGCCGGAATTCCCGATCGACTGAGCGCGAGACCCAACAGCGCGGACGAAGCAGCCTCGCCTGTCGCTAACAACTGCGCGACGAAAGCGTCGCCAGGTTGATCGCAGACTGAATGCGCGCGGCGAGTCAGCTCGTTAGTTGTCTCGCCGAACGCCGATATAACTGCCACGACCTGAAACCCTTCTCGCCACCAGCGATAGATCTCGTGAACCGCCGCCGGCAAATCGTTTTCGTCGCGCAAAACAGAGCTGCCGAACTTCAAAACGATGATCTGTTTGTCGCTTTGCATCACTCGCCTCCTTTCGTCTGCGCCAGTGCGCGTGAAAGGTCACGAATGACGTCCGCCGGATCTTCTAAACCGACTGACAACCGCACGAGCCCGTCAGTTATGCTTGCCGCTTCGCGCTGCGACGCAGGAACGTCTGCGTGCGTCATCGATGCCGGATGCGTGATCAACGTTTCTGCTGAGCCGAGATTTTCGGCGAGCGCGCAGAGCTCCACGCTGTTCATTAGACGAATTCCGGCTTCAACTCCTCCTTCGATCTCGAAAGCGATGAGCGCGCCACCGGAAGTCTGCTGTTTACGCGCCAGTTCGGATTGCGGAAATGATTCGAGACCCGGATAGAGCAGCTTCGTCACGCGCGGGTGTGTTTCCAGAAACTGCGCAATCTGAAGCGCGTTCGCGGAGTGTTGGGCCATGCGCAAGCCGACGGTCTTGACGCCCTGAAGCGTTAGCCACGCCGGAAAAGGAGATTGAATCGCGCCGATCGCATTTCGCGTGAAGGCGAAGCGCTCGTGCAGTTCAGGATCGCGTGTGATCAGGGCGCCGCCGACGGTTGCGTTGTGTCCCTCGATAAACTTCGTCGTCGAGTGAAGCACAACGTCCGCTTGTAACTCGAATGGTCGTTGCAGCGCCGGCGTCAATAAAGTGTTGTCGACAACCAGCAACGTGCCTGCGTCGTGCGCGATCTTTGCGGTTAACTCGATATCGGTAAGTCTTAGCGTTGGATTGGCAGGTGTCTCGATGAAAACGAGCCGGGTGGGTTTTGCATTCAATGCGTTACGCAACGCTGCTTCATCCGCGGTGTCAACGAAGTCGGCAGTGACGCCAAACGGTGCGAGCACCTGTTTGAATAATCTGACGGTGCCGCCATACACCGCTTGTGAGGCGACGACGTGATCGCCGGCTCGCAGTAATGCGATGCAGAGCACGGTCGTCGCAGCGAGTCCCGTCGCGTAGCACGTACAGTAATCAGCGCCTTCAAGTGCAGCGAGTCGGCGTTCCAACGCGGAGACGGTCGGGTTTGCCGAGCGGCTGTAGGTGAATCCCTTGTCCTTGCCGACAGCTTCCTGGCGATAAGTTGTCGTCTGGTAAATCGGAGTCAGCAGCGCGCCGGTGGTTGGATCGGCCACTGTGCCCGCGTGTAATGCGAGCGTGTCGAAGCTCTGTTTCTCGACTAGTTGTGTTGCAGCAGTTCCCATAACAGTCCTCCTTCGGAAGTTTGTAGTGACGAAGCGAAGGCTGACTGGACCAGGGCGGGGCGGGGAAATAAAAAACCCCGCGCCTCAGAGTGCGCGGGGTTTCGATAAAAGCTCGAATATCCTCCACGGCTCTTTAGCAGTTTTTAACGTGGAGCAAGTCGCCTTAAATCGCCACGAAGAATATTTCAAAGATAACCTGGGCGACGTTATCTCACAGCCGCTCAGGTCGTGTCAACCCTGCGACCTCTGCGTACCTCTGCGATCTCGGCGTTTAAGCTGACCGTGAAAGCCGAGAATTTTTGTTTGACAGTGGTGCAGTACGAAACTATGATGCGGCGCGCATTGAGGAGAGTTCTCTTTTGTTTGTCCTCATTCCCCCACTCGCACTTCTCTCCCCGGAAGTTCGCGTGGACCCAATTGCCCAGACAAACGATAGGGATTCAATTTAACCCGGAGTGGTCTGCCTGGTCCTTTGCCGCCCGGGGCGGATTGCTATTGATCTCTAATCGGTCAACAAAAGGAAAAATCAATGTTGCCCAGACATCGGTTTCTTTTGTTCCTCCTGCCTTTAGCGCTGTTTGGTTTTCAGGTTGTCCTGCCACCAACTCGTTCGCAGGGAGCGAATCATTCGGTTCTATCCACAACGCTGGCAGCGCTCGCTGCGCCGCAGGGAAGCAGTTACACATATCGTCGCACAATTACTATCGATCACACGAAA
>Ga0126376_10002020_pt1 | contig 11321 bp, 11 predicted proteins | sample PanSoiMetPlot_15_FD_92760 | JGI IMG/M metagenome (GOLD analysis project Ga0126376, IMG submission 92760) | Tropical forest soil microbial communities from Panama - MetaG Plot_15 | ecosystem: Environmental > Terrestrial > Soil > Tropical forest > Bulk soil | place: Panama | collected 2016-02-17
AAAAACCCTTAACGCGCCGCACGCTTGGCAGGCCGTTCCTGGCTCTTGTACTCGGCGACTCGCTTGGCGAGGGTGTTGCGATGGATGCCGAGGACGGCGGCGGTGTTGGAGATGTGTTGCTTGTGGCGGGCGAGCGCTTTTTTGATGTAGAGCTTCTCGAATTCGCCGAGCGCTTCATCCAGAAGGATGTGGCCTTCGAGCATTTCGTCGACCAGGCTTTCGAGACGGTTATGAATCAAAGTTCTTTTCCGGTCAGTAGTCTGTAAGCTTCAAGATAACGAGCTGTGGTGGCGGCAGCTATCTCACCGGGAATCGCAGGAGCCGGTGGTTTCTTGTCCCAATCGAGTGTCTCGAGATAGTCGCGCACGAACTGTTTATCAAACGAAGGTTGCGAACGCCCCGGCTGATACTCATCAGCAGGCCAGAAACGAGAGGAGTCGGGCGTCAACACTTCGTCAACCAGCAAAAGCCGGCCGTCTTCACCAAGACCAAATTCGAATTTCGTGTCGGCGATGATGATGCCGCGTTGCAGCGCATAATCGTGCGCTTCCTTGTAGAGACGCAGCGAGGTGTCACGCAGTAGCGCCGTCTTCTCAGCCCCGATGAGCTCGCGTACCTGATCCTCGGTGATGTTTTCATCGTGGCCCACTTCAGCTTTCGTCGAAGGCGTGAAGATCGCTTCGGGCAACTTCGCTGACTCGACCAGACCTTCCGGAAGTTTGTGACCACAAACTGATCCGGTGCGCTTGTAGTCTTTCCAACCCGAGCCGACGAGATAACCACGGACCACGCACTCAACCGGAAACACTTCCGCGCGACGCACGAGCATCGAGCGTCCCTTGAGTGTTTGCGCGTGACGTTGGACCGCGCTCGGCATCACTTCGACGTCACTCTCAATCAGATGATTGGCGACGACGTCCTTCAGTTGCTCAAACCAAAACTCTGAAAGCGCGGTAAGCACTTCGCCTTTACGGTCGATCGGCGTTGGCAGTACGCAGTCGAAAGCAGAGATGCGATCAGTTGCGACGATCAGCAAGCTGTCGCTATCAACTTCGTAAACGTCGCGAACTTTGCCGCGGCGAAGCAACTTCAGATCAGGAAACGATGTTTGCAGCAGAGGCGTAGCAGCACTCATTGTTTGGATGATTATTCAGCTTTTGTTAGAGGCAGAGCGGATTGTGCTCGCGCCTAAAAACTTTGTCAAGACGATGACTGATTTATGTGAATCCGCGTCATCCGTAGTTTAAAAAATCTACTTACGACGCGAGCGCCTCGCGCAACCTTTTAATCTGAGCCGCGTGATTGTGTGCGTGCGCAGCATAGATGTTTAGCCAGTCTTCGGATGTATACGGACCACTCTCGCTGTGCGTGCCGGCGCGTTTCCAATCATCTTCAGTCATAAGTTCGAGCACTTGCATCGTCGTCTCACGTGCGCAGCGAAATGCTTCGAGTGCTGGAGCCATGTCGCGTTCGTTGTAACGAAGTCGCGAAGCAAATGCATCCTGGTCATAACCCTGGATCACAGGATTGTCTTCAACGAGGAGTTTTCGCAGTCTCCACGCGGAGGTGGTTTCGCTGTCGCCGAGATGATGAACAATCTCGCGTGCGCTCCATTTGCCAGGAATGGGATGCGCTCCTAAACTGTCCGCGGGGAAGCCATTGAGTGCGTTCATGACCTCGTCGTATCCAGCGGCGTACTTGGCAATCAGGTCGTTGCGTTCTTCGGGTGTCATCGTATTGGGGTCCTTTTGTATTGGAGTTATGCGAGAGAGCATAATGCGACTTATTGCCAATTTCCAATTGCCGATTGCCAATTTGAAAATCGGCGTTTGGCAATCGACAATTGGCAATCTTGTTAACTTTGGGCTTGAACCGCGGGTCATTTCTCTTGTACTATCGCCCCCGAACCGAGTTGCGCCGTGACCCCGTGGTGCTTGCCCTCTGAGCCTCCTGTCAGTTTCAGATCGAATATTAACTCCGATGACTACAGCTACTGACAGACAGAAAACAGCTAAAGAAAACTTCGCAGCTCCCGAATCTGGCGAACGTAAAGTTTCGCTGCTGGTCGTGGAGGATGATGAGAATATCTCGACCGCAATCAGCGAGTACTTTTCGCGTGCGGGATATGACGTCAAAACCGTTGAGGATGGTCTAAACGGCGTCAAGGCGGCGCTCGACGATCCTCCGGATGCAGTCGTATTGGACCTGATGCTGCCGAAGATGGATGGTTTGGCAGTTTGCAAGGAATTGCGCGAGAAAGTCGGCTACCTGCCCATTCTCATGCTGACCGCCAAGGACGACGTGGTGGATAAGGTGCTCGGGCTTGAGATGGGCGCGGACGACTACATCACGAAGCCTTTCAGTCTTCGTGAGCTCGAGGCGCGCATCAAGTCGGTACTCCGGCGTACACGGAATGGACCAAGCACCGATGGCATGCGGGACGAAGCACCGATTGTACGTGGACGGCTGCGCATCGACTCTGCCAAACGCGAAGTGACGATTGGCGACCGGCAGGTTGAGTTAACGCCGAAAGAGTTTGATCTGCTGCGACTGTTTGCTTCCAATCCCGGACGCGTATTTCCCCGGAAATACCTGCTCGAAAAGATCTGGGATTATTCGTACGAAGGCTACGATCGGACCATCGATTCACACATCAATCGCTTACGAGCCAAGATCGAGGAGAACCCCGAGAACCCGCAGATGGTGCTCACGGTCTGGGGCATTGGCTACAAGTTCAGCGACGAACAGTAGGACGGCAGAAGAAGTTAGCCGCAGATTTTCGCCGATGAACACGAATTGATCCGTGTTCATCGGCGAAAATCTGCGGCTAACTTCTTCTGCCTTTAAGCTCCCGTTTAAATTCTGCTGTAATTCTTTAGCAACTTATTGTATTCTTCGCCACAGTTTGTACAACATGTGGGCTCGGCCTGGTTTCCCCCGACGATATTTGAAATTTGTGGAGGAGTCGAGATGAATTGGATTGTGCGGCGGCTTCTGCCTGCTCTTCTGTTATGGACTGCTGTTTTGACAACCGGTGTGCGCACTCAGGCGCAAGAGATCACCGTCCCTGCTGCTGTCTCTACAAGACCCGCAATATCAGTCCTCGACAGCACCAAGGATCAGGACGGACTGGTTGGCTCGGTGCGTCGAGTCAAAACGGAAACCGCCCGGATCGAGCTTAAAGACGGGCACGCGGTCGAAGGCCCACCGCAACTGGTCGAGATCACCACCTACGGAATCAAAGGCAATCGAATAGAAAACACCTCATACCCGATCGCCGGTTCCCTCGCTGGCAAAGAAGAATATAAATACGACGAGCACGGCAACATCACCGAGATGACCGTCCGCGACGACCGCGGCTCAATCATTAACCGCGAGGCATACAGCTATGAGTTCGACAAGCTCGGCAACTGGACAAAGATGGTCACGAGTCTCGTTGTGTTCGAGAACGGCGAACTGAAGCGTGAACCGACCGAAGTCACTTACCGCACAGTCACTTATTACTTCGACGACGCGGTTGCGAAGATCGTTGACGAGCCCAAGCCAGTTATGGCTCCCGCCGTTCCCGATCCCACGACTGAAGAAATTCACGATCAGGAAGTTCTCGATCCCGGCCCATCACCTGTTGCTACCACTCCAGTGGAAATCGAAGGCGATCCGCCGCCGCTGCTGAAATCCGTCGAGAAATCCGTCGTCAAATCCGAGGAATCCGCGGCTAAACCAACCACCGAAAACACAAATCAAAAATCAGCTTACGACTTCCTCGTCGAAGGCCATGAGCTTCTCAAACTCCAAAAAGACCGTGAGGCCATCAAAGCCTTCAAAGAGTCGATCAAACTAGATCCGAATACGGCGGAAAGCTACTACGGCCTCGGCTTCTCGAACTTCCGTCTCGCTCGATTCAAGGATGCGGGCGACGCGTTCAAGAAGGCGACTACGCTCGAACCGCAAATGGCCAAAGCACACTACGGTCTCAGCCTGGTTTATCAGGAACTCGGAAATACATCCGCGCTTTTGGACGAATACAGGATTCTCGAAAGGCTCGACAAGTCGCTCGCGAAGAAGTTGGCCCAGACTTTTCCCCAGTACAACTTCTCGTGCCGGCTGGCCCAGGGCTGCCCCTAACGATTTATGAGGTAATCAATGCAGAGTAATCGTTTCGTAGTTTTGACCGGACACCTCAGCAACTATCCCCTCTCTGATCTCGTCGGAATTCTTCGTCATCAACGGAAGTCAGGACGCCTGCTGATCGAATATCCCAAAGGCCCGGCGATGTTCTTTTTTCAGGACGGCGAGTTGATCGACGCACGCATGAACGAGCTCAGTGGGCTACAGGCAATCTGCGTCGCGCTGGCCCAACCGGAAGCTTCTTTCAATTTCAATCCTTTGATCCAGGGCCCGCGACGGTCCATCGAGCCTTCTTTGCAACGTGCGGTGTCCGAGCTTTTTGGGTGCTGGGATGAGAGCACGCTGCAAATCGAAGCCACAACAACGCCGCAGCCTGAAGTCCTCGCGCTCCCGCCGGCGCCACCTTTGTTGGTCCGCCAACGTTCCGTTTTGCTCATTGCTGCGGCAGCGCTGATTGTTATGGGACTGGGGATTGCGGTGATCGGAGGGTTAACGAGGAACGAAGCCGCGACGGCGGCATCGTTGCCGCAGAATTCATCTCAGCCCGCACCGGTTGCGAGTGCTTCGTCGGAAGTTCCAGTTCACAAAGCAGAAACGCTCACCAAGCCGAATCGTGTCACGAAAGAACGCGTAGAAGAGAAGCACAGTAAAGCTGAACCGGTGGCCACGGAACCCGCACCCGCGCCCGAGCCTGCGTCACAAGCAATCAAAGTCGTGATGCAGATTGAAAATGGACGTGTGCTGAAGGCATCAATCGCCAATCCCAAACCCGGAATGGACAGTTACGAAGCGATGGCGCTGCGCATCGCGAGACAACGTCGTTATCCGTCAACGGTCACAGGCGGAGGGACGGTAACGATCAACGTCAACCGTTAACCGAGGAATACCCCGATGCTATTTCTTGAAAGCAAACTCATAAATCACGCCATCGATGCAACCGGCAGGATCGCGCTGCTTCAACAACTCGCGGAACGAGATCTTTCGCCACTGATTCGTTCGCATCGGCTGCGTTGCTTTGAAGACGTGTTGCTCAATCACGATCACGTCAACGAAATGGAAAGCGCGCTCGCCTCGTCGACTGAATCAATGCTCGGCGAGCCGTTCGTCCGCGGCGATCTTTTCTGCTTTCAGGATTACATACTCTTTCTTGTCTTCGAAGATGACGACGACGCGATTCGCGCCGGCATCGTTTACGAAGCACACACGGCCGAACCGTTCCGCAAGCTCGACTCGTTCTGCCAGGAAGTCCGCAACCTGCTTCTACAACGCACCGATTCCCTCGCCGACTGGGAAACGAGCATGCCTTCCTTGCCGCAAGGTTTCAGAACCTTCATCGAGCGCCAGGATGCTGACTCGCTGTTCACAAGCCTGCGCAAGGAAACGATGAGCAAGCGCATCCTCGCTGCCTCGAAACTCGAAGACGAAAGCGCGCGCGTCTTTCTACGCACCGCGCGCAACGCGCACCAGGAAGGCTATGCGGCCAAGCTGCTCACCGGCAATACCGAGTCGCAGCAGGTTCCGATTCAGCGACTCGAAGACGCGGGTCTCGTCGAACGTGAAGTGCAGATCAGTTGTCGCAAGACAGGTCACGCGCTGTTTCGACTGCCAAACCCACACGCGCTGGCAGTAGTCACGGTTAGTGATGCAACGTGCAGCGAGTGTGGCGCGCCGGTCGCTGACGAGAACGTCGAGGAAGTGATTGCGCCGACGCAGCTCGCGTCGTCGTTGCTCGAAGATGGATCGTGGCTGGTGAGCCGGATTCACTTCCTGCTGCGTGAGATGGGCGTGCCGGAAAGAGAGATTGCGGTTGGACCATCCGAGGGTACGGGTTACGGACAGTTGATGGCGAACATTTGCGGTGAGCCGTTTTTGATTGTGACTCGCGACGGCGATCTGACACCAGCGTTCGCGCGTTGGGCCATCGATCTTGAGATCGACACTGAGGCTTCGCATCTCGTTATCGTAGCTACCGGCCGAATACACAAAGAGGCCGGCATGCTGGTCCACAATCACTCGCGAAGGCGCGTTAGTGGTGGTCAGGATTTCGAGATGATCATTGCCGACGATGCGGCGACTGCGGGTCGCGAACTACAAGCGGCACTCGAACGTGTGTCGCAAAGAGTAGTGGCGGAGCAACTCTGCGTGTTGGACGGGAGCGCCGGTTTTTCAGTCAGTCGTTTGGTGTTGACGAAGTTTCAACTCCTGCGTGCGAAAGCACCGCAGCAGGCGGAAGTCGTCACAGACACTGAGACTGAGTTCGTTCCGAGCGCGCCGTTAACCCTGGCCGCACATGCTGCGGGAAACAACGGCGAAGTGTTCGATGTCGAAGCCAATTAAGAAAGTCCCGGCACGTCGCAGCGAAGATGTGCGATGGAGTAGAGACATCGCCACTTTGCGACAGGCTGCGCAGGAGTTGGTGCAGCGGCGGACCACCAGACCGCAGCTTCGGCTCGCAAGGAGTCCGTTCGAACAGATTGCGCAGTTGCTCGACGATCCATCCGCTGAAGTGCGCGAGAAAGCTGTCCGAGATCTTTATGAGATGGATCCGGATCAGGCTGCGACGCTCGTGAACGACGCGCTGCGTGATGGCTCGCCCGAGGAGCGCCGGCGCATCGGCAGCGCGTTGGCTGATTCCGGATTGTTGTACGAAGCCATCGACGATCTGATGGCCGAGAATCACGAGAACTGCTACAGCGCGTTCTCGTTGTTGTTTTTGGTCGCGAAGGCAGGCGTGGTCGAACCTTTGATTTGCGTTATTGAAAAGAATCACAGTCTCGATTTAAGCCTCGCGGTCATTCGCTTACTTGCCTCCAGTGGCGAACCCGAGGTCGCTCCGACCTTGCAGCGCCTCGCTGCAAATGACTCACTTCCTCCAGAACTCCGATCGGAAATCCGCGTTTTATCGGCGTAAATCTGCGGCTTTTCACAAATCGATCGCAACCAATTACTATTGTCGGTTCCCATGCGTTTCAAACTTCATTCTGAATACCAGCCGAAGGGTGATCAGCCGGCGGCCATCGACGCACTCGTTCGCGGTCTTAACGACGGCGCCAAAGATCAGGTGTTGCTCGGAATCACCGGCAGCGGCAAGACGTTTACGATCGCGAGCGTCATCGAGCACACGCAGCGCTCGACACTCGTGCTCGCGCACAACAAAACGCTCGCCGCCCAACTCTTCCAGGAATTTCGCTCGCTCTTTCCCGAGAATGCGGTCGAGTATTTCGTCTCTTACTACGACTACTACCAGCCCGAAGCGTACGTTCCAGCCGCCGACGTGTACATCGAAAAAGAGGCGATCGTTAACCAGGAGATCGATCGCCTGCGAATGTCGGCCACGCGCGCGCTCTTCGAACGCCGCGACGTGATCGTGGTCGCGAGTGTGTCGTGCATCTACGGTCTCGGCGATCCCGATGCGTACTACGGTCTGCTATTCTTTGTCGAACCCGGTGGGCGTATGTCGCGCGACGTGCTGTTGCAGCGACTCGTCGAGCTGCAATACGAACGTTCCGATATCAACTTTCAACGCGGCACTTTTCGCGTGCGCGGCGACGTCGTCGAGATCTATCCGAGTTATCAGGATCAGGCTTATCGCATCGAGTTGTGGGGCGATGAGATCGACTCGATCTCAACGATCGATCCGCTTCTCGGCGAAGTCATCGAAAAACACACGTCGCGCGTGCCGATTTATCCGAAGACGCACTACGTCATGTCGCGCCCGACAATCAAACGCGCGATCAAGACGGTTCGCGAAGAGCTCGAGTGGTGGGAGCCGAAGCTGATCGCCGAAGGCAAACTTGTCGAAGCGCAACGTCTGCACCAGCGGACGATGTTCGATCTCGAGATGATCAAGGAGATGGGTTTCTGTCGCGGCATCGAAAACTATTCACGACACCTGACCGGCAAGAAACCGGGCGAGCCGCCACCGACCCTGCTCGATTATCTGCCGCGCGACACGTTGATCATTATCGACGAGTCGCACCAGTCGGTGCCGCAGGTGCGTGGCATGTTCGAAGGCGATCAATCCCGCAAACGGACGCTCGTGGAGTATGGATTTCGTTTGCCGTCTGCGCTCGACAACCGGCCGCTCAACTTCGCGGAGTTTGAAGCCCGCATCGGACAGACGATCTATGTCTCGGCTACGCCTGGTCCATATGAACTTACGAAGGCGAGCGGTGAAGTAGTTGAGCAGATCATCAGGCCTACTGGTTTGATGGATCCGGAAGTGGAAGTGCATCCGGTCAAGGGACAGATCGACCATCTGCTCGAGGAATGCCGCCAACGTGCTGAACGCCACGAGCGCGTGCTGGTTACGACGTTGACGAAGCGCATGGCTGAAGATCTCACGGAGTATTTCACTGAAGTCGGCGTGCGCGTTCGTTATCTGCACTCGGATATCGAGACGCTCGAACGGATCAAGATCCTGCGCGACCTGCGACGCGGCGAGTTTGACGTGCTCGTCGGGATCAACCTTCTGCGCGAAGGGTTGGACCTGCCGGAAGTGTCGCTGGTGGCGATTCTCGACGCGGATAAGGAAGGGTTTCTGCGTTCCGAGCAGTCATTGATTCAGACGATTGGACGTGCGGCGCGCAATGCGAGTGGCAAAGCGATCCTGTATGCCGACCGAATTACTGATTCGATGAAGCGGGCAATCGAGGAGACGCAACGCAGGCGCGCGATACAGGAGCAGTTCAATCGTGAGAATGGCATCACACCGCAGACGATCGTGAAGCCGATTGAGGCGACGTTGATCACTGCGTCTGAGGCTGACTACTTCAAAATGCCTTCGGAGGTTGAGGAGATTGAGGACTATTCGCCCGCGAATATCGAGGCGACTGTCGCACGGCTTGAGGTCGAGATGCGTGCAGCGGCGAAGCGGTTTGAGTTTGAGAGGGCGGCGGAGTTGCGCGATCGCATCAAGGTTCTCCGCGAGCGTGAATTGCAGGTGATGTAAATCCTGTATGCAGACGAAGACCAATCCTGACGAGATCGAATCGTTTTTGTCAGATGCGAGTTTCATTCGCGAAGGACACGCGGATCGGGTCGTGCTGCCTGAGAGCTTCGAGGAAATATCTGAGATTCTGGCAAATGCGAATCGCGAGCGTGTTCCGGTCACGGTGTCTGGTGCCGGGACAGGTACGGTTGGCGGACGCGTTGCGTTCGGCGGGATCGTGCTGGCGACCGACAAGCTGAATCGCATCAGGCACATTGTTCACGAAGGGCAGGGCGGGTTTGCGGTGGTGGAGCCGGGAGTCGTTCTTGCTGATCTCCAGCGTGCGGTGGACCAGGAGGGCCTGCTTTATCCGCCTGATCCGACTGAGCGTGATTGTTTTGTCGGCGGCAACGTCGCGACCAACGCTTCCGGGGCGCGCACATTTAAATATGGACCAACGCGCAACTACATCAGGCGATTGAAGGTCGTCCTCGCTTCGGGTGAGGTGCTCGATCTGCGGCGCGGAGATGTGCGAGCTGACGCCGAGGGAAAGATACGTCTCGGCAAATCGATCGAGGTACAGTTGCCGCATTATCGGATGCCGGCGACGCGCAAGAACGCGACGGGTTATTTCGTGGCCCCGGAGATGGACGCGGTCGATCTGTTTATCGGCAGTGAGGGCACACTCGGCGTCATCGGCGAAGTGGAAGTGAAGCTGTTGCCAAAGCCGGAAGGGTTGTTGAGTGGCGTTGTGTTTTTTGCGAACGAAGAGGACGTGCTCGCTTTGGTGCGCGAGGTTAGAGCGCATGTTGACGCTCGCGCGGTTGAGTTTTTCGATCATGAGTCGTTGAGATTTCTGCGTCAGAAGTATCCGACGATACCGGCCGAGGCGGTAGCCGCGATATTTTTTGAGCAGGAAACGACGGCTGCGACTGAAGATGCCGTATTGGACCAATGGCTCGAGTTGTTGGATCAGCACCACGCGTTGGCTGACTCGTGGTTTGCGACGAACGAACAGGACCAGGCGAAGCTGCGTGAGTTTCGGCATCAACTGCCGGTGCTGATGAACGAGTGGTTCGCGCATTACCGCCAGCGCAAAGTGTCAACCGACATGTCTGTTCCTGACGACGCTTTTCCGGGGTTGTTCCGCTTATATAAGAAGACGCTTCAATCGAGCGGCCTGCGTTACACGATCTTCGGCCACATCGGCGACAACCACGTTCACGTCAACATTCTGCCGCGCGACGAAGCCGAGGGTGCCCGCGCGCGCGAGATGTATGTAGAGTTCCTGAAGTACGCGGCCTCCGTCGGCGGCACACTCTCCGCCGAGCACGGCGTCGGAAAACTCAAACGTGACTACCTGCGTCTCTTTTACGGCGACGTCCAACTCCACGAAATGTCGGCGGTGAAAAAGGCGCTCGACCCATATAGCATTCTCGGTCGCGGAAACATTTTCTCCGAGGAGTTATTGCAGATTGAAAATTGAAGAAAGGAAAACCGTAGCATGTTCACCCATGTTAACGTCCTCACGAAAGAGATCATTGGCGCGGCGATTGAAGTGCATCGCTGTCTTGGGCCGGGATTACTTGAGTCGGCGTATCAGCAATGTCTTGCAAGAGAGCTTCAGCTCAGAGACATTTTTTATCGGTATGAATGGCCTGTGCCGCTGGACTACAAAGGTTGTAGAGTGAAATGTGGGTATCGGGTTGATATTTTGGTTGCCGACGCGGTGGTTGTTGAAACAAAGTCTATCGAAGCAATCGCGCCAGTGCATGAAGCGCAACTCCTTACTTACATGCGGTTGGGTGGTTGGAAGGTTGGACTTCTTATAAACTTCAATGTCCTGGTGCTTAAGAGTGGTATTCGCAGAAGAGTGTTAGGACTAGAGGAATAAACTCTGCGGCCCTCTGCGAGATCTCTGCGATCTCTGCGTTCAAACGGCGCCCATAAAACGCAGAGATCGCAGAGATCTCGCAGAGGGCCGCAGAGAAAAACATAATGCTTCGTTTCACCACAGCCGGAGAATCACATGGACGATCGCTCGTCGCGATCGTGGAGGGTTTGCCCGCCGGATTGCCGGTCGATCAAGCTCTGATAGATAACGAGCTGCGACGGCGCCAGCTTGGTTATGGGCGCGGCGGGCGCATGAAGATTGAGCGCGACCACGCCGAGATACTGACCGGCGTCAGACATGGTCTCACGCTCGGCTCACCGCTCACAATGTTGATCGAAAACAAAGACTGGCCCAACTGGACTGACGTCA
>Ga0126376_10002022_pt1 | contig 11320 bp, 8 predicted proteins | sample PanSoiMetPlot_15_FD_92760 | JGI IMG/M metagenome (GOLD analysis project Ga0126376, IMG submission 92760) | Tropical forest soil microbial communities from Panama - MetaG Plot_15 | ecosystem: Environmental > Terrestrial > Soil > Tropical forest > Bulk soil | place: Panama | collected 2016-02-17
ACCCGCTTAAACTGACCGATGCGCACGAACGCGTCCGCGATGGCGAGCCCATAGATGAAGCCAGCGCAGGCGGCCGACAGGTCGAAAGCGGCCGAGCCCAGGCAGTTAAGCTTCTGCTGTACATAGACGGCGGTCGCGGGCATGGGCATGTCGGGCGTGACCGTGCCCAGGATGATGCAGTCGAGCGTCTTCGGATCCCAGCCCGCCATCTGGCAGGCATTCTGCGCCGCCTCGGCGGCCAGGTCGCTGGTCGTGCGTCCATCCTCGAGGATCCGACGCTCGCGGATCCCGGTGCGCTCGACAATCCAGGCGTCCGAGGTGTCGACCATTTTCTCGAGATCGAAGTTGGTCATCACCTGGTCGGGCACGCCGCGCCCGGTTCCGAAGATGCGCGTTCGAATCATGCCACTGCCTCCCAGATCGGCCGCTGGCGCCCGATCGCTTCCTCGAGCCCGCCCAAAAGGCCGGCGCTCATGAACGTGCGTGCGCTCAGAATCGCATGCTTGATGGCTCGTGCCGGCGAGGCTCCATGGCAAATCATCGCGACGCCTTTGACGCCCAAAAGAGGGGCACCCCCGTACTCAGCCCAGTCGAGCTTCCGCTTCATCTCACGGAACGAGCGCCGGAGCAAGAGGCCGCCCGCCTTGCTCAAGGTTGACTCCGAGATGGCATCGCGCAGCATACGGGCCAGCGCCTCGGCCACGCCCTCGGCGGTCTTGAGCAGCACATTGCCGGTAAAGCCGTCGGTCACCACCACATCGATCCGACCCGAGAAGATGTCGCGTCCCTCGACATAGCCCACGTACTCGAAATCGAGCGGCGCCCGGGGGCGCGAGAGCAGCTTGTGCGCCTCGCGCGTCAGCTCGGTGCCCTTGTGCGCCTCGGCGCCGTTCGAGAGCAGGCCCACGCGCGGCCGCGGCTTGGCGTGCAGGGTCTTGGCATAGACCGCGCCCAGGACCGCGAACTGGGCCAGGTTGGGTGGCTTCAGGTCGACGTTGGCGCCCATGTCGAGCAGCACGCACTGGCCGCCCTGCACCGGAAAGCTGGTCACGATGCCGGGCCGATCGACGCCGCCAATGCGGCCCAGCACGAACAGCCCGCACGCCAACATGGCGCCGGAGTTGCCGGCCGACACCAGCGCCGCCGCCTGCTTGCGCTTGACCAGATCGAAGCACACGCGCATGGAGGAGTCGGGCTTGCGCTTGAAAGCTTGCGATGGATGCTCGCCCATGGCGACGACCTGGGATGCGTGATGCACCGAGATGGGCAGGCGCGCGACCTCGCGATGCTTGAGCTCCTCGCGCAGGCGGGCCTCGTCCCCTACCACAACGATCTCGGCGCCCTCGCGGGCCGCGGCCACCGCTCCGTCCAGCTCGGCGGTGGGCGCGTGATCGCCGCCCATGGCGTCGACCGCGATCCGCATCTACGGATCAGGCTTCCTCGTCGGTGGACACGACCTCTCGGCCAGCGTAATAGCCGCAGTTGCTGCACAGCCGATGCGGCAGCTTGGGTTCCTGACAGCGCGGGCAAGGCACCGTCTGTGGAGCCTTGAAGCCGGCCATCCAGGCCGAGCGGCGCATGGCCGTGCGGCCTTTCCCTTTTCTTCGCTTTGGGACTGCCATCTTTCGCCTTCCTTCGTGTCAGCTCAGTTTGAGCCCTTTGAGCGCCGCGAACCGGGGATCGGGCGGGCGCTGGCAGGAACAGGGGCCTTCGTTCAGATCCTTGCCGCACTGGGAGCACAGCCCCTTGCACTCCGTTCGGCATAGTGGGGTCATCGGGATCGCGAGCAGGATCTGCTCGCGAAACAGCTCTCCGAGGTTGATGGTCTCGCCGTCGTAGACCGCGAAGTCGACGTCGTCGTCGGTGATCTCGACCTCGGCCTCGCGCACCTCGGCCTCGCGGCTATAGGTCATGCGGATGGGCGCGGCCAGATCGATCTCGGCTCGGGCCAGGCAGCGCGCGCAGGGGACGATCACGCTGCCGCGCATCGCGCCCCGCACGAGAACGTTGTCGTCCACTTTCTCGAGCGTGACCTCGGCTCCGCCGCCGCCGGGTGCCAGCTCGACGTCGACATCAGCCAGCGCGGGGCGGAACCAGGACGGCTCGAAGGGCAAGCGGAGAGCCAGCCCCTCGGGGCCTATCTCATGGATTTTTATCTTCATTTCCGCCATCGGACAGCCCTGGGCCAGCTCGCGAATCCAGTACATTACCTGGCGCCGGCGCGATGTCAAGGCGAGCGGCGCCGCGGGTGGTGGCGCCTGGGCACGGCTGCGCGCCCCGAAGCGGCGATCAGGCCATGGTGATGGAGACGCCTGGGTGACGGCCAACGGCTGCGCCGTGCCGAAAGAGGTCGTCCACAAAGCGCCCGCACCTTAGGAACGGTTGCGAAAGCCCCCTCCAGGTCGAGATGCTGACCGAAGCGCTCACACGGCGTCACCCGAGGCCGGCCGAAGACGCACATGCGGCCAGCACCACGCGCCCGTCGCCGCGCGGCGCGAGCACGACGCCCGCGAACGACCAACCTCACTCCTGGCTCAGGGCGCGCCCAGCCCGGGCGCGATGAGCGCCGCCATGCGCGCCGGATTGCGCACCTTCTGCGCGCTCATCCAGGCATCGGCCGCCGCGACCAGCTCGGCGCCGCTCGTGCCTTCCGAAAGCTCGCCCAGCCGCCGGCGCGCCACCGCCGCGTGCAGGGCCATGTCGGCGGCGTCGAAGCCGGCGGCCGCGCGCACGAGCAGCGCGGAGGCGGCCTCAGCCTTTTCGTCGAGCGCGGCCGCGCCCGCACGCAGAAGGAGCGCCAGCGGGTCGGCCCAGGGCATGCGCTCGCGCTCGAGAGCGTGTGCGTCGCGCAGGGCGGCCCCGAGCAGGCGCTTCTTGTCGGCTGCGCCACCGCCTCCGGCTGCGGCCAGGAGCGCCCGGCCACGCAGGGCCCGCGCCTCCAACCGCGTGAGCTGAATGCGCAGGCACAGAGAGCCGGCCAGAGCGGGCCAGCGCTCGCGCAGCCGCGCCAGCGCAGCCGCGCCCGCGCCCACATACAGGTCGGCATTGCAGAGCGCGTAGAGCTCGTAGTAGTGCTGCAGGTGGAAGCCCTGCTGCGACCATTTTTCCATGGCGGCCGCAACCTCGCGCCGCGCGCCCTCGGGATCGTCGGCGGCCAGCCAGGCCAGGCTGGGCCGACCGATGCGCAGGTTGGTGTCGGCGTTCAGGTCGGCCCGCTCGCGCGCCTCCTTCAGGCAGGCCGGCACCTGGCGCGACAGCTCCTCGAGCTCGCCCAGGTAGCCCAGCGCCCAGAGCGCGAACTGCTGGATGCTCGCCACTTCCCAGGCGATGCCGACATAGTGGTCGCGGAACTTCTGCTCGGCTTCCTGGCAGCGCGCGCGGCCGTACTTCCAGCGGCCCTCGAGCACGGCGGCCAGCCCATCGGCGATGGTGACCAGCGCCAGCGCCAGCGGATGGCCGACTTTCTGAGCCAGCACACGCGCGGTCTCCACCAGCGCCGCCGTGCGCTCGCGGCTGCGCCCGCCCGCGGTGGCCGAGTATCCGGCCTCGGCCGCCAGCGCGCGCGCGACCCGGAAAGGCTCCCCGGCCTCGAGCGCGAGCAGGAGGTTCTTGGTCTGGAAATCGGCGCCCCGGATGGTGTCGACCTTGGACAGCACCGAGGCCATCGAGAAGCAGATGTCGATGCGACGCAGCTCGCGCGGCGAGATCTGGGTCGAGTCGTGCTCGCGGAAGCGGAGCCCGCGCAGCTTGAGGCGCAGGCGGCGCGAAAGCAGCGACATGAGCGCGCGCCGCGGCGTGCGTGGCAGCTCCAGGTCGGCCGCCGCAACCACCCGGCGCAGCGTTTCCATCCCACGATCGATGTGGCCGCACCGCATCAGATGCTCGGCCGCCCGGCGTTGGTACTCGAGCGCATCGGCCTCCTTGGCCCCGACCGCAGCTTCCAGGTAGGCCTCGGCGGCTTCGGTGCCATGGCCGGCGTTGGCCAGCGCCTGCGCCATGGCCGCGCGTAGCTCGCGCCGCTCGGGGTAGTCGGGCGGGCGCAGCTCGAGCGCGAGCGCGTACAAGCGTGCCGCCCGGTCGAAGGCCAGGGCCTGCTCGGCCTTGGCCGCCGCCACTTCCGCGTATTCGGCCGCCCGCTCGGTCTCGCCGGCGCCGCGCCAGTGCAGCGCCATCGCCTCCGGATCGGCTCGCTCCGAGCCTTCGAGCGCCACCGCGAGCCGGCGATGGCAGTCGCGCTGGTCGGAAGCGGCCAGCAGCGCGACCGCGGCCTCGCGGATCCGATCGTGGTAGGCCTCGATCTCGTCGCGGTCGCGGACGCCACGCGTGCGCACCAGGTGGCCCGCGCGCAGGACCGAGAGCGCCTGCCGATCCTCGGCGCCCAGCTCGGCTGCCCGCGCGGCCACGGCCTGGGCGAGCGGACGGCCTGCAATCGCAACCACGTCGAGCAGGCGGCGCGCCTCCGGCGGCAGCCGATGCAGCCGCGCCTGCAGCATCTTGCCCAGCGAGACCCGGCCCTCGAGCAGAGCGCCCGCCTGCAGGTGGCGCACCAGCTCGTCGACGAAAAAGGGGCTGCCGCCCGACTCGGTCGCAATCCGCTCGGCATCCTCGCGTGCGCGCGCGTCCTCGAGGCTGGCACCGAGAAGCGACAGCGCCTGCGCGCGCGCTTCCGCCCACAAGAGCGGGCCCACCTCGATGTCGTGCACCTCCAGGTCGGCGGCCGCCAGCACCTTGGGCCGCTCGAGCTCGCGCAGAAACGGGCTCGACTGCGCGTCCTCGCTCCGGTAGCTCAAGAGCAGCAGGAGCGGCGGTGGCTCGGGGGGCCGCAGAAGCTCGGTCAGAAGGGCCGCGCTGTCGACGTCGCCCCACTGCACGTCGTCGATGAACAGCACGACCGGGCCCTTCGCGGCCAGGCCGGCCAGAAGCTCGCGCAAGGCGGCAAAGGCGCGCCGCCGCAGCTCCTGCGGATCGGCCGCTTCCACGCCCCGGCGCGGGGCGTCGGCAATCACGCCCACGCGGCGCAGAACCGGGAACAGGCGCGCCAGCGCGGGCGCATCGCGCGGCACCAGCGGCGCCGCCTCCCGGTCAGCCAGGCGCGAAAGATGCCGGCTCAGCGAATCGACGAGGCTGTCGAGGGCCTTGTAGGGCACCGACTCGCGCTCGTAGCAGCGACCACTCAGAACCACCGGGCCCGCGCTCTCCTCGATCTGATCGATGAAGCTCTGGACCAGCGCGCTCTTGCCCATGCCGGAGGGGCCGTGCACATGCACGGCCACTGCACGCCCCTCCTGCGTGCGCGCAAACGCCTGGGAAAGCGTCTGCAAATGGCGCTCGCGCCCCACCAGCAGCCCGGACTGGGAGCGCCACGAGCGCGACAGGGCGGGCAGCTCGAGCGCCGAGGTGCGCGCCCCCAGCCGCCGCAGCACGTCGCGCCCGCTCGGCCGCGCCTCGGGCAGTCGGCGCAGAAGCTCCACGCACAGCGCGTTCAGATCCTCGGGCACCTCGGGCGAAAGCTCGCGCGGGGCGGGCGGCTCGAACTTCTGCTTGTCGACCAGCACCTCGACCACCCCACCGACGAACGGCAGCCGCCCGGTCAGCGCCTCATACAGGATCACGCCCACCGCGTACCAGTCGGTGGCCTCGCTGACCTGGAGATTGGCGCCCTGCTCGGGTGCCATGTAGGCGGCGGTGCCCACCACGTCGCGCTCGGTGTTTTGCGAGCGGCCGTGCGGTGCCAGATCGGTCACCAGCCCGAAGTCGAGCAGCACCACGCGGCCGGAGCGGGTGACCAGGACGTTCGACGGCTTGATGTCGCGGTGGAGCTTGCCGGCCTGGTGCAGCGCATACACGCCCTCGGCCAGCTGCAGAAGCGCCGCCCGCAGCCGACCCATGTGCGCGCCCGGCAGGGGCAGCGCCACGCCGGTGCGCGCCGGGATCAGCGGGCGCGGCTCCACCTTGACCAGCGCGCCCGAAAAATCGGTGATGGTCTCGGCCAGCGCGACCTCGGCGCCTTCGCGCACGAAGGCCAGGAAATCCACGCCCTCGACCAGCTCCATCGTGAAAAACCACTGCTCGCCCAGCGACACCAGCTCGTGCAGCGCCACGAGGTTGGGATGGGTGACGTCGGTGAGCGCGCGGAATTCCTGCTTGAACCGGTAAATTGCGGCCGCGTCGACGTTGCGGATGGTCTTGAGCGCAATGGTCTCTGAACGCTCGCGATCGAAAGCCTGGTAGACCACGCCCATCGCGCCCGCGCCCAGTCGGCGCTGCACCACGAACCGATCGGTGCCGCGGAAGTCGCCGAAGCGGTGATCGCGCAGACCCGAGCCCACGGGCGGATTTTTTCACGGGCGCGCGGCTAAGGGAAGCCAGGAAATCTTCCCGGAGGCCCCGGTGCTACTTGGCCGAGGTTGCGCCGGCGATGAATCCGCCGCCGAACAGGAGCAGGCCGCGCAGATCCTCGTCGTTGAAGCGCAGCTGCGCGCCCACGAAGTAGTCGCGCCCGCCGCCGGCGCCCACCTGCGCGCGCCCGTTGAGCAGGTCATCGATGCCGCCCACCAGGTACAGGCCCCGGAAGAACTCGAGCGCGGCGATGACCTTGAGCCGCGGGTAGACGTTCGACCGAAAGTCGAACAGGTCGACCGACAGCTGGAGCGGCTTGGTCAGAAAGTGCAGGTCGAAATCGGCGCCGATGCCGCCGGTCGACTCCTTGATGCCGAACCGGAAGGTGGTGTAGGGCAGCGCGCGCTTGGCAAACTGGAAGCTGAAGCGGAACGAGTCGGTCACCGTGACCGTGGTGGTCGACACCGACGGGGGCTTGGTCGGATCGTTGGTGTTCGAGACCTCGATGCGCTCGTGCCGGAGGCCCCGCGGGTCGTCGATGAGCTCGATGAGGTAGTACTTGTCCGGACGCGGCTGGACCTGGATGGCGACGTAGGTCTTGAGCGTATTTGCCAAAATATTGTACTCCGAGCGCAGGCCGACGATGGTCTGCAGCCGGGTCAGCGAGCGGATGAAGCCGCCCGCGTCCTCGGTGATCTGCTGGACGTTCTCCGCGATGGACTCGTCCTTGGTCAGGCGCCCGATGGTGCCGTGGCCGGCGTTGGTGCGGGTCGCGATCTCGTCGAGCTGCGAGAGCGCATGGTCGAGCTTTTCGCTGGCATTGCTGATCTTCTCGAGCGTCTTCTCGGTCTTTTCCTTGGTCGGCGACTGCGTGCCCACCAGCTGCTTGACGCCCTCGCTGATGTCACGCACGTTTTTGAGCGTCGCGATCATGTCCTCTTTTTCCTTGGACGTGATCTGGCCGACGTCGGCAGCGGCCCGGTCGGCGTCCTCGAGCAGCCGGTGCAGGACCTCGGAGTTCTCCGTGATCGATCGATTCAGGTTCTCGGCCATCTCCTTGATCGGGCCCGCGGTCAGCTCGCGCACATCCTTCAAGATGTCCTGCAGGATGGGAAGCGTCTCCGAGATCTGGCGCTGGATGTCGCCGAACGAGGCCGGCTCGGGCGCGACCTTGATCTGGTCGCCGTCTTTGAGCCGGCGGAATTTGATCTCGACGCCATTTTTCCAGTGCGCTGGGTGGCCGGGATCGATCTCCAGATAAAACTCGCCGAGCAGCGACGCACTCTTCTTGAAGACGAACGTATGGTCGGGGTCGTCCCAGATCGCGAGGTTCTTGTCGGCAATCTGGATGACGATCTTGGCACGGTTCGGGAACTCGGGCGGGAGCGAGCGGTCGACGATGTTCCCGACGTTCAGGCCCGCGATCTGAACGCGCGACTTGTCGACCAGACCGGTGGCGTCACGGAACAGGCCCCACAGCTTGTAGCCCTGCGCGCTCCCGCCGCCCTTGGAGATGGCCTTGATGGCCCAGTAGGTGCCGGCCAGAACCGCCAGCACCAGGATGCCAACCTTGATGGCATCGTCCCTCTTCACGGGCTGGTGTCCTCGAATCGCACCGCGCCCGAAGTTTCCACGAACTCGCGCAGATAGTGGCTGCGCGAGTGCAGGATCTCGGAGCGCGTGCCGGTGGCAACGATGACGCCGTCGGCCAGCATCGAGATGCGGTCGCCGATTCGGAACACCGATGCCATGTCATGCGAAATCACCACGCTGGTCACGCCGAAGCTGTCGGCGGTCTCCTTGATCATGTCGTCGGCGACTTTGGTCTGGATGGGATCGAGGCCGGTGGTGGGCTCGTCGTAGAGCAGGATCTCGGGCTTCAAAACCAGCGCCCGTGCTAGCGCCACGCGCTTGCGCTGGCCGCCCGAAAGCTGGGCCGGGAACTTGCGGCCGTGCTCGGGCACGTTGAGCTTGCCGAGCATGTCGTATGCGAGTTCCAGCATCTCCTGCCGCCCAAGCTTCGTGTGCTCGACCAGCGGGAAGATCACGTTCTCTTCCACCGTCATCGAGTCGAAGAGCGCAGCATATTGGAACACGAGTCCGAACTTCTTGCGAATTTCGTTGAGCTCGTACTCGTTCATGGGGACTACATCGATGCCGTCCACATAGATGTGGCCGCTGTCGGGCTTGAGCAGGCCCATCAGGTGCTTCATGAGCACCGACTTGCCCTGGCCCGAGCCCCCGATGATCATGTTGATGCGGCCGCGCTCGATGTCGAGATCGACCCCGCGTAGCACCTGATGGTCGTCGAAGCTCTTGTGCAGCCTCACGACCCGCACCTGCCAGCGCTCGTGGCGCTGCGTCGGGTCCTCTGCGCCCAGCCGCCGCTCCGGGTCGTACTCGCCCGTGGTGATCTCGATCTCGTCGCTTTCCAACGTCATTTGGAAAGCACCGCGAGCAAGATGTCGCCCAGAAAGTAGTCCAAACATAGGATCAACACTGAAGAAATTACGACCGCGCGTGTGGTCGCGATACCGACGCCCTTGGCGCCCCCACTCGCGAAAAAGCCCTGAAAACAACCAACTAGCGTCAGTGTGAGCCCGAACACCATGGCCTTGAACAGGCCCTGGAACACGTCGGTGGGGTCGGTGTACCAGCGCAGCGTGTAAAAGAATTGCGCGGGGTCGACGTTCTCGATCACAACCGCCGCCATGTAGCCGCCGAAGATGCCAGTCAGGTTGAAGACCATGGTCAGAAGCGGCGCCATGATGGTGCCGGCGAGCAGGCGCGGCGTGACCAAATACTGGACCGGGTTGACCGCAAACGCGGTGATGGCGTCGATCTGCTCGGTGATGCGCATCGAGCCCAGCTCGGTCGCCATGCCGCTGGCCGCACGCGCCGTGATCATCAGGCAGGTAAAAACCGGGCCCAGCTCGCGGGTCAGCGTCAGGCCCAGCGCAGTGCCGACGAAGCGCTCGGCCTGCACCAGGCGAAACGCGTACACGCCCTGCAGCGCAATCACGGCGCCCGAGAAGAAGCCGGTCAGCGCGATGATCGGGACCGACTCGACGCCGATGAACTCGGCCTGCTCGATGAGCAGGCGCACGCGGTAGGGCGGCCGCACCGCCCAGGCGGCGGCCTGGAACAGGAGGCGCGCATGCTGGCCCACGCCGCGCACAAAGCCCATCGGCAGCCCGACCACGAAGTCCGCGAGCCTGACGATCGGATGCTTCGGCGGAGCCTCGGCCTGGGTCGTCATGGCGCTCAGCCTGAATACACCCGCGGCACTCGCTTCGAGATGCCGCAGTAAATCTCGTAATTGACCGAGCCCACCCAGCTCGCCCAGTCGCGCGCGCTGATGCGCTCGCCCTGCTGCTGGCCCAGCAGCACCACCTCCGAGCCCACCTGGGCGGTCGGAACATCGGTCACGTCGACCATGAACATATCCATGCACACCGCGCCCACCACGGGCACGCGCTGGCCCGCAATCAGGACCTCGCCGGTCCCGGTCATGCGGCGCGGATAGCCGTCGGCGTAGCCGAGCGGCAGGGTCGCGATGCGGGAGCGCCGGGGTGCGCGCCAGAGCCCTCCGTAGCTGACGGGCGCACCGGTCGGGACCTCGCGCAGCGCGATGACGCGCGTGACCAGGCGCAGAACCGGTTGCGCGCCCGGCAGCTCGGCGATCGGAGCCGCAGAATCGCCCAGCAGCGCAATGCCGGGCCGTACCAGGTCGTACCGGCTGGCCGCAAACCGCACCGCACCCGCGCTGTTGGCCGCGTGCAGGAGCGTGGGCTTGAGCCCCGCGCGCTGAGCGCTGGCGCGGGCGGTTTCGAAGCAGGTGAGCTGCTCGGTGGTCGGCTCGGGGTCGTCGGCATCGGCCGAAGCCAGATGCGTGCACAGCCCCTGCACCTCGAGATTGTCGAACTTGCGCAAGTGCGCGAAAAAGTCGTCGAGCGCGGCCAGCGGCACCCCGAGACGCGCCATTCCGGTGTCGACCTTTACGTGCATCGGCACCCGCCGTCCGGGCCGGGCCGCGCGCGCGAGCTTTTCCAGGTCACCCGGGTCGAACACGATGGGGGTGAGGTCGTGATCGAGCAGCGCGCGGTGGGCGCTGCCGTAATAGCCGCCCAGGACCAAGACCGGGGCCCGGGTGGCGCGCCGGAGCTCGATACCCTCCTCCAGCAGCGAAACCGCAAACCCGTCCACGCCCGCCCGCTCAAGCGCGGCGGCCACCGATACCGCGCCATGCCCATAGGCATCGGCCTTGACCACCGCGTAGATGGCCGGCCGGGGCGTGCCCCCCAGATGTGCGCGCAGGGCGCCCAGGTTATGACGAAGCGCCGCCAGGTCGACCTCGGCCCGGGTGGGCCGGATGGCGGTCTGGATGATGCGGGCTTGTTCCGTGACGGTGGCCCCAAGTAAAGCGTGTGGTTACGCCTTTTTACCCCACGCCGGCCGTCCTGTCAAGAAACCGCTACGCGTGGCGGTCGGGATGCGGCCGCGCCATCTCCACCAGCTTGGGGGTGAGCAGAAGCCCCCGGCCACGTGGCTCCATCACGCCGCGGCGGACCAGCATCGCGAAGGTCCGCGACACGGTCTCCCGGCACGAGCCCACCATGTTGGCCAGGTCCTGCTGGGTGGGACGGCGGCGCAGGAGGAGACCTTCCTCGCGCTGCTCGCCGTCTTCATGGGCCAAACGGATCAAGGTCCGAACCAGTCGGGCCTCGACGTCGTGGAGCGCCAGATTGGCGATGATGTCGTCGGCCTTGCGCAACCGGCCCGACATCTCGGCCAGGTCCGACGGCCAGTGCAGCATCTCGCCGGTGTGCTGGGCCAGCCCGCACTGGAACGCGGCCAGCAGCAGGGTCGCCGAGGTGTCCTGGGCGCGCTCGGCCAGATCGCGGGCCGCGACGGCGGTCGCCGCGGCGTCGGCGAAACGGCCGGACAGCAGCTGCCGGGCGGCCTGCGCGCGCAGCAGATG
>Ga0126376_10002024_pt1 | contig 11318 bp, 8 predicted proteins | sample PanSoiMetPlot_15_FD_92760 | JGI IMG/M metagenome (GOLD analysis project Ga0126376, IMG submission 92760) | Tropical forest soil microbial communities from Panama - MetaG Plot_15 | ecosystem: Environmental > Terrestrial > Soil > Tropical forest > Bulk soil | place: Panama | collected 2016-02-17
AGGCCGGTTCAAGGGCTGGTCCGCCGGCCGCGCCATGTTCGGCTTGGATCCGGACGGCAATGTCTGGAACTTGCAGAGGAACGGCGACCTCGTGAAAATCGACTTGAGCAGCGAAGAGCTGAAGCGGACGATCTTCCAGATCCCCAAGAACCAGGGGATCTACGACACTGACACCGACTCCCGGGGCCGGACTCATCTCTATATCTGGCAGGAAGGCAAGATCGGCATCTTCGATCCGAGGACGATCGAATACGCCGAGTACAACACCCCGACGCCGATGGCTGGTCCGCGACGCGGCCAAATCGATGGTCAAGACCGCCTCTGGGCTGCCGAATTCTACGCCGGCCAGCTCCTGATGTTCGATCCGGACAGGAAGGTCATTAAGGAATACCCGCTGGTAAGCGGGACCAAGCCGTACACTGCGCCATACGCGGAGCCCTATTCCGCGAGTGCCGACGACAAGAACCAGATCGTGTGGACGCACGACTTCTCAAGCGGTCGTCTGTATCGGATTGATATGAATACCGGACAGTCGACGGAATACATGACGCCATCGAATTACGAGGTGCGCGATTTGAAGGTCGACACTGCAGCGCCGCGCCCGACCGTGTGGGTCCCGGCCTACCGTCCGCCATCGAAGCTGGTGAAGATCGAGCTTCGGTAAGTCAATTCGCTGCGATTGTCGCACGGTGTCCGCGCGCCGCGCTCAAGGGGGCGGCAGTCGGGCCATGCCCGACATGCCCCGCCTTGACGGCGGAGAATGGTTCAACGTAATCGCAATCCGCTCTAAGATTGCCCCATATTCGTTGCGGCCGGTTGCGACCGGTCCTGCAGGACAAGGAGGCACGCGCTGAATTTTTCGTTGCCGTTCGTTGAGCGACCGATTGCGACCATTCTGCTGTCTGTGGGGTTGTTCCTCGCCGGCACGGTGGCGTACCGATTCATGCCGGTGGCGGCATTGCCCACCGTCGAGTTTCCGACTATCCGCGTGTCGGCGAGCCGGCCCGGGGCTGACCCTTCCACCATGGCAGCGACCGTGGCGGCGCCGCTGGAGCGGCGGCTTGGCGAAATCCCGGGCGTCATCGAGTTGACCTCGACCAGCTCCCTCGGCACCTCGTTGATTTCGATCCAGTTCGATATCAGCCGCAAGATCGAGAGCGCTGCGCGCGACGTCCAGGCCGCGCTCAACGCGGCGGTCGCCGACCTGCCGGGCGACCTGCCGAGCCTGCCGACCTTCCGCAAAGCCAACCCCAACGGGGCGCCGATCCTGATCCTGGCGCTCACGTCCGATACGATGCCGCCGAGCGCGATCTACGATGTGGCTGACACCGTGCTGGCCCAGCGCATTTCTCAGGTCGACGGCGTTGCCGAGGCCACAGTCAACGGTGCAGAGCAGCCCGCGGTGCGGGTGCGCGTCAATCCGGTTGCGATCGCCGCCATGGGGCTGAGCATGGAGGACATTCGCCTCGCGATCGTCAACGCCAATGCCGCCGGTCCGCTCGGCGCGTTCGACAGCGAGGGCATTGCCCAAACGATTGCCACCGACGCCCAGATGCGCGACCCGCGCGAATACCGCAACATCGTCGTTAAATCCCAGAACGGCGCCGTAACGCTTCTCGGCGATATCGCCACCGTGGAGCAGAGCACCCGCAACAGCCGCTCTGCCGCATGGTTCAACGGGCAGCCGGCCATACTCATCAACATTACCAAGCAGGCTGACGCCAATGTGATCGAAACCGTCGACCGCATTTACGGGATGTTGCCGGAGCTCAAACGCTGGGTGCCAGCCGGCATCCGGTTCTCGGTTTTGACCGACCGCACGCTGATGATCCGGGCGAGCGTGCGCGACATGCAGCTAACGCTTGGCGCCACCATCATCCTGGTGATGACGGTGGTGTTCATCTTCCTGCGCCGGCTGGCGCCAACCGTTGCGGTTGGAATCACAGTGCCGCTGTCGTTGTCCGGTACGTGCGCCGCGATGTGGTTTGCGGGCTTCTCTATCGACAACCTGTCGCTGATGGCCCTGGCGGTCTCGGTCGGCTTCGTGGTCGACGACGCCATCGTGATGATCGAAAATACGTTCCGCAACCTGGAACGCGGCCTGTCGCCGAAGCGCGCCGCAATCGCCAGCGCGGGCCAGATCAGCTTTACCGTCATCTCGATCAGCGTTTCGCTCATAGCGGCATTCATTCCGATGCTGTTCATGGGCGGTCTGGCAGGGCGCATGTTTCGCGAGTTCTCGGTGACTCTCGCCTTGGCCATCGCGATCTCGACGTTCGTGTCGTTGTCGGTGACGCCGATGATCTGCGCGCGTTTCCTGCGCGAGATGCCGGGCGATCAGGGCACCCGGTTTGACCGCCTGGTCGAGGGGGTTCTAGCGGCGATGATCCGCCGCTATGGCGCCAGCCTCCAATTCGTCCTGCGCCACCAGCTCCTGACACTCGCGATGCTGGTCGCCACGGTTGTGCTCTCGGTGTACATGTATATCCACACGCCCAAGGGTTTCTTTCCGCCCGACGACAGCGGCTTCGTGGGCGCCTACGCGGCAGCGTCGCAGGATATCTCGTTCCAGCAGATGATCGCGCTGCAGCAGCGCGCAGCCGCAATCGTGGAGGCTGACCCGGCCGTTGCCGGCGTCGGTTCTTCGGTCGGCGGCACGGCGTGGAGCGGAACCGTCAACAACGGCCGCCTGTTCATCAGCCTGAAACCGCCGGCTGAGCGCGGCGGGATGTCCACCGCGGCGATCGTCGACCGTATGCGACTTGCGCTCGCCGACATTCCGGGCTTGCGCGTATACATGTGGCCGGCGCAGCAGCTGCCCAGTGTGGGCGGCCGTTCAAGCCAATCGCAATACCAGTTCACCGTGATGGACGCGGATGCGGAGGAATTGTCATTGTGGCTGCCACGGGTCCAGGACCGCATTCGGCGCATCCCGGGCATCATCGACGTCACCACCGATCGGCAACTGGGCGGCTTGCAGGCCACTGTGATGATCGACCGTGCCGCCGCGTCTCGACTCGGCCTCCAGGTTCAGGACATCGACAATGCGCTCAACAATGCATTCTCGCAGCGCCAGATCTCGACGGTTTTCACGCAGCGTAACCAGTATCGCGTGATCTTGGAGACCGATCCGCAGTTCCAACAGGACCCAGCCAATATCAGCCGCGTCTTTGTCGGGGGTGGCACGGCCCAGGGCGCATCGCGCGGCGCCACTCAGGTGCCGCTCGCCGCGGTGGCGCGGCTTGAGAAATCGAATACGCCACTCTCCGTCAATCATCAGGGCCAGTATCCGGCCGCGACCATCACTTGGAACCTGACGGCCGATACCCCGCTCGAGACCGCCGCCAACGCCGTCATGCAAGCGGTCGCCGAGATGCATTTGCCGGATACGCTGCGCACCGATTTCGCCGGCGACATGAAGGTGTTCCGCGAAAGCGCTGCGTCACAAGAATTGCTGATTCTAGCCGCGGTCATCGCGGTCTACATCGTGCTTGGTGTGCTCTACGAGAGCCTCGCCCATCCGCTGACGATCATCTCGACCCTGCCGTCCGCGGGTCTCGGCGCCTTGCTGGCGCTTACCGTGTTCGGCGCCGAGCTCACGATCATCGCCTTCATCGGCATCATCCTGCTGATCGGGATCGTCAAGAAGAACGGCATCATGCTGGTGGATTTCGCTCTTGCAGCGCAACGTAACCGCGGCTGCACACCCGAAGAGGCCATTCACGAAGCATGCCTTAAGCGTTTCCGGCCGATCATTATGACCACCATGGCGGCGCTGCTCGGCGCGGTTCCGATGCTGGTCGCAAGCGGCACCGGCTCCGACCTGCGCCGCCCGCTCGGCATGACCATCATCGGCGGTCTCGCGGTGTCGCAGCTGCTGACCCTCTACACCACGCCCGTGGTGTATCTGTTGCTCGACCGGCTCCACCGCCGCCTGTGGGGAGAGTCGCATCGCCCGGGCGCCGCCGCCAGTGTCCCGGCAGAGTGACGGATGAACGATCGCAAAAGCACAGCTTGCAGTCTATAGCCCTTGATGCCGCGACGGCTCGTCGCCAGGCGGCTTGCCTAAGCCGTTCGTAAAACTTCGTCAGAAAAGAAGTACGCCCGTGATGCTCCCGCGGAATAACATAGCCACCAGGCTTGTGCTTGCGGCCAAAGCGGGCTTAACCTTTCCGGTAAGTGGAACCGCCCGGTCGGCAGTCAGAACCGTGGTCATCGAGGTCCAAGAGGAAACGTCATGCGTCGATTTTGGAAGCCGTTTCGTTTATTCGCTGTCGCCGTCGCAGCGCTCGATCTCGCCGGTATCGCCGCGCAGGCCCAGGACTACCCCACCAAGCCGGTGAAATGGGTGGTGCCCTACCCGCCCGGCGGCACAACCGACATTCTGGCGCGGCTCATCGGTCAGTACCTCTCCGAGCACCTCGGCCAGCAATTTGTGATCGACAATCGTCCGGGCGCGGGCAACAACATCGGCACCGAGGTGGTCGCGAACTCGCCGCCCGACGGCTACACGCTGCTCCTCGTCAATCCCGCCAACGGCATCAATGCGACGCTGTACAAGAAGCTTCCGTTTAACTTCCTGCGCGACATCGCTCCCGTCGCCGGCATCACTCGGGTGCCGAACGTGATGGAGGTCAATCCCAATTTCCCTGTGAAGACGGTGGCGGAATTCATCGCCTACGGCAAAGCCCATCCCGGCAAGATCAATATGGCTTCGTCCGGCAATGGCACATCGGTGCACCTGTCAGGCGAATTGTTCATGGCGATGACCGGGGTCAAAATGACCCATGTGCCATACCGCGGCTCTGGGCCGGCGCTCACCGATCTCATCGCCGGCACCGTCGATACGATGTTCGACAATATGCCGTCCTCGATCGAGTTCATCAAATCCGGCAAGCTGCGCGCGCTCGCGGTCACGACCGAGACCCGCAACGAGGCGCTGCCAGAGGTGCCGGTCGTCGCCGACACGGTGCCGGGCTACGAGGCGAGCGCGTGGTTCGGCATCGGCGCGCCAAAAGGCACGCCCGCCAATTTCATCGAAAAGATCAACAAATCAGTCAATGACGCGCTTGCGGATCCCAAGATGAAGATGCGGCTTGCCGACCTCGGCGGCATTCCGATGGGTGGCACGCCGGCGGACTTTGGCAAGGTGATGGCGTCCGAAACGGCGAAATGGGAGAAGGCGGTCAAGTTCTCCGGCGCCTCGATCGAGTAGTAACCGCGTCCGTGCCCCGTTTCGCCTGGGATGGGTTGTGCACAAGCGAAACCCGTCATCGACGTCTAGCCGGGCACGCCCTTGGTGGATTTCACTCTGCTCAACCCATCCTACCCATGTCATGACCGGCCACCCCCATGACGCATAAACGTCCTGAAGAACTCCGCAGCCATCGCTGGTTCGGCGTTCACGACCTGCGTTCGTTCGGCCATCGCTCGCGGCTGCGCCAGTTCGGCTACGATTCGGAGGATTGGAGCGGCAAGCCGATCATCGGTATCATCAACACGTGGAGTGACATCAACGCCTGCCACGGACACCTGCGCGCGCGGGCGGAGGACGTAAGGCGCGGCATCCTGCAGGCGGGCGGGCTTCCGATCGAGCTGCCGGCGATGTCGCTCGCGGAGCCAATGGTGAAGCCCTCCACCATGCTCTATCGGAATTTTCTCGCCATGGAGACCGAGGAGCTGCTGCGCAGCCATCCGATCGACGGCGCCGTGCTGATGGGGGGCTGCGACAAGACCACGCCGGGCCTCGTCATGGGGGCGATCAGCATGGGTCTGCCGGCGATCTATGTGCCGGCCGGCCCCTCGCTGCGCGGCAACTGGCGCGGCACCACCCTGGGCTCCGGCTCCGACGTATGGAAATACTGGGACGAGAAACGCGCCGGCAACATCACCGAGAAGGACTGGGCGGAGATCGAGGGCGGCATCGCGCGCTCCTATGGCACCTGCATGGTGATGGGCACCGCCGCCACCATGATGGCGATCGCCGAAGCGCTGGGCCTCGCGCTAGCGGGCGCATCGTCGATACCGGCTGTGGATTCAAGCCACATCCGCATGTGCGCGGCCGCCGGACGGCGCATCGTCGAAATGGTGTGGGAGGACCTGACGCCGGCCCGCATTCTCACGCCGGCGTCATTCGACAACGCCATCCGGGTTCACATGGCCATGGGCGGCTCGACCAATGCCATCATTCATCTGGTGGCGATGGCGCGCCGCGCTGGAATCGCACTCGACATGAAGCGTTTCGACGATATTTCGCGCGAAATACCGGTGCTCGCGAACGTGCGGCCGTCGGGCAAATACCTGATGGAGGATTTCTATTATGCGGGCGGCATCCGCGGCCTGATGGCGGAGCTGCGCGAACGCCTCGATCTCACCTGCCTCACCGTGACCGGCATGCCGCTCGCCGACGGTCTTGACGGCGCCAAGGTGCATCTGCGCGACATCATTCGTTCGCTCAACGATCCGATCTCGACGGCCGGTGCAACCGCGGTGTTGACCGGAAACCTCGCGCCCCGTGGTTGCGTCATGAAACCCTCGGCCGCCGATCCCCGGCTGCTCAGACATCGCGGACCGGCGCTTGCATTCGAAGACTACAACCACATGGCCCGCGAAATCGATCGCGACGATCTCGACGTCACTCCCGACCACGTCATCGTGCTCAAGAATGCCGGCCCCAAGGGCGGACCGGGGATGCCCGAATGGGGCATGCTGCCGATCCCCAGAAAGCTCGTGAAGGCGGGCGTGCGCGACATGTTGCGCCTTTCCGACGGCCGCATGAGCGGCACCAGCTATGGCGCCTGCATCCTGCATGTGGCGCCCGAGAGCTACGTGGGCGGGCCGCTCGCTTTCGTGCAGAGCGGCGACGAGATCGAGGTCGATGCCGATGCCCGGCGTATCCATCTCCATGTCGCCGATGAAGAACTCGCGCGCCGCCGCAGCGCCTGGCGTCCGCCGCCGCCGCGCTATCAGCGCGGGTACGGGGCGATGTATTCCGCCCACATCGGGCAGGCCGATGAAGGGTGCGATTTCGATTTTCTCCTCGCTGGCGATAGCACTCCGGAACCGGAGATTCATTGAGATGAGCGGGATGCGGGTCATTGAGAAAAATAGGCCACCCGAGCAAGCATTCACGTTATCGCTCCGATTCACCTTGGTGCTCGATCTGTCCGCAGTAGTTGCCGTTTGGATGATGGATGAATATACGGAGTAATCATGCGACCCGATGATCAAACACCTGTGCGCCTTTCATTGCATACGTGACTGCCACAGAGACAATGTCCATTCAGATCAAATTATTGGAGTATTTCATCCAGGAGGGTTTGGGCTGTTGTCGTGCCGGTAATTCTAACGTTCGTGGTAAATCGGCTAGCGTTCTCACGGAGTTTTTTGATTCTCTATTTTGTTCTGTCCCTTCAATTGGCTTACGAGAGTGATGCATGCCCATCTGGCATCGGGGCTGATGACTCGCATGACCACAGCGCGCGCTCCACGCGCCTAGCCTGCCAGGTTGCGCCATGGTGAGGACGCTTCGCTTTGCCACCCAACGGGCGCTTCCGTAAAATCGGAATCTGCCCTAGGCTTGCGGATGCAGCCGCTTGTCCCGGAGGGGAAATGCCGGCCGATATGGAGGTGCGTCATGAAAATGTCTCGGCGCGAGACCATGCAATTCTCGGCAGCGACGCTGGCCGGACTGTCGCTTGCAGGGTTTGGGACCGAGGAGCCGGCAGCGCAAGGCGCGCAGCCGCAACCCGGGGGGTTGGTCGATACCCAGCTTCGCAACATCTCAACGTTGCCGCTCAATCCCGATGGATCAGCCGTCGAGTACATGCCCCAAGAGGCGGGCGCGATCACTGGAGTACTGTGGCGCACCAAGAACCAGACGCCCGACGGCGAGTACGACGTCCGCAAGATGAAGGTCAAGGTCGACGCACGCGGCACCGCGAAGCTTTCCGGCACATTGACCTTCGACGTTCTCGAAAAACTGCCGCGGCACTCATACGTGGTGCGGCTGCAATGCGGCGCCCCGATGCCGCGGGGCACCGTCAAGTGGACGGGCGTACGGTTCTCTGATTTTGCCCATGCGATCGGTGCCCAGAACTTCGCTCACTATGGCAGGCTGCTCGGCTCGGACGGTTATTTCATTGACGAGGACATGACGACGCTCATGCATCCGCAGGTGGTTCTGGCATGGCAGCTCAATGACGAACCGATTCCGCCGCAGCACGGCGCCCCGTTGCGCCTCATCGTCCCGTTCCGCTACGGCGCGCGCAGCCTCAAGGCGATCACGGAGATTCAGTTTACGGCAACGTCATTCGCTCCGCCAAAGCCGTGGCCGACGTGACAGGGAGATGGAGTGGGTTGAGTGGAGCGAAACCCAGCAACGGCCTGTCCGCATCGCGCTGCCGCTGATGGGGTTCGCTGAGGGCTCAACCCACCCTACTGTAATCCGAATACTGCAACGAATGCGGAGGGCTGGTAGAGCACAGCGCCTCGCAGCCCTGCATCGCCGCCGGCCACCACCGCGACGTATTGCTTGCTGCCGACACCGAACGTCATCGGCGGAGCGGTGATGGGCGTGCCCAGACTGAAGCTCCACAATTCCTTGACCGTGTCGGCATCGTAGGCCGAGAAGCGGCCGTTGGAGTGCCCGGTGAAGACGAGATCGCCGTCTGTCGACAGCATGCCGGATTGGTTCGGGACCGGATAGGTCGTCTTGCCGACGATCTTGCCGGTGCGCACGTCGATTGCCCACAGGGCGCCGTGCGCCGCGCCGCGGCCCTGCTCCTGGCAGCACATGCGCAGGCCGACCCAGTCCTTCTTCTCATCCATCGGGGTCTTCACGATGGTGCCGCCGGAGCAGCCTTCGGCGCCCGACACGTAGGCGATCATGCGCTTGGTGTCGAATGTAGGCGGGAAGAACGTGGGCGAGCCGTTGTACCACGGGCAGGCTTCCAATCCGGGCTTGGCGCGGCGCTGGCCGATTCCGGCATAGCGCTGCACGTCGCTTGCCGGATCGTAGTCAAGCGGCTTGCCGGTCTTGGGGTCGATGCCTTTGGTCCAGGTCACCCTCTCCTGGTATTGGTCGGCGCGGATGAACTGGCCGCTGGCGCGGTCGAGCGTGTAGTAGAAGCCGTTGCGGGAGAAGTTCGCCACCACCTTGCGTGTCTCGCCATTGATGATCGTCTCGTAGAGCATCTTCGGGCTCGGCGTGTCGAAATCCCAATGTTCGTTGGGGGTCTCCTGGAAGAACCACATGATCTTGCCGGTATCGGCGTCTACTGCCAGGGTGCTCGCGGTGTAGAGGTTGTCGCCCGGACGATATTCAGGATCGAAGGTGGGGAAGGCGTCGCCGGTGCCGAAATAGAGGAGGTTGGTGGCGGGATCGTAGGAGGCGGTCTGCCACACGCTGGCGCCGCCGATGCGCCACGCATTATGATTGTCCTTCCAGGTCTCGGAACCGGGCTCGCCGGGCGCCGGGATCGTGAAGGTGCGCCACACCAGTTCGCCCGTCTTGATGTCGAAGCCGCCGATCCAGCTCCTGGTGCCGAGAGAACCGCCAGTCGACTCGCCCTGGATGAGAAGTTCGTGACCGCCTACGGTCTTTATGGCCAAAGGAGCGCCCGAGAACGCCTGGGTTTTCGACGGGGTGCGGGTCTTCGGATCCATCGGCGCTGCGGCCTGCACTTCCCAGACCACTTCGCCGGTGTCCCGGTTGAGCGCGATGAGGCGCGCATCATAGGTGGAAAGGAATATATTATTGCCGTACATGGCGAGGCCGCGGGTCGTCCGCGACACCCGGATTTTCGGATCGTAGCGCCACAGCGGGATCGCTTCCGTACCGCTGCGCACGTCGAATTTCATTACCCGGGACCAGGTATCCGTCACGTACATGTAGCCGTCGTCGACGAGCGGGGTGGATTCTTCCTTGCCGCGCATGGCGCCGCCCGTCGAGCGACCGCCGATCGAGAATGTATATTTGAGCTCAAGACCTTTGACCGTGTCGCGGTTGATCTGCGTGAGCGAAGAGTGGCGGGAACTGTCGTAATCATGATGAATCATCAGCCAGTTTTGCGGCTCGCTCCTTGCGTTCACGAGCCGCTCCGGCGTGACATTGGCTGGCGCTGCTGGCGTGGCCGATACAGCGAGACCGATCGACCACAAGACGACCAGGGCTGTGTTACGAGGCATGTCCTCCCTCCAGGCATCAGGGGGAATCTGGGTCCAGACCCGGTCCCAAATCGCGCAACTATGTGACGGCGTATTCATTGGCCGCTATGCGGCGACCGGTTCTGCGGATAGTATGGACAACTGTGTTACGGCTTTGAAGCCCTATGCGGAGGGAGATTAGCTAGTGACGATGGAAGCTGATGTGGTGGCCTTAGCTCGTCTCATTCGTTATTCGGAGGAGGAAGCTGCACGCCTGGGCGTATCAGGAGTTGTGGTCGAATGCCTCCGGATGGCTGGCATTGAGCTCAGCAACATGATCGAGGAGGGGAGTTCGACGGGGAGCCCCGGGGCTCCCAAGGTGGCCAGGATCAATTGAACTGCCGGAGCCTGCCTCGAAGCGTCTCGCTTTACGGCGACGGCTCGCCTGGGCTTTGGCGGTACCGGACAACTAGGCGGACAGAAGGTACTGTAGTACCTCAATGGAACTTTGCGCATTTGGCTGCGCGCTTGGCGTGCGCCAGAATGCGTCATGTTCCGGAGTAAAAATACAAGTATGAGTAAGTATTCACGCTCATCCCGGCGTCGCATGTCGTCGAGTTGGGCATGAAAACTTGGTCAAATCTAACGTCAAAGAAAGTAGCGGTGCGTTAATGCCTCATCCGATCGATGTGATCGTTGGAAAGCGTATTCGGTTGCGGCGGTTGCAACTCACGCTTTCGCAAACCGACCTTGGCCAGAAGCTCGGTGTTGCGTTTCAACAGGTGCAAAAGTACGAAAAGGGAACCAACCGAGTCAGCTGCAGCCGGCTCTACGAAATTTCCAAGATACTGGACGTTCCGGTGACGTATTTCTTTTCCGCTTCGGGTGATGCCGGCCTCGAAGTCGCCGTAACGGAACAATTCGATGTGCCGGAACTCAAGGACGGCTTCCGGCTCATGAGTGCATTCCGGCAGATCGAGAGCAACGCGGTCCGGAAGAACATTATTGCGCTAGTGGAGACCGTCGCCACGGCGGCAAAGCCGATGTAACCCGACCGCCTGGCTCCATCAAAATACCTGCCGCTGATCTGTTCGACGGAGCAATGGCAGCAGGCGTTGCGCGACAGGGGTACTTGAGCGCACAGCGGAGCCGACTCAGCGCCTGCGTAAAGC
>Ga0126376_10002025_pt1 | contig 11317 bp, 13 predicted proteins | sample PanSoiMetPlot_15_FD_92760 | JGI IMG/M metagenome (GOLD analysis project Ga0126376, IMG submission 92760) | Tropical forest soil microbial communities from Panama - MetaG Plot_15 | ecosystem: Environmental > Terrestrial > Soil > Tropical forest > Bulk soil | place: Panama | collected 2016-02-17
AAACTGACCACTTGTAAGCCGCGCATCATCATGCCCGGTGTCGTTCCGCCAAAGATTGTGAAGAGTGCGAAGTACTGCATGTACACTACGGCAAACGTTGGCGCGCAAAAGGCCGCGGTCAGCTTGCTCAGCGTGAAATGTCCTCCTAGTGAACCAAAGAGGCCCAGGAAACCGCCGTAGGCGAAGGCGAGGGAGAAAAAGTCGATCAATCCAGACAGGCGCCGGTCATCGAAGGAAGCGACAAGGTACAAGCCGGTCTGAAAATCGGTCTCACCCTGCGCCAGTGGAACTGGTGCGTGGCCAATTACATTGGGTCGTGAGGAGACATCAATCTCCATCGGCAATTCCTCGCAAGGATTTGCCTTTGCGGCTTTGCCAATGGCAATCGTGAAGGAGAACTCTTCCTTGTCCGGAGCGTCTGCTTGAATGGCGATGGAAGGTCCGGCCCCGGCACCGGCGGGCGAGTCGGCAAAAGAAAAGTGCGTTTGGATGTCGCTCCCAGACGACTTTCCTCTACGCGTCCGGTTGGCCCGGAAGCGCTCGGCCAACTCGCCGCGCCACGAGCCATCTTGCACGGCCTCGGTCCCGAGGGAAGCCTGGAATTCGAGCGTCTGGGATGCCAGATTTCCGGTTTCCACGCTTCTTGCGGGAATTCCAACCTGAGGAATGTCCGAAGGCTCAACGATCGCCGAAAAGCCTACAGAAAAGGAAGAATCACAGAATTGACAGACGCAGGTTCCTGCCGGTAACACCGCGCCACACTGCGAACAAGTTTTCGTCACCGTAAGTTTTGCGCTGCGGACGCATCCGCTCCGGTGAGGAGAGAGCCCGTCTAGAATAGCATGGCTCTTGGGATGTCAAGCGGGAAATTGGGGACACCTGTCACGAAAGAGGCATCAGGGCTAAGGAAGAGGAACGAACTTCCAGGAGGTCAAGCGTCGATTTGCTGGGCGAGCATGTCTCGACTGAACGAGATACGCCGCTCGAGCGCGATGGCCGCAAAGTACGTACAGTTGCCGCGTTCCAGCTCGGTCCAGGACTTCATAGAAGGAATCAACCGCGCGACCGTGGATCCAACGAAACTCAGCAGGCGGAAATAAGCGCCAATGGCCTGGATTCCTTTGCGATCTTCGGGCCGCTCCGGACAAAGGTGCAGAAGCTGCATGACCCGGTTGAAATCCTCGCCGGACGCGGCTTTCTGAATACCCGTGACTTCCTGCACTTCAGGGGACAACGCTTGCTTGGAAGAGACGGCGATGAGCGAGCGGCAATAGAACACGAAGAATTGCAGGAAGATCACCACGGACACAACGAAAATGAAGGCAGCCATCATCGAGGCACCGCCGCAAGGCGAGAAGGCGCAAGCCTGGCTTCTTCGCTCACGCGAAGGAGCGAATAAGTCCATGCGGCCGGAAGCAGGCAAGCCAGCAAGGGCATCGTGTATTGCCAAACTGTCTGCAGGTTAGGGCTGAGATTGCGCAACGCATAATCAGCTGCGATTGCGCTGAAGTAAACGCCTAGCGACAATACCAGTTGAATAAGGCGGGTCCGGGTCTCGCGAAGCTTCAGGATCGCTCCCCAAAGAAGATACGTGAGCACCAAACCCACAAAAAAGAGGTTTTGCTGGAGTTCGAACGCGAAATGGGAAAGGATTCGATGAGAAGATTGGCTGATCACTGCGTAGGAAAACCAAGCCGTGCCGCCCAGCAAGACAACCGCGCCCAGGCGGAGGTATCGCTCGACCTTCATTTCGTCAAAAACGAGACTGTAAAGATTCAGCAGGGCAAAATAGAGCCCTATCGTCAGAAGGGCGTCCGAGTAGAAATAATAGTACGCGTACTCCGGCGACGAAAGGCCCCAACGATGAAGAACCTGGAAGCGCCCTATGGTTGCAAGGACCGAAGACCCCATGTACATATTCAAAAAGAAATATCGGCGGAAAGAGTGCGTCTTAAGCGCACACACCACCACGGCGCCCTCTAGAAGAGTGCAGATGAGCCAAATCGTGTAATCCAAGGGACCAGGCACAGTGTTCTGACTCTCGTGCCCCGGCCGCCGCCGAATCAAGTCTTGCTATTCGGTCGTGTCGAACTTACTTCCAGGGCACTGGGGGAGCTGGCGCGCCACCATTCTTCCAGGGTACTGGCGGTGCAGGCGCTCCACCGTTCTTCCATGGTACCGGGGGAGCTGGTGCTCCTCCGTTTGCCATGATCACGGAGCCATCACCGTGGGCGACAGCTGCCGTCTTCAGGCTCATCGCCGTGACCAAAACTAACATGGCCAGAAGAACAACCGTGAGTTTGCGTGACATTGTGCCTCCGAGTGAGAAAACAACCCCGGAGGCATACTAACTCTTTGAACACCAATGTCAATCAGCTCAGGGTATGAGCCTGTATTGTATCGGTACACCTCACCCGACCCACGGTTTCGCTAGGCGTTCGCCTGGCGCAGGGTCTGGGTTGGAGCCCGATATGTCAGAGATTAATCCTCGCGCTTACCAAGAGCAACAGTACACTAGTACCGAAAAGTTTAGTACTCGGTTGCCTCGCAACGAGTCGAATGCACACTCTCACGCTGTTGCTTCGCCTAATATACTCTTATTTTCCCTTCAATTTGCGCCCCTCTTTGAGGGGCCTGACGGGTCAGATGCTTTCTCTTAAAAATCGGTTTGCTCGCGTAACGCCTTGACACACTTCACGGTGACTCCATAGCATTAGGTATTACTATTACTTTCGTGCCGGCGTAGCTCAGTGGCAGAGCGAGGGTCTCATAATCCCTAGGCTGTGGGTTCGATTCCCCCCGCCGGCACCATTTCTTCTTGATTTGAAAGGAATTACACGCGCACGCTTCTCCGTGTACCCGGCGTGTACCCTTCGTTTTGGTTCAGGGACCTCCCAAGTGCGCCGAACATCAGCTTCCAGCTGCTCCTGACGCTCGCGAACCCAGGGCGCATAGTGCTTCTCGGTGATGCGCACGCTTTGATGTCCTAACAGAATCGAGGCGCGTTCAATTGGAACGCCAGCAAGAAGCAATGCCACAGAAAAGGGATCGCGGAATCGATGCGCGTGGCCGTCCGGAACTCCGGCCAAGATAAACAGCCGCTTCAAACTTTCTTGCCAGACTCCTGCAACGGTTTTTGGTGTGGAGTTTCCCGTCCAAAAGAAATACGTACTTTCAGGAATCGCGTTGAGCGCGTCGATCACGAACGGAGGAAGTGGGCAATAGACAGGCGTGCCTGTCTTCGCCGTATACAAGAAGAGTTTGTCTCCCTGAATGCGATTCCGACTCAGTGTGGCCGCATCGCGTATCTGCAGATCGCTATAGCGAAGAAGCAAAACCAACGCCCGCAAAAGGACCCTGTTCGCTTTGTCTGGATACACATCGCAAGCCTTCAAGATGCGCGCAACTTCTTCCCTCGTGAACGGAGCAGTTGGTGGTTCGGTGATCTTCGGCGGTTTGAGGGGAGTTGTCGGATTCGTTGGAATCCAGCCGCTCTCATGCACAAAGCGAAAGAATGCCCGGAACGCTTCGAGCTTCTTGCGTGCCGCAATATTCTTAAGGGCCAGGACGCGCGGAATCGGCGAACCGAGTCAACGTCGAAATTTGTGATGTATGAATACCCGTACAGACTCGCGAATTCTTGAAGCTGGCGAAACAATAGGCGGTACTTGTACAGCGTAGGCTCGCGCAGGTTTCGGGCCTCTGCATCCACCAGAAATTTGTCGCAGGCTTCTTTCACCGTGAGGGGCTTCGGCTTTTCGATCTGTTGTCCCTCGGCTTCCCATCGGCGCACTAGCTCTTGTGCTCGTTGCCAATCGCGGAGTCGAAGCGATTTCCGCATCTCGTGAACCGCAGCCGCACAAACACGGGTTCGTGCCGCGCGGATTTCCCTTGGTGGAGCAGCGTAGTGCAGGTCGGCCAAAATGTGTTACATATGCATACTGGATTCTCGGAGCGCGTCTCCCGCTGTCGGCGCCGTGGCCATACTTCGCTCATCCCGGTCGTTTCTCTGGCTGACAACCGCGACTCTCTGCGGCGCGATTGTTATGTCCTTAGAGTTGTGCGCTTTCCGGCTCTACGCACCGTATTTCGGTTATTCCGTCTACGTCTGGGGAACCATGATCTCCGTTGTCATGATTGCCCTGGCAGTCGGATATGCTTTGGGTGGGTGGCTGGCGGATCGTTCACAGTCGGACAAACATCTCTATTTCGTGATCGTCGGAAGTGGGCTATACCAGTTTCTGATAATTTGCGTAATGCGTTCCGTGCTCCGGTGGCTCTGGCAGTCAGGAGAAGTACTCGGTACCGTTGTTGCCAGTCTGATTATCTTTCTGCCTACAATGGCCGCGCTCGCGACAGCCGCGCCTTTCGCCATTCGACTTTTGGCGCGCAGCCAACAGGTGGGCATCACCGCAGGCAAGGTGTACGCGTTTTCAACAGCGGGAAGCATCGTGGGAGTGTTGGCAACCACGTTTTACTTCATACCGCATTTAGGCACGCGCATGACAATGCAAGTCTTGTGCACCGCGACGTTGGTTGTCGGCGCTTTTGGGTTCGTGCCTCGAACAGCCCCAGCCATCGCGATTCTGCTGGCTGCAACAGGGGCACTCCTTGTTCCGAAACCGGAATTACCTGGCACCGTGGTATGGGCGACAGAATCCACTTATAACTGGATCGCCGTATTGCAGCACAAGGACTTGCGATGGCTCGTCTTGAACCATCCTGCCTATTCGCAGACGACCCGAAGAATCGGAGCCAGGTGGTCGGGCTTCTACACTGATTACTTTGCTCTCGGCCCATCTTTGGTGCAGTCGCAACGCATGTTGGTTTTGGGACTCGGTGCAGGCGGCGGAATCGTTTCCACCCTTGCCGTCGTTCCTGCTCTGCGGGTGGAGGCTGTCGAAATCGACCCAAAGGTGGTGGAGGCTGCAACAATGTATTTTGACCTGCCCAAGGATCGATCCCAACTGTCCGTTCATGTCGCAGACGCGCGGCCTTGGCTGGCCGCGCAGTCGCAGGAGTTTGAGCTGGTTCAACTCGATCTCTACCAAGGGGGACCTTACATTCCTTTTTACCTGATCACGGAGGAGTTCTTTGGTGAGATTCATCATCGGATGAGCCCGGACGCGCTTCTGATGATGAATGTGTACGATACAAGTCAGTCGCGGGAACTTCTTTTTGCGTCTGTCGCCACGTTGCGCCGAGTGTTTTCGGTGGTTCTCGTCATTTCTCGCGCGGATGGTAACCACATCGTCTTAGCTTTCACGGGGCAACGGACTTTGCACGAGGTTCAGCAGCGCCTCACAAACTTGAAAGGCGATGCTTCGTATCGCGCACTCGGCCAGGAAGCCGCTCAGTCCTTGCGGGACTTGGTTCCACCGACGGGCACACCGGTCTTTACCGATGATGTTGCTCCGGTGGAGCCTATGACCCACCGCATGCTGTTGGCCCATCGTTAGCGCCGCGAGAGCTTTGCGAATCCATCCAAGAAAAGGGCTCTAGTTAAACTTGCCCCAAAAATCGGGTTGTGGGCTACTTCGTCGCAACGCAAGAGCCAAAAAACCCAGACGTTGGGTCAAAGTAGCCCACACCCAAAAATTTGGTTCGCCTTGACATCACCGCGGCCAGCTCCATGGCATTAGGTATTACCATTATTTTCGGCCGGCGTAGCTCAGTGGCAGAGCGAGGGTTTCATAATCCCTAGGCCATGGCTTCGATTCCCCCCGCCGGCACTAGGTTTTTCCTATTCCTATCTTGTTCGTGTCAGCTCAGATTATCCTTTCACAATATGCCCGACTGTGTTGAATCGCGTTTGATTTCGCGCGACATCCCTGTTCTTGTGTTTGTGAACCGGACTGCTGGCCGCAATCGAGCCCGCTTCTATTTGCCTCACTTGCAAACGCTCTTTGAATCTCATGGTGTCACCGTGCAATTCATCGAGACGGGCGGCGCCGGTGAACTGGAATCCGCGGCACATTCGGCGACGGTTGGGCAAAATCACCGCCTCCTACTGGCTTTGGGCGGCGATGGAACCTTTCAGGCCCTCGTCAATGGAGTGTACGGAACCGACGCCGTGATCGGCATCCTGCCGGCTGGCGGGGGAAACGATTTTGCGGCAGCACTCGGGTTGCCCAGCGATCCCGTTTCTGCCGCGGAGATGATTCTCAAAGGCAAGCCGCGCTCCGTGGACTTGGTTAGAGTGCGCACGGCAGACGGGCGAACGCGTTTGTATGCCGGTGGCGGAGGCATTGGACTCGACGCCGAAGCGGCGCGCTTTGCAAGCGGGGCCTACCGTCGCCTCCCTGGGCGCTTGCGCTACGTTGCTTCGGCACTCCGCGCTTTCTCCGAGCACCGCCCGCTCAAGGTGCGGCTCGAATTTCCCGGCACGGATTTTCCGTCCGCGGAATCGCTTTCGCTTCTTGCCTGTGCTTTGAATACGCCAACGTATGGAGCCGGGCTGCGCCTTACGCCTGATGCGCGGATTGACGACGGATTGCTAGACGTCGCCATGGTCGAAGGTTTAGGCGCTCTGAGCGTACTCAGGTTGCTTCCCCGCTTGATGGGCAGCGGAGAGTTGCGCACTTCGCGAGTGAAGCGATGGAGGGTGAAGCGGGTAAGAATGTGCGCGGACCGGGCGTGTCTTTTTCACGGCGATGGCGAGATTTTCGGGCCCACGCCTGTCGAAGTCGAGGTCGTGCCCAACGCCGTGCGGGCTCTCGCTCCACGCAAAGAAGCTTGAAGCCGTTTCGCGAAGCCGCAAATCAGGGCGTATTCTTGCGGAATACTTTGCGACGGATGTCCGGCCAAAATTCCTTCAACCCGTTGGACAACCCGTCGTAAATAATCAAAAACGCAAAGGTCGTCGCATTGCGCGATGCCGTTCGATCGGAGGGTACGTGGTAAATGTTTGAAATCGCCGCTGCTGCTGCGTTGCCGACCGATTCCGAGTAGTTGAAGCGCTCTTTACCGGAATCTGTGCGAGTCACGAACAAACGGTTCACTGCATGATAGGACCGTCGCCAAAAGCCGCCTTTACCCATTTGGTAGTACCGGGGATCTTCTCGAAATAAAGAGGGGAAAATCGCCACGGTCATAAATGTGCCGATGCTGTTATCCGCGAAATTTGCGCCAAACCGTTTCCCATAAGCGTCCCAACCCTGCCCCCACTCTTTGGGATCATTCTTTGCTTGGGCTATTGCGGCAAGCGAGCCATTGAAGGGATAAGCGCCCCAGTCAAACACACTCGCCGTGGCGATCCGAAATTTTTGGCCGGTGCTGAGAGGAGGAAGGGCGTTTGCATTTTCCACGGTTCCGTAATTGGGGAGAACCTCAAAGATTCGGTCGTTAATCGTTCCCGTTTCCTTTTCCAGCTTGCTTTTTCCCACTGTTCCGGTTGGCTGCTCGCTGTCCTTTTCGTCCTTGTCGGTCTTTGCTTTGGAGACAGGCGGATCAGTCTTGGGTGCCGGAGGCGGAGGCTGCTGCGGGTCCGGCTGCTGTGCCAGCGCGGGAGACACGGTCGCGCACAATCCCATCAACACCGCGATTGTCAAACGTTGTTGAAATTTATTCTGTCTTTTCATAGCTCCCACTAATTATCTCCCGAGGGTTTTGCCTTCGTGCTGGTAATGAGTTGCGCTGTTTCCAGAATTCCGGGGCTCCACACTCAGATTCCTCGAACATAGGAATGGTTTCTTTTGGATCGTGTGGTTCTTTCGGCCCTTGTCGTAAATCGCAGTGATCTGGAGGAGATCAGCTCTTTTTCTTGTCGATTTTGAGGTTCAGGACAATGTCCTTGCGGGAATCAAAACTCGACACGGTGCGCGTGGTGGATTTCTCATTGTCTTTTTCAGCGTGGAGCTCGTAGTCCGCGTTTGGGTCGAGCCCGCTGAACCGGTAACTTCCCGTGTCGTCTGTATAACTGCTGCGCACGGAATTCGTCCGCATATTCTTCAGGAAAACGACGCTGCCGTTGAGGGGGGTGTCGGACTTGTCACTCACGACGCCGCGAACCGTGCGTAGCTGTGCTTCGTGCTTTTTATCTTGTGGCGTCGCCACCGTTGCCAGAAACGCTATGGCTGCCATGAAGCAACAGATCCGTCGTAGCTTCGTCATTTTGCATCCCCCGTAACCGGCTGCATCCGGAAAACCACGGTTTCTCCGTTCCCGCCGCCTTTCGCTTCGACCCTCCGCGTCTGGTCCGCAAATCCTTTCACGTGCACCAGAATTTCATAGTTCGAGCCTTCGGGAACGCGCACGGCAAATTCTCCCCGCGAATTCGTGTATGTTTCCCACTTGTATTTCTTTTCGCCTTCCTTGCGGAGCCGCAGCTCTACGTCCGGAAACGACAGCGCTTTTTCGTTGAAGACGGTTCCACGGATCAAAAAATCGTTCAAATGGCTGTATTTTTTCTTGCTGGGTTTCTCCTTGGATGATGAATCCTGCACGGCGCTTGCCGGAGCCGTGGGCGACGCTTCCGGCGCGGACCTTAGCGATGCCGCGAACCCAAGCAGCAGCACACCCGCGCCTGCAACATGGATTCTCTTGGGGCAGTTCATCGGGGTGTTCCTCTTAGATTAGATGGCGGGGTAAGCGGTGGAGATGCCAAGGGCACAATTAGCGGGAATTGAGCGATCATTCCTCGTCTTCTTCTTTGTATTCCTCTTCTTCTTCCTCATCCGAGTAATCACCGTCCTCGCCCATTTCGGTCTCCTCTTCTTCTTCCTCTTCGTCCAAATCATCGGAGATCACGTTCAAATGGACGGGATGCGTCTGCGACACTTCGAGCTCCGATTCGCACTCGGGGCAGCTTAAGATTTCGCCTTCCTCGACTTCGTCTTCGTCCACGTCAATTTCCGCGGAGCACTCAGGGCAACGGATCACGGGTCCAGCCTCCGTAAGCTTTTTTGCAATGTGGCGGTACGAGGACCGTCCCCGCCACCCTGCAGCGTATTATATACCGAGGGATGGGAATTCAAGCTGTGCATGGGTATTCCCGTCGTAAGTGCCACCCGCAACGCAACCTGAGGGCTCACAGAATGGCTTCTTCCAGGGAGTATCCCGATCGGCCGGTGATTGGCGTCGGGGGCGTGATTGTGGATCGCGGCCTCACCGTTCTGATTCGCCGCGGCACGGAGCCGCTGCTTGGCCAATGGTCCATTCCCGGGGGCACCATCGAGATTGGCGAGACGATCGAAGAGGCCGTCCGCCGCGAATTGCGTGAAGAAACCGGACTCGAAGTGCGTGTGCTTGAACTGATTGAGCTTTTCGACCGCATCTACTTTGCCGAAAATAGCCCGGCTAAAGCCCGCCCTCTACCGGGCGGTTCCCGCACCGCAAAAGAGGGGAAGAGACCTCGCTATCACTACGTCATCGCCGACTATCTTTGCGAACTTGTTGGCGGCGAACCGCGCGCCGGAAGCGATGTCACGGATGTGGCTTTTGCCCGCGAAGAAGATCTCTCCCAATTTCAACTGACCGAGAAAGCCACGTCGGTCTTGACGAAGGCATTCGCCATGTCCCGAGCGCGCGGCGCTGCCAAATAGGAGTCCCGTCAGATCAAGGGCCTTTAGTAATCTCGATGCTTCCGTTCGAGTTGTTCAATTGAAGCTGGCAGCCGCCGGACCCAATCGTTCCGTTCAACGTATCTCCGCCGATGTTTCCCGACGAAGTCACCGGCAGCTCCGAAGAGATTCTGCCGAAGGAGGTGTGCCCGGTCAGGTTGTACCCCACGCCCTGTGGAACTTGCACTCGAATAGAAGAGAAGGACGTCTTGAGCAGGATGTCGCGGCAGCCGCTCGCCGGTCGGCTATTTGTCACTGCAATCGCGCCATTCTGATTGTCCACGCTGATTCGGCCGCCGATTCCATCGAGCGTGACGCCGGAGAAGGAAGTCTTCACACTGGCGTCGCCCTTCACGTTTCGTGCCGTCACCGACCCGTTGGTATTCTCCACGGTCAAATTCCCGCTCACGCGCTCGGCCAAAACGCTGCCGAAACTCGTTTTCGCATAAGCGTCCGCGCCGATATCTGTGAGAGTAACGGCACCATTCCCGTTGGTCGCCCTTATTCCTTTCGGAATGTTCGCCGCATCAATGGAACCGAAGGAGGTTTGCAGTGTCACCGCTCCGCGCGCATCGCGAACCATGATCCTTCCGTTGGATGTCTCAGCGTCCAGGCGGCCGGCAACGTTGTCCAATTCGACGTTGCCAAAGGAATCGTGAATGGTCACCGAGCTGCCTGCAGCGGAAGTGCCTTTCACACGGCCATTGTTCGTCTTGCAGTTCAGCAACCCGTGAACATCCGTGAATGTGATGTTGCCGAAACTGTTGGTGACGTCGGCCGCTCCGCCAATCGTGGCGATTTCCACATTCCCGTTGTTGTCGTGCACCGTCAGGTCGCCTTTTACGTTGCGCGCGTCAACGCTCCCGAATGAGGTCGTGATGTTCCCAGAAGCGGAATCGGTCAGAGTGACCGCTCCATTGCCCCCCGTAATGGTCGCTGCGCCTTGGACATTTTTGGCAGTAATGCTGCCGAAACGGTTGCGCACCTCAAGCGTCCCTTTTACGTCGGATACCTGCACGCTACCGTTCGTGTCGGTCACCGAGACGTTTCCGCCGGCGCCCGTCATCTCGATGCCCCCGAAGGAATTGTTCACGCGCGCCGCGCCGACGTCGCGCATAGAAATGCTGCCGTGGCTGTTCTCGATGTCCGCGGCGCCATGGACGCCTGTAGCGTTCGTGCTGCCGAAACTATTTCGCACGTTCAACGGCGCGTCGGACGGCATGGCAATGTCGTAGTTCACCGAGTAGGACGGGCCTTTGCCGATGCGGATGTACCACTTATGTTCGTCGGGGTATACCGTTCTCACTCCCACTCCACCGGCGGTCTGCTGCACTTCGATTTGGATTTTATCCGCAAAGGATTGCGCTTCTTCGCGCGAATTCGCCTGGACGCGAATGGTCGCGGAGATTTTCACGTCGCGCCCGGTTTCTCCGTGCACCCGCACTTCGCCAAACTTATGTTCCACACGAACCGATTGACCCGCTCCCAGGGTCACTGTTTTCTGAAAATCCGTGGACACTTCTTCCTGCGCGCTATGGGCGGCAACCGCTCGCTGCTCGGCTAAGAAAACCGTCGCACATGTCAATGCCGCCATCCCAGCGCGACACAATACTCCTTTGCAAAAATTCCGGCTGGGCTCTCTCATTACTTTCTTGCCTCCAAAACCTCTTCCAGCGTTTTCTGCTTTTCCCGGTACATTGCCAGCAACTGAAAGCGCAGTTGCGCGTTCGATGGATTTAGTCCCGCCTGGGCGCGCA
>Ga0126376_10002026_pt1 | contig 11315 bp, 8 predicted proteins | sample PanSoiMetPlot_15_FD_92760 | JGI IMG/M metagenome (GOLD analysis project Ga0126376, IMG submission 92760) | Tropical forest soil microbial communities from Panama - MetaG Plot_15 | ecosystem: Environmental > Terrestrial > Soil > Tropical forest > Bulk soil | place: Panama | collected 2016-02-17
CTCAAAGATACCCGTGTTCAAATAGACGTCTCAGGAGTCATCGCCGATGTGAAGGCGCTGCAAACATATCGAAACGAAGGCTCACGGCCCATCAATGCGCGTTATGTCTTTCCGGCGTCCACACGCGCCGCCGTTTACTCGATGCGGATGCGGATCGGCGACCAGGTTATTGTCGCCAAAATCAAAGAGCGAGAGAAAGCAAAGCAGGAATTCGACAAGGCTAAGCAGGAGGGAAAGAGCGCCTCTCTGTTGGAGCAAAACAGACCCAATGTTTTTTCGATGAATCTCGCCAACATCATGCCCGGTGATCAGGTCGAGATCGAGCTTCGCTACACCGAGCTGTTGGCGCCGACGGATGGCGTCTACGAGGTGGTCTTTCCTACCGTTGTCGGCCCTCGCTATTCTTCCCAGCCTGAGTCAGCGGGGCCACAGGGGGATAGCTGGATAAAAAGTCCCTATCTTCATGAAGGCGTTAAACCCACCAGCGCGCTCCACATTTCAGCCAGAATCTCGGCCGGCGTTCCTATCCAGGACCTGAGCTGCGTATCGCACAAGATTTCTCCACAATGGCTGAGTCCGACGATCGCTCAGCTGGCCCTCGACGAGACAGATCAATTTCAAGGAAATCGTGACTTCGTTCTGCGCTATCGTTTGACAGGAGAACAGATCGCTTCGGGCCTTCTTCTCTACCAGGGTAAAGACGAGAACTTTTTCCTTTATATGGCCCAACCACCTGAGCGAGTAAAGAACGCGGACATACCCGCTCGAGAGTACATCTTTGTGGTGGACGTTTCCGGCTCTATGGACGGTTTTCCTCTGAATACCGCCAAACGTCTTCTGCGGGATCTGATCGGACAATTGCGACCAACGGATTTGTTCAACGTCGTTTTGTTCGCGGGAGACTCAGCCGCGCTCTCCGCGAAGTCACTTCCGGCTGATCAACAAAACATCTCCAAGGCCATTCGTTTGATCGAACGACAGCGCGGTTCAGGTGGAACCGAACTTCTCGCGGCAGTCAAACAAGCCATGAGCATTCCCCGCGAAGCGAACGTCTCTCGAAGCATCGTGCTGGTGACGGACGGTTATATTTCAGGCGAGAAGGGGGTCTTCGATTATATCCGCGAAAATCTGAATCAATGCAACGTGTTCTCCTTCGGCATCGGCACAGCGGTAAACCGTTACCTCATCGAAGGTGTGGCGAAGGCAGGAATGGGCGAGCCTTTTGTCGTGACTCAGGAGGCGGAGGCATCCGCGGCGGCGGACAAATTCCGCGAATACATTCAGACTCCGCTCTTAACCGACATTCAGGTCCGCGCCATCGGTTTTGACACATATGATGCGCGCCCCGAGCGCCTTCCCGATCTATTCGCTCGGCGTCCCGTGATTCTTTTTGGCAAATGGCGCGGTTCGGTGAGCGGAACTTTCGAGCTGCGGGGAAAAACAGGACAGGGAGAATACCTGACTCGCCTGGATGTCGCCGGTGTTCGGCCGGATGAGGCAAATGGAGCGTTGCGTTACCTGTGGGCCAGATCACGAATCGCTGAACTTTCCGATTACGGCTCCAGAGATTCAGACGCGGATCGGATCAAAGACATTACTGCTCTCGGCTTGAAGTATAACCTGTTGACTCAGTACACCTCCTTCATAGCGGTTCGCGAAGTGGCGCCAAATAACCAGGGGCCCGCCGAGGATGTGGATCAACCCCTTCCCCTTCCGGCAGGAGTGAGCGATCTGGCGGTAGGCAGTGAACCTGAGCTTCTGTGGTTGATTGCCGCATCTATGATGATCGCGATGATCATGCTTCTCCGATGGCGGCGGCGTCTTGTAAGCTGATATTGGGATGCGCACAATCCTACGCGCTACTACGCGCTGCTCGGCTTTTGCTAAATGTTGTCAACCGAAGGCAGCGCCGGCGTAGGAGAGTTTGCCAGCGGTATCCCAAGCATCCGCACTCCAAAGTCTGCCGAATCATTGCATTTGTTGCATTTATTCCTCAAAGACCATATCACATATCGCAGATCGCAGATGGCTTAGCTATTTATGAATCGAAGACATACCTGGAACAGGATTGCGCAGTGTGTTGTCGCGCTGGTCTGCGCTTTCACGCTCAAGCGCTACTACTCGACTGCAACCGCTGACCAGTTGCGCTGGATCCTCGCTCCGACGACAGCGCTCGTCGAACTCCTCAGCGGCGCCTCGTTCGAGTTCGAATCTCATGCGGGCTACATCAGCAGAGAGCGCGGTTTCCTGATCGCCAATTCCTGCGCGGGGGTCAATTTCCTGATCACCGCTTTCTTGATGCTTACGATGAGAAAGCTGCTCGGCGATCGTTCGAAGAAAATTGGCTGGGGGCTCATCCCAACCGCAGCCGTGATCGCCTATCTTGCAACGCTCGTTGCGAACACCGCACGTATCGCGATTGCATTACGGCTGCGGCAAATGCGCGCGGGGATTGGCCGGTTGAATCCCGATCAACTTCATCGCTTCGAAGGCGTCTTCGTCTACTTCGGATTTCTGCTGTTGTTGTTTGTGATCAGCGAAAAAATGAGTTCGGAAAAGCCTTCGGGCCTGTTCCGTCAATCTTTCTTCCCTCTCCTTGTGTACTACGCGACGATGTTAGTAATTCCGCTGGCTAATGGCGCGTACAGTCGAGGGACTGATTTCTGGGAGCACTCACTCTTCGTTTTACTGATCCCTTTACTATTGATCTTCCCGCTCGCTGCGTTCCGCTTTATTCGGGATCCGTTGGGTCATTGAAAAGGACGGTCATATGGATACTGCCGTGTCCGAATCGCTGCTGGCCGAGCCGACGGTTGTATGAGAGGTCGTGGATGATAAGAAGTGGGGCGGGCCATGCCATATGCCATATGTCATATGTCATATGGTCTTTGAGAATAAAAACCAACCAGTGGCGCATAAGCGGCGCCCCCGCGTCCCCGCGGGCAGGCTCCTGGCCAAGCGCTTGCCCGCGAGGACGCGGGGGCGCCGCTGGTTGCATTTATTTTTCAAACACCATACGGCATATGGCCTGACGCCCAGTGGGTTCAGGCTGTTTGGTTAGGGCCTTTACTGTCTAATGCACTTCTTGCACTCGGCAGGGCAGGGATCGGTCTTCCCGATGGTACAGACATCGCCATTGGCTCCTGTACCGCCTGGAAGCGGACGTGGCTCGCACTCCGCCTTCGGCCAATCGACTTTTTCATACTTCCACTTTCCATCTTCGCAGACCGCGATTTGACAAGGTTTGCAGGGGATCTTGCAGCCTCTGTCCTTGGGGCGCGGGGATGGGCAGTTCGCGGGATTTTTTACTCTGTCTCGCGCTTCCCTGATTTTGCCGACGTCTGTTTTGACAATTCCTTTTTGCGGATTGGCGCCAGGGTCTTGCAATTTGCCGCCAACAGGCCCTCTCTCTCCTCGAGGGCTGCTGCGGACGGTATTATTCACCTTCCCCTGTTTCTTATTCATGAGCTGGGCCAACACTGGCGATTGCGATGAAACCAAGCTTGCGGCTGACAATAGAAGGGCGCTGATGACAGCGAACAATGTTTTGTGATTGGTAGTTTTCATAGTCTTCTCCGTCTTCTTCCAATTTAAGTCGAAGGTCTTACGACACTTCGACGAGTGTGATCGAGTTGATCAATCTCAACTCCGAATTGTCTCAATCAGGAATGTTGCCGGAAGCCTCGGCATATTACCGGCGGCCTGAAATATGGCTGTCGCGCCTGCCTGAGACGAGTTGTTTCAGAGCGTCAATTTGCTGCTGTTGTCGCATGATCTGTTCTTGTTGCGCCTGAATCTGGCGCTGCTGCTCTTTGAGGGCGTTGATTAAGACAACGGTGAGAATTCCTTCTTTGACATCTTCGACCTCCCCTTGGTCATTGCGCGTGACCAGCGCCGGCTCAACTTCGGCGACATCTTCGGCATTCAAACCGAAATCGCGCGATCCGTCCGATTTCCATCTGAACGCAACCGGTTTCAGGCGGTTAATAAGATCCAGGCCGCCAGAAAACGGCTGTACATCGGTTTTGTTGTTCACGGACGATGAGGACGGTGTGCAGCGAGTCAATGCGTATCCACCTGTTGCGGGTAGCAGGGATAGCACTCGCGCGCAAACGTGAACCGGTGAGGGTGGAATATGATCGAAGCCGCTAATGACAATGTTCCCGGTGAATATACCGGAGACGCCACTGGCGTTAATGGTTTCCACGAAACCGCCGCCGCCGTCTACAATTGGACTACTAGCGCCCAGTACGAGCTTGCCGGGTATTGTCGTGGTGTGGATACCGCCGCCGAGAACAATCGTATTGCTTTTCGTGACCTTGACGCCAGAGCCAATCGCTACCGAATTAAACACCTGCGTAGAAACATCCGGGTTTCCGGCTAACCATCCGATGAAAACGTTATTGCTGCCCGTGGTGTTTAATAAGCCCGCGGCGAAACCCAGGAATGTATTCGATGACCCGGTCGTGCTTTCTCTGCCGGCTGAGGTCCCAAAGAACGAATTTTGTGATCCGGACCTGATTTCTCGACCGGCGCCGACGCCAATTGTCTCAATCAGGAATGTTGCCGGAAGTCACGGCATATTACCGGCGGCATGAAATTTGGCCGCATGACCATCGGTCACAGCCGGTAATGGGTGTGGTCAGTGATAATGAGATTTCCGATCTAGTAGTAGGATTCAATCATCGCCATTCGCCCTGCATCGTGAAAGCCGCCCAGAAGTATGGCTTCGCCCAGCGATTCTGTTTCATCATCTCGAGCTGCGCGGCGCGCATTGCCGCCGCCGGTCGCATCCCGTCCTTCAACATCCCGCGGTAGAAGCGCTTCATCAATTCCGCCGTCGCCAGATCATCCACCTGCCACAGGCTGGCGACGACTCGCTCGGCCCCTGCGTACATAAAGCCGCGAGTCAATCCGACCAGTCCCTCGCCTCTGATCTCTTTGCCGAGCGCGGTCTGACATGCGCTCAACACTACGACATCGGCCGGCAATTGCAGGTTGTAGATTTCGTGCATTCGCAGAAAGCCGTCTTGAGCGGCGCCGTTCTCGTCAACGAGCGACAAGACCAATCCCGACAATTCAGGGTATTCGCTGTTGAGCAACCCGTGCGTGGCAAAATGAACGATTCGGTAGCGGGAGAGTTCGCCGCTCGTCGCAGTCACGCGGCTGGCCTTGAAGCCAGTGGCTTTCAGCAGTTTAGCTTTGGGAATGAACGCAGCGATGAGATCAGCCTCCTGGCGAGAGAATGGAAGTTGGGAAAAGCCTGCGCGATTAAAACTTCTGGCCGACCAGACCAGCTCCGGGTTGATTGTGGGAGAGCTTGACGAAATATCCGCCGACCTGACGTTGGGGCCCAAACTTCCGCCCAACTCTCTTTTCCTTGCCGCCATCGCAACCCGCGGATCGTTCGCTTCGAAAACAGGATCGGCCAGAATCGCCAGCGTTCCGGCTGCTTTCCTGCGTCCCGCAGACTCGCTACGAATGGCGGCGAGCACGGACGCCGAAGGCAAATTTACGATTTCATGGTCGGCGATCAGCGGATGATAGCCCTCCGCCGCTTTGGCGCCGGCTTCTGGAACAGGTGGAACAGGTAATGCGGCGAACGGCAGATAGTCGAGCGCGCCCGACGCGACGATCACCAATCGTTTGCCTTTCCATTCGAGGTTGAGTTTGGACGCGACGGGCGCGAGCAGCATGCGGCTGAGAGCTGAGGCTTCCGTCTGCAATTTTGCGTCGGCGTCGGCGACGCGCGACGCGTACTGGATCGAGGACTCGTTATTATTGGGCTGACGGGCGGTGAGCAAGCCGTAAAACCTTTTAGCGGCAGCCACAATTTCTTGATGCGGAGGAAGCTGGAAGCTCGCCACCTCACTGGGCGTGACCGCCCACATCCAGCTCTGTTTATCGCCAGGCGCGAACTCAAGCAATACAGTGTTGTCATCGAGGAGCTTCTGAATCTCCTCGCTACTGAGCGGTTGCGGTTGGGTGAGCGCCGCGTAACGCGGACTGACCTGCCGGATGCGCGCTTCGACCTCTCGCAATTGCGACGCGAAATCTTCCACTTCTTTCGCGGCGGCGGCGGCCTGTTCCGGCGTGCGCCTGCCGCTGAGCAGGACGGTCTGCTGACGCGCTTTTGTGTTGAGTTGCGCGCGCAACCGCCGTTCAAGTTCGAGGAGAGAGGGATCAACGCCCTGCCGGATGTCGGCGCGTATTTCAGTCAGAATCTCCAGCAGGCTGCGCGCCCGCGCGCGTTCACTGGCTTGCAATGCGGCCCGATCCGGACCTGTGTCCTTCCGCTGCCGGCTGATTCGCATCAGCGTTTCCACGTAGACTCCATAACGGGATTGCAGGTTCGCAAAATAGGCGGCGCGTGAGTCTTGCCCCCGAATGCTCGTGCGCGCTGATTCGGCCAGATCGAGCGCTTCTTCCGAATACCGCCTGGCCTCGTCGAGATTTCCTTGATCGGCTTGCAGCTTGGCGATGTTGCCCAACTGCGTAATCTGGCCTTCACGATTCATGACCTCTTTACTCAGGGACAACGCCTGTTGGTAATGATCGAGCGCCTTGCCCGGCTCGCCCAGAATCTCCCAGGCCCTGGCGGTGTTGTTGAGGATCGCGGACTGCGTCTGACGGTCGCGGACGGCCTGGCTGAGGGCGAGCGCCTGCGGCAGGATTTCGAGCGCGCGTTTGCCATCGCCCTGCCGGTTGTAGATCGAAGCGATCGAGTTCAGCGTCCGCGCCTCCCCGGCTCTGTCCCCCGCTTCACGCCTCAGCGACAAGGATTGCCCGAGACGGTCCAGCGCCTTCTCATTGTCCTGCAAGGCGATGTAGCTGAGGCCCATATTGTTGAGAACCACGGCCTGGCCGAACAAATTGCCCGATTCCCGCGCGAGCGCCAGCGCTTGATCGAACCAGGAGAGCGCCTCATGCGGTTGCCCGAGCGAGGTGAGGGTCAGCCCAATCCCATTCAACGGCTTCGGTATCTCATCCTTCCAATCAAGGCGGCGCATGATCTCCAGAGCGCCGCGGTAATTGTCGAGCGCTTTCTGCAACTCGCCGATAGAATAATAAAGAATTGCCAGATTGTTGAGGCTGGTAGCTTCGCCCCGCTCGTTCTTCATCGCGCGCGAGATCGAGAGCGATTGTTGATAGAGATCGAGCGCCTCCTGCTTGTCGCCGATCGAATCGGTCACGAACGCAAGCTTGTCCAAGCCATCAGCTTCATTTTCTCGATCTCCAATGGCGCGGAACTGCGCAAGCGATTGTCGCAGCGTATCGAGCGCCTTTTGCTTCTCACCAATCGCGTTGTAGGCCCAGCCGAGTTGGCCTTGAATCATGGCTACTTCGGCTTTGTAATCGCCGTCCTGCAGGGCTAGAAAGGTTTTGAGCGACTGCTCGTAATAGTCTCTGGCCTTCTGCGGCTCTCCCAATGGGCCGTTGAATGCCTGGGCGGCGTCATACAACGAGAGCGCCGCCTTGTATCCGTCCTCCGCTTCCTGAAACATCCTGGCGGCTTCCAGGAATTTCGCCACCGCCTGTCGCGAAGTTTCCGCCGTCCCTTTCTCCTTCAGTCCCTCCGCCTCGTCCTGCAACTGTTCAGCCCCCATTCGACGCCTGTCTTGCGCCGTGGCCGGACGCAAAACTTCGATTCTGATTTCGTACCGCCCCGCCGCGCCCTTTTCTGAAGGCTGCACTTCAAATCTATAATCTCCCGAAGACTCCGCGATCAACTGCAGCGCTTCCAGACTGAAGCAACTATAAAATTTGTCCGCTTTGCCGATACGCTTTCCGTCGGGACCATACAGAAACACAACCACGTCGATCCCCCGCTGTTTGACTATCAGGCGGAGGTACTGCCCTTCACTCAGTCCGACTCGATACGCATGTGTCTGTCCGTCGGCCAACTCCCGCTCGATCGGCGCGTTGGGCGTGAGCGCATCGGCAGTCTGGGCGGCGGCTCTGGCGAAGACGCAGCAGAGGCATATAGCCAGAACAACGAAGAAGCTCGCGCGTGATGTTTGGCGAAGAGTTGAGGACGACACGGCGAGAGATGGGTTCATAGTTACATTGCTCCTTTTACCGGCGGGTAAAAAACTCAGCGGCGCATCGCCTGCAGATTGGCCAGTAGGCGGCGGGAAACCGCTGAATTCGGGTTGGCGGTTTGCAGCGCCCGGAATTCCTGTTCGGCCTCGCCGAGCAGCCCAGCCTTCGTATATACCAGGGCCAGCGTCAAATGCGAGGAGGCGTAAGCGCGCCGCGCTTGATCTATTTCATTCGCCAGGGTTTCGTCGAGGATGCGGAATTTCGCCGGCGGCGCAGGCGGACGCGGAGAGCTGAATTCTTCCCCACCTTTGATGGCTGTTACTTGCCAGGAATAGATTCCGCCACGTTTGAGCGATTGTGGCGCCGTCCACGAAGTGTCGGTGAGTTGTGAGCTGGCGGTTATCCGGTTGAGCTTATCATCGTAAACTTCAACGACGTAGCCCGTTGCGCCCTCCAACGGCGACCAGCGGAAAGTCGGACGATCAGAGAGCGTAACTATTCCGACGGGGTTGACGACTGAAAACTCGGCGCCTTGATTGTCGCCGCCTCTCATCGATGAACTACCAGGCCGGACCAACTCCGCCAGTAGTGGTGATTTTTCAAGCCGCTGAGAGGTGAGCGCATTCTTGATCATTTGCTGGTAAACAGGAGGCAGACGATCAATACCCGACAGCTTACCGTCCCCGTCCAACACCACCTGGCCGGCGCCGTCATTGAGCTGCGCAATGACCGCCGCCGCCCCTTCTTGCGTCGGATTGGGCGAAACGACCGGAGTCACAGCCGGTGTAGTCGGCGAGGGAGTCGTTTGCGCTATCTTCGGGTTCTTCCCGTTCCGTTCCATCGCCTGCCAAATCAGCCAGCCGGCGGCAATCATCAAAAGCGCCGCCAGCGCGGAACCGACAACCAGCGCGGGAGACATCGGAAAGAGAGAGGGAATAGCCGCGACAAACCGTCGCCAAAGGTTTTCTTTCGCAGCAGGCGAGGGATGCGGTTGATATTCCCGATTGAGTCCGGGCGCAACCTGGTTTCTGAAAACCCGCAAGTCATGCGCCGCCATGGCGCACTGCTCGCAACCGGTTAAATGATCCTTGACGACCTGGAGTTTCTCCCCTGCCAGAGCCTCATCAACATAGGCGGCCGTCCGCTCAAAAGTCAGGTGCGCCTGCTCCGCGGATGAAGCGACCGTCTCCGCCGAGGCGCCGAACACTTCGGATTTCAGCGCGTAGAACAACTCATCATCATCCAACACCCGTTCGACCTTCAGGCGACACGCTTCGCAATCTCGCAGGTGTCCGGATGCGGATAGGAACTCCGCCACCGAGAGCGTATGACGGCCGTAGTCTTCAATCTGGTTGTTCGTAAGATGTTCGGACAAGTCTCCTCACCACACAGCCAGGAATCAGATTGTCTTCATACTAGAGTGAGTTGCTCGAAGTCGACGAATATAGGCGCCGGCGTTTCAAAAAAAACCTTTCAATCGCCGCGCCAATCGTCTACGCGCCGATTGGCGCGCATTGATGATCTGTTGCCGCGTCTGTTTTAACAGCTCGGCAATCTTCGAGTCTTCAAGGGGCAATTCGTTCCACATCTCAGCCAGTTGTTCGGCGCGCATCTCCATCGCCTCGGCCAGTTGGTCAATACTCGCTACTCCTGTCGCCGGAAACAGCGCGATGCAACCCCGGCCTTTATGGTCTCTCAGATTGAGCAGTAACGCCACGCGCTGTTGTAGGGGAAGCTGTCGCAATTCCTCCCAGAGCCGTTGCAGGAAGATGCGTTTTTCCACGCGCCACGCGACATCGGCTTCCTGGTCCGCCAACTCAACACTCGTGTCGCCTGAATCCGCGTCAATTGACTCAATCCTCCGGTCCGTGATTTGCAATAACGCTGCCACAGTCTTTACCAATTCATCAAACTCAACCGGACCGCCGACATGATTGAAGATGGTCGCCAGCGCCTCCCTGACGTCGGCAGAACCTCCGCCGCCGCCGAGCGACGCGAGGAGCTTTTCGTCTTGAGGCAGCCGTCTGAGACCGGCCGCATCGATAGAAGGTCTTTGTCCCTTCCACGCCGCGAACCCGGCGATCAGTTTCTTCATTTCATTCTTATCGTCTGGCCAGAGCGCAAAACCTGCCTGACGAGTCAGCAGGTATTGAATCTTATTTCTGAGCGAGTGATGCAGAGGAAATTGACGGCGCATCCAGCGAGCGCAGAGACGGTAAGTAATTGTGGCCGCGAGCCCGCGCACGTCTCTGATCGGATGCGTCTCCATATCGGAGCGGAGTTTTTGTAATTCGACTAGCAGTTTCTCGATCGCTTCCTGCCGCAGGTCTTCGGCTTCGGCCTCTCCGCCGCTGCTGTTGAGATTGCGGCGCAGCTTATATCGAATAATCCCATTGATGACCGGCTCAGCGTGTACGGCAATCAGCTGCGATAGAAACACGTCTGTTTCTTCGGCGCCACTCATCTGGACCAGTGGTTCGAGCAAGCTGTCAATTTGTGGCGATGATTTCTTCACTTAAGATAAAAAATAGGGGGAGCCTGTGAAAAAAAGAACGGCGGCGATGATAAGCCGGGCCTCGATACGCGGAGGTCTTGCGGCGAGCGATTTGATTTTATCGCATCGGTTCTGGTAGAAAGAAGTGAACTCATTGAAGAGGATAGACCCCTCCGAGAGGCTTTCTCGAAACGGAAGCTTACATCAGCAGGCCCTATTAGAGAAAGACGTAACGCTACGAGACAGCGCAAATCGAGAGCCGACTCTGTCGGAAGCTGGATGGCGCCGCCGCAATTGGTTTGCGGTTCCAAGCGCAATCAAGAGCCGACTTTGTCGGAAGCTGGATGGCACCGCCGCAATTGGGTTTGTGGTTCCAGCGGAAATTCTCTAGAAAAAGGATTTTCCGATATGGAAACCAAATTCAACCAGCGCGCGCTGATTTATACCCTCGGTCAATTCATCGATCAGGAAGTTCTGCTTCGAGGCTGGGTCCACCGGCTTCGCGTCCTCGCCAAGACCACATTCATCGTCATCAAAGACTGTTCTGGCGTCGCCCAATGCGTGGCCGAATCCGATTTACTCAAAGACCTTCATCTCAAACTCGATGATTGCGTTGAGGTCTACGGGCGCGTCAGAGCCGACCACCGCTCAAAAGCGGGCTATGAAGTCGCGATTAACCAGATCAGAGTGTTGAATCGCTCGGCGACCGGTCTACCGTTCAACTCGTCTTCGAAGATTGAATCGGTGGGGCAGGAGACTTTGCTGGAGTATCGTCCTC
>Ga0126376_10002028_pt1 | contig 11307 bp, 7 predicted proteins | sample PanSoiMetPlot_15_FD_92760 | JGI IMG/M metagenome (GOLD analysis project Ga0126376, IMG submission 92760) | Tropical forest soil microbial communities from Panama - MetaG Plot_15 | ecosystem: Environmental > Terrestrial > Soil > Tropical forest > Bulk soil | place: Panama | collected 2016-02-17
AGCAGTTCGCAGGGGTTCAGGGTTTAGCGACGGCGGCACGGTGCTTATCGATGCGGATACGTTGCGGTTACCGAAGATCGACGCGGCGACCGCGCTCTCAATCGCTGAAGCTGTGGGTCACCTGTGGATCGGCGGTCAAACACCGATTCGCGGTGAGGGAAACGGTGTGTTGCGCGACGCGCTCGTACGTTTTTTGGCGACGCAGTTTTTGGAAAAACAGTTCGGAGCGGACGCGGTGAAGTCGGAGCTGTACCGGCAGCGTCTGGCTTATGCGTCGGTGGCCCAGCGCGATGGACCACTCGCGCGTGGCAGCCAGTTGGATAGTACCTACTTTAATTCAGTGCCGAATCGTGGTGCGATGTTCTGGCGACTCGTCGATCGCCGTCTGGGTCACGAAAACCTGATGACGGTGTTGCGTGCCGCGCTTCAGGCTGGAAAGACTGATCCCAATGGCTTCAATCTTGCTGCTGTGCGCGAGGCGCTTGCTGCTCGCGGCGGCGAGAGTTTGAAGAGCTTGTTGGACCAGCAACTCGATCAGGTTATCGATACCGATCTGATGGTTGGTTTGCCGCACCAACGTGGTGCTGATTGGGTCTCCGCGCTTCGCAATCTCGGCTCGATCGATGTCACGGTCACAGTTGCTGCGACTACCGATAGAGGCGAGCAACTCACAACGGAAGTTAATGTGCCCGCGAAGAACTTTGCCGAAGCGGTCTTCAAGACGCCCGCGAAGATCGTTCGCGTCGAAGTCGATCCCGACAAGTTGTATCCGCAGCTTGATTACGGCAACGACGTTGTTCCGCGTGGTAAGGATCTGTCGCAGGCGCTGAGCGAAGCGTCTTCACAGTTGGGTGGGCAGGAATTTGCGAAAGCTGAGGCCACTGCGCGCGCGATGCTTGTCGCCGCGCCGCGTTTTCAGGAAGCGCAGATCATCCTCGCGCGAGCAGTGCTTGGTGAGAACAGAATTGACGACGCGGAAAAGCTTTTTCAGGCTGCGCTCAACGAGCCGCTGCCGTTTGCAGCGACGCTCGCGTGGGCCAACATCGGACTCGGTGAGATCGCCTTGAAGCGTAATCAACCTGCCGAAGCGGTGAAGCGGTTCAACGACGCCGTGGTTGCGAGTCGTGATTATCCGTCGTCGCTGGCTGCGCGTGCGGCACGGATTCGTGCAGAAGCTGCGGCCAACAGCGCGCCACCGGTTGACCCAACCGTGCAGGCGTTTGCCACGCAACTCTCGCAGGCAATCGTGAGTAATAAGAAAGCCGACCTGGAATCGCGTGTTGTTCCAGGCGAGCTGGTGCGATTCATCAACGCGAGCATCGGAACGCAGGCTTGGGAGACGAAGGTCGTGCGCACGGAACAGCTCAACTCGAATCTGATCGCTGCTGACGTTCAGATTAGCGCGAACAAACTCGGGACTGCCGGCAATGGAACCGCCGTGCTGATGCTTGCGCGCACACCGTCTGGATGGAAACTGTCGGCTATCGAACTTTTCGAGGTGCGATGAGTGCATCAGTTGAAGAACGAGCCGCGCGCATCAAGTTGCTCTTGATGGATTGTGACGGCGTGCTCACTGACGGACGCATCTGGCTGTTTGATAACGGCGAGGAACAGAAGGGCTTTCACACGCGCGACGGACTCGGGATCGAATTGTGGCATCGCGCCGGTTTGAAGTCGGGAATCATCTCGGGTCGGAATTCGAATGCGGTCACGCGTCGTGCTCAGGGCCTCGGCATGGCGTTCGTAGTGCAGGGAGTTAAAGAGAAAGTGAAAGCGTTCGATGAAACTGTGGCCCAGGCAGGAGTGACGAACGAAGAGGTGGCGTATATCGGTGACGATCTTAACGACATTCCACTGATGCTGCGATCCGGTTTCGCTATTGCCGTAGCTGGTGCTGCGGTTGAGGCTCGCGAGCGCGCGCACTACGTTACGAAACTCACCGGAGGCCAGGGCGCTGTTCGCGAGGTCATCGAACTAACTCTCAAAGCACAGGGACGTTGGGAAGACTTAACCGCGGATTACACGGATTAGATTGACAGCCCGCAAGGGCTTAATTATCTTTTTCCCATCTTTTGAGCGGGTGTAGCGTAACGGTAGCGCATCGGCTTCCCAAGCCGAGGGTTGCGGGTTCGAATCCCGTCGCCCGCTCCAGATCCCATAATCTGCGCCATCGGCGATTGTAATTACGACCTCTGTTGGGTTCGTAAGCGCGATGCCACAAAACTTTCCTCCTTCCTGTTGGATGTTCACCGAAAGTAGGCGTTTTTATTGGCAACTTGCCATGCTTGCATGGAGTCATAGAGTTCACGCATGGAACAAGCCTCGAAGAACTGTAGGCTTTGTTTGTTGTTATCTAACAAGACAGCCACCTCCTTATGATTAGCCAAAATCGCTCTCTATCTTCGTGGACGACGCCGCACCGGACTTCGTTCTTTGACTAGGTTTTGTGTCTCGTGTTTATCGTGTAGGTCAAGGTTTGATAAGACAATCCAAGAAGGCCGGCAGCGTAAGTAATACTGCCTCGGTGCCTCAGCGCCTGCTTTATTAGATCGTGTTCAAGTGCTCGTATCTCTTCTCTGAGCGTGCACAAGAAGCTGGCTCTGTAGGCTGGATCAAAAACAGGTGGACGGATAACCGTCCACCTTTTTACTTCTCAACAACAACTCCATCAGCACTCACGCTACGTCGAAGCGGTCGAGGTTCATCACCTTGTCCCAGGCTGCGACGAAATCGTTCACGAACTTCTCTTTCGAATCCGCACACGCGTAGACTTCGCCAAGCGCGCGAAGCTCGGAGTGTGAACCGAAGATTAGATCGACGCGTGTGCCGGTCCAGTTCGGATTATTCGTGCTGCGATCATGGCCCTCGTACACACCGTCGGCGCCGTTCGGTTGCCAGCGCGTGCGCATGTCGAGGAGGTTGACGAAGAAATCATTCGTCAACTTCCCGGGCTGTTTGGTGAAAACGCCGTTCTTGGATCCTCCGGCATTCGCGCCCAGAACTCGCAGACCGCCGATGAGCACCGTCATCTCTGGTGCTGTCAGCGTCAGCAATTGGGCGCGATCGATCAACGCTTCCTCGGGCGCCATGAGTTGTTGGCCAGTGTAATAGTTGCGGAAGCCATCAGCGGTTGGCTCGAGCGGCGCGAATGATTCCACGTCGGTCTGATCCTGCGAGGCATCCATGCGACCCGGCGTGAACGGAACCTTCACATCGTGACCACCATCCTTGGCTGCCTTCTCTACTGCGGCGCATCCGCCGAGAACGATCAAGTCTGCAAGCGAGACCTGCTTGTTACCGTTGTTGAATTCATTTTGAATGCTCTCGAGCTTTCCGAGCACCGTTGAAAGCTCAGCCGGGTTGTTGACTTGCCAATTCTTCTGTGGCTCAAGTCGAATTCGCGCACCGTTCGCGCCACCGCGCTTGTCGGAGCCTCGGAAGGTCGATGCTGACGCCCAGGCGGTCGAAACGAGTTGAGAAACAGACAATCCCGAATCAAGGATCTTTGCTTTCAGCGACGCGATATCCTGGTCGTTGATCAGTTCATGATTAACGAATGGGATCGGGTCCTGCCAGATCAATGTTTCCTTCGGCACGAGCGGACCGAGATAACGTTGGATCGGTCCCATGTCACGGTGCGTGAGCTTGAACCACGCGCGCGCGAATGCATCAGCGAACTCATCCGGATGCTCTAAAAAGCGCCGCGAGATTTTTTCGTATGCTGGATCAGCCTTGAGGGAAAGATCCGTCGTCAGCATCGTTGGCACACGCTTGGACGAAGGATTATGAGGATCCGGAATCGTCGCGTCAGCGTTTTTCGCCCGCCATTGCTGTGCCCCCGCCGGGCTCTTCTCGAGTTCCCATTCATTGTTGAAAAGGTTTTCGAAGTAGTGGTTGCTCCATTGTGTCGGCGTCTGCGACCAGATGACTTCCGGACCTCCAGTGATGGTGTCAGCACCGAAGCCCGTTCCGTGTTTGCTTCTCCAGCCCAAGCCTTGATCCTCGATCACGGCACCTTCCGGCTCGGGACCGATAAATGAAGGATCACCGGCGCCATGGGTTTTGCCGAAGGTGTGTCCGCCGGCAATTAGCGCAACGGTTTCCTCGTCGTTCATCGCCATGCGTGCGAATGTTTCGCGGATGTCGAACGCAGCCGCGATCGGATCAGGCTTGCCGTTCGGGCCTTCCGGATTAACGTAGATGAGACCCATCTGTACTGCGCCGAGCGGTTTCTGAAGCTGGCGTTCGCCGCTGTAGCGTTCGTCTCCGAGCCAGGTTCCCTCAGGTCCCCAGTAGAGTTCCTGTGGTTCCCAAGTATCAGCACGGCCGCCGCCAAAGCCGAACGTCTTGAAGCCCATCGACTCGAGTGCGACATTCCCGACAAGAACAAAAAGATCGGCCCATGAGATTCTCCGACCGTATTTCTGTTTGATGGGCCACAAAAGCCGGCGGCCTTTGTCGAGGTTGGCATTGTCCGGCCAACTGTTAAGAGGTGCGAAACGCTGCTGACCGCCACCTGCGCCACCGCGGCCATCAGAAATACGATAGGTGCCGGCGCTGTGCCAGGCCAGGCGGATGAACAGACCGCCATAATGGCCAAAGTCGGCTGGCCACCAATCCTGTGAGTCCGTCATCAACGCGCGCAGATCTTTGATCACGGCATCCAGGTCGAGCTTTTTAAACTCTTCCGCATAATTAAAATCTTCGCCCATCGGATCGGACAGCGAAGAGTTTTGGCGAAGCGGACTTAAATCCAGGGAGTTGGGCCACCAGTGTCGGTTCGATATTCGGGTCGACGCTCCACCAGTGAAAGGACATCCATTCGAATCTGTGTTCTTTCCATTACTTTCCATCTTTCACTTTCCTTCCATCGAATTATGTTGCCGAAACTAATCGGTGATTCGTCTTCCCGCTTAGTTCCGAAGTGTTGACTCTGTCTATCCTTTGCACTCAGGACATAGACCGCGCAGCGTGACCTCGATCGATCCGGGTTCAAATTTCGAATGCTGGGCAGCTTTTTTAATTAGTTCGTCAGGGATCGGAAGTTCAAGATCGACCAGCTTTCCGCAGTCGTTACAGATCGCATGATCGTGCCGCTTCAGCGTACGGTCATATCGGGTACAGTCCGCGCCGAATCGGACTTCGCCTATCAATCCTTCGTTCTTCAAGTAGCGGAGCGAATTGTAGACGGTCGCGAACGCGATACCAGGCAAGAGCTGTCGCGCACGTTCAAAGACCTCATTTGCGGTCAGATGCTCGTCCGATTCGCGGATTACGCGGAGCACAGCCCGGCGCTGTTTCGTAAGTCCTAAGTTTTCTGAATCCATTTTTCTTAGAATAATTCTAAGCCGAAGAAATGACAAGCAATCTCAGCTTTGGGTAGTGCCCCAGTTTAGGATTCACTTGGATGATGTCAGTACCGTAACGCGGTAGCGTCGGGTGAGCTGCTCGTATTCTTCGTTGGGCTTCCTGCGTCGAAAAGGATATCGTTGATAGTGAGGTCAGTTCGTCCTTCCGCAGCTTGTAGACTTTTTCCTGGACATCAAAGATCAACGGCTTGAGTGAATCTTCAAGTTCACCAGCGGTAATGAACACCTTGGTTATTGAGTTTCTGATAGCTGCACACATGAGACTCCGCGAGGCAAACCCCTGGTCTCTTTCGATTTTTTGTGCAAGCCAGAAAGGGGGAAAGGGGTGACTCAGAACGAAGAGTCACCCCCCGGAAGTGAGTTACCGGTGCCGGCGCGTTGCACGCAACTGCCGAATCTGTCGCTTCAACTCCACGATCTCCTTCTGCTGCTCTTTAATCGCGTTGAGCATGGTCCAGATGATCGGATCGTTGTTGACCATCAAATAGCCGCTTTCATTTTGCGTCACGGCTTGCGGGATTACTTTCTGAACATCCTGCGCCGAGAAGCCGATGTGTTCGCCGTTCGACTTGATACCCATCGCGTTGTTCGAACGATATTCGTAACGGAGCGGTTGTAACTGCATGACCGCATTCAGACCCGTATTGAACTTGCCTCTGATGTTCTTCAAGCGGATGTCTGAAAAGACGTTCCAGGAACCACCACCCGGCTTGCTCGCATTACCGTTAACCGTCAAAGGCGAGTCAGGAGCGGTTGTTCCGATACCGAGTCGTCCAGCGTTGGTAAACCTGGCCCATTCGGTAAATGACACGGCACCGGCAATGTCGCCGTTACCGAAACGCAGCGACTGATTCGAATCCCAAATCAACGCCGCGCCGTTGTTATCGCTTCTGCCACTGTAGAAACTGAGGAAGCGTGAGGCATCTGAATTGGTTACATTCGTGACGGCAGCCGTGGCGGCATCGACGGAACGAACATCCATCCTGGTGACGGGCGAAGCTGTTCCGACACCGACGTTACCACTTGCGGCGATGTCGATGGAGCTCGTTGGTGCGCCGGGACGAATGCGGAACGGCAGACGCGAACCGCTCGTGACATCTCGTACGAAGAAGTTTGCCTCGTTGCCGGCGATGTCCCACGTTTGAGCTGTGAAGCCGCCGCTGTTGTTTTGCTCGAGACGCATCGCGGGCGTGTCGGTGGTGTTCACATGCATGTCGAGCACCGGCGTTGCGGTCCCTATGCCGACGTTGCCTGCGCTGCTAACCTTCAATGCATTTGCCGGCGCGCCTGCGTCCACTTCAAACACGATGGTTCCGGTTTCAGAATTTCCCGTGGTGCCCTGATCGACGAACGCGAGAAAACTTGCGCCACCACTGGCGGAACTGTTCGCGCGGATCTGCCAGTTGTTAGTAGGAAAGCCGGCGGAGGTGCTTGTATCGTCAAACTGTATGCGGTCGTTGTTTTCCTTTACTCGGATCGTGTCGAAACCGAAGTTCTCGTTGTTAACACAATCAAGACCTGCACAAATGCTTCCCTGGACGATGAGATCGTCGGCGATCACCTGGTCAAACAGCATAAAGCTTGGGTGATTTCTCCGGATCTTCAGATTGGTGCGGCCGCTCGAAGCGCTTGCGACCGGAGCTGGCGGTGTTTCGACGGCTGCGCGGGCCCGAACTCCTTCGGAAGCGCCTGCGAGAATCACGGAGCCATTCAGGATCATGAAGCTGCCCGATTGGACCATTCCCTGTGACGGGAGCGCTCCGCGTTTGCGCAAATCGTTTTGTACTTCCGCGCTATCACCTTTCTCACGAGCAGCTTTGAGTGCTGCTTTGGTTTCATCGGAGATGTTCGGCGAGACGCGAAGTTCGTAGGTGTACTGACCGTCAGGCAGTCTCTCACCTTTTAATTTATTCAATTTGAATTCCGCCGCATTTCCTGACTTGAATTCTTTCGTATAGGAGAAATTGTCTGGTCCAATTACGGTCAGGGTTACGGATGCATGAGGAGCGCCGACATCAAACCTGATGCTGGCGCCGGTGCTGCTGATGTTGGCGATTTGGTTTTCGTTCGACTGTGCAAGAACGACTATGTTGAAGGAGGCGAGGGCAAACGCAATAGTGAATAGAGAGGGCAAATACTTAACAGTTTTCATGTGAAACCCTTCCTTACCGGCCAGGATGCCGGCGATTAAAGGTGAATAAGGCCTCTCCAATTTCGGGGGTGGAGAGCAGCCTTAGGCGAGCGAGGTAAACTGAGACAGCAGCGCTATATTAACCACAAACTCGGATAGTATTCAAAAAATTTTCGCTTGAGAAGATGCAACAACTGTCGCATACTTCGCGTCGAAGGGTAATTGCCTGACTCCTCAATCTTCTAATCCGAAGAGCCTGGTGTTACTTAGACCACTCCAGTTGGTTCGGAGGTGTCATGAAGATTTTGTTACTGGTTTCGCTGCTCTTAACGCTGTTCCTCCCGTTTCAATCACAAGTAAACACTAACGACGGTTCGCCACTAATCGTCACAAATTACAAATGGTCGCGCGCGCGACGTGTTGCCCCAACGCAGGAAGTCGAAGGAAACTCGCCCGCCCGCGCCGTGATTCCTCAGAACAAGATCTTCGCTCGCACCGCGAGAGAAAACCAGTCGCCTGGAGACCGAGATCCAAACGCCGACACACTTGATGGTCGCAGCGCCGCACTCGAAAAAAGCGTCGCCGCGTCGCGGGCGCAGCAAGGTGAACCTGTCGATGGCTTCGCCTATCGCATCAAGGTCGAGAATCAAACTACGAAAGTTATTGAAGCGGTCTTTTGGGAGTATCGGTTCCAGGATCCTACCAACCCGGATCTGCTATCGCGGCGACAGTTTCTCTGCGGAGTGGACATCAAGGTAGGGAAGAGTAAAGAGCTCGAAGGTTTCAGTCGTTCAGGACCAAGCGACGTCGTCGACGCGAAAACCCTCAAATCCGGAAGCCCATTCAAAGAGAGCGTTTTGATCAATCGCATCGAATATACGGACGGTTCGTTATGGCAACGAAAAGCGTGGAGTGTTGCGGAAGTGAAAGCAAGTTATGACCGCGTGTTGCGCGAACAATGGTTACCGGGAATGTGTAAGGGACTTTAGGCGATGCAAGCCGCTCCGAACCAGAAAGCAAAAGTTCTCATCATCGACGACGAAGAGCAGATCCGGCATCTGCTGATCGACGTGCTCGGCAGCGCTTACGACTGTTCCGATGCCGGCTCCGCCGAAGAAGCCCTCGCCGCACTCTCAGAGAACACCTTCGACCTCGTCATCAGCGATATCGACATGGGCGCGATGAGTGGGCTCGAGTTGGTGCCACGCGTCCACTCGCTGTCACCCGATACAGTCGTGGTGATGGTCAGCGGCAATCAGGATATCGGCTTCGCGATCGAAGCTTTGCGCGTCGGCGCTTTCGACTACATAACGAAGCCGATCGATCTGCGACACGTCGAAGCCTCCGTTGAGCGCGCTCTCAATCATTGCAACTTACTCAAAGAGAAGCGCCGTTACAAAGAACAACTCGAGACGCTTTTGCAACAACGTACGGCGCAAGTCGACTGGCTTGCCTACTACGACACCGTCACACAACTTCCGAATCGAGCACTCTTCGAAGACCGTTTAACGCAGGCTGTTTCGGTCGCGAAGGCGGCGCATCAATCGTTGGGCGTGCTGTTCATCTCGCTGGATCAGTTTAAGAAGGTGAACGATTCGCTGGGCCATGGACCAGGCGATATCTTGTTGCGTGAGTTTGGCGAACGTTTGAAGAGTTGCATCACGAAGTCAGACACGGTCGCACGTTTTGGCAGCGATGAGTTTGCGTTGTTGCGCACACAGATCAACGGCACGAAGGATGTGATCGAGACTATTGCCTCATTATCGCAGGTCTTGAGATTTCCTTTCGATCTGCCGGGGCACGAGCTCTTCGCGACTGCGAGCGTCGGTGTCAGCCTGTTTCCACTTGATGGCGAGGATTGCCATACGTTGCTGAAAAACGCGGGCGCCGCGCTGTACAAAGCAAAGCGCTCGGGTGGCGCGAATTATCAGTTCTTTACGGCAGACATGCACGAGCTGGCCACGAAACGTCTGGAGCTCGAGAGTAATCTGCGCAAGGCGATCCAGAACGAAGAGTTTCTGCTTCATTACCAGCCAAGAGTTTCGGTTGACTCGCTCACGATCACGGGTGTGGAAGCGCTGGTGCGCTGGCAACATCCGCAACTCGGACTCATTTTGCCATCGGAGTTCATTCCGCTCGCGGAAGATACGGGTTTGATCGTGCCGATTGGCGAATGGGTTTTGCGCACGGCTTGTATGCAAGGGCAGCGCTGGCGGGACGAGGGTTTTGTGCCGATACAAATCGCGGTGAACATTTCCGCACGGCAGTTTCACGATCAGGATTTCTCGCAGACAGTGATCAGGATTCTCGAAGAGACCGGGCTCTCGCCGAAGTATCTGGAGTTGGAGGTGACGGAGAGCTCGATCATGCAGGACGCCGGGTTTGCCGCGGGAATGCTGAGCCGGTTGAAGAGTATGGGGATCAATATCTTGATCGACGATTTCGGCACCGGCTTCTCTTCACTCGCGTCCCTGAAGCGGCTGCCAATCGACGCGCTCAAGATCGATAAATCGTTTGTGCGTGAGGCGACGAAAGATCCGGACGATGCGGCACTCGTGATGGCGATCATCACGCTTGCGCACAACCTGCGTTTGAAAGTGGTTGCTGAAGGAGTGGAGACGGAAGATCAGTTGCGATTTCTGCAGTTGCTTCGCTGCGACGAGATACAGGGCTATTTCTTCAGTAAGCCCTTGCCGGCAGGCACGCTCGCGACGATATATGATTCCTACGGTGAGGTTTCACGCAAAGTCGCAAAGTAAGCAAAGGACGCAAAGAAATTCCTTAGCGTCTTTGCTCACTTTGCGACTTTGCGTGAAATAGTCAGTGGTGATATTCGAAGCGCGCGACGTCTGACTCACCGAGAATCACGACATCACCCGAATTCAGCGCTTGCGCTGTCACTCGTGCGGACCTCGGGTCGTTAACGAACGTTCCGTTACGCGAATTCTGATCCTCAATCACCACGCGCCCGTTCTTCACGCCAATCCACACGTGCCGCTTCGAGATGCGCGGATCGCCGATCACGATCTGCGACGTGCCACCATCGCGGCCGATGTAGTCGCCGTCAGCTTTGACCTCAAATTGTTGTCCTGACAGTGGTCCGGAAACAAATTTGATCGATCCGTAGTTTGGCTTGAATGAATCGCCGTCGGCAGTGATCGCCATGGTTCGCGACAGATCCACTGTCATCCCCTGATCGCCTGCCATCACGTGCGGTGCTGGTGCGGGCGCTGGTGGTGGTGGAGGCGGAGGTGGCGCCGGTGATGGCTGCGCGTGGCTAATTACCGGAGCCGGCGACGGAATAGCCGGCGCAGGCGCGGGCTTCGGAAGTGCCCCTCTGCCGTCCGGAGCGGCCGGTACAGCCTTCTTGCCTTTGCGCTTTCGCGCGATGACGATCGCCACGACGATGATGATGAGCAGCAGCAGGAGTATGAACAAAACTGCCACGATCACGACTACGATCCAGATTGGAAAACTCGGCTTCTCTTTACCTTCGGCTTTCGCTTGCTGGCTGCTTTGGATCAGTTGATCCACTTCAGAGTGCTGTGGAAACAGTCTCTTTACTTCTTCGAACTTCGGAATCGCCGACGAGTAGTATTGGTTCCAGTAATTATCGAGCCCTTCGCGGTAAACAGTGTCGGTCGGTCCATCATTGTTCGAGGCGCCGGCACTCTTCACGTACTCCATGACCGTGTTTGACGGCACGACAAAAGAGAAGCCGGAAACTTCCTGTCCATTAACTGTGTCGCCACGGAACGTCAGCAGACCAACTACTTCATTCGCATCGTTGATTACGGGTCCGCCGGA
>Ga0126376_10002030_pt1 | contig 11299 bp, 12 predicted proteins | sample PanSoiMetPlot_15_FD_92760 | JGI IMG/M metagenome (GOLD analysis project Ga0126376, IMG submission 92760) | Tropical forest soil microbial communities from Panama - MetaG Plot_15 | ecosystem: Environmental > Terrestrial > Soil > Tropical forest > Bulk soil | place: Panama | collected 2016-02-17
CGCGCCATTGCTCGCGTGGCACGCCTCCGGGCAGCACGCTCAAAGCAAACGCAGCCCGACTGCCCGCTGAATGGCCGTTGAACGTGACATTGCGACGACCTTCTGGTAAATCGGCCGAAGATGGGTTTTAACGGTTTGGTGCGAAAGGTAGCGGATGGCTGCCCCGGCGGGAAGTGGTTCACCCCCCGGAGGGTGATGACGCGACCACAGGCGCCTGGCACGGTGACGGCAGGGATTGGCCGGCAGGCTGCGAGGCGTACGCCGGTGCGACCGTAACGATGCGGGATCGCCCTCGTGGGACGATGACGGGTTATGCGGGTAGGTCCGGCCGGCCACCATAAGCGCACCGCTCTCAGCGCGCGGGCACAGGCATGACGCTCGCCGTCGTGTTCGCCCTGGCTGCCGCCTTCTCCAACGCGGTCAACCTGCTGACGCAGCACGCGGCGAGCATCGGTGCCCCGGAGCAGAAGAAGATCTGGCACCTGGCCGTCTACCTGTTCCGGCATCCGCTGTGGCTGCTCGGGGGGGCCGCCGCGGTGGCCTCGTATGTCTTCCAGGCCCTCGCGCTCCACAACGGCCCGCTGTCGGTGGTCCAGCCCGTCCTGGTTACCGAGCTGATCTTCGTCCTGGTGCTGCGGCGGGTGTGGATCCACCAGGATGTGGCCCTGGCGGCCTGGGGCGCCGGGCTTGTCGTTTGCGCGTCACTCGCGGTGTTCCTGGCGGCGGCGGAGCCCACCGGCGGGCATCCCGTCCCCGAGACGAGGGCGTGGCTGTCCGCCGTGCTGGTATCCGGCGGGCTCATCACCGCGCTGGTACTGCTCGGGAGGCGGGGTTCGCCGGTGCGCCGGGCCGCATCGTTCGCGGCGGCGTCCGCGCTCACCTGGGCCCTGGAGGCGGTGTTTCTCAAGGCGGCGACCAGTACCCTCACCGAATTCGGCGTCGGCGGCATGCTCATCCGCTGGCCGGTGTACGCGCTGGTCGGCGCCACGGCGCTCGGCACGCTGCTGCAGCAGGCCGCTCTTCACGTGGGGCCGTTGAGCGTATCCCAGCCGCTGCTGATCATCGTCGATCCCCTGGCCAGCATCGTTTTCAGCGTCTGGCTGTTCGGCGAGCACTTTACCGACAGCCCGGCGAAGATTTTGCTTGCCACGCTGGCGTTCGCCGCGATGGCCGCCGGGGTCACCATGCTGATTCGTACCGCACCTCAAGACCTCAACCCATCGGCAGCGGCCAGGCCCTGAAGATCCCCACCGGCCGATCGCCGGGGCGAGCAGGCTGGTCGCCGTGGTTAGGTCGGAGTTAGCTGATTACCCGCGGCAGCCGGGACAGGGTAGCGGAGGTCATCATGAGTGGCGGAGAGCTGGCCGAGGCGTATGAGCGGTTCCACCGCACCGGGCCGGAATGGGGTGCCGATCAGCTGACCAACCACGGCCCCATGGCGGCCGAAGTGCTCGTCCGCCGTGGCCGCCGCGAGGTCGTGCCCGCGTGGGTCGACCGGTACATCCGCCGTCTCGACGAGCTGCCCCAGGCCACCGGCGAGATCACCGACGCGTCCTGGCCGGAGGCGCTGGGCGACGGCCGCCGGATCGGCGACTGGACCGCTTATTTCACTCGCCAGCTGGCGGAGCAGCCGTGGCAGCAGGTGCTGGCTACCTGGTGGCCGCGGCTGCTGCCGGGGATCGCGGCCGGGGCGACCCACGGGGTGATCCGCACCGGCCACGCGGTGCGTACCCTGCTCGCCGGCCCGGAGAACCAGCCGACGCTCGACGAGCTTGCGCACGCGCTGGCGTTCTGGGCCGCCCGCGCCCGGCCCGTGCCCGCCTCGGCCGGCCCGGCAGGCCCGCTCGATCCGCTCCAGGCGCTGGACGCCGTGCCGCGCATCCCCAGCCAGCAAGGCAATCTCGCGGCCCGTTTCGGCCAGCTGACCGAGGAGTCCGGCTGGCCGGCGTCGGTGGCGCGGCTGCGCCCGGCGGCAACTCCCGGCGAGGTCGAGACGCGGCTCGCGGATCTGGTCACCGCCGCGACGCTGCGCTACCTGAGCCACGGGCACGGCCAGCCGGTGCTTCTCGTGCACACCGCCACCGCGCCCAACGCGGTCCGGCACACCCTGCCGGCGTTGCCGCCTGAGCTCTGGGCGCCCAGCCTGACCGCGGCCTGGTCGGCCAGCGCGGCGATCTTCGCCGCCTACGCTCCGCCCGAGGGCGCCGCGCGTGCGGCGCAGCCGGCCCTCCCCGCCGGGCCGGACGCGGTGGCGGAGGTGCTCGACCGCGCGGTTGACCACGGCGACGAGCACGTCATCAAGTTCACCGATACCGCGGCCGAGGTCTACACCAGGACCGGCCGCGCCGACGCCCTGGCCGCCGCGCTGCACGTCGGCACGCTCATCCCGGGACCAGGCGCCGACCGGAACTAACCGGTGTCGCGCCGTTTCGCCTCGGCGCCCGGCTCGGGGAACAGCGCGATCGACGCGGTGTAGGCGTGCAGGAAGTTCTGCCCGCCCACGGGTCCGAGTTCCCCGGCGCAGAAGAACCCGGCCACCGGGATCTTGCCCAGCATCTTCGCGATCAGCCCGGCGTCGTGGTCGGGTTCGGAGAACAGCCGCGATCCGCGGCCGTTGCAGGTGAACAGCAGCGCTCCGGCCGCCCGGCGCCCGCCGAGGACGGCGGATTCCCGCTCCAGGGTGCGCTGGAGATCTTCATCGGCTGATTGGGCGTCGCGCACATGGAATTGCACGGTCTGGCCTACTTCTATCTCCTCGCCCACGGCGATGGCCCCCGACTCGGGGTCCGCGCCGACGACGCCGCGGATCAGGAAGTCCCCCTGGCGTGACTCGGCCCGATATTCGTTGATGACCAGCCCCACCTGCACGCCCTGCGCCAGTAGCTCCTGGTCCCGGCCGGGCAGTGCCGCGGCCAGCTCCTGCAGGCGCGCCACCGGCGAACGCCCGCCCAGCTCGAAGATCACGTTGCCCTCGGCCCGGGTCGTGGTGTACGGGTCACCTACCGGGCGGCAACCCTGCGCCACCAGGGGATGAACCTCGGCTTGCGGCAGGTGCGCGCCCACGGCCCCCTCGGACAGCACCCGGTCATCGAGGAACAGCCGGCTCTCGCCGCGCTGCAGCCCGCCGCTTGCCATCCCGCCCATGACCACGGTGCCTGGGAGGTGCTCGTTCAGGTGGCCCAGCAGGTCGCTGGCCGGGAACGTGAACGGATCGCAGATCATCAGGTGAGCCCCGGCCGGTTCCGCCCCGAACCGGTAACCGCCGAAGGCGCCCCCGCTGGGCGTATGGACGAACTCCATGGCGAACGTCTCGACCGGGTCGAGGCCGGCCGCGAGCCAGAGCGAGACGGCCGGCTCTGACTCGACCTCGCGGGCGCCACCAGCCACCGCCTCGGCCACGCAGCCGATGAGCGGAACCCGGCCGGCCTGCTCCGCGACCGCCGCGACGAGGTCTTCCGCCGAGCCGAAGAAATGAGCGGAGGCGAACAGCACCGCCAGCGAGGGGGACAGTCCCCCCAGCGACGACCGCGCCTCCGCGACGGCCCGCTTGGCCGCCTCACGGGCATCCGCGGTGAGCACCAGGGCTCCTCCGGCCTGCACCAGCCCAGACTACGCGGCGGGTGAATTTCATACGACCTTCACGGCCGCTGCACGCGCCGCGCAAGCGGGCGGGCTCAGCTGGAATGCGGGAACATGCTCATATCCGAGGAGGACCGGTGACCGGCAATGCGCTCATCACGTGCCTGTGGTTCGACACCCAGGGGGAGGAGGCCGCGAATTACTACACCAGCATCTTCAAAGACTCCAGGCTCGGCCGGGTGAGCCGCTACACCGAAGCGGGGCCGGGCACGGCCGGCGCGGTCATGGAGGTGGAGTTCGAGCTCAACGGGCAAAAGTTCGTCGCGCTCAACGGCGGGCCGCAGTTCAGCGCCAACGAGGCCGTATCCCTCCAGATCATGTGCGCGGACCAGGACGAGGTCGACTACTACTGGGACGGGCTTTCCGAGGGAGGGCAGGAAGCCGCCTGTGGCTGGCTGAAAGACAGGTACGGGCTGTCCTGGCAAGTCATCCCCGCGGCCCTCTTCGACATGATGAACGACGCTGACGCGGAGAGGGTGCGCCGGGTCACGGCGGCGGTGTACACGATGACCAAGTTCGACATTGCCGCGCTCGACAAGGCGTATGCGGGGAAATAGGTCACGGGAGGGTCGATGTCTCCCACAATGTCAGCGGCGGAGCTTTTCGTCATGGCCGCCGTCATTTCTGTCTCGTTGGCGGTGATGATCGCCCTGGTCTTCTTCGCCGACCACCAGTCGGGCAAACAACGGCGACATTCCAGCGAGCAGCCTGCCATCCGGCAGGCCGCGGGCGACCACGGAAGCGGGCCCGCCGGTGAGCCCGGCGGGCAGGTGCCAGAACGGCCGGAACGCCAGCCAGCGGTGCCACGGGCGTAGCCCGCCTGATGCCCCGGCCCGCGCGCGGCCGGCCCGCTACCGCCAGTGGTCCAGCGGTAGCGGGCCGCGGCTGAGGACCGTCCGGATCGCGAACGTGCTCTGGGCCTCGACCACGGACGGGATCGTCAGGATCTGTCCCAGCAGCAGTTGCTCGTAGCCCGCGAGGTCCGGCACGGCAGCCTCCACGAGAAAGTCGTTGGGCCCCGAGACCAGGTAGCAGGCGACGATCGCGGGGATCGCCAGCAGGGCCTGCTCGATCCGAGACGAGGTCTCCTGCGAGTGGCCCTCGACCTTCAAGCCGATGAAGACGGTCAGCCCGAGCCCGGCGCGCAGCCTGCTGACCTCCGCGCGGTACCCGGCGATGACGCCGCTGGCCTCGAGTGCCTTGACGCGGCGCAGGCAGGCCGACGGCGACAGTGCGATGGCATCCGCGAGGTCCACGTTGGCGATCCGGCCGTCGCGCTGGAGCCTCGTCACGATGGCACGATCCACCTTGTCCGGAACATGCTCTGACATGATGCCTAGCTTATTTCCTTGATCGCGCAACAAGATTGCGCCAGTGGGCCGTGTCGGCACCATATTTGCCATCGCGTGCGGGCCCATTTCGGCGATGGTGGACGTATGGCGCTGACATCCGCGAACCGGCCGGCTGTACCGCAGAACCTGACGACCGCGCGCGGTGCCGCCCTGTACATCGGGGCGATCCTCGGCCCCGGCCTTCTGCTCCTGCCGGGCCTTGCCGCCGCCGAGGCCGGGCCGGCCTCGATCCTTGCCTGGCTTGCCCTGCTGGGCTTGTCTGGCCTGTTCGCCGCGGTGTTCTCCGCGCTGGGCAGGCACATCCCGTCCGCGAGCGGGGTGATGGGCTACGTCGCCGCGGGCCTGGGACCGCGCGCCGGCCGGGCGACCGGCTGGATCTTCCTCGCCGGGGTGGTGGGCGGCGCCCCGATCGTCTGCCTCATCGGCGCCGGCTACCTCACGGAGCTGACCGGTGGCGGCCAGCTTGCCCGCGCGGCGGTCGCCGCCGCGCTGCTGCTGACCGTCATCGCCCTCGCCGCTGGCGGGCTGCGGGCCAGCGCAGCGGCGCAGCTCGTCCTCGTCAGCGTGCTGACCGTCGTGGTGGTCGTGGCGGTCGCCGGGTCGGCGGCGGCGGCGCGGGCCGGCAACTGGGCGCCGTTCATCCCGCACGGCTGGCTGTCGGTCGGCAGCGCGGCCACGACGCTGATGTTCTCGTTCGTCGGCTGGGAGGCCGTCGCCCCGCTCACCACGCGCTTCGCGAACCCGTCCCGGCAGTTGCCGCGCGCGGTGGCCATCGCCCTCGCGGTCACCACCGCGCTGTACCTCGGCCTGGCGGTGGCCACGATCAGCGTCCTGGGGCCGCGGGCCGCTACCGACGTGCCGCTGGCCGGCTTGCTGAGCCGCGCCATCGGCACCGTCGGGCCGGCTGCCGCCGCGGTGGCCGCCGTCGTACTGACCCTCGGCGCCACCAACGCGTACATCAGCGGCGCGGCGGCGATAGCCGGGCAACTGGCCGACGGCGGACCCGGCAGCCGCCGTTCCGCACCCAAGCTCCGGCTGCTGGCGGCGATCGCCGCGGCGGGCCTGCTGCTGATCACCGGCTATGGGCTGCGGATCGTCGGCACCGCCGCCCTGGTGGCGGTGCCGACGGCCCTGTTCCTCGCCGTCTACCTGGGGGCGATGGCCGCCGCTGCGCGCGTGCTGTGCGGTCCGGCGCGACTGGCCGCCCTGCCGGGAGCGCTGGCAGTAACGGTCATGCTCGGGTTCTGCGGCTGGGCGCTCGCGGTACCCGCCGCTATCGCGCTCGCCGTCGGCTGGCGGCCCCGGGCCGCCGTTCACCCCCGCGGGGGTGAGGCGGGAGGACACAGGACCTCTACCATGGTCCGCATCCCCTGATGCGCAGGAGCGTGCCATGACGACGAAGGAAGCCTTTTCGCCCGAGGAGTGGAAGGTAGTGCTCCAGGGCCCGCCGACCGCCGGCCTGATCGTGATCACCGCGGCGCACGGCGGCATGGTCCGCGAGACGATCGCGATGTCGAAGGCCTACGTCGAAGCCAGGGCACAGCACGGTGAGAGCGAACTCCTCGACGAGATCGTGGCGGCGAAACCCCAGCTAGATCACACGAGGTATCACTCTGCCGAGGAGCTCAAACAACACGGGCTCGCGGAGCTCCGCGACGCGGTAGCACTGCTGGGAACCAAGGCGACCACCGAGGAACGCGATGACTACCGGAATTTCGTCCTCACGCTCGCCAACAAGGTCGCTGCCGCCCACCGGGAGGGAGGGCAAAGCGTGAGCCCGGCTGAGGCCGAGGCGATCCAGGAGATCACGGCGGCGCTGGGCACCGCCGGCTCCTGAGCGGAGCCACAAGCAAGCCCACCCGGCCCGAGCCCGCGAGGGCTCCAGGGCCACCGGGTTCGAAATCGCGGTTACGCCTCTCATCGTCCGAACCTGGCTTGATCGCCGGGCAACGCGGCGACCCGGCCGTTGGGCACTCTCTGCACCGGTGAGTTCAGGCACCCGGCCGGACCTGCGCGATTACCCGCGAGGTAACGGAACGCCATTACCTCCCAAGTAATCGACAGCCCGATTTCCGTATTCCAGAATCGGCTGGGTCAGGCGATGCCAGCCGAGACCGGAAAGGAAATTCCCATGCAGGAAATCGTCGAGCGTTACATCGCCAGCTGGAACGAGACGGACCCGCAGCGCCGCCGCAAGATGGTCGATGAGTTGTGGGCGGACCAGGCGAGCTATATCGATCCGCTGGCCGAGGCGCACGGGTGCGACGCGATCGACGCGGTGATCGCCGCCGCGCAGGCGCAGTTCCCCGGGTTTGTGTTCACGCTGCTCGGCCCGGTGGACGCTCATCACCGCCAGGCCCGGTTCACCTGGGGCCTGGGGCCCGCCGGCGCCGAGCCGCTGGTCATCGGGTTCGACGTCGCCGCCGCCGCCGAGGACGGCCGGCTGCAGACCGTCCTCGGCTTCCTGGACAAGGTGCCGGCCTGAGCGCGTTCTGAGCGAAAAGGAGCTTTCATGGCCACGCTCACCGCTGACCGGGCGGTGGCTGCCCCGGCCGGGCCGCACGAACGGTCCGGCTGGGCGCCGCTGCTGGTGGTGCTCGCCGGGACGTTTATGACCTACCTGGACTTCTTCATCGTCAACGTCGCGCTGCCGTCGATCCAGGGGCGCCTGCGCGCCGGGCCCGCGGCCATCCAGCTGGTGGTGGCGGGGTTCGGGCTGGCGTTCGCGGTCGGCATGATCAGCGGCGGGCGGCTCGGCGACCTGTACGGGCGGCGCCGCATGTTCACCCTCGGCCTGGCGCTGTTCACGCTGACCAGCGCCGCCTGCGGGCTGGCGCCCACCGCCGGGTTCTTGGACGTGGCGCGGGTGGCCCAGGGGGGTGCGGCCGCGATGATGACCCCGCAGGTGCTGGCGATCCTCGGCACCCTCTACACCGGCCCGTGGCGGGCACGGGCCTTCGCCGCCTACGGGATGACCATGGGCATCGCCGCGGTCAGCGGCCAGCTCATCGGCGGGTCGCTCATCGCGCTGAACCCGGCCGGAGCGGGCTGGCGCAGCATCTTCCTGATCAACGTTCCGGTCGGCGTCACCGCCCTGGCGCTGGTACGCCGCCTGCTGCCGGAATCTCGCGGCCAGCGGGCGCCGGCGGACCTCGCCGGCACCGTGCTGATCACCGCCGCGCTGACCGCGATCGTGCTGCCACTGGTACAGGGGCGGCAGCAGGGCTGGCCGCTGTGGACGGTGCTGTGCCTGGCCGCCGCGCCACTGCTGCTGGCCGCCTTCGCCGCTCACCAGCGGGCCCGCGCCGCCCGCGGCCGGGCGCCGCTGATCCGGCTGACCCTGTTCCGCGACCGCACCTTCACCGTTGGCACGGTCACCGGGATCGCGTTCGGCGGGGTCCCCGCGTCGTTCTTCTTTATCCTCGCCCTCTACCTGCAAGACGGCCGCCGGCTGTCGCCGCTGTCCTCGGGCGTCGTCTTCGTCTTCGCCGGCCTCGGCTTCTTCGCCGCGATGCTAGCCACCGAACGGATGACGCGGCGCCTCGGGCGCCAGATCCTCGCCGCCGGCGCCGGAGCGGTGGCCGCCGGATGCCTGCTCACCGCCGCCGCGGCCCGGGCGGCCACCTCGCTGGGGCTGGCGCCCGGCCTGGTCACGGTCGGGTTCGGCATCGGCATGGTGCTGGTGCCGCTGACCGCCACCGCGCTGGCCCGGATCGCTCCCGAGCACGCCGGCGCGGCCTCCGGCGTGCTGACCACCGGCCTGCAGGTCGGCGGGGCGCTCGGCATCGCGGTGGTCGGCGTGGTGTTTTTCGGCGCGCTCGGCGGTGGCATCCCGCACGCGTTCACCGTCAGCCTGATCACCCTGGCCGCGCTCACCGCAGCCACCGCCGCCCTGGTCCAGCTGCTGCCCTCGCCCAGCGCCCAGGCTCCCCGCTGACCGCGCCGGCGGGCGGGCAGCGGCCACCCCTTTCAGATCATCCCCGTCCGCGATCCAGCGGGCTGGTTCCCGCCGCCGGCGCACCAGGCGGTCAGGGCAAGGTCAGCCGAGGATGCGCAGGAGGTCGCGGAAGTCGGTGATCGTGTAGTCGGGCGCGCAATCCCGGTAAGCCTTCGCTCCTTGATCGGAATTGAACATCACGGTTGTCAGGCCGGCCTCGCGCGCTCCGAAGATGTCACGGTACATGTCGTTGCCGACGTACAGCGCGTTCCCGGCGGCCACCCCCATGCCGTCGAGCGCGAATTGGAAGAGCCGCCGGTCGGGCTTGCGGTACCCGTGGTCGCCGGAAACGATGATCGGGTCGAAGTAGCCGAGCAGGCCGACCTTGTGCAGCTCGCCACGCGCGTACATGCTCTGCGCGTCGGTGACGATCGCAAGCGGGTAGCGCTCGCGCAAGACGTCGAGCACCTCACGGACGTGCGGGTACAGGCCGAGCCGCCGGCGCGAGATGCCGCGGGACATCTCGGCCAAGAACACCGGCAGCTGCTGGAGCTTGGCAGCGGGCAGGGCGCGGGTGAAATCCGTCCCGTGATCGTCGATGATGCTGCGCCAGATACCGGCGGCGTCGAATTCTGGGTACTTCTCAGGGCTGGCCCGCAGCTGCTCCTTCATGATCTGGAAATAGATCTCACGCAGCTCGTGCCGGTGCAGGCCGATGCCCTGGTAGGTGAGAAAGTGCGCCGCGGCCCGGAAGATCCGCTCCTCGTCGTCATCGGCCAAGATCTTGACCAGGGTGCCGTTCACGTCGAAGGCGACCGCTCGGATGTCCATGTTTGCGTCCGTACCCCTCGCTGCCGGGCGTCGGCACCGAGTGTAGGCCGGGACCTGGGGTGTTCAGGCGGTGCGCAGCAGCCTTTTCGCCTGCGTCACGAGCCTGCTGCCGTAGTGGTGGCCGATGTAGCCGTTGCGCGCGATCCGCAGCAGGTTCAGCGCCATGTAATACGGCGCGCGGGCGGTAACCGACTCGAACGTCTGCTCGCGGCCGCGGCAATGACGGCTGTATTCCCACAGGAAGTGCCCGATGAACGGGTCGGCGCGGTGCCGGTCACCGCAATCCCGCATGAACGCGTGCTGGAGCTCGCCAGCGACCCGCCCGACGTCGAACATCCGGTCCCCGCGCTTCATCCGCTCCAGGTCGATCGCCGCGACGTCCAGGCCGTGGCCGAACAGGAAGTTCGCCGGGGTCGCGTCACCGTGCAGCCAGACCTGCCGGTCTTGCCACATCTGCGGCCGGTCCCGCCAGCGGTCGCGCAGCCCGCACAGCTCGCCGGCCTCCCGGTGCCCGATGCGGCGGGCCTTGGTGAGCCGGCCGACGACCGTGTCGAAGTACCGGCACTCGGGAGTGAAATCCACCGTTGCCCCGTTGGCCGTCCGGTTGTGCTGGGTTGCCAGGAAATACGCCAGCGCCCTCAGCCGCCAGTACAGGTGCGCCTCGTCCCGGTGCCGGGTCGCGCGCGCGATCGCGTGGCTGAATTCCTCGCCGGAATAGTATTCGACGGCCAGCACCGCGTTGATGTCGCGGCACACCCCCAGCGGGCGGATCACATGGTGCGGCGACCCGACCAGGTCGTACCGGCGCAGCGTTTGTAGCCCCTCGTACTCCTGGCGCGCCATCCCGGCCGCCCGGTCCAGATCCGCGCCGAACCTGGTGCCGTAGAACTTGCCGATGACCTTGGCACCGCTGAACTTTTCCTCGTACGCGTAGACCTCGTTGCTCCCCGACAGCCGGAACACGCGGAACGCCAGCTGCGGTTCGCACACCCCCAGGCGATCACGCATGATCTCGCTGAGGAAGCCGTGCAGCGGGTCCTCACCCGCGAGGTACCCGACATATTCCCCGTTCATCGGAGCCTTCCCTCACGCCCGGCCGCCAAGCGACGGCGTCGAGCGGCGCGGCGTACCATCCCCCTGCGCGGTGTCCCGTCACATGGCATTCACCGCGCCTTCACCCAATTAGAGACCCTTTGTCCGCTTCTGATACATTGCCGCGCCCGGCCGCGTGCCGCAGGAAGGCGCCTTAGCGTCCCACTGATGACCGTGATGCCACCGCCTGAGGATTCGACGGCACACCATGGCCCTATCCCTTGGCGGGGGGGCGGCGCAAGGCGTGGGTGTTGCCGCGGTGGCCGGCCTTGGTGCTGGTCACAGTGGCGGGGTGGTGCGGGTGTAGCGGGGCAGCCAGAGGGTGCGGTAGAGGAGGCGGGCGGGTGCGGGCAGCTGGCCCAGGACCTGGGTGCGGAGGGCGGGGGTGGCGTGGGCGAGCGCCCACGGGAGGGTGCGCGCCGCGGGCCCGGCGGCGGCGCCGCCGCCG
>Ga0126376_10002033_pt1 | contig 11298 bp, 9 predicted proteins | sample PanSoiMetPlot_15_FD_92760 | JGI IMG/M metagenome (GOLD analysis project Ga0126376, IMG submission 92760) | Tropical forest soil microbial communities from Panama - MetaG Plot_15 | ecosystem: Environmental > Terrestrial > Soil > Tropical forest > Bulk soil | place: Panama | collected 2016-02-17
ATTCAATCGCTCGAAATCCCCAAGCGTCCACCGACCATCCAGATCAATACCACCGACGGCCATATTTTCGCGACCCGCGGCGAGATGGGTGGCGCCGCTGTCCCGATCGGTGAAATGCCGGCCTATCTGCCCAAGGCTTTCGTCGCCATCGAGGATCGTCGTTTCTATCGCCATCACGGTATCGATCCGACCGGATTGACCCGCGCGATGCTGGCCAACCTGTTCCATCGCAGCATGTCCCAGGGCGGCTCAACCATTACGCAGCAGCTTGCCAAAAACCTGTTCCTCTCGCGCAACCGCAAAATGATGCGCAAGCTGCAGGAAGTCGTGCTGGCGCTGTGGCTGGAGCACAAGTTTACCAAGGCCGAGATCTTGGAGCTTTATCTCAACCGAGTCTATTTCGGCGCCGGCGCCTATGGGGTCGAGGCGGCGGCGCAACGCTACTTCGGCAAGTCGGCACGGCGTGTCACCCTCAGCGAGGCCGCCCTGCTTGCGGGGCTCGTCAAATCGCCGTCGCGGCTGGCGCCGACCAAAAACTACGATGCCGCCGAGCGGCGAGGCCAGCTCGTGCTTACCGCCATGTCCGACGCCGGCTTTGTCAACAAGGATACCGCGCAAGCCGCCATGGTGTTGGGCCCTACCATCGTAAGGGCAAGCGGAGGTGGCTCCTCGAACTACGTCGCCGATTGGGTAATGGATGTGCTCAACGATCTGGTCGGCTTGGTCGAAGAGGATATTGTCGTGGACACCACTGTCGATGTCGCGCTTCAAGCCGCGGCCGAAAAGGCGCTGCTCGACCCGCTGGCACAGAAGGGCCAGCGATTCGGCGTCGAGCAGGGCGCTGTCGTGGCGATGACGCCGGATGGCGCAGTGCGGGCGCTGGTCGGCGGGCGCAACTATGCGGAAAACCAATTCAATCGCGCGGTCGCGGCGAAGCGCCAGCCGGGCTCGACATTCAAGCCATTCGTATATCTCACGGCGCTCGAGCAAGGCCTTACGCCCGAGTCCGTGAGGGATGACAGGCCGATCGAACTGAAAGGCTGGCGGCCGGAAAACTTCAATCGCGAATATTTTGGACCGGTCACACTCACCCAGGCGCTTGCCAATTCGCTAAATTCGGTAGCGGTACGTCTCACGATGGAGCTCGGACCGACCGCCGTAGTGCGCACCGCCCATCGGCTCGGCATCGCCTCAAAGCTTGAGGCGAATCCCTCGATCGCACTCGGCACCTCGGAAGTCTCCGTGATCGAGCTGGTGTCCGCCTATGCACCGTTCTCCAACGGGGGCTTCGCTGTAATCCCGCACGTTGTCGAGCGGGTGCGCACCACGCAATTCGGTAAAATGCTCTATACACGCAACCAAAACAAGCTCGGCCGCGTCATCGACGCGCGCTACGTCGCCATGATGAATACCATGATGCGCGAGACAGTCGCGAGCGGCACCGCCCGTCGGGCGGACCTGCCCGGCTGGGCAGTCGCCGGCAAAACCGGAACGAGCCAGGAATTCCGCGACGCATGGTTCATCGGCTATACGAGCCAGCTCGTGACCGGCGTTTGGCTCGGCAACGACGACAACACACCGACCAAGAGGATCACCGGTGGCGGATTGCCGGTCGAGGTTTGGAGCCAATTCATGAGATCCGCCCACCGGGGTAAACCGCCATCCGATCTTCCCGGGGGTGTCATTGCGGCGATTCCACCTGGTAATGCGGGCATGCCGGGTGCGCCGATCCCGCCAGCCGGCGTTCCAGGCTGGCGCGGGCGCGAGGCCATGCGTCCGTTCGAAGGCACCGTAGACGACTGGTTTCTCGAACGGCTGTTTTCGCGGCGTTGAAACGCTCAACTCGCGCTGCATCCGCCCCGTGCCGAACGATACGGCAGGGCTTGACGGCGCGGCTTCGCCGCACCGACGCCGTCATGCGCGATACCGTAGCGATGCAGGTCGGTACCATGGAGGTCGAGCCATGCCTTGGCCCGCTCCATATCGGGACATATGCGGCCGAGCAGGCGCCAGAACCGCGCCGAGTGGTTCATCTCCAGGAGGTGGGCCACTTCGTGGGCCGCCAGGTAATCGAGCACGTAACGTGGCGCCAGCACCAACCGCCACGAAAACGACAGCGCTCCGGAGGTCGAGCATGAGCCCCACCGGCTCGCCTGGTCGCGGATCGAAATCCGTCGCACCTTGACGCCGAGACGGTCCGTGTAACGCGCGACGGCGGCTTCAAGGTCGCGCTTGGCTTCGCGCTTCAGATGATCGGTAATGCGTCGGGCAACATGTTCGGCATGGCCGGCAACACACAGCATCCGCCGGCCGTCGTGATCAATTTCTGTCCACACGGTGCCGCGTGCGCTGCGCCGGTGCGCAATCGTGTGCACGACACCACGCAATGGAATTTCGACGCCATGTTTGAACGGCGCTGCCCGTGGCAGCCTGTCGAGGCGCGCTGCAATCCAGGCGCCGTGTTTCTCGGCGAACTCACGGGCTTCCCGAAAGCTGCCGCGCGGCGGCATAGTGAGAACTGCTTCGCGCGTGACTGCGACGACGCGTAGAGTATAACGGCGGGCTTGGCGGTGACGACGCAGGCGGACCAGATGGACAGCACCGTCACAAACGACCTCAATAGCTTGCGGCTCGGTCGGGCGACGGTAAAGCAGTGCGCGCACAGGCATGGAAAGGAATTCCGGGAGGAGTTTCTTGGTCCGATAGTGGCATATTCGCTAGGGAGGCAAGGCATATTCTTTTCGAAATCAGAATCCACATTATCTTGCGGCTAGATTGCGACATATCGCAAGCTATAGCGGCAAGAAGCGATGAACGTGGATTCATTTTATCTCGTCGGCCCCCGAGTCCGCGACGGTCAAAATACCCAAATAAATTCAATCATTTGAAAGAAGCGCAGCGGATTTTATAAACCACTTGCAAAATCGTCGCGATTTCGAACTGCGATCGAGAATCAAACCGCCCGACATTGGCCGGTAGGTCCTGCCCCACGCGATCGAGCGGACTTGGTGCTAAATGGACCTGCGATGTGCCGCTTGCCTGGCGTTAACTCGCACCACGTTGTGTCCGGTGTGGCGCACATTATGAGACAGCACGAAATCTGCGATGCGAGGCGCGATTTCGGCGCGGAAGCGCGACCCATTGAATACGCCGTAATGGCCGACGCCGGGTTGCAGCCAATGTGTTTTGAGGTCGTCGGAAAGGTTGTTGAGCAGCCGATGCGCCGCTTCGGTCTGACCGATACCCGAAATGTCGTCGTGTTCGCCTTCCACCGTCATGAGCGCGACGCGTCGGATCTTTGATAGGTCCACCGGTTGGTCGCGATGGCTCATGGTGCCTTTGGGTAGTGCGTGACGGACAAATACTGTCTCGACGGTTTGCAGATAGTACTCGGCGGCAAGATCCATCACGGCGAGATACTCGTCGTAGAATTCGCGGTGTTTTTGGGCAGAATCGCCGTCACCTTCAACCAGATGGTAGAACAGCTTGCGGTGAGCCTCGATGTGACGATCGAGATTCATGCTGACGAAGCCGTGCAACTGCAAGAATCCTGGATACACATCACGCATCACACCCGGCTGAGGAAACGGCACCTTGGTGATGACGTGGCGCCGGAACCAGTCGGTGCCGCGGGCTTCCGCATGTGCATTGACGCGGGTCGGATTGACGCGCGTATCGATTGGGCCGCCCATCAGCACCATGGAGCGGGGTATACAGGGGTCCTCGACCGCTTCCATGAGAGCGACCGCAGCCAGCACCGGCACCGAAGGCTGGCACACCGCAATGACATGAACGTCGCCGCGGAGAAGATGCAGGATCGAGATCAGGTAATCGATATAGTCGTCGAGATCGAACGGTCCTTCCATGATAGGGACCATGCGCGCGTCGATCCACTCCGTGATGTAGACATCGTGATTGGGCAAAAATGCCTCGACTGTGCCGCGCAACAAAGTCGCATAGTGGCCCGACAACGGTGCCACGATCAACAAGCGCGGCTGCGGCCGCAACGGCGCGTGTTCGAAAACGCGCGTGAAGTGCAGCAGCCGGCAAAATGGCCGCTCCCAAAGCGTTTCAATAGTCACCGGCACCCGTTCACCGCCGACCAGCGTATTGTTGATATCCCATTCAGGCCGGCCATAGCGGCGCGTGGAGCGTTCGAACACTTCGCAGGCCGCCGCAATCGACTTGCCGAAAGTCGTGGCCGCCCACGGGTTAAGAGGGTTCTTGAACAGCAGCTTGGTGGCGTCGGCGAGTGCGCGCGACGGATTGAGCGCTGCCTGACTCACTTCGTAAAACCAATACATGGGCGCCGACAGAAGAAGCCCGCCCTCTCCCGGCTCCTTCGGGGCGCCGCCGAATTCACCGATTGCCATGTCGGTTTTCCTTCTGCCTGCCGCATCGCGGCAAATGGCGACTCGTCATGTCTATTTCAATATGGAAAGTTCCGTATGTCAGCATTATTCCCCGGTCTGTATCAGCGATCCATGCCGACGGGCCGACCTTAACAACAGCATGAAGCCCACCACTCCGGCCCCAAACAGGATCATATTCATAAAGACAGCCCGAATCATGAGATCGGCCCGGAACACGTGGTCGATCAGCAAGGCCCGCATGCCTTCGAACACATAGGTCGGCGGCAGCGACCATGCCACCATCTGCAGCCAGGGCGGCAACACTCCAACGGGGTAATACACGCAGGTTAGCGGCATCAACAGGAACATAATGGTCCAAGCGAGATTTTCGGCGCCGAGGCCGTTGCGCATGATCACCCCGGACACGAAGATGCCCACCGCCCAGCTGGTCAAAATAAGATTGAGAAAGAATGCGGCAAGCGCCAGGCCCATCCCGTAAAGATTGAAGCCAAAAAAGCCGATTGCGAGCAACGACACCGGCACCATGCCGATCAAGAGACGAATGATGCTCATTACCATCATGGCAAGGACGAACTCGATCGGCTTGAGGGGGCTTATCATCAGATTAGCGAGGTTGCGCGACCACATCTCCTCCAGAAACGACACCGAAAAACCAAGCTGGCCGCGGAAAAGAATGTCCCACAGCAGCACCGCGCCGATGAAGGTACCGCCTGCTCGGGCGAAATATCCTGCATTCTGGCCGATATAGAGCTGGAGAAAGCCCCACATCAGCATTTGCACCGCCGGCCAATAGACGAGTTCAAGCAGCCGCGGCCACGATGAGCGCAGCAGATACCAGTAGCGCTCGACCATCGCAGCGATCCGGCGCCAGGAGATCGCGTAGTCGACCCCGAAATTCATGGCGGGCGTCTTGCTCAACGCGCGATTTGGCGTATCTGGGTACGGCCGCGCGCGACGTCGAGGAACACCTCTTCGAGGGTTTGGCGTCCATAGTGCGCGAGCAGCTCGGCCGGCGTGCCGTCATCCTCGATCCGGCCTTTCTTCATGATGATAACACGCTCGCAAAGCCGCTCGACCTCGCGCATATTGTGGGAGGCGAGCAGGATGGTGGCGCCACGCTCGGAGCGATAACGTTGCAGGCTCGCACGCACCCAGTCGGCAGTGTCGGGATCAAGCGAGGCGGTGGGTTCGTCGAGCAGCAATACCTCAGGGCGATTAATGAGGGCCTTGGCAAGCGATACGCGGGTTTTCTGCCCGGAGGACAGCTTACCACTCGGCCGGTCAAGCAGGTCTACAAGATCAAGCTCGTCCGCCAGCACGGCGATGCGATCCACGAGCCCGGTTACGCCATAAAGGCGGCCGAACACCGTCAGGTTCTGGCGCACCGTGAGCCGCATCGGCATCTCCACGTAGGGGCTTTCGAAGTTCATGCGGTGCAGCACGCGGTAGCGTTGGCTCGGCATATTGACACCCAGCACCCGTACGGTGCCGGAGGTCGGCGTCAAGAGCCCCATGATCATGGCGATGGTGGTAGTCTTGCCGGCGCCGTTGCCGCCCAGCAGGCCCGTGACCGAGCCGACCGGCAACGTGAAGCTGATGCCGTCGACAGCCATGCCGCGCTGGTACACTTTCACAAGCCGTTCGACGGCGATGGCGGGAACGTTCATACCATTACCGGTAGTCGGGAGATCAGCAGTCACACATTGCAAGTCTTGATCACATTTGAGCCTGACCAAGGCCTTGGGTTCATGACGCTTCGATTGTTAACGACGCAGGCTGCTATCTCTGAAGAGAATTCAGTAATCGGCGCTCGACAATCAGGTCAAGAGATTGCTACCGCTCCCCGATTGCCGAGCCCTCGCTTCTGATACTATGGTCGCATCATGTCCGAATTATTCGACGAGCAAACGCCGCAAACCTTACGCCACGTGCGCCTCGACACGTTCGTGCGACTGCGCTGGCTTGCAGTTCTCGGGCAGACCGCGGCGGTCCTCGTCGTTTATGATGGTTTCGACCTCGAAGTACCTTTCTGGGCATGCTTGGCGGTCATCGCGGTCTATGCCGCGGTGAATGTGGCGCTGCGGTTGAGATTCCGTTGGAACCAGCGCCTGGAGCCGCATCAGTCCGCACGGCTTTTGGCGCTCGACATTGTTGAGCTGGCGGTGCTGCTATTCCTCACCGGAGGATTGCAGAATCCCTTCTCGTTCCTGATGGCGGGTCCCGTTTTTATTTCGGCCGCGGCGCTGCCCAAGCGGATGACGCTGATTCTCGGCGGTCTCGTCTTCATTTGTGCCACCGTATTGGTGCAATTCTATTATCCGTTGCCGTGGCCGGAAGAGGAGCCGCTAGTATTACCTGCGCTCTACATGATCGGCGTGTGGCTCTCGCTCATGTTGGCGATCGGCTATATCAGCATCTATGCTTGGCAGATTATTGAGGAATCGCGCCAGCTTACCGATGCTCTGGCGGCGACCGAATTGGTGCTAACCCGAGAGCATTACCTGACACAACTCGATGGCTTGGCGGCGGCGGCGGCCCATGAGCTCGGTACGCCGCTTTCCACAATTCTGGTGGTAGCCAGCGAATTAGAGCGTGAGATCGAGCCCAATTCCCGGTTTGCCGAGGATATCCGTCTGCTGCACGAGCAGGCGCAGCGTTGCCGGGTTATTCTCAGCAAGCTTACCGAACTGCCTGCCCCCGGTGAGCCGTTCGAACGGATGAAACTCTCCGCCTTGATTGAGGAGGTAGTGGCGCCGCATCGCTGGGCGGGCGTCGCCATCGAAGTCGAGATCGCCAAGGACGACCCCAATGAGCCGGTCGGGGCGCGCAATCCGGCGGTGCTCTACGGGCTCGGAAATATTCTTGAGAATGCGGTCGATTTCGCCCGCGAGCGCGTCCAGATTACGGCAACCTGGACCGACGACAAGGTCGCCGTCGTGGTCAGCGACGACGGTTCAGGCTTTCCGCCGGAAATCATCGATCGTATGGGTGAGCCCTATGTGACGAGCGAGCGCGGCCGGCGCATGCGTGGGCGGGAGATCCCGGGGCTCGGATTGGGCTTCTTCATCGCAAAGACCTTGCTGGCCCGATCCGGCGCCAAAATATCATTGGAAAACAAACAATTCCCACAACGTGGTGCCATTGTTCGGGTGAGCTGGAAACGGGTCGATTTCGAACGTCCGTTGATCTCTCAACCGCTGGACGACAATACGCTCGAATTGGAGAACGCCGCGACAAAGGAAGGGTCGAAACCTCCGGGTGCGCCGGAACCCGAAGGTCACAAAACCGAAACGCCTCCTCTTGCCGAAACCCATTGACTGCATAGCTAATATGCGGTCCGGGCGGGCCAGCGCGGCGTTTGACGCGTTTATTGACTGAGGCACAACCAACATGACGGAAAACCTCATTGGGACGATCCCGGGCGACCGTACGCTGCTGATCGTCGAGGACGATAAGTCGTTCCTGCAACGTCTGGCCCGAGCCATGGAAGGCCGGGGATTTACCGTGACAACGGCCGAATCGGTTGCCGACGGCCTGACCCAGGTGGAAAAATCCGCCCCCGCCTTCGCGGTCGTGGATATGCGGCTTGGAGACGGCAACGGTCTAGACGTCATTTCGGCGCTCAAGCAGCGCCGGCCCGACGCCCGCGGCATCGTTCTCACCGGATACGGCAATATCGCGACCGCAGTGACGGCGGTAAAGCTCGGCGCAGTCGACTACATGTCGAAGCCCGCGGATGCGGATGACGTGGCGGCGGCACTCCTGGCGCTCGACGGCCATAAGGCCGAACCGCCTGCCAATCCAATGTCTGCCGACCGGGTGCGGTGGGAGCATATTCAGCGCATCTACGAATTATGCGGACGCAATGTCTCTGAAACGGCACGACGTCTCAACATGCATCGACGCACGCTGCAGCGGATTCTAGCAAAGCGTGCGCCCAAATAGACTTCATCCAAATAGACATTTGGCCGCTTCTTCCGCTAAAGCTCCTTTCAATCAGGTTGATGTCCACTATGCTGTCATCGTTCGGCTTTACCGGGCAATGACACTGATACGACGGTACGTGCGAACGCGGCTCGGCTCTGCCTATTCGCGGTCGGAGAACGACAAACGTTTTTGTGTTTGAGAGGTTCGATTCATGGATGATCCGAAGTCCAATCCGGTGAGTAAAGCCAACGGTGAGCATGACGACATTGTGTATCCATCAGCCATACCGTTCGTGTTGGTGCACCTGACATGCATTGGGGCCATCTGGACCGGGATCACCTGGCAGGCGGTCGCGATCGGCATCGGGCTCTACTGGTTGCGAATTTTCGCTATTGGGGCCGGATACCACCGATACTTCTCGCACCGCGCCTACGCGACCAGCCGTCTGGCCCAATTCGTGCTCGCCGCGCTCGCGCAGAGCACCGCGCAGCGCAGCGTGCTGTGGTGGGCCGCCAAACACCGGCATCACCATCTGCATTCCGACACCGCACACGACGTCCACTCGCCTCGCCACAAGGGCTTTTTATACAGCCATGTCGGATGGATCTTCGCCACCAAGCATGACGGGACTGACCTCGTGAAGATCGCCGACTTCGCGCGCTTTCCGGAATTGATGTGGTTGCACAGGTTCGAGCTGGTGCCCGCGGTCGTTCTCGCCGTGCTTTGCTTTCTGATCGGCGGGTGGCCCGGGCTGGTGGTGGGATTTTTCTGGAGCACCGTTCTGGTCTATCACGCCACGTTCAGCATCAACTCGCTCGCGCATGTGTTGGGAAAAAAGCGCTATGTGACGGGCGACGATTCGCGAAACAACTGGTTTCTGGCCATCTTCACCATGGGGGAGGGCTGGCACAACAATCATCATGCCTACCAGAGCAGCGTCCGGCAGGGGTTCCGGTGGTGGGAGATCGACCCGACCTTCTACATCCTCAAGGCGCTGTCGTGGATCGGGTTAGTCTGGGATCTGAAGTCCCCGCCCGCCCCGGTGCTGCGCAACGAACATCGGCTGGGCTCACGGGTCGTCAGTCGTGCCGCCGCGCAGCTGGCGGAGAGCTTTCAACCGGATCGCATCGCCATTGCGATCGGAGCGGCGCTCGACGGATCAAGCCTCTCGGCATTGCGAGAAAAACTTTCCGAAACCCAACACCGTGCAGCGAACGTGTTGGCAAGCCTGCACTTGCCGCACTTGCCGACCCGGAACGAGGTTCTCGGTCGCGCGATGGCCATGTTTGCCAGGACGCCTTCGACCGACGACATCGTCGATCAGGCGCATGCGTTGATTCTCGATGCCATCGGCGCGCGGCTCTGCCCCGCCGCGGTATATAGCAATGGCGGGCATCGCTGACAACCAGCCGCGGCCGGGAGGACGGGCAAGAAGCAGCCGCGACGTAACGAGACCCTGGGACGGAGGCTAATCAAGGATCGGTAAGTTCCGCTTGATCGCGTAGTTACTCTGGCAAAGAGCAGCGGACGTCGAGATCACCTGCCTATCGATTCGGCGTGCTGGCTTGCGAGACTCCAGCATAAGATCCGCTGCCGCGCGTCGGCACACTGACGATACGGTTGTCGATCTGGCACCCACCCGCAACCCGATGTGCGACCTTCTCAGCCTTCCTGCGCAATGCCCCGCTCGAAGAGGTTCCCATAAGGGTAATCCGGCCATTGGCGGCGGACACCTTGATGCCGGTCGGCGCAATGCCGATGCCGATCTCTTCGGTCAGCGCCGAGTTGACCTTGGCCTCCAGGAGCTTGTTCGCAAGCTCCGTGCGGGTCGTTGCCGGATCGCGGAAGCGTGGGTGGTCGGCAAGCTGGCATACTGCATTCACGCACGCATCAACCGGCAGGCGATCGGTGTTAAGCACGATGTGATAGAGGAGCGCATCCTCTTGCTCGATGTTGAACGACGCCCGCAGGGTGCGCGCGTGGACGGCGTCGAAACGCTCCAGTTCCTGGCGCACCGCCTCGGCATCCTTGCTGCGGAACCGTTTCATCATGACGCCGATACGGAAATTCATCGATGCGCACACCCGTACGCTGATGACGTGCGGCATGTCGCGCAGCAACGTCGCTGCGCCCCACCCGCGGATGAGGACACGGCCTTGGTGGGCAATACTCAGGATTTCCTCGGTCGTGTATCGCGACAGCTTACGCTTGTCGATCGCCCATCGCTCAAACAGAGACGCTGAGCCGTCTACATAGCGGAGCACCGAGTCTTCTCCTACCCCGAGCCGTCCGGCGACATTGTTTGCCACGATCTCGGAATGAACGATCTTCAATCCCAGGCGGTCGGCTATACCGTTTGCTACTTCGGTTCCAAGGCAGCCCAGTTGCCGGGTCATTGCGATAACGGTCATGTCGGATTCTCTAAACGGTTGACTACGGCCGCATTCATGCCGCCTCAGATTGCATAAATTTTTCATAAACACAATATCATAAATTAACCCGCAGGGAACCGAAATTTCTGAGAATTCGAGTACCCACCCAGCTGCAAAGCCCTTACTTTTGATAAAACTCGATACTTTTCAAATAATTAAGCGCATCTTTTCAAACGTAGAGACCAGCCGCATTTAATTGCCCTGGCCCGCTAATCATTGTTGGCTGAGGGAGGCGGCGCGTCGACGTGTTTCAAAAATCCGGCTTGTCGGCCTGCGGAATCGGCACGACGACGTAGTTGAAAAAATTCAGGTCGTTTTCGGCACAGATCATTTCCGTCAGGGGGGGCGGTCGGATACGCGCCGCCAGCGTTGGATCGCCGTCCATGGCATGTTGAAGGCGCCGGGATCATCGACGGTTACGATCGCCTAGAGCGTCTGCCGCGCTCGATCATCTTGAAACGCTCGACGACATGGATCTGGTCTGTATGGGGCGTACGGTAATTGTCCACGAAGGTCTTGTCATTGAGGCCGATGGTGTCGACCACGAGTTCGTCCCCCTCATAATG
>Ga0126376_10002034_pt1 | contig 11295 bp, 10 predicted proteins | sample PanSoiMetPlot_15_FD_92760 | JGI IMG/M metagenome (GOLD analysis project Ga0126376, IMG submission 92760) | Tropical forest soil microbial communities from Panama - MetaG Plot_15 | ecosystem: Environmental > Terrestrial > Soil > Tropical forest > Bulk soil | place: Panama | collected 2016-02-17
GCCTTCTTCGAGAGCAGGCGGGACAATGACCGTATCATTGAAGACCATGGGCGGCGAACTGTTACCTATGCGCGTAACATGGTCGAAGTCGACATGCAGCTCTTCCATCAGATCGACCGCGCCGTTTTTGCCGAAAGTCGCCACCGGTACGCCCGTCGCGGCATTCAACGCCACTAGGTAGAAACCGGTCGTGACGACGAAAATCCGTTCCTCCTTGCCGTCCGTCCAATACGCGACGCCACGCCCGGCATTTCTCCTTGGCGCTTTGCGATCGCGGCCGCCTTCGTCCATCCCCATCCAGACCCATAGCTGCCGACCGGTCGCTGCATCGATGGCGGCCACGACCCGTTGACCGCCGGCCGCCGTATACAAAACGCCGTTGGCCATGATGGGGGTCGATTCACTTTTATAGATCGCCAGCCTCGGGTCCCCGTTTCCCTGCGCAGTTCCCCCCAGCGACGATGGCGCAGGTCCAATCGCCGGCTTCCACCGCCAGGCGATCTTCAGATCCTTGAAGTTATTTCTGTCGATCTGGTCGAGTGGCGAATACCGCGTGCTCATCGGATCGCTGTTCAAATATCGCCACTCTCCCGGCTTCGCGGCAACCGTCAGCCCGGCCTTCGCCTCTTGCCCTCGCACCGGCAACGCCCCTGCCATGGCGACAGACAGCACGAAGATGAGAGAACTTGGAAACGTGAACCGCGACCGTGTCATGCTTTCGTCCGTTTCTTTTTCGCTCCGCAATCGCAATATTCGGCGTCAGGGCAATCTTTGCTTCCCGCACACCGCCTTAAGGCGATGCCCTAAACGGCATCCCCACTTCGGCCCTGCCACGTCCCACGCCTCCACCACTTCGGCGACGTTGACCGATCGGGACGAAGCTTTAACCGCGCTCATTCCCGAGGCTGCACGTGGACCATGTACCCGTTGTGATCGACATACCAGACCGTCACCGGCATGGTGGAATTGTCGATCCAGGTCCTGCGGTCGTGGGAGTAGGGCTCCGGCAGCACGTATTCGATCCAGCGATCCTCTTTGGGATTGAACCGGACCATCCGGCCGCCATGCAGCTCGCCAGCCCATACTTCGCCCTTCTTATCGGGCTGGGCCTCGTAGAAATCAACGTACGGGGTCGGCGGCGCATATTCGCGGATCTGGCGCGCCTTCACGTCCAATTGCAACAGCGAGCCGCCGCGCCCGCCGAACCACGGATTTGCCTCCGCGTCGAATCCACCTCGTGCCGGGGTCGAATCATGCGACGGGCTGTGCAATTCGAGGAGCTTGCCGGTACGCGTATCCATGAGCTCGATCGTGTCGCCTCTTTGCGCCGCCGCGCCGCCGGCCCAGAAATTTCCGTCGTCGGTAATGATGTTGTCGTACGGATTGGCCAGATTGATGGTGAAAGGAACACGTTGCAGCAGCTGACCGGTCTTCGAATCGAATTTCTGGACCGCCTTGTTGCGGGCAAACCAGATGCCGCCGTCGGGTCCGATCGAGAAATTGCCGACCCCCGGAGTGTTCAGCCGCTCCTGGCCCGGGATCGGGATCTTGATGAAAGTATCGCTCGCAGGATCGAATCGCACCACCGTGTGCGCCCAGTTCTCCGACATCCACACGATGTCATGGGCGTCGACCGTCATCCGGTGGGTGCCGGGCAGGACACCGGACGGTGTCGGCGGCACTTGGTGCTCGGTCACGATGCCGGTGCGCGGATCGAGCATGCCCATGTAGGGGGTGCGGTGGCTCGAATACCAGATATTGCCCTTCGAATCGCCGGACACATCATGGGGCGAGAGGAGTACACGCGGCAGCTCGTATTCAGTCACCACGACCCGCGTCGCGGCGCCGCGCGGTCGCGGATAGACCCGCAGCTGCCCGAGTTCCGTACCCGGCGAGCGAACCCTCGCCAGCCATTTCACGATCATTTCCTCCTGCTCGCGATCACCCCGCGCTGCCGCACGGTTGATGAGCGGGGAGCCGGCATGGTGCATCATGCGGAACACCATCAGACCCCAGCTGCGTTCGTCGAGCTGGTTTCCGAGAATCTGCTGATAGGAATGGCAGCCGTTGCCGCAATTGCGGCTGAAGGTATATTTCTCCTCGGCCGTGCCAGGAAGATTCCACAGCCATTCCGAGCCCGTGAGCTGAGGCAGGATGTCGAGCGCAGGGGGAAGATAATCCGTGGCGTAGCGCGGCTCTAGCACGATGTCGTCAAGCGCGGTCGCGCCATCAATCTTCACGGCGTCGCGCTGGTAGGGAAGAAACTGCAGCGGCTTGGCGACCCGCAAGGTGTAGGGGCCTGCGGGCAGCTTGGGAAACTCAAACTGCCCGTCCTGATTGCTGTAGACCGTAGTGCGGACGGCGTTGGGCGCGATCAGCTGCACCATGATGCCTTCAAGCGCGTCACCGCGCGCGCTGTGCACGATCCCCTTCGGCCCGCCCCGCAGATTGCCGCGCAGCAGCATTTCGGGCGAATTGTCCGCGGTGGCCCGGTACCACGGATTCTTCGGCGGATTGGTTTCCTCATAGCAGCACTTGTCGTGGAGATAGGCCAGGAGGTCGGCGATGTCGTTGTCCTTGAGGAAGCTGCCGAAGGCCGGCATCTGCGCGCTGCCGTTACGGATCTGATTGGCCACCGTCGTGTCCTTGACGGGGTCTCCGGTGCGAAGCTGCGCGCGCTGGAACAGGTCCTTGAGCGTCGGCGCCGGCGAGCCGGCCGCAATCGTGTAGTCGTTGTGGCAGACCCAGCACTTGTAATAATAGATCACTTCGCCGCGCTGCGCGCCGCTCGTTGCCGCAACGTTGTAGTTGTAAACCTCGAACGATCGCTGCAGGTCGTTCGTTGCAGCCGCCGGCGCATTGGTCTCGGCTTGGGCGAGGCTCGCCACACCACTAGCCACCGCCACGATTGCGAGAATGAAGCTCGCCAAATCGGCAATAAAGCTGCGTCTCATGGGCGTCCTCCAAACGTTTCCCATCCTTGCTCAGATTTTTTTCAACTGACCAGCCGACCTCGTTATGATGCGCGAAATCAGCCGAACCGGCAAGGCAGGCGGGACGCCGATGTCAAAACGGTGCGCCGGTACACATCCAATTCGCGATGGAATCCGCATGGGGCGGCTCCGGGAATGGGCTTGGGCTCGCTTCGCAAGGCGAGCCTTGCGGGCGCCGCCGCGAAAGGCGGCCGCGTGCCACAAGCTGCATGATGATCACATTGACCGATCGAGCAGCGATCCCCGATGCGGAGGCCGCGGCGCTAGCAAGCACGCAATCCATCACGTTCAAGGAGGCCGCAGCTCGATACATCGCGGTGCATCGCAAGGGCCTCAGAACGCCAAGCACGCGGCACAATGGCGGACGACCGTCGCGACCTATCTTGGACAAGGTTCTGGTGCGCAATATCGACGTCGCCCATGTGCACCGAGTGCTTGAGCCAACCTGGACGGCGAAAGCCCGAGACCGCAGCAGAGTGCGTGGACGCATCGAGAAATCCCCGGCTGGGCGCAGTTGGCCCTGTCAGATAAAAGCCTATGGCTCGCGACGTCTGGATGTGACAGATCGGCCATTAGCGGTCTTCGCTTCGCGTCATCGGCTTAGAGAAAAAGAAGCTGAAATCCTGCCGCGCCAAAAATGACCGCGTGGGCATATCGCGTCATTGTTTGTGATAGTTGCCGCAGTCCGATGAGCGCGCCCGATCGGCGCCCTCTGTGAGGCATAGCCTCAGGCTATGGACCGGATCGAATAGTGCGGCTTTTTCCCGAGGGATTGCATAGAACCAGCGCGCACACTGCATAGCTCCAGGCTATGGACCGGACGATCCGTTGCACCTCTCTCACGAGGGGATTGCATAGAACAGCGCGTGGATAATACAGACTGCATTCGTTCTGCGTCGTGATAGCGCACGCTGTCGATAGTGAGGAGCATTTTGTTGCTTCAGCGAATGCCAATCGGCAATGTTGCGTGGGCAGTCAAAATAAAGTTCAAGAAGGGAGCGCTCAGTGAGTTTTCTCGATCGTAATCACACCATTGCCAACCCGGGCTTCAGCCGCTGGATGGTGCCACCGGCGGCACTCTGCGTGCACCTGTGCATCGGCCAAGCCTATGCGTTCAGTGTTTTCAACCTGCCGATGACGAAGCTCCTTGGCATTTCGCAATCCACTGAAGGCGACTGGACTCTGCCCGAACTCGGCTGGATTTTCTCGATTGCGATTTTCTTTCTTGGCGTTTCCGCAGCGGTGTTTGGGCGTTGGGTCGAGGAAGGCGGACCGCGCCGCGCGATGTTCACGGCGGCGCTCTGCTGGTCCGGTGGTTTCATCGTCTCCGCGATCGGCGTCTACATTCACAACCTGTGGCTCATCTATCTTGGCTATGGCGTGCTCGGCGGTTGCGGGCTTGGTATTGGCTACATCTCACCGGTGTCGACGCTGATCAGGTGGTTTCCTGACCGACCGGGAATGGCGACCGGCATGGCCATCATGGGATTCGGTGGTGGTGCGTTCATCGCCTCGCCGCTCTCGGTCTGGCTGATGAGCAAGTTCTCGACATCAACGCACGTCGGTGTCGCCGAGACATTCATCGCGCTTGGCATCGTCTATTTCGTGTTCATGATGGTAGGCTCGGTGATCGTGCGCGTGCCGGCACCGGGCTGGAAACCGGAGGGTTATACGCCGCCGGCCGAAGCCTCCAAATTGATCACCAAGAACGACGTCTTCGTTTACGATGCGCTCAAGACGCCGCAGTTCTGGCTGATCTGGTGGGTGCTCTGCTTGAACGTGACCGCCGGAATCGGCGTGCTCGGCCAAGCCTCGGCGATGAGCCAGGAAATGTTCCCGGGCAAAGTATCAGCCGTCGCCGCCGCGGGGTTCGTGGGCCTGATGAGCCTATTCAACATGGGCGGTCGCTTCTTCTGGGCCTCCACATCGGACTATATCGGCCGCAAGAACACGTACTTCGTGTTCATGGTGCTCGGCTTCCTGCTGTACTGCACCGTCCCTTATACGGGCGAGATCGGCAGCGTGGTCGGATTCGTCTGCTGCTTCCTCGTAATCATCAGCATGTACGGCGGCGGCTTCGCCACCGTACCGGCCTACCTGAAAGACATGTTCGGCACCCGCTATGTCGGTGCCATCCATGGATTGTTGCTTACTGCCTGGTCGATGGCCGGCATATTCGGGCCCGTGCTGGTGAACTACATTCGTGAGTATAATGTTACGCACGGCGTGCCGACGGCACAGGCTTATAACGTCACTATGTACATCATGGCGGGACTCCTGGTGATCGGCTTTATCTGCAACCTGCTGGTTAAGGCAGTCCACAGTCGCTTCCACATGAAGCCCGATCACGAAGCCGAGAGGGCGCAAATGGTCGTTGGCGCCACCGAGCCGGCCAGAGCTTAAAAGGGGAAACAATATGACCGACCGAAATCACGAAGGCACCAAGGCCTGGCATCTCGCGCTCGCTTGGGCGTGGGTCGGCATCCCGCTCACACTGGGCGTCATTCAGACGCTCATCAATTCAATGAAGTTATTTCAATAGCGGCGTGTCGAGTGCAGGCTCCGTCCGTTTCGAAGGCAAAAGCTAAACGGGTGCGTTCTCGCAGTCGGCGCAGCCACAGACATGACCCTCAAACTGCTGCATGGAACCGTTCGCGATGGGCCGCGCCAGGTCATTCACGTCGTCCTCGTCGTCGACAAAATTCTGGAATTCCCAGAGGTCGACGACATCGCGGAAAAAACGCGAGCGCATATCTTATCCAAATCCGGCGAGCAGGACCCTAATATCGTCGTCGTCCATGGCGATTGCCGAGAAACCCTGCGCCTAGTCGGAGAGACCCACGCTGTGACTCGAGTGCGCGCCGCGCTGTTTAACGTGGCCGTCACCTTTTCTCCGCTCAGGCTCGAAGTGACGGACTGTACCTAGATTGCGCATTGGCGTCGGCAACGCCGAGCTCGGGAGGCGGGTGACTTGAGACGCTCCTGAACGGTTCTGGGAGCGCCGGTGGTGAAAATCCTTCGGGAGACTCGACGGTCGCTTCGTTTTTCGATGGCACCACATCTGCTCCGCTCCATCCGAGGATGCTATGGATATGCGCAAAATCGCCTACTTCCTTGCGGTGTGCGAGGAACTGAACTTCACCCGGGCGGCCAGACGGTGCAACGTCGCACAACCATCGTTGAGCGTTGCCATTCAACGACTCGAAAAAGAAGTCGGCGGTCGGCTTTTCGTTCGCAACGTCACAGGCGTTCAACTCACGCACCTCGGTCATGCCGTGCGACCGCACTTTGAAAAGATCATTCAGTACACCGAATTCCTTCGGAAAGCCTTCCCAAAGGGTCCAACTGCTGGTCGCATGCGGACACCAGGTCGAGCCCGGGACTCTCGCCGCTCGCCGTCCTCCCGCGCATAGGCGCGGAGACGAACGAACTTAATATCCGGATTGGTGGAAGGTGACCCGCAGAGGCTTCCCGCAACCACCTCACACGTCAGGCGCAGATGAACTTTGCTTGCGATCCGGAGACTAAGCAACTTTCGCTGTGGCGCGTTGTATGGACCGGGGCGGCACATTCGAGAAGAGCAGGCTCAGCCCCTCAGCAATCGTCGGATGCGCGAGTGCGGCGTTAGCGAGCGTCGAATAAGAAAGGCCTGCCAACATTGCTGTGTGCACCGCAGCCATGACTTCACCGGCCTCGGCGCCGATCATCGTGAAGCCAAGGACGCGATCGTCGTTCTCGCCGATAACAGCTTTCATGAATCCTTGCCTCTGCTCGGTCGCCTGCGCGCCAAGCACAGAGTTCATGGGTAGCTTCGCGACCCGTACACTGATCCCTTGACGTTCCGCTTCGCCTTCACTCAGCCCTACGTGAGCAAGCAGGGGATCCGTGAATACGCAGTATGCAACCAAGCGATCGCGCGTGCTCCGATTCTTTCCTGCCAGATTGTCACGAATGATGCGAAAATCGTCTTCGGATATGTGTGTGAATTGTGGGCTACCGGCGCATTCTCCAATGGCCCACACATCGGGCGCACTCGTCTCCAACCGCCCATTCACACGAATGTAACCGCGACCGTCCAACTGAACCCCGGCCTCCTCAAGTCCGATGCCAGCGGTATTCGGAACGCGCCCGGCCGCGATCAGGATGTCGCTGCCATCAATTTTCTGCTCACCAGCAGCCGTGCGCACAACGAGGCCAACCCTCTCTCCAGATTGCCCACGTACCTGGAGGAGCTCGGTTTCTAGGAGAACTTCAATCCCCTCTTCACGAAGATTCCGCTGCATCTCCTGAGACACGTCTAGGTCCTCTCGACCCATGAGCCGTTGACCGCGCTCGATGACCGTCACGTCGCTTCCGAAGCGACGGTAAGCTTGGGCCATTTCGAGCCCGACGTAGCTCCCGCCGATCACGACCAGATGCGGGGGCAAGTAGTCGAGTTCCAGAGCCTCGACATGTGTAAGCGGTCGAGCAGCATCGAGGCCGGGAACATTTGGAATGGCGGCGTGGGTTCCGACGTTGAGGAAGACTTTGTCCGCCGCCAACACACGCTTCTCCCCGTCGTTCAGAGTCACCTCAAGTGTTTTCGGCGCTACAAAACGCCCGCTCCCCATCATCAATTCGGCGCCGCTCGCTTTATAGTTCTGCAGATGCCTCGCAATCTGACGTTCAACCATCTCGCGTTTGCGCCGGCGAACCGCTGCCATATCGACGGTGACCGAGTTGGTCACCGTGCCGTATTGCGCGGCGTGGCGCGCCAGATGTGCAACCTTCGCGCTCGAAATCTCGTTCTTGCTGGGCATGCAAGCGACATTGACGCAGGCCCCCCCAATCCACCGCCGCTCCACGACGGCAGTCCGTCGCCCTGATTGCGCCAAGTGCCAAGCCACGAGCTTGCCACCAGTGCCACTGCCAAGTACCAGGACGTCAAACCGTTCTGGTTGAGACATGTGCCTACTCCTTTGGGGATTTCCCGCTTTCAAAACCGAAGCGGCCTTTTCGCGATTGATCAAATCTAAGCATTATCGCGCCGACAAAGTTCTCACGCGTCCAATAACGTGGCCCCGACACCCTGCTTGATCAGCATGATCACAGATCGGACGATGGTCGCGACGAAGCCGCTGCCAATTCCCCTCGCGATCTTGGTTTCCGTATGTTCATAGCGGTCGAGATCCACACGCTGAAGCTGGCATACATGGCATCGCGAATGCGCACCTTGACTAATCGGCCGCGATTGCCGCGTTCGCTCGACCGCACTGCCGATGTGCAGATTGCCCTCCACCAGGCCACCCGGACGACTGAGCGCACACGCCAGATAATCCTGCCCGCAGGGCCGTCGGTTCTGCTCGTCCTTAGCGGCACCAGCACGGAATGCCCCGGTAACGGCGATCGGTGCTGTGTGCAGGTGGCGCCGATCGCGAATAGTTCGGTACCCCGACGGGCCAAAAGAACAGGCTTGTCGTCGACATGTCCGACCAGCATTCCCCCCGTCGGGGAGATCACCTTCCGGCACGCCATGCTTCACATCAGGACGGCTCGTTGGGATTTGCCAGCTCCCCAACACCGGCCCGCTATGGTACATGCGCAATTCACGCCGTGCGTTCCCGCGTTTTTCTGCCGCACAGACGGTCTTGGTCGTTAATCAGGTCCGATCCACCGTGCCATTGTTCAGAGCAGGCGTCGGCTGCGGCGCCGCGACTGGCATGACTGCCACGGTCCAGGATGGGCGCTGGTTCGCGTCCGTTGCAGAACGGCGTCTCGCCCCGCTCACCCACGCAGAGAGGGGCAAAGCCTCTGTTCGCTCTTGTTGACCACTGGTGCGTATACGTCTCACCCGGGAATCCGACCTAATCACCATCTCGGGCACGGCTGTTCCGCAAGATCGCAGACCCATACAGCCGACGCGAGCGCTGCGGGACAGACATCCGCCGCCGCTCGGATCTCCGGTTACGAATCGAGGATCGCCGCGTGCGGACTGCCGCATCTTGGCGCCGGGCGAACGGTCGTGTTGTGCGCTCTCCTCGGCGGAAGGATTGGTTGCACCGCAGGATCTCGACGAAGCCGGGCACGAATTGCACCCCACAACTCGATACTGGCGTGTGTGGCTCGGAGGCCCGCATTCCCGACCACCATTTCCGCACTCCATCCAGCGCTCGGCGCTCGTCATCAAAGTCCGACGTTTATGCCAACCGGCGCGGGTCGATGTCCGTTCGATCAGCGGAAATCGGAACATCTCGCTCAAACCGCCGTTGGTTATCTGCGAACGCAACGTCATGCAGGTCGTCGATATGTCCGACTCGGTGAAAATCAAGTCGGCGCAGCGGGACTGGCGGTCTTGATCGCTGTTTTGCAGGGCATACGCAAGCTCTCGAGCGTAGAGGAGATCAAGGCATATCCGGGATAATTAGTTTTGATGAACTCGTTTGCGGGCGAGCAGTTCGTCTCCGAAGCTTAGTTTACTTCGCCGATCAAGGAGTGGGTTAGGTCCAGCTAACGTCCGTACCACCGAGGTTAGACAATGTTGGAGCACTGGCTCATTGAGCTCGTCGGTCACGTTTCCGGTCTTAGCGAAGCACAAGTTAAACAAATTGAGAAATCCTTGCCTGCAACCAAGGCGCTGGTCGATCTTCTCAACAGGGCACGACCGATCATCGAACAGGGGCGAAGCCTGTATGCTGAAGCCGAGCCGCTGATCGATCAAGCGAAGAAGGAGTGGCACACGGTCGGCCCCGCAGCGCAAATTTTGATCGATGTGATTTCGCATCATATCGATCGGGGTAGCTCCCCGGCGGAGGCTGCAGAAACAGTGCGCGCCACGCTCAATGGGTCAATCAAGAGCGTTGCACAGGATGATTTGACGGATCGAATAATGAACTGCGCAACGGTGTTTGGTGGGACCGGCTTTGTCGGCCGTCGCGTCGTGCGCCATTTGCACGAGACCGGCACCAAGGTGCGCATGGTCTCGCGGCATCGGGGGCGGGCCGAGGCCGATGGCATCGAACAGATCGAAGCCGACGCGCATGATGAGCGCTGCGTTGAGGCCGCACTCGCCGGCGCCGACGGTGCTGTCAACGCGATCAGTCTCTACCTGGAGCGCGGAAGTGACACGTTTCACTCGGTGCACGTGGAAGCCGCCGGCAAGATCGCAAAAGCTGCGAGGCAGGCAGGGATTAGGCGACTTGTGCACATATCGGGGATCGGAGCCAACACGGCCTCGTCTTCGGCCTATATTCGCAGCCGAGGTGAAGGTGAAGCGGCCGTGCAGACTGCATTTCCCGGCGCGGTCATTGTCCGCCCGGCAGTGATGTTTGCCGCGGATGATGCATTTCTTACCACAATTCTCCGGTTGCTGCGGTCGTTGCCAGCCTATCCGATATTCGGCGATGGCCGGACGAGGCTCCAGCCGGTGCACGCAGACGACGTGGCAGCGGCGATCACCCAAATTTTGCGCCAGAGCCGCAAACCGTATCCTGTCTACGAGCTGGCCGGCCCGCGCGCCTACTCCTACGAGGAGCTGTTGCAAACCATTGCCCGTATCGCCGGATTGCGACCGGTGCTGATGCGAATACCGTTTGCCTTATGGGACGCGTTGGCCGGCCTTGCTGAGAGGCTGCCGCAGCCGCCACTCACCCGTAATCAGGTCGAACTTATGCAGATCGACACCACAGCCTCCGAAAACCTGCCGGGCTTTCACTCACTAGGGATTTCGCCGCGATCGCTCGAAGATGAGCTCGCAGCGCTACTCCGGCGAGGCGAACAAAGAGTTTCGTAACGCGACCACGCCGGTTCCCAGTTCGGACAGACATTCCCACCTAGCCAACCGGCGCCACAGGCGCCGTGAAGTCCATCCAGCCGCTTCACACGGCACCGGCGAAATTGCGTGCAATTGGGTGCCTGGCCGATAGTGCCGGCGCGCCATTAATGTCGCTTTAAAGTCCGCCGGATACCACCCGCGCCAAGAGTTCAGTGGCCCGCTTCAATGCGGGTACTTTGCGCACCACCTGCTTAACCTGATCCACCACGGCGCCGGCGGTATCCGCCGCCTTCTCCTATTAAATTGTCGCCACCTCGGCTGCAGGTATCGTCGATGTGAAAGCTGCAAACGAGCTGACAAAAATGCGCACGCCAAAAAAAGAATATATTTTGCAGCAGCCTGAGGTGCTGTGCGGTGCCGTCCAACCATGGACCATTTTGCTCACCGACGCGCTGACAGCTCACGACACCGGTCGTCGCCCCTGGCGAGGTGAGGATCGCTATCGCAATCTTGTCCTGGTGCAAAGGTTCGGCGACCGATCGGCCCGATCGA